>Ga0307375_10005715_pt1 | contig 11609 bp, 5 predicted proteins | sample TR1MG_FD_202531 | JGI IMG/M metagenome (GOLD analysis project Ga0307375, IMG submission 202531) | Soil microbial communities from Risofladan, Vaasa, Finland - TR-1 | ecosystem: Environmental > Terrestrial > Soil > Coastal area > Acid sulfate soil | place: Finland: Risofladan, Vaasa | collected... | reverse complement strand
CTGACCTGCTACTTGTTTTCCTCCTTCTCTTTTGGTTGGGATATCGGCTGTGATTCTGTTCGATAGCCAAGGAGAAGAATGGTTTCATCATAGATGACCCTGGTAAGCGCCCGGTGAAGCTGAAGGCGCCGAGTTATGATGCTCAGCAGTCGTGGATTGAGGTGTTGCGCTCTCTGTGTCGTGCATACACGAAAACGATGGATTTGCAGATGTCAGAGGCGGAAAATAGGCGTTTGTCGGTCACAGCGGATACGTTGGCGAATACGAATACGATTCTTCAACAGGAGTTGCATGTTCGTGAGGAGGCCATTCGTGCATTGAAAGAGCAATTGCATCAAGCTCAGGAGGCGAACGTTGTGTTGATGCAGCAGCTAAAGCAACAGGAGGGCGTGAATCGGTCGCTAGAGGATCTGAGCGCAAAGCTCGATTCCTCTGCCAAGCCAGAGTTGGTCGATACCTTTGAGGCGCAGTATCGTGAAGCGTTTATTGGAAAGCAAGCTGCCGAAAGAGCGTTGGAGGAAGCGAAGCGACAAAGAGCGAGCTTGGAGGAGGACAAGAGAAAGATCGAATTGGAGCGCAAGAATTGGGAGAATCAGGCCACTGCATATGCTTCGCAGTTGCAAATGTTGAAATCGATGGTTGAGGAGCGCGTGAAGGACGTGGAGCGGAATGCTGCCGAGAAGGTCGAACAGTGCAACGCTGCCAACATTCACGCTCACGGACTGCAGCTCCAACTGGACTCTCTCATCGCTCTACACTTGGATCTCACCGCGCAACACACGCAATCCAAACAGCTGATCAATACTACGCAACAAGAGATGGAACTGGCCAAGACTGAGACCAAGGCATGGGAAACTAAGTTTCAGGAACTTTCGACCTCTTCGACTTCAGAATGCACTCAATTGAAATCCAACATCGACACGCTTACCAAAAAGGTGGAAGAATTGGAGCACTCCACAAGAGCCGCCACGGAGCAATTGGAAGCAGTGAAGAAGCTGAACTCTGATCTCCGCACCTCAAACGACTCTGCTGCGGCCAACCTTCACGACACCAACAAGAAATTGAATGTTCGCCTCGATGAACTCGAATCTACATTGAAAGACCAATCTGAACAACTGCAGGTGGAGAAGAAGCAGCAGCAGGAGAACATCGAACTTTCGTCACAACTCTCCTCACAACTCGCAGAGAAGGAAGACCAATTCAAGCAACGAACTTCACATTTGGAAATCATCCACCGCGACGTCGTGCGGCAACTGGAAGAGGAGAAAAAGTCCAGCGCAGTACTTTCAGCGCTCCTTACGTCCAACGCCAATGAATCTGCCTCCATGAAGGCTGCAAATGAAGAACTTCAACGGGAGATCACATCACTCCGAGATCAACTCAATCAACTCGGCGGAGAACTGGCAGGAGCAAAAACATCCATCGGCGCGCAATCGTCCTCTCTCGCGTCTTTCAGCATCGAATCCGCCCAAAAGTCTTCCCTCATCTCAGAACTTCAAACTCTCAATATTCAACTCACATCGCAGTTGCAATCGTCAAACAAAGACACACTTTCGACCCAATCTGAGTTCGAGTCGCTGCGCTCTTCTACTTCAGCCCAACTGGCCACGCTTCAAGAATCGAACTCACAACTGGAGATTCAATTGAAATCTGCTGAGGAGAGGATACTCGCTGCCGAACGGAATGCAGGAGAGATGAGAAAGCGCGCCGAGACGCTGTCCTCCTCCCTCGCCTCCCTCCAAGGCGAATCTTCCCAAACTACCTCTGTCTTGAGTGCTCACCTCGTTTCCTTGCAAAATACGCTGAATCTAGAGCAATCGGCGCGGAAGAGCGCTGAGCAGGCGGCGACAGAATTGTTGGCACGTGCGAATGGCTTGTTGAGCGAAATCGACGTTCATTCGAAGTCTCATATGCAATTGAAGGCCGATCTACAGCAAGTGTTAGACGAAAGGGTGCGTTTGTTGAAGGATGTTCGGGTTTTCAGTGACGAGAAGCAACTCATGGTTGCACAGTTGGCTGCGGCTGAATCTGCCCGTCAAGCGTCCACATCCCAATCTACCGAGACGGCAAAGCTATTGCAGCAGCAATTGGTGCAGGTCACTACGGAGGTGGAGGCTGCAAGGCAGGAGTTGAAGTTCGTGCGTGAAACGACCGCTGCTCATGTATTGCAACTGTCCACTTCGCTGGAATCGTCGAAAAGGGAGTTGGAGGTGCTGAAAAAGGAGTTGGAAGACTCGGAGACAAGAGAGCGAGAGAGTGGAGAGAATGAGCGCACGGAGGCTCAGCGGCGTGCTCTAGCTCTGGAAGAGGTGAAGGCTCAGTTGGCAGTGAAGATCGAGGAGTTGGCCACTGTGGTGAAGTCGCACCAGGAGTTGGAGGCCAAGGTGGCGGACAAGACGAAGACGCTCGACGAAGTGCGGTTGCTGTTTGATCAGCTCCAGGTGGAGTTGCCGCTGGCTCAGGCGCAGGCAGACGAGAGACAGGCAGCGATCAAAGAATTGAGGATGGAGTTGGACTCGACGAGATTGCAGAATGCGCAATTGATGGAATCGATACGAATGGCTTCACAATCCGCTTCAGAACAGCACTCGACCGCTCAGAATGCTGTGATGACCGCAACTAGCAAGATCACGGAGCTGCAGGAGAGATTGCAACTCATGACGACAGAACTTGCTGAGAAGGAGAAGGCTCTAATACTGGCAAACAATGAAATGGCGAGCGAGGTGAAGGCACTCAAGGCACAGGAATCGACACTCACGGCGGAAAAGGAACGACTCACTTCACAACTCGCTGAATCATCGTCCGAGAAAGCCTCACTTTCATCTCAGATTCATACACTTGAGACCACCGCATCATCATTGCAGCAACAAATCGAGCAACAGCGTTCCGAATACTCCTCGAAACTGGAAACTTCCGAACTCGAATCGAGACGTCTCCTAAACACCATCTCTCAGAAAGACTTGGCTCTTCAACAATCACACGATCGCCAACAACAACTCCAACGTACATTGGAAGACTATGAGTCCAAGGTCACCATATTGACATCCGCGATCGGGGATGGAAATTCGAAGTCTGCCATGGCCATCTCTCAGCTTTCAACTGAACTCTCTGAACTCAAAAACGTTCACGCAAATCTCGAGACATCTCACAACGATTTGGAGTCTAAATTGAGCCAATCTACGCTAACATCATCTGAAACAATTGAACGACTCACTTCGCAACTCTCTGAATCATCGTCCGAGAAAGCCTCCCTATCATCTCAGATTCATACACTTGAATCGACTGTATCATCATTGCAGCAACAAATCGAGCAACGGCGTTCTGAATACGCTTCGAAACTTGAAACTTCTGAACTCGAATCGAAACGTCTCTTGGATTCCCTCTCTGCCATGGATTCTTCTTTGAAGACCTCTGAAGACGAAGTGGGTAGACTCAATAAGTCCCTCTCTGAAACATATGCCAAGTTGGATGCTGTACAGCGCGAGAAGGAGGAAACGCTGAAACTCGCCGTCTCCGAACACAACACTGTCGTATCCTTCCTCGAATCTTCACTCAATATCCATAAGAATCAGATCTCTCAACTCGAATCTCGGCTTGATTCTCAACTCAAGCAGTCAGCAGAGGAGAAGGAGGCTCTCTCTGTCGAAACTCAGCGTCGTCTCTCTCTCGTCTCTTCTGAGCTTGATCAGTCCAAGTCCAGAGCCGAAAAGTTGGCGCATGATCACGAAGATCTATTGGCGAAACTGGAGATCCATCGAGCGCAGTTGAACATTGTTCAGGAGGAATTGGCATTGTCGCATACGCAATGTGCTGCGTTGCAATCTCAACTCTCGGATTCTCATCGAACTACATCAGCCGTGGAACAAGATCTGCGAACACAAGTGAACGAGCTCGAACTGCAGCTTCTGGAGAGGAGGAGAGAGCTCGAAGCTGTAACAGTCAAGTCCGTCTCCCTGGCTTCAAGCCTCTCTCAATCTGAGAAGGCTCTGGATTCTTCTTCTAGTGATTACCAAGCAAGGATCGAAGCCCTCAAATTGGAAAATTCGCAATTGCTTCACGATATGGAGGCCTTGAAGTTGGAGTCGTTAAAGTCTGTGCGATCCCTTGAAGTGGAAGTGGCCAACATGCACCAATCGAATGAGTCTCAAGATGCGGAAACAGAGGTGGTATTGTCGGCGATGCGAGAGGAAGTGAGAGGATTGCAGGCGAAATTGGACGAATCTCGTGTTGGAGCTGCAGCGTCCTTGTCTCAATATCAACAAGAGTCTTCTTCTTTGGAAGAACGTTTGAAGGTGCAATATGCACACACGTTGGATGTGGAGGCTAGCTGTGGGCGTTTGGAGTCTGAATTGGCGAATGAAGTGGGAGCGCATCAATCTACCTTGTCTGAGCTTGCTTTGCGTTCTACTGAGTTGGATCGGTCGAAGAATCAATTTGTCGCATTGCAGAGGCGTGTGGAGGAGCTCGAGTCGCAACTGGAGGCGGATCATGGTGCGCATCACGAGAAGCAATTGGCGCTGACGCAGCAGTTGGAGGACTTGCGTGCGGCGTTTGAGCGTCACCGCGCAGGAGAAAACGGCCACGTCTTAAGAGAAGCTGGAGCGATGGCCGTAGTGACTGGAGGGGGTGCTCGAGCGGGAGGAGCGTCGCAACTGCCAGACGACGCGACAAGTTCGAATGGAGGCATCAAGAAGAAGAAGAGCAAGAAGAAGGACAGTGATGAGGAAGATGTGGATGGTGGGCGTGGTGATATTATTGGTGATGATAGTGATGGTGTTGGCGGTGGTGATGATGAGGATCGCGATGCCCTCGAGTCTCTCTCCCATGCTCGTGCTCAACTTGAATCGGAGCGCCTCACATTCCAAGAACAGATCGAGGCATTTGAAGCGGAATTGGAAGAACAACAGGCAGATATGGAGTTGAAGCAGAGGCAATTGGACGAGGAAAAGCTACAACTCGACCTTCGCGTGCAAAGGCTTCTGGAAGAGCGTGCTACCTTCGAACGTGAGCGAACGGTGTCATTGGAGTCCTTTACATCGGCATCGCCATCAACAACCACATTTACAGCAGCGTCAAAGGTTGCAGACGGACGTGTCTCTGAGATCGCGACTGCATCTCTTCCTTCCACCTCCCTTCAGGCCGGCATCACCGTAGAAGGTCTGACTCAGGAGCGTGCATTGCTAATGTCCCAAGAGTTTGAAGCGCAGTCGCGCAAGAGTGCGGACACGTGGGATGCCAATCTCAAACTTCTGGAGCTGAACGAAGTGCTTCAAGGTCGTCAGAGGACGTTGGAATCTCAGTTGGATGCGTTGCGAGAGGAGTTATTGTTGAAGAATACGCAAATTGGAAAGATGGCGACCGAGTTGAAGGAGGAGAGGAGGAGAGAGTCCTCCCACGCCTCCACGGCTTCTCCCTCCTCACATGGCAAGTCATCCATCCCCGCAGCACTGCACAAGATGCAGCAAGAGTTGGAGAGCACGAGAATGGCAGCCGAGGCGCATCAGATGCAGAACTCGTTCTTGGCGAAGACGATCCAACAACTCGTCGACGACAAAGCAATCGAAGTGAAGGCAAAGGCTTCCAAGGCTCATCACTTGAGAGAGGAGTTGGAGAGGAGGAGACAAGAGATTATAGAGCTCAGAGCGAGCGTCTTCAAGGGAACCGCGCCCATGCTCGCCAAGCAGTACCTGGAGGACATCGAGGAGCTCAAGCGAGAGTACTTCTTCACCCTCGCACTCGGCATCAAACTCAACCGAATGGTGCAGGGAATACCAACCAACTTGGACGTCGCAAAGCTATGGGAACACGCAAGAGCCTTACACTTCTCCGAGTGGAACAAGTTCATCATCTCGATGGCGAAGGATATGGCAACATCATCGCAGTCATCAACCCAAGCCTCGCACGTGGCAACAACATCGCAGCACTAACATGTCACCCTATATCCGATCAATGTACAACGTCAATAACTACTACTACTCCCCCTCGTTGGCGGGCGAATGCACTTTAACGCGACGAACGGGGACCACAAGGACCCTGACTTGCTCAAAGCGGCCGCAATGCGTAGGCACCCCAATGACCAACTTGTGCCACGTCGCATTAAGATAACGTCTACATTGTACACACACACACACACACATAAGGGGAGATGTTCCGCGCAGCTCTAATGCGATCGTGCTTCTCTGGAGTTGGTGATGTTGATGATCTCCAGTCTCAACAGGTCTTCCCAATCCTCTCCGACTTCCATCTTCTTCACATAGGTGGGCTTCTCTTCGAGCCCCTTGAAGGCTTCAGGGGGGTTTGGTAGCTGTTGAAGTCCCAGAGTTGGCTTGACGGACTCTTCGAACTTGTGGGGGGTGGCAGTCGACAACACGACGACGGTGTGGTGAGAAGCATGTTTCGTCATAGCGTTGCTCTTTCCATTCTCTCCACTCTCTCCATCCTTCTTCGCCTCTGCGAGAAGGAACGCCTTCAGTCCAACTGCCGTGTGTGGGTCTAGTATGTACTTCTCCGCCTCGTGGACCTGTTTCGTGATTTGAGCGACTTGATCTACGGTTACCGATTGAGCAGTGATGAATTGCTTTAGCCACAGCCACCAGCGGTCGTCCATCTTTGCGCCCTTGCGAGGGTCTGCTTCGAACGTCTCCATGAATCTCTTGACCTGTTCAACGTCTCCTCCAGAAGCGTAGTAGACGACGCGTTCCCAGTTGTACGGTACTTGGATGTCCATCGATGGGGAGGTGGAGGCGAACACCTCCGGCGCAGTCTGGAACTTTCCAGTTTGCATCGCTCTGGCGACAATGTCGTTCTCGTTGACGGCGGCTATGAGAGTGAGTGGTAGTCCCATTTCTCTAGCGATGATTGCACCTACGAGGTCTCCACAAGCGCCGCAGGGGATGGAGGCGAGGAGTGGGCGTTTGGCTTCGAAATCCTCTCGTGTCATGAGCTGCGCGTAGGCATAGAAGAAGTGGGCCGATTGAATGACGACGCGGGCCAAGTTGATGCTGTTGATGCTGCAAAGGTGGTGTTGAGAAGCGAAGGAGGCGTCAGAGAGGACGGATTTGATCGGCGCATCCAAATCGTCCGACGTGCCCTCCGTGGCAAAGACATGCGCCTTGGGCTCGGTAATCATCTGAAGTTCCTGTACTTTGCTAATGCGTCCTTTTGGGTACAAGACGACGATGTCGAGAGAGGGGCAATCGCGAACGGCGTGAATGGCAGCGGATCCAGTATCGCCTGAAGTTCCAACCACAATCGTCTTGAAGACGCCATCAGAGCGGTGAGAATGACGAGGAGGAGGCTTGGCAAGGAACTTTTGCATTAGTTGACCAATGATGGACATGCTCAAGTCCTTGAAGGCGCCGGTGGTGCCGTGGAACATTTCCATGATATGAATGCGAGTTGGCGACGAAGAAGAGGTCTTATTTGATGATGACGACGATGACTCAGATGTCATTCCTGATGATGATCCGAGGGATGGAAGAGGAATCAGAGGTACAATGTCATTGTGAGTGAAAGAGGAGAGGGCCTTGTCTAGGGCGTCGTCCAGCTCAACCGTCGTCAATCCGTCTTCCTTGGAGAGGAAGTGCCTGAGTAGCCACTTTACAATGTCCTTATATGACTTGCCGAGTACCTGAGTTGCCACTTCATGAGCGGTGAGTTTGGGAAGGTGGGAAGGCACGTAGAGGCCACCGTCGGGAGCATAACCTGAGAACAGAGTCTCGCTGAAGGTGATTCCATCTGAAGAAGAAGAAGAAGAAGAAGAAGAAGAAGAAGAAGAAGAAGAAGAAGAAGAAGAAGAAGAAGAAGAAGAAGAAGAAGAAGAAGAAGAAGAAGAAGAAGAAGAAGTGGAAGTAGAAGCAGAAGAAGAAGAAGAAGAAGAAGTGGAAGTAGAAGCAGTGGTAGTACTAGTACTAGAAGTAGAAGAGGAAGGATGTTCGGATGAACTTCCAGGGCGTGTTCTCTCCTCGTAGCCGACTCCACTTCCATCTCGCCTCAATCCACCTCTCGTGGAATGATACGCGTGTATTTGCATTGCCATCTTGTCTATCGTGTCGCTTCTCCACTGTCTAGTTGTTGGCAAGTCCCACCATGCTCTGAATGAATCGTTTCCTTGCTCAGCTCTCATGGCCAACTCGTTGTAACTCTCCTGCATGCCAAGCTCCGGGTGTAGGACTACGAATTGGTTGAATCTCCAGAATGCGGCGGCGATGATGCAGTAGTCCATCATGTTTGGGAGTAGGAGGCATTCTAGGCTGGTGAGGGGTCGCACTTGGCAATATCCATCCAGGAACGCCTTTGCCCAATTCGCCTTCAACTTGCCACTCGCCTGCTCAAAGCAACAGCCCATGATGGTCATCGCCACGTCCAAGATCGCTGGCTCATAGCACACTTCCTCAAAGTCCAACAGCCACAGGAAGCGATCGCCCTCTTCGTCCCACAGACAATTGTCCAGAAAGATGTCTCCATGCGTAATCGCACGCGGCAACCTCGCATCGCGGATACTCGACAAGAGCACGGGCAAACGTGTCTTCAGATGATCGCGCACAAAGACATGCGCACGAAGCGGAGAAGAGGACGGCAAGGAACGCAAGAAGGGAACAATCGATTCTCCGGGAGGGAAACGCATACAAGAGGAGGAAGAAGAGTCGAGACATCCATGTCCAACATCATCAGGACGAGAACCATTTCCATCATCAGCAACATCATGATCATCATCAGCATCAGCAACAGCAACCACGCCTCCATCTCCTACTCCTCTTCCTCCTACTCCTCCTACTACACCGCTACAACGCGCATGAAACGCATGCGGCGCTGGAATCATCGACAGACGACCCACCGCAACGCCTAGAGAATGCAAACGAGACTCTGTAGACACGTAGTTTTGTCCAGGAACTCCATCCAAGAAATTGAACATCAACGCCAACGGCTCCGGACTGCGCAACGCATACTCATTCACCAACCTATACTCTGTACGATCCAAACCACCAGCACGATGCAGAGGGAAAGGATACGCACTGGGGAAGTCATACTCCTTCAACTTCAAAAGCGCCTCCAACTGATGCTACACCGCGCGTAAGTCAGCGCAAGCCGAGAAAGAACACAACCAAACACAGCGTTAGGCAACAATACATCATCAAGAATGGAACCAACCACAGTGGGACGGCAGCAAACGCGTCCTCGGCCCTGGGCGCAACTCACTACCCCTCCCGCGGTCCTCAACACTTCCAAATTCATCAACAAACAACAAAGATTGCACACAGAATATGATAAAGCATCGCCACAGACGGTGGAGGACGTACCTGAATCTTGTCCAATCGACCTTCTTCACAGATTTTGAGCAGGAACGTTCCCTTCGAAGTCACGACCTTGTAGTTACTATTCGCAAGACCGGCTGTCATTCTCTAAAGAGAAGAGAAGGTTAGCGTCAAAAGTCACCGATAATGTCCTCTACAAACAGGGTCATGGAGGGGCAAGAGGCAGTTTGGGCACGACGGACGTACAACCCAGGATGTAAGCTTACCAACGTCCCAATAGGAGAGATACCCCGCAATAAGGGCATCTGTCATAGTTCTATACTCGGGCATGATGTTTGTCGGGCCACTGAGGGGAAGAGAGTGGTGAAAATGGGCTCACAACTTGTCAAAGGCAAACTTTGCCCCAGTTGGAGGGAAATTTCTAGAAAGTTGGCGAAACCTGAAATGCAGGCGCTGGAACACCGCCTGAGCGCTTGTTATTCATCCATTCGTCTTGTGCTGCATGTTTCCCATCGCTTCTGTGTGCCACCATCTACTCCTATGGCCTGTCTTCTGACTCTCGACTGTTGTGCTGCCAGAAAGAGCGTCATCTTATGCCGGAAATTGGTGGCCAGAGGTGAGCCCTCGTCCGACCAGCTTTCCGCCCGCTCCCCTGTCCTTGAAACAACATCTCCTTCCACTTCAATGTTCTAATTAGTTGTATGGATGATTGAACTCCCGGTCTTGGTGGCAGGTTGTGCCGTAAGTGACGTGCTGTTTGCGTGTTTTGGATTTGAAAGTTGTGGTTGGTGACCTCTCTGTCTGACGCTTGTGCTTGTTCTGTGAGCATGTTTTGCAAAGTATGAACATATGAACACATGAAGGCAATGATGTAATGTGTGGTGATGCAGGATTGGAGTGGTTTTGAAGCTAGGGATGAGATGGTTGAGAGGCTTTGTGTGTCTGTTGGCCGAGCTGCGTTGTTGGCGGCTTGAGGGCGATTGAGCACCAACCGTCACCTGCCGCTTCGTTGAGACGTCCCCGTCGAGTCTTCTCTCTCTCTCTCTCTCTCTCTCTCCGAATCTCTCTCTCTCTCTCTCCCTATGTCTCTGTGTGTGTCTCCATCTATCTATCTCTCACTCTCTTCGTGCGCTTCGCATTCTGCGTCACCCGGACCATTCCCCTCTGAGGCCAGGAAGAGTGAAGATCCATCCTCGTCGTCTCTCGTCTCTCACTTCCTAGCTGTCGTCCATCTCTCTCGTTCACGGTGGCTCTCCAACACCCATTGACTGCAAGAAGCACTGAGCATCTTCTCTCATCGCGCTCCTCAACACCCTCGAAACACGTGCGTGGGCACCTTCTCGCACACCAAATTGCACTTCAATCATGAATAGCGTACGTGAATTGCAGGATCCTGTGGAATTGGGGGTGGAGGTGTGAATCACATCTCTCTCCGAATCTCTCTCCCTCTCTCCCAACACCATGTCTGCTTCCTGTGTTGTCATTGTCTCCGCCTCCCCTCTCATTCTAGCGTTCCTGTCTAACCCCTCTTCTCCCTCTTCCCCATCTTGCCCCTATCAATAGCGCCAATTGGATTGCGCCGAGTTAGAGATGGAATGTGAATTGGATGAGGTTTTGGAAGGGCTGTACCATGAACTTCCGCACATTGTCCGCTCCTGTATGCCCAAGTTTGGACAGGCGATCAAGTTTTTGATGCGTGGTGGTCGTTCTTTGGGTACGAGTGTGGTTGGTGTCGATTGTGGAATGTTCCCTTGTGGCGATGGTGGTGCAGCTTGCACTGATCTCCCTTCTTCCGACTCTTCCCCTTCCTACCGTCACTGTGATGATGATTCTACAGCGTTGATGAGGTTTCATTGCCTTGACAAGAGTGCCTTGTATTCGCTTGCGCGTGTGCCGAATGATGTTTGGCGTGACCTGGTGTTGATGCTGTTGGAGGCGAGTTCTGAGGAGTGTGCAATGCATTTGGACTTGGTGGATTGGTTGTTGGTGCAGTTGTGCGAGGAGGAGAGGCGGCAGCAGCAGCGTTGTCGGAGTGAGGTTGTCGGTGGAGCAGGAGGAAGTGGAGCAGGAGGAAGTGGAGCAGGAGGATTGGCGGAGGCGGCGGCGTTTGCGTGCCTGGCGCTCTTGTTGCGTGCCCAGCGTCGGTTGGCGCCGCGCGTAGAGGCGGCGATGACGAAGGTGGTCTTATTGGTGGTGCACGAGGCGTGTTGGGGTGTGAATTGGGCGTCTCCGTTTGCGAGGTTGGCGTACGTGTGGTTGGTGGCGGAATTGGCACTCTGCATTCGGATTCCGATTGCGACCATACTCTTGATTACGTGCAAGATGGCGAGTGAATATGGAGGAGGAGGAGGAGGA
>Ga0307375_10005714_pt1 | contig 11610 bp, 14 predicted proteins | sample TR1MG_FD_202531 | JGI IMG/M metagenome (GOLD analysis project Ga0307375, IMG submission 202531) | Soil microbial communities from Risofladan, Vaasa, Finland - TR-1 | ecosystem: Environmental > Terrestrial > Soil > Coastal area > Acid sulfate soil | place: Finland: Risofladan, Vaasa | collected... | reverse complement strand
TCATCGACCGCAATCCGCAGCAGTTCGTGCCCAGCATCTACCGGGCCACGGCAGGGGACTTCGTGACGGCGACGCAGCGTGTGTTCTGCTCGCCGGCGCTGCCCTCGCATCTCGTGCTGCCCATCGTGCGATAGAGGACACTGAATGATGGGTCTTCACGGCGTCATATGGCTGTTCGTCGGGCCGGCGGTTGGCGTGCTGATCGCGCTGGCCTTCAAGGCCCGCGCCTGGGCGGTGCTCGGCGCATCGATGTTGGGCGGGGTAGTGGTGTACCTGGGGGTGCTGGCGTGGAGCCGCTACGCCATATCGCAGGTGGGGGCGGATGGCGCGCCCGTGCACATGACCCCGGCAACCGTGGGACTTCGCCCGTGGCTCGTCGCCTTCGCGGCGCTGCTGGTGCTCTCGCTGCTCATGGGGGCGCTCGGCATCGCCGTGCGGTACGCGGTGCGCGGCGACGAGGACTGACCGTGGCGATGGACGACGCGCGGCAGCGGTTGACGGAGGCCGGCATCGTGTTCGAGCGGGTGGAGCCCGACAGCGCCGAGGCCCGCGCGTGTCTGACGCGCTACTACGCCGAACTGGCCGTGCGGTTCGAGGGCGGGTTCGACGAGGCGGGCGAATTGCCCACCGACGCCGACGACATGCGTCCGCCGCGCGGCGCGTTTCTGGTGGCCAGCGTGGACGGCACGCCGGTGGCGTGCAGCGCGGTGAAGACCTTCGTGCCGGGCGTCGGGTACATCAAGCGGATGTGGGTGGACGAGGCCATGCGCGGCACGGGCCTGGGGCGGCGCATGCTGGACGCGATCGAGACCCAGGCGGGCGAACTCGGCTTCACCACGGTGCTGCTCGAGACCAACCGCGCGCTCACCGAGGCCATCAATCTCTATCGGCATGCGGGGTACACCGAGGTGGCGCCATTCAACGACGAGCGGTACGCGCACCACTGGTTCGAGAAGCGGCTGCGCAGGGGCCGTGGAGTGCGGTCATGAACTTCGACCTGGCGACCGGCACGGCCGTGCTCCAACGCACCCCGTCCACCCTGCGGGCGATGCTGGCCGGACTCGCGCCCGCGTGGACGGACGCCACCGAGGGCCCCGACACGTGGAGTCCGTACGACATCATGGGCCATCTCATCCACGGCGAGCGGACCGACTGGATCGGGCGCGCGCGGATCATCCTGGCCCAGGGGGCCGACCGCCGGTTCCCGGTGTTCGACCGGTACGCGCAGTTTCGCGAGAGCGAGGGCAAGTCCCTGGTCCAACTGCTGGACGAATTCGCGCGGCTGCGGGCCGAGAATCTGTCCACGCTCGCGGGATGGAATCTCACCGACGCCCAACTGGCGCTCGAAGGCGAGCATCCGGCATTCGGCACGGTGTCCCTGCGCCAACTGTTGGCCACCTGGGTGGCGCACGACCTGGGACACGTGGCGCAGGTGGCGCGCGTGATGGCCAAGCAGTACCGCGAGGCGGTGGGCCCATGGCGCGCTTATCTTCCGGTCATGGATCGCTGAGTTCGATCGCCACCCATCACCAGCACTCCCGTTTCACTGCTCATGATCATCGGCCTCGCCTCGCCCCGTGTCGCGACCTCGCTCGACGACGGCCTGCACAAGATCGACCAGCTGCTCGCCGACGCATCGGCCCAGGGGGCGGAGATCGTATGCTTTCCCGAGGCCTACCTGCCGGGGCTGCGGGGACAGGACTTCGACGTCTGGTCCTTCGAGCCGGCGGACGAGGAGCGCGCGCTGCGCGAGGTGTCGGGGTTGGCGCGCAAGCACGCGGTGGCCACGATACTCGGCATGGAGCACATCACCGACGCGGGCCGGCAGATCGCGTCGTTCGTCATCGATGCCTCGGGCGCGGTGCAGGGATACCAGGCCAAGACGCAACTGGATCCCACGGAGGACGTGGGGTACGTACCGGGCACGTCGCGCCGGCTGTTCGAAGTGAACGGGGTGACGTTCGGCATCGCGATCTGCCACGAGGGGTTCCGCTATCCCGAGACGGTGCGGTGGGCGGCGGTGCGCGGCGCGAAGATCGTGTTCCAGCCCCACCTGGCGGGCAATCACACGGGCGGGGTCCGCTCCGTGCAGTGGGGCGCGGCCGACGCGCCGTATTATGAAAAGGCCATGATGATGCGCAGCATCGAGAACGCCATCTATTTTGCCAGCGTCAACTACGCGTTTCCGTTTCCGGAGTCGGCCACCAGCCTCATCGCGCCGTCGGGCAAGTGCCAGGCGTATCTGCCGTACGGACAGGAGGGCGTGCTCGTGCAGTCCATCGACGTGACCCAGGCGACCGGCCTGCTGGCCGCGCGATACGCCCCCGCCCGGTACGGAGACGCCGCGTCCGCATGAACGCACGATGCCGTTTCCACCGGTGGATGGCCGCGGCGCCGGCGGCGCTCCTGTTCGTCGCGGCGCCGGCCTCGGGGCAGCAGGCGGTGTCCTTTCCTCGGCAGGATGGGCACACGGTGCCGGCGACCGTGTACGCCCCCGCCGTCGCGACCTGCCTCGGCGTGGCCATTCTCTCGCCGGGGGCCGGCGGATCGGAAAAGGGACTCGCGTATCTCGGCAAGGCGATGTCGGCGCAGGGCTATCTGGCGGTGGTGGTGGGCCATCAGGAGAGCGGTCTGCGGGCGCTGCGGCAACACATGCGGGGCCGCGGGCTGCAGGGCGGGCTGGCGGCGCTGATCACCGACGCCTCGGCGTACGAGGGCCGGTTCATGGACATCGCGGCCGCGAAGCAATGGGCGGACACGCGCTGCACGGGACGCGAATCCATTCTGCTCGGTCACTCCATGGGCGCGGCGACGGTGATGATCGCAGCCGGTGCCGCGAACAAGCTCGGCGTGCGCGGGTCCACGCGCTTCGACGTGTACGTGGCGCTCTCGCCGCAGGGCGTGAGCACGATCTTCCCCGAGCACGCCTGGCAGGGCATCACGAGCCCGGTGTTGATGATGACGGGCACGCGGGACGAGGAACTGGGCGGCCTCTCGTGGAAGACGCGCACGCAGCCGTTCGACGACATGCCGGCCGGCTGCAAGTGGCTGGGCGTGGTGGACAACGCCACGCACGGGGACTTCGGGGGCAACGGCACGACGCCGGGCGTGAAGGCGATCGTCGCGCGGACCGTTCGAGCATTTCTATCCGGCGTGCGCGGGCACGACTGCGGGGCGCCGCCGAGCGAGCCCGGCATCACGCTGCGCGCCAAGTAGGTTCCGATACTTCCACGATATCAGGAGATGATATGAGCACAGATGCTACGCCGCCGGCCGGCGCGCCCACGCGGGCCGAGCCCGAGACCTTTCGCGGACGCGAACTGACCGTCTCGCTGACCGTCAAGGACATCGCGACGAGCCTGGCGTGGTATCGCGACGTGGTGGGCTTCACCGTGGCCCAGGCCCACGAGCGCGAGGGCAAGGTGGTGGCGGTGTCGCTCAAGGCGGGCGACGTGCGGATGTTGCTCAACCAGGACAACGGCGCCAAGGGCTGGGACCGGATCAAGGGCGAGGGATTCTCGCTGCAGATCACCACGGTGCAGAGCGTGGACGAGATCGCGGCGCGGATCAAACAGTGCGGCGGCAGTCTGGACAGCGAGCCCGCCGACATGCCGTGGGGGCCGCGGATGTTCCGGGTGCGCGACCCCGACGGCTTCAAGCTCGCCATCTCGTCGGTCACCTAGCACGATGTCCGGCGGCACCGTCGCGTGGGTGCCCGCGCTGGGCGGCGAGGATCTCGATGGGCTTGTATAGCCGGTACGTATTACCCGCCGCCATCCACTGGGCGTGCCGGCTCAGTCCGCACATGCGCCAGCGCCAGAAGGTGGTGCCGCTGGCCCGCGGGCGTGTGCTGGAGGTGGGCATCGGCTCGGGCCTCAACCTGCCGTTCTACGACCTGACCAAGGTCACCAAGGTGTGGGGGCTCGAACCGGCCCCGGCGATGACGCGGCTGGCCCGGCGGGCCGCGCTGGCGGTGCCGTTGGAGGTGGAGTTCATCGGCCTGCCAGGCGAGCAGATCCCGCTCGATGACGACAGCGTGGACACCGTGCTCACCACCTACACCCTGTGCACGATCGCCGATCCCATCGCCGCGCTGCGCCAGATGCGCCGCGTGCTGCGGCCGGGCGGCCGGCTGATCTTCTGCGAACACGGCACGGCGCCCGACGCGAACGTGCGCCGGTGGCAGGACCGCCTGAACCCGGCGTGGAAGCGGGTGGGGGGCGGGTGCAACCTGAACCGGCCGATCCCCGCGCTCATCGAGGCGGCGGGCTTTCACATCGAGCAGCTGGACACGATGTACCTGCCGGGCTGGCGCCCGGCGAGCTTCAATTACTGGGGCACGGCGGTGCCGGTCCCCGACGGGGGTGCCGCATGAAGGCCGCGATCCGGACCGGACGTCTCGCAAAGAAGCCGCTTCCCCTGGGCGAGGTCTATCGCCTGCTCGAACCGGGGCCCGTGGTGCTGCTCACCACGGCGCGCGGCCCGCGCGTGAACGTGATGCCGATGTCGTGGCTCACGATGATGGAGTTCGAGCCGCCGCTCATCGGCGCCGTGGTGAGCAACCGCAATTATAGTTTCGGTATGCTCCAGGCCAGCCGGGAGTGCGTGCTCAACATCCCGACCGTCTCCCTGCTGAAGCAGGCGGTGGCGTGCGGCAACTGCAGCGGCCGCACGGTGGACAAGTTCGCGGCCTACGGGCTCACGCCGGTGCCCGCGTCGCGGGTGGCGGCGCCGCTGGTGGCGGAGTGCCCCGTGAACCTGGAGTGCCGGGTGGTGGACACGCGGTTCGTGCCGAAGTACAACTTGTTCGTGCTCGAGGTGGTGAGGGCGTGGACCGACGGCCGCAAGCGGCGGCTCGAGACCTTCCATCATATGGGCATGGGCCGGTTCCTGGTGGGCGGCCGCACGGTGACGGTCCCGTCCAGGATGCCGTAGCGCCGCGCCCCGATCCCAACTCCGGAGGAGATTGCGATGTCCGACGTCCCCATTTCCCGTCCGCTGTCGTCGGCGCTGACCGGCACGTGGGAACTCACGTCCCGGCTGGATCGCACCACCGATGGTGAGCCGCGCGTGGAGCCATCGCTCGGCGCCGATCCGGTGGCGCTGCTCATCTACGACGGCCACGGACACTTCTCGGCGCAGTTCATGAAGCGCGATCGCCGCGGTCCCGAGATCGTGGTGGCCGCGGCGGGGCCCAACAACAGCCGCGCCCAGGGCGGGTATGATGCGTATTTCGGCGAGTATTCGGTGAACGATGCCGACGGGACGGTGACACAGCGCCTCACCGGATGCCTGTCGCCGGAGAACGTGGGGCAGGTGCTCACGCGCGCCATGACGGTGAGAGGCGACGAACTCATCATCGCACTCGACACGGCCACTGCCGCCGGCGAACCGGTGGTGCGCACGCTGTGCTGGCGGCGGGTGGGGTAGGGTGGCGTCCAGCACGCATGCGAGGCGCCCGCTCGGCTTCCTCGTGCTGTTCGGCGTGACCGCGGCTACTACCCAAATGGCATGAGTGGGTGGGGGCGCACTGTGGCACCCCACGGGGGTCGAAGGTTGCGTCAGGCGCCCCGGCGGCCTCGGGGCGGGCCGGCGGGCCGGATTTGTGCTAGCTTCAAGGCATGCTCACCTACACGGCGGCGCGGGACACGCTGGTCGAGATGTTGCGCGCGGATGCGAAGGCGCATGCGGCCGCGCACTACGACGAGATCGGACGCCGGTTCGACCGGCTGGAGCATCAGTTCCCCACCGGCACGGCGCCCGAGCTGGGCCGGCTGCACATCGCCCTCACCTTCTGGGACGGGTGGATCGATGCGCGGAACAACGGCTGGCCGCGCGGACCGATCGCGCTCGAGCAGTGGCCGGTGCTCGCCGAGGCCGTGGCGAGCGATCTCGAACGGGATCACGAGATCTCGAACGCCACCGTGCTCGCCCGGTTCGACATCGTGGCCCATCCCAACCTGAACGAGCGCGTGCAGACGCTCGCCGCACGACTCCGCCAGCGCGACGCCGGAATGTCCGCGTAGCCTGCGCTCTGCCGCCACCAGAACCCCAACGACTTCGAAGCGATGATCACAGCACGCGAAGCACTCAAACGGCTGCAGGACGGGAACGCCCGGTTCGCCGCCAGCGTGAACGGCGCCGACGACCAGCTCACGCATCCCAAGCGGGTGGAACTCGTCACCACGCAGGAGCCGATGGCGATCATCCTCGGCTGTTCCGATTCGCGGGTGCCGGCCGAGATCGTGTTCGATCAGGGACTGGGCGACCTGTTCGTGATCCGCGTGGCCGGCAACATCGTGGCGCCGTCGCAGGTGGGGAGCGTGGAATTCGCCGCGGCGCGGTTCGGCACGCCGCTGGTGGTGGTGCTGGGCCACTCGCAGTGCGGCGCCATCCTGGCCACGGTCGACGAGCTGCGGCGGCCCACGGAGAACCAGTCGCCCAACCTGCGGGCCATCGTGGACCGGGTACGGCCCGCCGTGGAGCCGCTGGTGGCCACGCATCTGGCGCAGGACCCCGACGCGCTGGTGCGCGCGGCCGTGCGCGCCAACATCCGCGCCTCGGCCAACCACCTGCGGCACGGGTCGGCGCTGCTCGAGCAGTTGATCCTGAACGACGGGCTGCTCGTGGTGGGCGCCGAGTATTCGCTGGAGACTGGCGCCGTGGAGTTCTTCGACGGCGTGCCGGCGGACCTCCGGTGACGACCCACGTCGCGCTGCTGCGCGGCATCAATGTGGGCGGCAACAAGAAGGTCGCGATGGCCGATCTGCGCGACCTGGCGGGGGGGCTCGGCCTCACGGACGTTCGCACGCTGCTGCAGACGGGCAACCTGGTATTCGGCGGCGGGAAGCGCGGCGGTGACGGGGCGGCGCTCGAACGCCTGCTCGAAGCGGGGGCGCGGGCGAAGCTCTCGCTCGATACCCAATTCTTCGTACGCACGGCCGCCGAGTGGGAGCGCGTGATCGAGCAGAATCCGTTTGGCGTGGAGGCCAAGCGCGATCCCGGCCACCTGGTGGTGTGGTGTCTCAAGGCGGCGCCCGGCGCAGCGCAGGTGCGGGCGTTGCAGGCCGCGATCACGGGGCGCGAAGTGGCGCGCGTGGTGGGGCGTGAGGCGTATCTGGTGTATCCCGACGGCATCGGCAGTTCGCGGCTCACGGCGGCCGTGCTCGACCGCGCGCTGGGCGTGCGCGGCACGGGGCGGAACTGGAACACGGTGGTCAAGCTGGCGGCGTTGACGCGCGATTGACGCGGCGGGCCGCGGCAGGCATGGCATCGGCGCCGGCGGCGGTGCATGTTATGCGCGCCCTCCCACCATGCCCCGCACGGGTCTCCCATGAACACACGTCGTCAGTTCCTCATCCAGGCGCCCATCGGTCTGCTCGGCGTGCTCGCCGCGTGCCGCGGTGAAGAGCAGGGCGCCACCGCCACGCAGACCACGGCCGGCGCTCCCACCGCGTTCAATACCGGGGCCGCGGTGGGTCCCAAGCTGTCGCCCGCCACCTTTGCCGAGGCGGAGAAGCTGGCGCAGGTGACGCTCACCGACGCGCAGCGGCAGATGGCGGCGACGAACTGGCCCACGTCCATGGCGGGACTGCTCGAACGCCGCACGGGTCCGCGCACGGTGGCGCTCGAAGACACGCTGGCGCCTGCCACGGTCTGGAATCCGGTTCTGCCCGGCACCACCGCGGGGCCGGCGCGCGACCGGTTCGTGCGCAGCGCGGCGGACGCCGGGGCGCTGCCGGCGAGCGACGAGGACATCGCGTTCGCGCCCGTGCATCACCTGTCGCGGTGGATCGAGACACGCAAGCTCACGTCGGTGCGGCTCACGAACATCTATCTCGATCGCATCAAGCGGCTCAACGCGAAGATCAACTGCATCATCACGCTCACGGCGGATCACGCGCTGGCGCGGGCGAAGCAGGCCGACGCCGAGATCGCGGCCGGCAAGTACCGCGGCCCGCTGCACGGCATTCCCTACGGCGTGAAGGACCTGATGGACTCGGCGGGAATCGCCACGACGTACGGCGCCGAACCGTTCCGCAATCGCGTGCCCACGGACGACAGTGCCGTGGTGCGGCGGTTGAACGACGCGGGCGCGGTGATGGTGGCCAAGCTGAGCATGGGCGCGCTGGCGCTCAACGACATCTGGTTCGGCGGGCAGACCATGAATCCGTGGGTGCTCGAGGAGGGGGCGTCGGGTTCGAGCGCCGGGCCGGGCGCGGCGACGGCGGCGGCGTTCGTGGCGTTCTCGGTGGGCAGCGAAACGGGCGGCAGCATCATCAGCCCGAGCATGCGCTGCGGCGTGACCGGCCTGCGGCCCACGTACGGACGCGTGCCGCGCTCGGGCGCGATGACGCTCTGCTGGACGCTGGACAAGCTGGGTCCGATGACGCGGAGCGTGGACGACGCGATGCTGGTGCTGCACGCGATCTCGGGCCCCGACGCCGGCGACGTGGCGTGCGTGCCGAGCCGGCTGGACTACGACGCCTCGGCGTCGGTGAAGGGATTGAAGGTGGGCTACATCCCGGCGTGGATGAAGGAAGCGCCGGCCACCGACGTGGACCGGGCGGCGCTGGACATGGTGGGCAAACTGGGAATGGTGCCCACGGCGGTGACGTTGCCCGACTGGCCGTACGACGCGCTCAACCTGATGCTGTTCGCCGAGGCGGCGGCGGCGTTCGAGGAGCTGACGCTGAGTGGCAAGGCCGACACGATGAAGATGCAGGTGCCCGACGCCTGGCCGAATCTGTTCCGCGAGGCGCGGTTCCTGTCGGCGGTGGACTTCGTGCAGGCCGACCGGCTGCGCCGCAAGGTGGCCGTCGAGATGGCGCGCGTGATGTCGCAGGTGGATCTGCTGCTCGTGCCGTCGCTGCGCGACGAGATGCTGGTGATCTCGAACAACACCGGGCATCCGTCGCTCACGCTGCGCACGGGGTTCGTGGAGATCTCGGAGGCGCGCAGCGACTGGGCGCCCGATCCGGCGCATCCGTTGCCCACGTTCAACCCGCCGCGGCGCGTGCCGTACGGCGTGACGCTGATCGGGCGGCTGTTCGACGAGGGGACGATCGCGCGGGTGGGGCTGGCCATGGAGCGCCAGGCCGACGTGATGAAGGAGCGGCCGGCGGGGTTCTAGCCGGCCGCTCCCGGCCGTTTCACCGCTCGATGACCTCGTCGATGCCGACGTCGGCGTACTGGCCGCCCTTGGTCTGGTGCACGTGCACGGCGAGGGTGTTGGGGCCGGCGCGCAGCGCGGCGCGGGCCGTCGCGTCGAACGGAATGCGCACGTAGCCCGAGGTGTAGCCGCGCAGTTGCGCGACGAGGGTGCCGTTGAGATAGACGTCGGCGTCCTCGTCGTGGGCGATGTTCCAGTGCGGATTGGACAGCGCGGCCGACGCGAGCGTGAAGGTGCGCCGCATCCAGATGTCGGAGGTGTTCCACACGGTGCGCACCACGGCGCCCGGCGTGTCGGCGGTGCCGAAGCCGGCCTCGCCCTGGGCCCAGGCGGCGTCGTCGAAGTTCGCGCGCATCCAGCCTGGCGCCGGCGCGGTGGTGGTGTAGCGCCACGCGTGCGGCGTGTCTTCCGAGGTCGGAACCACGGCGCGGACGGTGGGCATGGGTCCGAACAGGCGCGCGGCTTCGGCGGCGGCCTGCGCGGGATCCTGTTTCACGATCGCGCGGTCGTAGGTCATGAGGCCGTTGACCTCGATCTCGACGTCGGTGGTCTGCGTGTACACGGCGGCGGCGAGTCCCTGGGCCTCGAGCAGGCGCAACTGGTCGAGCAGTTGGCCGTATGCCGCGCGCAGCTGCGTGGTGTCGGCGTACGTGCGGTAGCCCCAGTTGTTCTTGGGCAGCCAGGTGTGGCCTTCGAGCGGCAGGCCGAGTCCGCCGAATTCGCCGAGCACGGCGGCGCGGAATTTCTCGGGCCTGGGCATGGCCGGGCCGGGGTACGAATGGATGTCCACCACGTCGCCCACGCCGTGGTCGGTCCAGCCGGTGGCGCTGTTCACCAGGCGTGTGGGGTCGTACTGCGTGATCCAGGCGGCGATGCGGCGCGTGTCGTACTGGCCCCATCCCTCGTTGAACGGCACCCACATGACGATGGACGGATGGTCGCGCAGGGCGTCGATCATGCGGCGGAGTTCCGTCTCGAAATCGGCCCGCGCGGCGGGCGTCTTGTTCTCGCCGCTGGGCATGTCCTGCCATATGAGCACGCCGATGCTGTCGGCCAGGTGGTACCAGCGGTCGGGTTCCACCTTCACGTGCTTGCGGATCATGTTGAAGCCGAGGCGTTTGGTCATGACGATGTCGTTGACCATGGCGGCTTCGGTGGGCGGCGTGTAGAGCCCGTCGGGCCACCAGCCCTGGTCGAGCGGTCCGTATTCGAACAGCGGCTTGTTGTTGAGGAACAGCCGGCGGTAGCCGGCCGAGTCGGTGCCGACGGCGATCTTGCGCATGCCGAAGTAGCTGCCCACGGCGTCGCCGGTGGAGAGGGTGAGCCGCAGTTGGTACAGGTAGGGATCGGCGGGCGACCAGAGGTGCGCGTTCGGCAGGTGGAGCACCACGGGCTGTCCGGCGGGCGCGCTGCCGGCGGCGACTTCGGTGGTGCCCGAGAGGGCGCGGACGCGCACCGTCGTGCCGGCGGGGGCGCCGTCGACGGCGGGCTGCACCGTGACCGTGCCGTCGTCGATGTCGGGCGTGGCGACCACGTGCGTCATGTACGCGGCCGGCACGGGCTCGAGCCACACCGTCTGCCAGATGCCGGTGACGGCGGTGTACCAGATGGAGTGCGGGCGCAGTACCTGTTTGCCGCGGGGTTGTTCGCCGCGGTCGGTGGGGTCCCAGACGCCGACGGTGAGCGTCTGCGGGCCGTCGCCGTGCAGGGCATCAGTAATATCTAATGTGAACGGATCGTACCCGCCCTGGTGCTCGCCCACGCGGGTGCCGTTCACCCAGACCGTCGTGCGCCAGTCCACGGCGCCGAAGTGGAGCAGCAGGCGGCCGTCGCGGGGGATGGCGGGGGCGGTGAACGTGCGGTGGTACCAGAGCGTCTGCGAATCGGTGACGGCGCGTTCGACGCCGGAGAGCTGCGACTGCACGGCGAAGGGGACGAGGATGGTGCCGTCCCAGTGCGCGGGCGCCGGGGCGCCGCGGTCGGTGACGGCGTACTGCCAGGGGCCGTTGAGGTTGGTCCAGGCCCAGCGGACGAGCTGCGGGCGCGGATATTCGGGCCAGGGGTGCGTGGGGCTGACGTCCGCCGCCCAGCGGGTGCGGATGTGGGTGGGGGCGGACTGTGCCTGTGCCCGCGCCGCGGTGGCCGTCATGGCCAGCGCCGCGAGGCCGCCGGCGACGATGCGTCGTGCGCTATCCGCCGGCGATCGCCCCGACCACGAGCAGCGGTTCGCGGCCGTTGGCCACGGCCTCGGGCAGGGGCGCGTCGGGTGATTCATGGGACAGGTCCTCCTCACAGGCGAAGAAGCGCACGAAGGGGCGGCGCTGCTGCGTGACGTGGTCGCGGATGGCGCCGCGCAACATCGGGAACCGCGCCTCGACCGCATCGAGTACCGAACGTTGCGTGACCGGCGCCGGCACGTCGAACGCCAGCTCTCCGCC
>Ga0307375_10005713_pt1 | contig 11611 bp, 12 predicted proteins | sample TR1MG_FD_202531 | JGI IMG/M metagenome (GOLD analysis project Ga0307375, IMG submission 202531) | Soil microbial communities from Risofladan, Vaasa, Finland - TR-1 | ecosystem: Environmental > Terrestrial > Soil > Coastal area > Acid sulfate soil | place: Finland: Risofladan, Vaasa | collected... | reverse complement strand
CTATAGACAGATCGTCCGACCACGTACACGGCGACGCAGCCTAATACGGAAAAGAAGGCCGTCCAGAAGCGTAGCGACCATTGACCAAGACCAAAGAGCCGGATAGAGAAGGTCTGAAGCCAGTAAAAGAGGGGGGGCTTCTCAAAATAGAGAACGCCGTCGAGCCGTGGCGAGATATAGTGCCCGGTCGCCACCATCTCGCGAGGAATTTCTGAGTACCTAGCCTCGTCGGGCGCGCCCAATGCGCGCGTCCCTAGCATGACGCCAAAGAGTATCGCAGCCAAGAGCGTGATAAGAAGAATATCGCGCGACCAGGATCGGGGTTCGTGCTGTGTAGGTACGGTAGGAGACATGTCGGACGGAATCTGATTTGTGCAGCAGGGTAGCATAGATAACGGGCCAGCGGCAGACTAGGCGACGCGCGCCCCGCAGATTTGCGGGTAAGACGTCTGGGCAGTTGCGCCATTTGTCGGCGTTCGTTAGGCTAGAGCGCTGGAAAATCGATGGATGGAGCCTTGTCAATGAAGAAAATCCTCATGAAAACGGTGGTCGGTCTGGCCGCTTTAGCCGCTGCAAGCAGCGCGTTCGCTTCCCCCGCATCCGAGGCCTTGGCCAAGGCCGTGCACGCCGGGGAGCACATCTTTAATACGGACACCTTTGGTGGTCACGAACAGAGCTTCCATGGCACGCACACGACCTGCGCGACCTGCCACGTCGATGGGGGCCGCGTGATGGGCCATCTCCCGAACGGCAAGAAAATCCCAAGCCTCACGAATGCCGCCGCGATCTTCCCGCGCTATAACCCGCATATGGGCAAGGTGATCACGCTAGAGACTCAAATCCGCGGTTGCGTACACAACGGGCTTCTTGGGCGTCCGCCTGCCTATGGCAGCCGCACCATGGTCGACCTCGTCAGTTATCTCGGTTCGCTGGCACACGGTCAACCCATAAACATCGGCGGTAAACCGCACTAACCCACAGTGGGTGGCGGCACCTCACGAATCTCAAAAGACAAGCTGTCGAGGTCTGCGATAACGTAGGTCGCCGCCGCGCCCACCCCGCCCACAGTTCCCGGATTCACCATAATCGTTGTCCCGCCTTTCATGTTCGCGACCCGTTTCACTTCGGCGACATGGTCGTGCCCGCAACAGACCACGTCCCAGTCCCCCGTGCAGGCCAAGGCATGCGCATAGTGCGGGTAATGCACAACAAAAAAACGTCGCCCGCCGAGCTCGATGTCCGCATCCTGCCCATAGTAACGAACAAAGCCGTCGGCCTCGTGCCCTAGACGCGTCAAATGAAACACGTCACCGGTATTATTGCCATGAATGGCATGAACCGTGAGCCCGTGGCGACGGAGGGTGCGTAGCGTACTGGGGGCCACGATATCGCCACAGTGAACAACGGCCACGGCCCCTAGGGCCTTAGCCTCGGAAACAGCGGCATTAAGGAGATCGCGGTTATCGTGGCTATCGGAGACAATGCAGACCTTCATGCGCGCAGTCTAACAATTCATGGGCAGGAGAGCACCTGAAGTTTGCGTAAACCGAAGAATGGGAGTGCTGCCTGGAGACGCGGCCAGTGAGCCGATTCTGCCGGAATTCGAGGACAACCGAGGGGTAAAATCTGGGGGGCGCCAAGCGCTCACCCCCCAGGAAAAGTAGAAAACCTTATTAGAAGTGGATCAAGGGGACGATCAAAAGCGCCACAATATTGATGATCTTGATCATCGGGTTGACAGCTGGCCCCGCGGTATCCTTGTACGGATCGCCGACGGTATCGCCCGTAATGGCCGCCTTATGGGCATCCGAGCCCTTGCCGCCAAAGTGATTGTCCTCGATATACTTTTTGGCGTTATCCCAAGCACCGCCACCTGTGGTCATGGAGATCGCCACGAAAAGGCCTGTAACGATAGTCCCCATCAACACGCCCCCTAAGGCCTGTGCGCCCAGGAAAATACCGACAACAAGCGGTACCAACACCGGCAACAAGGATGGCACGATCATCTCCTTGATCGCGGCCTTGGTCAGCATATCGACAGCGCGGGAGTAATCCGGCCGGCTCGTGCCTTCCATAATGCCGGGGATTTCCTTGAATTGACGTCGCACTTCAACCACAACAGAGCTCGCGGCGCGGCCAACCGCTTCCATGGCCATGGCACCGAAGAGGTAAGGTATCAGCCCACCCAGGAAGAGCCCGATAATGACCATGTGGTTCGATAGGTCAAACGTCACGACCTTCCCCGTACGCACAGTCAGTTCATGCGTAAAGTCGGAGAAGAGTACGAGCGCGGCCAAGCCTGCTGAACCGATGGCATACCCTTTGGTCACAGCCTTAGTGGTATTACCCACGGCATCCAGAGGGTCGGTGACGGCACGCACAGCCGGCGGCAGATTGGCCATCTCGGCAATACCACCGGCGTTGTCGGTAATAGGACCATAGGCATCAAGCGCTATGATCATACCGGCAAGCGACAACATGGCGCTCGCTGCGACCGCGATCCCATAGAGTCCTGCGAGGTGATAGGACAGGGCAATGCCTGCACAGATCACGAGCACGGGGGCCGCGGTAGCCTTCATGGAGATGGCAAGGCCTGCGATCACGTTGGTTCCAGAGCCTGTCGTCGAGGCCTGGGCGATATACCGAACGGGCCCATATTCCGTCGCCGTGTAGTACTCGGTTATCACCACCAAAAGACCGGTCACCAGGAGCCCTGTCAGAGCGGCATAGTAGAGCGAGTTGACCGGGTAATGGCCAGGGTTACCCTGCATAAGCCAGTGCGTGACGGGATAGAACGCCACGGCCGCGATGACGCCTGTCACAATAAGACCGCGATAAAGGGCGTTCATGATCTTGCCGCCGGTACGCGCGCGCACAAACCAGGTGCCGACAATCGAGGCCACAATGGAGGCGGCGCCAAGAGCGAGCGGGTACACCAGGGCGTTGCGGAAACCCGGCATATCCAAGTGACCCAAAAGCATCGTGGCCACTATGGTTACCGCATAGGTCTCAAAAAGATCGGCCGCCATGCCCGCGCAGTCGCCCACGTTGTCGCCCACGTTGTCTGCGATCACGGCCGGATTACGCGGGTCATCCTCAGGGATGCCGGCTTCCACCTTACCCACCAAGTCCGCACCCACATCCGCACCCTTGGTGAAGATACCGCCGCCTAAGCGGGCGAAGATCGAGATCAAAGAACCGCCAAAAGCGAGGCCGACGAGCGGTGAAATGTCGATAGGCTGTCCAGCTGGCGTCAAAGCCAATAGAACGGCGAAGTAACCAGCCACGCCGAAAAGGCCGAGCCCCACCACCAGAAGCCCGGTGATGGCGCCGCCACGGAAGGCCACTCGGAGGGCCGCGTTGATTCCATGCGAGGCGGCCGCAGCGGTACGCACGTTAGACCGGACTGAGACGTTCATCCCGATATAACCTGCAAGCCCTGAAAGAATCGCCCCGACAGCAAAACCAATAGCCGTTAAGTGGTGGAGAAAATGAAAGATCAGCAAAAACAGGATCACACCGACTAGGCCAATCGTCCGGTATTGGCGATTCAGGTAGGCCTTGGCACCTTCCTGCACGGCCTGGGCAATCTCGACCATGCGCGGCGTTCCCGTGGGCTGTTTCATGACCCACAGAATGGAAATACCCCCATATAAAAGTGCCAACGCGGCACAAGCAAACACCACCAAAAGATCAACAGACATACTCTAGCTCCCTAGGATAATGAGAACGGATAGCACGATAGTCTTCGCTTCGCGCCTATAAATTATTGCTTTTTTAGCGCCAAGCCCCCCTCAAATCGGGTTCCTGGCTCAAACCCGAAGATGCGGTCTAACCCCACCTCGCGAATCAACCCATCGACTGCAGCCTGCCCGTGCTCACGAAAAACCTCCGAGAGTATAAGCTTGGCCGCATTGCCGTTATAAAAACCCGCGAACGCAGCTTGCACTTGCAAGAGTTCGCGGGCTTTGTCAATTGTCATAGCTAGACCTTAAAGTCATCGCCGAGCTTTTTCTTGACCGCCACGTTCTTCAGCCGAACATAGTCTGGCAAGCCATTCTTGTAAGGGGGGTAATCTTCGCCCTGGATAAGCGGTTCAAGATAAGTGCGACACTTCTTCGTAATACCAAACCCGTCTTCGGTAATATAGTCTTCGGGCATCTTCTTCTCGACATTAGCGACATCGGCAAGATTGGCTACCCCCACTTCCCACTTGTAGGGTCGATTGGCCTTACGAACGATCGTGGGCATAACCGCATTGTGACCCTTAAGGGCCAACTCTACAGCCTTCTTGCCAAGCGCATAAGCCTGTTCGACGTCCGTCCTCGAGGCGATATGCCGTGCGGCCCGCTGCAAATAATCAGCTACGGCCCAATGGTATTTGTAGCCCAACTTATCTTTGATGCGTTGGGCGATAACGGGGGCAACACCGCCTAATTGAGCATGGCCAAAGGCGTCCTTCAGCCCACTCTCGGCCAAGAATTTGCCATCCTTGCCCTTAACGCCCTCGGAGACCACGATGGCGCAATAGCCATAGGCCTTCACCGATTCGTCGACGCGCGCGAGAAAGGCCTCCTCATCGAAGACCCGCTCCGGAAACAGAATAATATGAGGGGCATCCCCGACCTTTTCAGCGGCCAAGCCGCCCGCCGCCGCAATCCAGCCGGCGTGCCGTCCCATTACCTCCATCACGAAAATCTTCGTTGAGGTCTTGGCCATGCTGGCCACGTCAAACGCGGCCTCGCGAATGGACACCGCGACATACTTGGCCACCGAGCCAAACCCGGGGGAGCAGTCCGTGAATGGCAGGTCATTGTCGACTGTCTTAGGTACGCCGACACAGACCACCGGGTACCCCAATCGATCCCCGATCTGAGAGACCTTATAAGCGGTGTCCTGAGAATCGCCACCGCCATTATAGAAGAAATAGCCGATGTTGTGCGCCTTAAATACATCGATCAGGCGCTCGTACTGGGCCTTATTCTCCTCAAGCCCTTTCAGCTTGTAGCGACAGGAGCCGAACGCGCCGGCCGGCGTATGGCGCAAAGCCCGAATAGCCGCGACCGACTCCTTACTGGTATCGATCAGGTCCTCGGTCAGGGCCCCGATGATGCCGTTGCGACCCGCATAGACCTTACCGATCTTCGCCTTATGCTTGCGAGCCGTCTCGATGACCCCACAAGCCGATGCATTAATAACCGCCGTTACGCCGCCAGATTGGGCATAAAATGCGTTCTTAGGCTTCGCCATATCTTTCTTCTGCTCCCAGGACTTAATGTCAAAAATTGAAAAGATAATCCTTAATGTGCGCCCTTGTCGGGCGCAAGACCGCGCTTAGCCTCATGGTCTGCCTGTAACTGCAAGACGTGGGTTACGCACTTCCCAATATCCTCATATTCGTCGCGCCCGGTCCCGTACTGCTCGTGGGCACTATAAAAAAACTGACACCGGTACCGGCTTTCACCCACTTTAAACACAACGAAACTTGTGGTGCGCTCGGTCCAGAAAATGGTCGGACACAAAGTCAGGGCCGTCGATTCCCGGTCAAGGCGCAACTCGCTGTCCGCGAGATCGATGGCGACCGTCTTGCCATAACGTTCGTTGATCGCCGAACGCGCAACCGAAAGCTCCGTATCAGTAAAGTCTGGTATAGATATCATCAAAGAGATCTCATACAGGAATGAAGAACACGAACAACCTATAAAAATGCCGCTAGGGTAACGCAAAAAGACGGGCAATACATGCTACGAGACCAACTTTTTTGCACCAAAAATGCGCTACCTTGATCACCAAAAAGCATTGACGCCACGAGAACCAGCGGGTAGCTTACGGTATGGGAAACCCCCGCTCGGGGACAATATATAAAGAACCTCTACTAGGTCAATCCAAATCTAAAGCGAGAAAAAACCATGCGAATCGTGCTATTGGGAGCGCCGGGCTCCGGGAAAGGGACGCAGTCCAAACTGTTAGTCGACAAATACAAGATCCCCCAAATCTCTACGGGCGATCTGCTCCGGGCTGCCGTTGCGGCCGGCACGGAACTGGGCAAACGGGCCAAAGCGGCAATGGACAACGGCCAATTGGTAACAGATGACATAGTACTTGGGATGATCCAGGATCGATTGGGTCAGCCAGATGCCAAAAACGGTTTCATACTCGATGGATTTCCACGCAATATCCCCCAAGCCCAGGCCTTAGACTCGCTCCTCGCGCGCCTTGGCCAGCCCCTGCAACTTGCGCTTTTGGTGGACGTCAACACCGAGATTCTCTTGAAGAGACTGACGGGACGCCGGACTTGCGCGCAATGCGGGCAGATGTACAACGTTTACTTTCAGCCCTCCAGAATGAGTGGTCGCTGCGACAAGTGCAACGGTGAACTCCAGCAGCGATCTGACGACAACGAGGGCACGATACGTAAGCGCCTTGAAGTATATGAGCAGCAAACGGCTCCGCTTATCGCTTACTACAAGAGTCAGAATAAGCTGCGCAGGGTCGTCGGCGAAGGCGATGTCAACGAGATCTTCAAGACCGTCGCGGGCCTCATAGAAAACCATATTCACCCGCTTTCCGCACTGCGTCCGCTCGTAACCCACCAAGCGCCCGCTAAACCGAAGGCAGTCGTTGCGAAACCGCAGGCAACAGCACCCGCTGCGCCCAAAACAGCGACCAAAAAGGCGGCACCTAAGAAAGCGGTTGCCAAGAAAGCAGTAACCAAAAAGGCGGCACCTAAGAAAAAAGCGGCACCTAAGGCTGCCGTGAAAAAGACGGCCGCTAAGAAGGCTACGGTCAAGAAGGCGGCACCTAAGAAAAAGGGTACCCTGAAGAAGAAAGCGGCGCCTAAGAAGGTTATTGCTAAGAAACCGGTAGCCAAGAAGGCGGCACCTAAGAAAAAAGCGGCACCTAAGGCCGCTAAGAAAAAGGTTGTCGTCAAGAAAAAGGCCGGTAAAGGCCGGCGTTAAAGAGCCGAGACGACTAAAAGCGGGCCTCGTTTGGGCCCGCTTTTTTTGTGGCTAACAGAAATCGTGTCTCCCCCAAGGGGCGCCGGTCTCAACCCCCTTTCCCCGATCGCCAAAGCGAGTTAACCTGCCCTTATGCCCTTTGTAATCAGCCGTGCCCCTTTTCCTGCCACCAGAATGCGACGCATGCGTCGCGATCGGTTCAGTCGCGACCTTATGCGTGAGCACTCACTATCGGCAAAGAATCTCATCATGCCCATCTTTGTAATGGAGGGCCACAACAGAGCCGAACCTATTGCCTCAATGCCGGGGATCGAAAGACTCACAATTGATCGACTGATTACGGCAGCTGAGCAATGGGCGCGCGATGGCATCAGCGCGATTGCGCTATTCCCGGTGGTGCCAAAAGAAAAGAAATCATTGGGGGCAGAAGAGGCCTTCAACCCCCGGGGGCTTACTCAAGAGGCGGTACGGGCCATCAAAACGGCCATCCCCGATCTCGGCATCATGACAGACGTAGCCCTCGACCCCTTTACCACCCACGGGCAGGACGGCCTCATTGACGCGCAGGGTTATGTCATAAACGATGAGACCAGTGCCGTGCTCGTGCGTCAGGCTTTGAGCCATGCCGAGGCGGGTGCCGATATCGTGGCCCCCTCTGACATGATGGACGGCAGAATTCAGGCGATCCGCTCAGCCCTTGAGGCCCAAGGTTTTCGTCATACCCGCATCTTGGCCTATGCCGCCAAATACGCTTCGGCCTTTTACGGCCCCTTTCGGGATGCGGTGGGTTCGAGCGAACAATTGGGACACGCCGACAAATCCACCTACCAAATGGATCCTGCCAATAGCGATGAGGCCCTGCACGAAGTAGCCATGGATCTTGCGGAAGGCGCTGACATGGTCATGATCAAGCCGGGTCTCCCGTATCTTGACGTCATCAGCCGCATCAAGGAGACCTTCCGCGCCCCGACGCTTGCCTACCATGTCAGCGGGGAGTACGCCATGCTGAAAGCCGCCGCCCAAAATGGCTGGCTGAATGAACGCCAAGCGGTATTGGAGTCCCTGATCGCCCTGCGGCGGGCAGGGGCCGATGGCATCCTCACCTACTATGCGGCCGCGGTCGCCCAGTGGCTACGAGAATAGGCCCTATCAGGACCGTGGGTCGGAGTGCCCCAAAATCTCGCTCTCAATCTGTTCCAGACTCGTGTGGCGCACGTCCTTGCCTTTCACAAGGTAGATGACATATTCACAAATATTGCGGGCATGGTCGCCAATCCGCTCAATGGCACGCATAGCCCACATCACGTTCAGCACGCGTGAGATGGCCCTTGGGTCTTCCATCATGAAGGTAATCATCTGGCGCATGAGACCGTCATACTCTTTATCGACCTGACGATCCTCTCGGGCGACGCGAACGGCGGCCTCCATATCCAGCCGCGCAAAGGCGTCGAGCGCATCGTGCACCATTTGGCGCACGTGGTTACCAAGGGAATGCACCTCCATATACCCGTCTTTAGGACGCTCTTCGACCGCGAGACGGACCGCCATACGCCCGATCTTTTCGGCTTCGTCACCGATACGCTCTAAGTCCGTTATGGTTTTGATAACCGCCATAACCAAACGCAGATCGCTCGCCGTGGGCTGGCGTCGGGCTATAATCTGGTTGCATTCCTCGTCAATAGTGACGTCCATCTTGTTGACTTTATAGTCATTTTTAATGACTTCGTCGCCCAATTGGGCATCGCCTTTCACCAGCGCCGCCATGGCGTCGATGATTTGCTGCTCCACAAGCCCTCCCATGTGGAGAACGCGCGTGCGAATATCCTCGAGTTCGGCATTATAACGACGCGAAATATGGGGATTCACGTGTAGCTCCATGATGTCTCCTGGCTTTATCAGCCGTAGCGTCCCGTAATGTAATCTTCCGTTTGTTTCGTAGCCGGATTCGTAAAGATCGTATTGGTATCGGCAAACTCCACGATCCGGCCGAGGTACATAAATGCAGTATAGTCAGAAACTCGCGCAGCCTGTTGCATATTGTGCGTCACGATCACGATGGTGTAGTTCTGCTTCAATTCATAGATGAGCTCTTCGATCTTCAGCGTAGATATAGGGTCCAATGCTGAAGCGGGCTCGTCTAAGAGCAGTACCTCCGGTTTTAAGGCAACGGCTCGCGCCATACACAACCGCTGCTGCTGACCGCCCGAGAGACTCATGCCGCTTTGCCCGAGCTTTCCGCTGACCTCATCCCACAACGCAACTTGGCGCAAAGCCTCCTCAACCCGGTCATCGAGCTCGGCCTTCGGCATACGCTCATAAAGGCGAATACCAAATGCCACGTTCTCATAGATAGACATAGGGAAAGGGGTCGGTTTCTGGAATACCATCCCGATCCGCGACCGCAGCCGGTACAAATCCTCTCCTGGCAGCAAGACATTGCGGTCATCTAACCAGATCTCACCTGTGGCTCTTTGATCGGAATAGAGCTCATACATACGATTAAAGGTGCGTAGCAAAGTCGATTTGCCACAACCAGACGGGCCGATAAAGGCCGTAACCATGTTGGTGGCGACATCGAGATTGATGTCATGCAGGGCCGCTTCTTTACCGTAATAGAAGTGCAAGCTGCGTACGGTGATCTTAATGCCATTCTGCGCGGATTCCATTATAGGGGTTCCTGCAATTTCCTCGGGAATTAAATAGGGGCCTCGCTGAGCGAGCGCGCCCCCCGCGATTATGCCACAGCTCCCCGCAAGGAGGAGATGACTTGTCGAAAACTCGGCCCCGAACCCCATTAACACGCCCTCATAAACTGCGTCCTATCGGTATAAAGCACATCACGGCCCCTTGGCACAAACACCAAAGAAACCGACGAAGCCTCGACCACGCCGCCACGTCAAGGACCTTGAACACGCGACCGGGCACCCGCCCCAATTCTGTGGTGGCGAAGGCGCAAAGCCACGGATCGCGGACATACCAAGCTCAAGCCTCCGCCCATAGCGCCACTCCTTACGGAGGACGAGGAACAAGATATTCCGGCCTTGAAATCCGCCACCTTGCACCCTTTTCGGTAGATGAAGTATGGCCCTTCGCCATGACAAACCCGTGAAAGGGGCGGGATATCAGCCCGGTGCAAAAAGGCCTTTCCGGGTTTGTGTGGGCAAGGTACGGGTATACGACACCCGGACCGGTAGTTTCGTTCACAGTCCGGGCGCGGATCGGCTCATAGGGCCCGACCAAAGGAAGGCGGCGTTTTGTTTGTCCTCTTTTCCGATAGACGAACAGGACACCTCTCGGGCAGGAGTTGCCGAGCCGAGAGTCAGGGTCTCGTCGCGACACCGTGACCCTATTCTGGAGGGCCATCGTGAATTTCCGGGGCTTTTGCGCCATGTGGTACCTTGTGGCGGCCTTATATGCCGTGGCGGCTCGTGACCTTAAGCTTTCCCCGCGGCGACAACCGGAGAGTGCCCATGTCTGAAAACGGGAAAGACCACGTCAAGGGGCGGCGCGATGACGCCCCCAAGATCAGTGTCCGACTCTTGGCTGAGACGGAAATGCCACTCGCCTTGCCGTTGATCCAGCAACTGAATCCCACCCTGTCGCTAGCGACCCTCACGCAAAGGTTGCAGGACATGATCACGCGCGGATACCAGTGCGCGGCGGCTTTTAGGGACGGGCGCTGTATCGGCGTCGCGGGGATCTGGTTCGGCACCCGGTTCTGGTGCGGGCGTTATGTCGATATCGATAACGTCATCGTCGATGAGGCTTATCGGGCTCAGGGCGTGGGACAACAGCTGATGGACTGGATCGAAACATACGCTCGGCAACAGGGCTGCGAGAAAGCGGTCCTCGATGCCTATGTCACCAACGACCGGGCCCACACGTTCTACTTTCGCAACGGCTACCATGTAGTAGGTTTCCATTTCAGCAAGAACATGGGGCCGCAATCATGACCAGCGCCCCAAGTATTCGGCATTTGGAGCCAGCGGATGAAGGGCTGTATCGAGGGCTTTGGCTCGAGGCCTTGCGGGATTACGCGCCATATTTCCGGATCGCGGCTGAGGATGATTCGGTCCTGCCGATTCCCACCAGATTTGCCCGTGACAGCTTCACGCTCGGGGCCTTTTATGGCCAGAGATTGGTTGGAATATTGAGCCTCAATAGGGAGACGGGCGCAAAGCTCCGTCACAAGGCCTTACTCTTCCGCATGTTTGTCCACCCTGACGCAGCGGGGCGCGGAACCGGCAGATCGCTTTTGCGGGAAGCAATCACTCAGGCGGAATCGGTTGGAGATTTGCGGCAGCTCCATTTGACCGTGCTTGCTACCAACCAAAAGGCCTGGGGCCTCTACCGATCCATGGGTTTTGTGGAATTTGCGCTGGAGCGGGAATCGGTACTGATCGGGGATCAGTACGTAGATGAAGTGCAAATGGCGCGATTTCTTGGAGGCCGGGGACGCCGCTTGTGAAATTAAAGCAATACCAGGTGGATGCCTTCACCGATAAGCTATTCCACGGTAATCCCGCAGCGGTCGTGCCGCTCGAGGCTTGGCTTGATCAGTTGCGCGGCAAACCTCTCCGTTCAGGGGGAGGTCGAGAGCGCGGCGGGGAGGCGTCTCGATGCCGCCGCTCCCGCCCTTGCAGGGCGCAAGC
>Ga0307375_10005712_pt1 | contig 11612 bp, 10 predicted proteins | sample TR1MG_FD_202531 | JGI IMG/M metagenome (GOLD analysis project Ga0307375, IMG submission 202531) | Soil microbial communities from Risofladan, Vaasa, Finland - TR-1 | ecosystem: Environmental > Terrestrial > Soil > Coastal area > Acid sulfate soil | place: Finland: Risofladan, Vaasa | collected... | reverse complement strand
CGGCGTCTGTCGGATTGGTTGGGTCTGCAGCAGGCAACGTGATGCCGCCACCAGCAAGACGCTGGACGATGGCATTGCCAGCCGCCGTAGTCCCGAAGGTCTTCTCGACTAGCGCACCAGACTGCGTCCCTACAAGGGTGTCATTGGTGCCAGGCTCATGGTCGATGGTGCTGTTAACACCGTGGGTTTGGGTGTGATTGGACATGATTCATCTCCATCTACGTGGTCGCTTCGACCAGCTTGAGTACGTTCGTTCTGTTCCTCACGAGGAACATCTTGCCGTCGGTGGTCCTGTACCACCAGCCCCATTTGTTTAGCGTGATGTCGCCTGTTCCGATGGTTGGTCCCTCGAAAATACCGGCGTAGTCCACGTCCACCCGGTAAGCCAAATCGGCTGACCCCCCGCCGAGATCAGTGAGCGTGCCGTTCGGCACCACGACGTCCTTCACGTTGGCGATGTCAAGCGCGCCGCCGCGCTCACGAATGCGAATGCCTGTACCTCCGGCGCTTCCAATAGCAGCGATGACGTCGTCGGCCAACTCGCTCATCTCGACCTTAGTACCGGACGGAGACGCCGGGTCGCCAGCCGGCATGGGTCGTCTAGGAAAGTAGTCCGTGATGACGCGCGGGATGCCTTCCTTCTCCGCGGTCCTCACGCGTTCAGCCGCAACCACGGCATCGCGATGCGTGAGAGACTGCTCCGGGTCAGCGCGGTCATCTCGGATGATCCTGTTTGGCGTACCGGGCTTGCTCACAAATCATCCCACCCACTTTGGCGGAGGAACCGACGTGAGCGCCCGCTGTAGCTGTTCCTCGACTTCTTTCCACTCGGCCTTGCCCTCCTCACGGAGAGTCCCGGCGTCTGTCGTGATTGGAGAACCAGCGCCTGGAACGGCCTCCCCGAGTGCGCCAAGTGTACGCGCGAGGTAGTACTTGGCCCGCGCCGTCGCGGCCTTGAGGAACATCTCCACCTGGTCATACCCAATCTCGTGCAAGAAACGGTCCCGCGTTGCGGTGACCATTGCTTTCACTTCTCGGCTGGACGTGGACAAGTAGAGCTTCCGTTCGATGGGATTCCAATGCCACGCTGGCCTAGAGCCCGTCAGCCGCTCGTACGTGCGCTGTGCCGTCTGAAGCTCGAAGTACAGCCGCGGTCCTTCAGCACCCCACCGCAGGTAGTAGCCCTCCATGTAACCGGCCCGCGATCCTAAAGCGCGTTGGTTGGCATCCGAAAACTCAACATCGATGACGTTCCTAATGAGGGTCGTCGGAAGCTGCCACTCGCAATTCCGCTCTGGTGTCGCAAAAAACGTGATGACCACGGTCTGCGCGCACGGCACCAAGAAAGGAAATGCCTGCTTCACAGGCCGGTAGCGGTTCCAAAGTTCAAGAGCCCGCTTGATGGCGGCGTTGAGTTGCGTGATGTGAAGTTCAGGGTCCACACCAACGCCACCCAACTCATCGTAGATGCGGCGGCGCCACTCCTCCGTCGTGTCATCGCGATGAGCGTGCGCCAGATTAGGCGAAGGTGGAGTGTTGGTCATCCCAACAGGGTCACCAACCGTCACGCCTTCGCCGTAATCTGTCATGGCAACCTACCTGAGTTTGAAGTGGGTTCCGAGCAAAGCGCGAAGGCCGCCCTTGTCCAGTCCCTTGGCTTCGATGCCTTCCTGCTTTGCCAGACGGAGCATCTGGGACTCCGACCACCTGCGTAGCGCCTTTGCTGAGCCGGGAGGCGCGACGATGCCGGACGTCGGATCTGCCGGGGGCGGAACCGATGTGGGTGGCAGCACCGATGGCTTGGGTACCTCCACCGCTGGGGTCGGCGGCGTTGGCGTTCCAGGCTCCTTGACGACATCTACCAACGTTTTCGGGATGTGCTCGGCCTGGTCAGCCGACACGTTCTGGTCACGGAGGAAGGTGCCGCCAGCCCCCGTTTTGCCGCCTTGGGAAACGATGACGTGTCGGCGCATTGTCCTGCGCTCGGGCATGGGCTAATCCTCGTCCATGAACCCGGTGGTCATGTCCTTGACGGTAGCGTTCGCCGCCGCGGTGGCTTGACGCTCATCGACCTCCTGCGTGATCCGACGCCGCTGGATACCAACCATCGCGGCCTTCTGCTTGTCGAACACGGGGGGCTCGGCTTCCTTCTCGGCCTGCTTGCGGGCCTTCTCGACCCACTTGGGCGCGCGGAGCCCGATGCGGATCTGGCGCTCGTGCTCCACCTTCTCCAGCACGCTGTCGGGCACGCGCTTGAGTTGGACGAGCCCGCGCACAGCGTCGGGAGTCTTGGCCAGGATGTCCAGGTAGTAGGCCCCCTGACGCCGGTCGCCAGAGTCGATGCGGGCGCTGTCCTTCGTGACGTGCTCGCTGCCCCCGATGAGGATAGGGCTCTTGCCGATGTTCACCACGATGTCGTCGGGCGCGTTCTCGGGCGTGAACTTGTACAGGTCAATCTTCTGGTCGGTCATTGGCTGCTTCTCCTTGCTTGCTGCCGTCCGACCAGTCTACCAGAGGAAGGCCCCCTAATACGACATCGCCCCGGAGGTCAAGGACCCCCAGGGCGCTGTCTTTCAGGTGCCGTTAGGCCGGGTATGGAGCGGCCTAGAGGTTGACGACCTGGAGCGTTCCGATCATGTCGGTGTCGATGGTCTTGATGACGTACTCCGACAGCAGAGCGAAGTCCTTGTGGAAACCGCGGACGTGGACGGGCGCCTTGTACAGCGGCACGTAGTCGCCCAGGATCGCGGCCGTGGACACGAACTCGGGACCGCGGTACGACAGGAGGGCCTGATCGCGCGGGTACGTCGGGTCTGCGAACACGTCGAGGTCGTGGTTGGACAGGCGACCGAGGTAGCGAGGACCGGCAATGCCGTCGTTCGCGTACTTCTGGCCCTGCCAGCCATCCTGGAAGGCGAAGGCGAAGATGATCGACGGGTGGACGACGCAGACGTTGGGCCGAGTGGTCTGCGTGGCCTCCCACATGAGGTCCTGGAGCCGCGAGATGTAGATCCCGAGGGTCTTCAGATGGTCGCGGTACGAGACGGCCGTGGGCGCGGTGTTGTCGAACACCACCGAGCCACCGGTAGCCTGGTTCCGCAGCACGTTGACGACGTGCTTGAAACGCTCCTGCTGGATGATTCGAGCGCCGGCCTCGATGATCGTAGGCTCGGCGTCGATGCCGAAGTCGGCCATGAAATCCATCACGGCCTGCTGCGACCAGGAAGCACCGATGGCGCGCGGGCGGGCCTGAACTTCCTCGGCCCGAAGCTGGATTCCGTACTCCGGGAAGCGGATCGCCGCCTCGATGTTGTAGTCGTACCTCACCACGACCTGGCCGGAGGCCGGGGCGCTGAAGTTGAACGACACGAGGCGCGAGACGTAGTCCACGCTGTTCGACCCAGCGCCTGCGCCCACGTCTCCGATCAGGAGGCCGTTCCGGTTGTCGCGGACGACGAGGGTGCCATCCGTGATGACCAGGCTGCCGGGGATGATCGGGCCGTAGTCGAGGTTCGGATTGAGGGTCGTCGCTCCAGCCGATCCGATGGTCTCATCCTCGATGGTCTCGCTGCTGAACTGCTGCGTGCCGCGCCAGCCAGCCAGGGCATCGAAGAGGATCGCGCGGTCAGGCAGGTTGCCCTTTCGCCGCTCCGACACGATGTCGAGGTAGTGGATCCTGCCAGTCCGATTCGACATCGCCTGGACAGTGATGACCCGATCCGTCGGATCCTCGCTCTGCGCCGCCGCGATGAGCGCGAGGCCGTTCTTGACCCACGCGGGCATCGAACTGCGGCTGGTCTCGTCCAGCACGCCAGCGGAGAGATGGCCCATCTCCTTCTTGACGAAGTTCTCCATCGTGATGGCGGCCTTGGTGGCGCGGTAGGGGTCGATCTGCCCCTGCGCGTCCTCCAGGATCTCCATCGGGTTGAACCGCTTGATCTCCAGCGTGGGATGACTGAAGTTGCGGTACTTGCGGACGAGACCCTCGGTGCGCTCTACGAGCTTGCGAGTGGCCTTCTGCACTTGCTGCCGCTGTGCTGCGGTTGCGAGCATGACTGCCTCCTGTTAAAGCCGCTCTATCCGAGGGCCGTTTCTTGAATTCCTAGTTCTGGGTCTCGTCCAACCGACGGCGACGTGCCGCCGCGACCCTACTGGCCGTGTCGCTGACCTCAGCCCCACTCAGGGCTGCGTCGAATCCCGTGATGACCTGTTCCTCGGTGAGCAAGCTCACGTCGGGCGCTCCGCCCACGCTGGCACTGCTCACGCCGTTGCCGTCCACCTTGCCGGTCCAGGAGCGGTTGCCCCGAGACGACTCGACCAAGGTGAGTAGGGCCTCAGCTTCCACGCGCATGTCTTCCGCCGACTGGCAGCGGTCGAGGCGAGCCTCCACCACGCTCAACTCGGGGTGCGCGTCGAGGATGCTGGTCTTGGCCTCCTGCATGGCCTCCGCGTACTGGAGATCCTGGTAGGCGTCGATGACTTCTTGCTGCCTGGCGACCTGGTCTTCCAGGCGGGCAACGTACGGGCTGTAGGACTCCTCTTGATCCTCGCCCCCACCGCCGCCGCGCATCGTGTTCGGACTCCCGCTCTTGCGCTTGACGCTCTTGGCGTCACCGCCGCCGTGGCTTCCGAACGTCCCCACGGTGTAACGGGCTTCGGCTCCCTTCATCTTGAGCGCGACCGGAGTGCCTCCACCATGGGCTCCGACTTCCATCTCGTCGATGTAGTCGTACTCGTCCTCGTACTCGTCCTCGTCCAACCAGACCTGGTCGCCGTCCTCATCGTAGAAGAACGGGTCGCCGTCCTCGTCGATCCCACCGACGACGGTGCCATCCATGTGGTAGAGGACTCCGGTGGTGTCCTCGATCAGCAGGTCGTTGACGTCGTACTCGAAGCTCGCCGCCAGCGCCTTGAGAGCAGCCTTCTTCTTGCTGCCGCCGGCCTTCATGCCTTTGGCGCGACCGCGCTTCGTGGTGCCTTTCTTGGCGATGCTCTTGGGCTTGAACGACCCTTGCGTGACCTTGGCCGCCCCCTTCCGTAGCGTCCGCATGGCCTTCTTGACAGGGGCAGCCTTCTTACGCGCGGCTGCGCGGGCCTTCTTCTCCCTCTTCGGGAGCGCGCGGGAACCCTTGACGAGCTTCGCAGGGTCCATGCCCTTTCCGGCGTCCGTGCCGGCGTACCCTTGCCGGATCTTCTTGTAGTTTGGCTGCTCCTTGCGGATCTTCGTCGCTGGGGGCTTCTTGGAGAAGGTCTTGGCGAACATCGCAGCGGCGGGGCTGCCCTTGCCACCACGCAACTCGAAGAGTACGAGCCCGGTGTCGTGGTCGCGCGCCTCGATGAGCGTGTCGCCCATGTAGGTCTCGATCAGGTTGGTCTCGGGATCGAAGAACCTCTCGACAGAAGCGGCCAGGCCGCGCGCCTTGAGAGCCTTCTTGACCCTCGGGTCCTTGCGAACCTTCTCAGCCGGAGCGTGCTTCATGCCGGTGCGCTTGCCACGACGGGCAACAGCCAGCTTCTTGCGCGCTTCGAGGCCCTTGCCTTTTGCCAGGCGCACGCCATCCTTGGCGGCTACCTTGGCGTTGACCTTGCCCTTGCCGCCCTTTGGCAGCCCAGCCCACTTGCCGCGGAACTTGCGGTAGTACTCCGCGCCGCCAGGCTTGGCGCGCACAGCAGCGGCTGTGCTCTCGGGGTCCTTCGGCTTCCCAGTTTTCTTGCTGCGTGGAGTGCTCGCAAACGCCTTGGCGAACATGGCGCGCATCCCAGCCGACGGCATCTCCACGAGGAGGTCACCGTCAGAGTCCACCACGGCTTCGAGGATCCCATCCTCGGTGTAGTGGTGGTACTCGACGGGCTCGTCGTTCTCGTCGAACCAGACCTTGACGTAGCCGTCGTCGTCCTCGTACTCCTCGTACATGTCGTCCTCCTCCGACTCGTCCACGTCGATGTCCACGTCCAGGTCCTCAGGATCGTCGCCGTACTCGTCGTCTTCTTCGTCGTCTTGCTCGAATGCGGCTTCCCGCCGGCCGCGCCCGTAGTGAACACCTGGGAGAGCCTCGTACTCGGGTTCATCCTCAGGCTCGTCGTCTTCTTCGTCGTCCTGTTCGTACGCCAGTTCGTGACGACGCCCGCACATCTCTGCAGGTTCCTCATCGTCCTCGGAGTCGTCGTCCTCGGAGTCGTCGTCCGGCTCGTCCTCGGCGTCGTACATGGGGTCTTCATCGTCCGTGCCCATGTCGTAGGGCATTTCTTCCATGCCGCCGTAGGGCATCTCGTCCAAGCGCCTGAGCGTCATTGCGTCCTCCCGTACGGCCTGTCCCCGGCGAATGAACCCGACGGACTCAGCCTGCGTGTCGATTCCTTTGGAGGACAAAAGCCGGGTCAGGTGCGACACCGCCGCCGACTCGTCCTCGATGCTGGTGTAGACAGTGACGTACTCGTCCTCCAGGTCCACATGGAACCCGGCACGTTCGATCACTGAGTAAGCTGTCTTGGCCTCAGCCGCGCTGGTGAACGCCAGCTTGACGGCGAGCCCTGAGTAAGGCATCGCGCCTCGCACGGAGAACGCCTCGCGCACCGCAGCCCATCCTGGTGGTACCAAGACTGGAGGGGCTTTCTCAGCCCTACCCCACTCACGTTTGAGCGCCTGTTGCGCCTCACCCTCAGCATCGCGTTGGCCTGATAGCTCAACCATCCGGTAGTGCTGCTTCGCTGCTTCTTGAGCGGCCTCTGTCGTAGACAGGCCGGTCACGATCTCCTCAGGTGGCAGATTGTGTGGATGGAGCCAAACGTCCCACTGGCCGACGCCGTTGTCGTACGCCCTGTAGTGGGCAGACCCGTCGTTGAACGCCATGCAAAACTTGCTGAAGCCTGTAGGGGGCATCTGCTCGGTCAGGAAGTCGCGCGCCATAGCGACCTCAGCGAGTTCCTGATCCATGCGGATTGCTCGCACCTGGTCGCCGCCCGCGCTCTCCATGAGGGCGCAAAGGCTTTCCTTCAAGCGCCGAGCATGAACTTCAGCGCCGGGAGTGCTCTCGTCGATGACCATGTCGAAGGTGATGGGTTCGTAGTCCTCTTGGACTTCATCGATCCCGCCTTTGTTGACCACCGATCCGTTGCCGCGGCTGCTGATGCCGAACCCGACACCATCGCGGATGAAGCTGGCAACGATCATTCCGGCCGGCGTGGAGAGGGTCTCGAAGATAGCCCAGACCTCGCCGTTTTTGTCCGGGGCGGCTACCTCGATGACCAGGACGGCGGCCATCCCCATCTGGGACTTCCCGTCGCTCGGGTGCTCCAAATGGCCGATGACCCGACGTGACGCGACCCGCTTACTGAAAGCGGCCTCCGGCGTCGTGTGCTGCTCCCACACTTGGACGGGATAGACCCGGTTGTTCCGGTTCTTGACGCCGCAATGCTGACTCTTGGCCTTGAATCGGTACCGCCCCCCGCCCAACTTTTCAACGAAGGTGCCGCCCTCTTCTAACCGCGTTGGGTCGAAGGAGAAGGTCTCAACCAGGATCTCGCGATGGGGGTAGCTCATCGAGCGCGCCTCCCACGACCTGCGCCAGCCAAGCTCAGGCGTAGCTTGGAGATTCCGGGAACGGTACGGCGGCGGCGGTTGAACCAATCGTCTGACCGCTGCGGGTTCGGTGCGCCGCGCATCTGCGCGATGGCCTCCCTGAGGATGGGCAGGTCATCCGCGTCGTCCAGCGGGAGGACGGTTCCCTCGTTGTGTGGGAAGTACACCAGATGCGATTCGCAGGTGAGTTGGTAGGAGAGGTTCCTGGCGTTTGGCAGGTGCTTCATCCACTCCCGATGCTCAGGCATGTCGAGGCGAATGCGGTACGTCTCGAATTCCTCGGTGTCACCAGTAGGAACCTGCATCACGATGAGCGGCTCTGCTGGATGCTCGCGGTGGAAAATGACCACCTTCGGGAGCGCGGCACAAGCTGGGAGTGGAACGACAGTCGCCATCTACATCGCCATCAGCGCGTCCCACTCGACCTCAACGTCGAGTGGCGCATACGCGCAATCGTATTCGCACACCGCCACCACGTCACCAGCGCCAAGCACGACGTTGGCGATGTTCAATGCCCATGCTCCGGTCAAGTAGTTGACCGTGCCATCGAACCTCTCACCGCCCGCTCCAAGCGCGACTAGGCGCCCGGCTCCGTTGTCCCTGACCGTGTAGGGGCCAGGAAGCGTGAGGAGGATGGATCCCGGTACAAGCCTGGTTCGCTGCGCGAGTCCCCACGTAGCCGCGCCGATGCTCGTCTCGGCTCCAACGAGCGTCACCAGCGCGTTGCTGCGCGTGAACACGGCGGCATTGTCAGCGGCCGAAACGGTCAACCCGCCTGACGCGATGGTCAGGACGCCAGCCGTGACGTTCGTGATCGGACCCCAAGTCCCATCATTGAGAGGGTTGGTCGCCAAGGTGACGATGACGTAGTCCCCAGGCGTGAACTCGGTAGTCCAGTCCCCGCCGTCGTTCCGCGTGATGGCGTCGGCGGCGAAGTCGAAGCCGGGTCCGGCGTCAGGTCCTTGAGGGACTGGAACAGCAGCCGGAGTACCGAGCCAGCGCATCCGCAGCAGGTGCCGGTCAGCCGGCGCGAGGTTCGGGGTGGACCCAGCCTGTCCTGGCATCACGATGCCGGGGTGCCGACCATTACCCTCGGGGACGAGTAGTCCGGTGACGGACGGCGAGAACGCCGCCCACGCGGGCTCGCGCTGCGTGGCCTGCATCACGCCCGCGCTTCCAGGAGCAACATGGAGAACGCGCTGCCGCCCGCGGAAAGCGGCCCCTCCAACCGTGAACGCCCCTGGCTCGGGGGCGTGCTCGAAGATGTAGCCCTGGGTGGCCGGGATGTCGTGGTCGGCCGGATCGAAATCCGGCTGCTTCAGCGTTGGCCGATCCACACGCGCGTTGACCAGCGAACCGACAGGGATGACCTCTCGGCCGTCCCCCCAGATGAGAACCCCAGCCTGACGGCTGGAAGCATCGGCGCCAACGGAACGGCCATCGAAGCCAAGCCTGAGCCTCGCCCGGTCCTTTGTCGTGATGATCGCCATGCTTCCAGCCTCCTACGAGAACGTGTGAACCTAGTTGGTGATGGTCCGCACGTTCGGGTCGTTGCTGTGGCCACCCGGCGGGAAGGCCGAGTACACCTGGCGGACACGGTAGGGCTCCTCGCCCCAATGTGTCCACTGCGTGATCAGGTGCGCGCCGTGGGTGGTGCGACCCTCACCGACCAGCCAGACCTCGTCTTCGCCCTTGGCGCCGTCGGCCCACGGCTCATCGCTCAACTCGGGGATCTGCCCCGGGTAGAGGACCGTCGTCCCGACGCCACCGCCACCAGCCAACATCGCGGCGAACGGGTTGAAGCGGTACGCCGCCGCGACGGTACCGGCGAGAGCCGCCGACCCGCCCGTGATCGTGATGATCCCAGTGGCGTAGTCGATGGAACCCTGGACGGCCTCGTTGGCGGCTGTGGTCTCCACGATGTTGCCCTTGCCGTCGTCGGCGTAGGTCGTCGCGCCACCATGGGTGATCGCGACCGAGCCGGGGTTCACGCGACCGAACCCGAGGGGCATCACGAAGGGGAACGCCGCAGCGGCCTGGTTCGTGACCTGAGCCGGGCTCACGAAGTCCACCGGGGCCGTGTGGTTGTACGCGATGGTGACGGGGGCGGTCGCGGCGGCTCCGTACGTGAAGTTGAGCGAGCCATCCACGTAGTTGATGGTTCCACGCTGAACGGTCGTGCCGACCTCGAATAGGACGCCCGTTCCACCCGTGTCCACCAGGTCCGGGTTGGCGCCGGGGTCGCTGACGACCACGGTACCGGGGACGATGCTCCCGAACTGGAGGCGACCACGGTAGGTGGTCAGCGCGCCCGTGTCGAACGCCTTGATCCACTCGGCCGCGACGACCTTGACACTGGATCCGTGACGCAGCCGAATCTCGGCTCCGAACTCTCCAGCGTTGACGGCCTTCACGCAGGACGTACGGCTGATTGGAGCCGCCAGTAGCGCGGCCATCCCAGCGCCGAGCGATGGAACCCCCGTGCGGTGCTCGTTGATCCGGTCCTGGGCCTCAACCTGGTCGATCCCAGCGAAGGTGTAATTCCCTTCCATTGTTCTCTCCTTCTACGCCCCCAGGTTTGCGGGGGACCCGTTGACCTGACGGATGACTGCGACGGACAGTTTGACGTTGCCCCCAGCGTGCAAAGCGATACGCGCCCGCGCACTGGAAACGATCTGCCCGTTCGACTCTCCTGGATTGACGGTAGCGGTGGTGTTGGCGATGTCGGTCCAATTCTGGCCGTCGTCGCTTTCCTGGTACCTGATCGCGGCGGACGCTAGCGCGTCCTGATTCTCCACGACAAGGTAAGGCGAGAGGTCGCCGCTGTTGACCAGTTGCATCACGACGGCCGCAATCGCGGGAGCATCGTAGTCGCCTGTCGCCAGCTTCAGCACCCCAAACCTCTCACCGGATCAGTGGATGATCGGATCAAGCCGTAACCTACCAGAACCCACCTGGCTAGTCTAGCAAGCCTTGGTAACGATTGCTTCGAGATCATCCGCGAGCATTCCGTGCTCGACCTTCCCGTACTTGCGCAGAGTGGACGCAGCCTCGCTGAGTTCCGTTCTGGTAGCCAGCGTCGGAGACCCAGCCCGCGTGCGCTGTACCAGCCCGCGCACCAAGCCCCCGTAACGCTGCACCGACTCCAGAAGCCGATGGTCCGTGCTAGACAACTCGACGGAAAACTCAGGTGTGCCGTCATCGTGGAGCGACAAGGTGTTGATCTTGTCGTAGACCTCCGCGATTTGCTGCTTGCTCAGCCCCATGTCGGACGTGACCGACTGCAACGATTCCACGATGTCCTGGTACGACTCACCAGCCGCGATACGCCGTGGGATCGAAGTCCGCGCGGCCCTTCGGATGGCCTCGGCAACGGCGACCTCTACGGGTGCGGGAGCCGGAGCGGCCATGACGACGGGGGCCGCAGCAGCTTGCTGCTCCTGATCGATGGTGTCGCCGCCCTTGCCGCCCTCACCCTTGAAGGCTTCGTTGGCCTTGTCGAGTAGTTCGGCGGTCTCCTTCAGAGCATCGAGGAAGTCGGTGGCCTTGTCGCGTACCTGGCCGAGCATCTTCGTCGTGCGCTTGGCTCCGATGGCCTTCGCCAGCGACTCCAACTGCACGAGGTCGGACGTCACCAGGTCGAACGTGTGTGACCTACACGCTTTCAGCTTGTCGGCCGTTCGCTTGAATCCCTTGGCGGCGGCGACCTTCTCGTCCTCCTGACCGACATCGAGTTGTTCGGAGACCACCCTCGACTCCCCTACTGGATTCCAGTGGATCTCCCAAGCGTTGAGAAGTGCCTGCACATCGGGCGGCAGCCTGTTCATCCCGAAAGCTCCAACGAGGACGTTGACCGCGTCATCGTAGCTGTCGTCGTCCCCGCCGCGGACGAGTTCCTTCACGCGGTCGAACCAGAAGCCCAGCTTGCCTTTGTGCTGCGCAGCCAACTTCAGGATGTCTCTGCCCCAATCACGGGCCTCGCCCAGAGGCCGGCGCTTCGGAGCGAGCGGGTTGGGGTTGTTGTAGAGAGCGC
>Ga0307375_10005711_pt1 | contig 11614 bp, 9 predicted proteins | sample TR1MG_FD_202531 | JGI IMG/M metagenome (GOLD analysis project Ga0307375, IMG submission 202531) | Soil microbial communities from Risofladan, Vaasa, Finland - TR-1 | ecosystem: Environmental > Terrestrial > Soil > Coastal area > Acid sulfate soil | place: Finland: Risofladan, Vaasa | collected... | reverse complement strand
CTTTGGCGCGGTCCGGCGCCGCTCAGTCGTCGCCGCCGGCGACGCCGAGCAGATGCAGCAGGCTGGTGAACAGATTGAAAATCGACACGTAAAGCGTCACCGTGGCCATGACGTAATTGGTCTCGCCGCCGCGCATGATGTTGCTGGTCTCGAACAGAATCAGGCCCGACATGAGCAGCACGAACATCGCGGAGACGGCCAGGGACAGTCCATGCATCTCGAAAAACACGGCGCCGAGTCCGGCGAGGAAGGCGACCAGAATGCCGACCGTGAGGAAGCCGCCCATGAAGCTGAAGTCCCTGCGGCTGGCGAGCGCATAGCCCGACAGGCCGAGGAATATGGCGGCGGTACCGCCCATGGCGGTCATCACCACCTGGGCGCCGTTGGGCAGGGCGAGATAGGCGTTGAGGATGGGCCCCAGGGTGTAGCCCATGAAGCCGGTGAGGGCGAATACGAACACCAGCGCAAGCGCGCTGTCGCGGAACTTCGTCGTCAGAAACAGCAGGCCGAAATAGCCCACCAGCGTGAGTATCAGGCCGGGGTGCGGCAGCTTAAGCGCCATCGATACGACGGCGCTGAGCGCGCTGAAGGCGAGCGTCATCGACAGCAGCAGATAAGTGTTGCGGATGACTTTGTTCGCGGCCGGGGCAGCGGCAAGTTGACGGTCGACGCCGGCTGCGGCGATGACGCGCGACTGGTTCGACAGGTTCATGAGTCTTCTCCTTTAACGGTTGCGGCTAGCGGCGCTGCGCGCCCATTGCCGGGGCGGCAGCGCCGGGTCTGCCGATGCGGCAGATGGAGGCATACTAGCGACGCCGGTTTTCGTTGAAAAGTCGAATATAATTGCTATATTGTTCGAAAAAGACGAACTGAGGCAAAGCGATGGCCAGGCTCAACTACAAGCATTTGCGCTACTTCTGGACCGTGGCCAAGGCCGGCGGCATTGCGCGCGCCTGCGAGCGCCTGCATCTCACGCCGCAGACCATCAGCGGCCAGCTGAGCGCCTTCGAGGATGCGCTGGGTCACAAGCTGTTCGCGCGCGCCGGCCGCCGTCTGGAACTCACCGAGGCCGGGAGGATGGTGCTCAGCTACGCCGACGAAATGTTCACGGTCGGCGAGGAACTCGAGGAGGCGCTGCGACACAAGGCAGGCAGCCTGCCCCTGTTGTTCAAGGTGGGCATCGCAGATTCGGTGCCGAAATCGGTGGCCTACCGGCTGCTCGAACCGGCAGTATCCCTTGCGGAGCCGCTGCGCATGGTTTGCCGCGAGGGCAAGCTCGCCGGCCTGATGGCGGACTTGGCGATCCACCGGCTGGATCTGGTGATCGCCGACGGTCCGATGCCCGCAAGCATGAGCATTCGCGGCTTCAACCATCTGCTGGGCGAGTGCGGCCTCACGTTTCTTGCCGCTCCTGCGCTGGCGCAGCGGCATCGGGCGCGATTTCCGCGCTGCCTGGACGGCGCGCCCCTGCTCCTGCCCGGCGAGGAGGCCGCGGTTCGTCCCAGACTGATGCAGTGGATCGAGAGCATCGGCGTGCGGCCGATAATCGTCGGCGAGTTCGACGATGGCGCCTTAACCGAGGCGTTCGGCAAGGCCGGCATCGGCATATTCGCGGTTCCCTCGGCAATTGCCGAAGAGGTACGGCCGCAATATCGCGTGAAATCCCTGGGCCGCACCGATGCGGTGACCGAGCGCTTTTACGCGATTTCAGTGGAGCGCCGGCTGACGCACCCCGCCGTAGTCGCGATCAGTTCTGCGGCACGTACGCAATTGTTCCGAAAGCGCCGCGGCGCCTGACCCAAGGTGCCGCGGGGTGGCGCGCAAAGTGCCGACGCTTCGATGCATGCCGCATTTCCTCGTCCGTCCCTTGCTCAGCGCGGCAGTGGCGCCGCAGTCGAGGCGCGCACCACCAAGACCGCTTGCATTCCGATTTCCTGTTTGGGCGCCCGCGCGCGAAGCCGGGAGCGGCAGCCCGAACCGCGCAAAAGATTTCCCGCGGTTTCCCCCAACCGTGGCAGCGCGCGGCGCCCATGAATTCGCGCATGATCGAGGGGGGTCCATACCGCAGCACACAATCGGGGAGGCTGCTGTCATGGTATGATTTCGTACGCAAATTCGACATTTGCAGCAGCTCCATACCACGCCGGCAAGTTCAGCTTCGCGCCATCGGAGCGCTGCTTTCCAAGGACACCACCAGCATGAACCTCCCCAATGAAAAGGCAGTGAACCATCCGGTCGTGCCTCTGTGGATCAACGGCGCCGGCGTTGCGTCGACCGGCACGCGTTCCGGCGCGATCACCAATCCGGCGACCGGCATGGTGATCCGGCGCGTGCCTTTCGCCAATGCGCAGGACATCGACCACGCGGTCAAGGCGGCGAGCGCCGCGCTGCCCGCATGGCGCAACGCGCCGCCGCTGCGCCGCGCGCGCGTGATGCAAAAATTCCTGGCGCTGATGCAGGCGAATCAGAAGGAACTGGCGCGGCTCGTCTCGGAGGAACACGGCAAGACGCTGCCCGACGCGCTCGGAAGCGTGCAGCGCGGCATCGAGGTGATCGAATTCGCCTGCGGCATCCCGCACCTGCTGAAGGGCGAGTACACCGAGAACGCCGGCACCGGCGTCGACTGCCACACGCTGCGCCAGGCGGTGGGCGTGTGCGCGGGCATCACGCCGTTCAATTTTCCGGCGATGGTGCCCTTGTGGATGTTCCCGGTGGCGATCGCCTGCGGCAACACCTTCATCCTCAAGCCTTCGGAAAAAGTGCCTTCGACCAGCATGAAAATGGCCGAGCTGTTCACCGAAGCGGGGCTGCCCGAGGGCGTGTTCAACGTGGTGCACGGCGACAAGGAAGCGGTGGACGCGATCCTCGATCATCCGGGGATACATGCGGTCTCGTTCGTCGGCTCGACGCCGATCGCGAAATACATCTACGAGACCTGCGCCCGGAACGGGAAAAGGGTGCAGGCCCTGGGCGGGGCCAAGAATCACGCGGTGGTGCTGCCGGATGCGGATCTGGAATTCACCGCCGACGCGCTGATCGGCGCCGCTTACGGCTCCGCCGGCGAGCGCTGCATGGCGATCTCGGCGGTGGTGGCGGTGGGCGCCATCGGCGATCCCCTGGTGAAAATGGTTGCGGACAAGGCAGCGAAAATAAAAGTCGGCCCAGGCGACGGTGAGGGCGTGGAAATGGGGCCGCTCGTCACCCAGGCGCACCGCGACAAGGTCGCGGGCTATATCGATGCCGGCGTGGCCGAGGGCGCGAAGCTGGTGGTCGACGGACGCAACAAGAAAATCGCGGGCCACGAGAGCGGTTTCTTCCTCGGCACCACCTTGTTCGACCAGGTCAAGCCGGGGATGAGCATCTACCGGGACGAGATCTTCGGCCCGGTGCTGATCGTGCTGCGCGCGCAGACCTTGGAAGAGGCGATCGCGCTCGTGAACGCCAATCCCTACGGCAACGGCACGGCGATATTCACCAACTCCGGCGGCGCGGCGCGGCGCTTCGAGGAGCAGATCCATGTCGGCATGGTGGGCGTGAACGTGCCGATCCCGGTGCCGATGGCGTTCTACTCGTTCGGCGGCTGGAAGAACTCGCTGTTCGGCGACCTGCACGTGCACGGCGTCGAGGGGGTGAAGTTCTATACCCGCACCAAGGTGGTGACCACGCGCTGGCCGCACGAGGACACGCCCGCGGCCGGGCTCAATATGCCGACGCTGGGCTGAGCTTTCGCATGGCTACGCCTGTTTCGGTGTCGACAGGAACATCGGACTTCAAGGCCGATGATGCCGGCGCAGCTATTGGGAAAGCCTGCGTTATGAAGACTCACCAGAGGATTTGACATCGAGCCCCAAGTCGAGCGCCGGCGCGCTATGCGTGATCCAACCTGCCGATATGAGATCGACGCCGGTTGCGGCGACCGCGTTGACGTTTTCGAGGCGGATCCTGCCTGAAGCCTCGACCAGCGCACGGCCATCGACCATGCGCACTGCCTCGCGCATTTGTTCCGGAGTCATGTTGTCGAGCAGCACGGCGTCGACGCCGGTTTGCAGCGCCTCGGCGAGCTGGGGGATGGTGTCGACCTCCACCTCGATTTTGACAAATGGACCAGCTGCCTGACGGCAGCGCACGATGGCATCGCGGATCCCGCCCGCCAGTGCGACATGGTTATCCTTGATCAGTATGGCGTCATCGAGGCCGAAGCGATGATTCGATCCGCCGCCGGCGCGCACCGCATGTTTTTCCAGCATGCGCAGGCCGGGGGTGGTCTTGCGGGTGCAAACGATGCGTGCGGGAAAGGGGCGCACCGCTTCAACGAGAGCCGCGGTCGCAGTCGCCACGCCGCAGAGATGGCATAGAAGGTTGAGCGCGACCCGCTCGGCGGACAACACGGCGCGGGCCGGCCCCTTGAGGCGAAAGACAATATCACCCGGGCTGACGCGGCTGCCGTCCGGTCTTTCGACCACCACGGAAATCCCGGGGTCGAGCAGGCGGAAGGCAAGCGCGGCGGCATCGGTGCCCGCAAGCACGCCGCTCTGGCGCGACGCGACGACGCCGTCCAGCAGGAGGGACGCAGGGATGGTCGCGGCAGTGGTTATGTCGCCGCCGCGTCCGAGATCTTCGAGCAACGCCGCGCGCACCAGCGGCTCCACCATGATTGCCGGGAGTGGTTCGGGCAGCGACATCACGCATTCCTCACGAGGAAATCCTTCGGTTGAAATTTCGTTGTACCCGTTTGCACGTCGGCAAGAGAAAGACTGCGCGAATGCGCCTGGCGCGTGGATGGCGCGGGGTAGTCGCGGCGGAAGTGTCCTCCCCGGCTTTCGCTTCGTTCACGCGCAGCGCTTGCGATGAGCAGGCCGACCAGGGCGAGATCGGCGCGTATCGAAGGCCGCGGCGCAGCAAACGCGAGCGTTTCGAGTTCGGAGATGGCGGCCGCGAGACCGGTATGGTCGCGGATCACGCCGACCGCTTCGCTCATCAGGCGGCGGATTCTGGTGCCGCTGGCAAAGTCGATGTCGGTGCGACTTGCCGTGGTGGCGCGCAACGGAACAGTCGTTCCGGCTTGGGGCGCTTCCCGGCCGGCGATGTCTTCCGCGATCCAGCGCGCGTAGGCCAGGGCTTCGATCAGGGAATTGCTCGCCAGCCGATTCGCGCCGTGCAAGCCGGTTGCGGCGACTTCGCCGCAAGCCCACAGGCCCGGGACGGAGCTGCGGCCGCATTGATCCACGGCGATGCCACCCATATGGTAATGCGCGGCGGGCCGAACCGGAATCGCCTGGGTTGCCGGATCCAGCCCCGCGCGACGGCAGAGTGCCGTGACCGTGGGAAACCGTGCGGGGAAATCCTTGCCGATCGCGCGCGCATCGAGATAGACGGCGCTACCCGCCGCCAGTTGACTCCAGATTGCGCGAGCGACGATGTCGCGCGGGGCGAGTTCCTTGCCCGGGATTTCCGCCATGAACCGCTCGCCCCGGCCGTTGATCAGGATGGCGCCTTCCCCGCGGATCGCCTCGCTCGCCAAAGGCATGGGATCGTTGCCGACGGCAATCGCGGTGGGATGAAACTGAACGAACTCCATGTCGCGCAGAATTGCGCCCGCACGTGCGGCCAAGGCGATGCCGCTGCCGGTTGCGCCGAGCGGGTTGGTCGTGTGCGCGTAGAGTCCGCCGATACCGCCGGTTGCCAGGACGACCGCGCGAGCCGGCAGCTGCATCACTTGTCCCTTGCGCTCGGCCATTATGCCGCCGACCGCGTTGTCATCGACCACGAGCTCGGTGATGCGCGCATCCTCGATAATCTCGATGGAAGGCGAGGTGCGCGCCGCGCGCGCGAGGGCTTCGATCACCCGGCGGCCGGTGCTGTCGCCACCGGCATGGACGATCCGTCGGCGCGAATGCGCCGCCTCCAGACCCAGCGCGAGTTCCCCGCCGGGCCTGCGATCGAATTCAGTGCCCCAGGCGATCAGATCGCCGATGCAGCTCGCCGCCGCTTCGGCGACACGCTTGGCAACTGCAGGATCCGACAGTCCCGCACCTGCCGCCAGGGTGTCGGCAGCATGCACTGCGGGTGCGTCGTTCGCACCCATTGCGGCGGCGATGCCGCCCTGCGCCCACGGGGTCGAGGCTTGCGTACCGAATGGCGCTTTGGCGATGACGGTAATCGCAAGCGGCGCAAGCCCCAGCGCCGTTGCCAGGCCTGCAATCCCGCCGCCGATGACGACTACCCGGTCGGAACGCTGCTGTAGCGAATTCATCGCGGGCTCAGCGCAAAGCGAGCATGCGCTCGATGCTGGCGCGAGCGCGCGCTACATTGTACGGGTCGACTACCACTTCGTGCGCGAGCGTCTCCAGCGCATGACGGATTTTCGGCAGAGTGATCCGGTTCATGTGCGGGCAAAGCCGGCAGGGACGAACGATCTCGGTATCCGGATACTGGGCGGCGATGTTGTCTCCCATCGAACATTCGGTCACCAGCGCTGCCCGCGACGGGCGCTTCGCCGCGACGTAATCGGCCATGGCGGCCGTGGAGCCGGCGAAATCGGCGGCAGCGACAACCTCCGGCGCGCATTCGGGGTGAGCGAGCACCGCCACGCCCGGAAACCTCTCGCGCAGTCCGCTCACGTCGTGCGCAGTGAACAGTTCGTGCACCTCGCACCGTCCGCGCCAGGCAATGATCTCCACACCGGTTTGCGCAGCGATGTTGGCTGCGAGGTATTCGTCGGGCAGCAAAATAACTTTGCCGGAGCCGAGGCTTTCGACCACCCGCACCGCATTGCCGGAGGTGCAGCAAATATCGCTCTCCGCCTTTACCTCAGCACTGGTATTGACATAAGCGACGACCGGCACGCCGGGATGGCGCTGCCGCAGCATGCGGACATCGGCGCCGGTGATCGACGAGGCAAGCGAGCAGCCGGCCTTCGGGTCGGGGATCAGGACCCGCTTCCCGGGGTTGAGCAGCTTCGCGGTCTCTGCCATGAAATACACGCCGCACATGACGATGATGTCGGCGTCGGTGCGTGCAGCTTCGCGCGCGAGGGCCAGCGAGTCCCCTACAATGTCCGCCACGCCGTGGAATATCTCGGGCGTCTGGTAATTATGGGCAAGGATCACGGCATTGCATTCGCGCTTCAAGCGCAGGATCGCGTCGATGTCCGGCGCGAACTCGGGCCACTTGAACGTCGGTATGACCGAGTGGATGCGCGCATAGACCTGCGCCGTTCTTGCCGCTACCGCGGGTTCCACCAGGATGGAGGCTTCGTCGATCGGCTCAGTCATCGGCATCAACGTCTCCTTATACTCAATGTAAGTATTAATAAGACCAAAAAAACCGGCTGAGCGCCGATTTCGAAGACGAGTATAGCAGGTTAATACTTAAAGTGAGAATAAATGTGGCAGCCGCCGGCATCGGCTGCCGCCATCGCCCTACTATTTCCTGCGCGGTGCGATCGGGAGGCGTGCGCCGGGGGCGGGACGCTCGAGCAGCACGTCGCGCCGGTAGCGAAGCAGGCGTGCCGGCCGGCCGGCGGCGCCCGCGGAGATCTCGCCGGTATCTTCCACCAAGCCCTGACTTTCGACGATCCTGCGGAAATTCGACTTGTGCATGCGCAAACCCGCAAGCGCCTCGACTGCTTGCTGAAGGTTTAGAAAAGTGAAAGTCGGCGGCATCAGCTCGAACACGACCGGACGGTACTTGATTTTGCCGCGTAGCCGGGCAATCGCGGTGGCGAGAACACGCCGATGATCCGCGATCATCGACGCGCCCTCCCCGATGACGTCTTCGGCCGAGCACCATGCAGGCGCGCGATCGCGATGAGACTCCCGGACCAGGCCGATCTCGTAGAGCAGTTCGTAACGTCGCAGTACACGCTCGTCGCTCCAGGGAAGGCTGCCCAGCCCGAAGTTTGCGCGCACCCGCTCTTCGCGCACGCGCCTTTCGCCGGTCGTGCGGGCGTCAGCGACCCAGCTCCTGAGCTGCCTTTCGATGCGCGCAAAGATCGGCGGTTTGCCTCTGCGCCAGTCCTCCCACGGGAAATAATGGTACCAGTTGCGCCAGACAGTGTTGCTGTTGCTTTCAGCACGCGCTTCGCGAACCAAAGCGAGATATCCGATCGAAAGCATGCGGACGCGACGCCTGGAGCCGACCGCCATGCGATTGCGGTCACCGAATGTATAGAGCTGCTCGACGTAGCCCAGGGACTGACGGGTCTGGCTTTCGACCCACGAACGCAGACCCGCCTCCAGCGTGTGGTGACGGGATTCGAGCGGGCCGGAAGGCAGGGCGTCAAGTGCGTCGACTTGGGGCCGGATGGCCAGGACCCGGGGCTGATCGCCTGTCACACAGACAATGACGGCGCTCAGGTCGACAGCAATCTCGCGTGAGGCGGCGATTGGCTGTTGTTGCTTTCGCGCGCTCATGTTGTTTGAAGGACAGATCCCGCCGCGAAGATTAAACCAAATTGGGATCGTGCGCAAAGTTTAAGCGTTGCCCCATTGGGTTTGAGTCTTAACGGGCAGGCGGAAGCAACCATGACGCGGGGCAGGGTGGTCGCAATCACTGTCCGCAGCCAGCGGCCTGGGTGTCGGTCGCGGTCGATGTGCGACCGCGCGATGCGGACGGTTCGGCTAGAATACGCTGTGCATGTCCCGGGTCGGGCGCGCGCATCGCCGCGCAGCGTTGTTCGGCTCGGGCCCTTGCGCTTCGGCAACCCCGGTATCAGCAATATCTGGAGAATCGATCATGAACGCCCCGCAACAGCCGTCGCAGCCGCTCGACCTCGAGCACTACTGGATGCCCTATACGAACAACCGCGCGTTCAAGCGCTCGCCGCGCATGATCGCATCGGCCGAAGGCATGTATTACACCACCGTCGAGGGCAAGAAAGTGCTCGACGGCCTGGCGACGCTGTGGTGCGTCAACGCGGGACATTGCCGGCCGAAAATCGTCGAGGCGATACGCAAGCAGGCGGGCATCCTGGATTTTTCCTCCTCGTTTTCGCTCGGCCATCCGCTGCCGTTCGAGGTCGCGCGCCGCGTTGCCGGACTCGCGCCCGAAGGCATGGATCACGTGTTCTTCGTCAACTCCGGTTCCGAGGCGGTGGACACGGCGCTGAAAATCGCGCTCGCTTATCATCGCCTCAAGGGTGAGGGCACGCGTACGCGCTTCATCGGCCGCGAGCGTGGCTATCACGGGGTGAATCTCGCCGGCATTTCCGTCGGCGGCGTGCCCGCCAACCGCAAGGCTTTCGGCGTGATGATTCCCGGCGTGGACCACCTGCGCCATACCCACGACCCGGCGCGCAGCGCCTTTTCGCGCGGCCAGCCGGCCGCCGGCGCGGAGTTCGCCGACGAACTGGAGCAGCGCATCATTCCCTTGCACGACGCCTCCAATATCGCCGCGGTGATCGTTGAGCCGGTGTCGGGCGCGGGCGGCGTGCTGATTCCGCCGCAGGGTTATCTGCAGCGGCTGCGCCAGATTTGCGACAAGCACGGCATCCTGCTCATATTCGACGAGGTGATCACCGGCTTCGGCCGCCTGGGCAAGCCGTTCGCGAGCGAATATTTCGGCGTCACCCCCGATCTCATCACCTTCGCCAAGGGCATCACCAGCGGCACCGTGCCCATGGGCGGAGTGATCGTGAAGCGCGCGATCTACGATACTTTCATGGAGGCATCGGGCAACGGCATCGATTTCTTCCACGGCTACACCTACTCCGGCCATCCGCTCGCCAGTGCCGCCGCGCTGGGCACACTGGACACCTACGCCGAAGAAGGCTTGCTGACGCGCGCATCGACGCTGGCGCAGGAATTCGAGGACGGCGTGCACGCGTTCAAGGGACTGCCGCACGTGATCGACTGCCGCAACCTCGGCTTCATCGGCGCGATCGAGTTCGCGCCGCGCGCGGGCGCGCCGGGGGCGCGTGCGCTGGAGGTGTTCGGCAAATGCTGGGATCGCGGCGTGTTCGTGCGCCCGATCGGTGACAACATCGCGTTCTGCCCGCCGCTGATCGCGGAGAAAACACATCTCGACGAAATGTTTGGCGTGGTGAACGCGGTCGTGCGCGAACTGAAGTAGAGATAAGCTCCAAAGTTTGTTATTCCGAGGCTCTCTCGGCTGCGCTCGAGGCAGGCTCCGGCCGAGTAATCTGCGCTTTGCTCGCATCGAAAAAAGCAGATTCCTCACTTCGCTCGGAATGACAGAATCGGGGTGTTCGATACGCCGACATCCAGTTCGCTGAATGACAGGGGGGAGCGCGCATGAGTGCGGATATCAGAATCAACGCCGAGCGGCTGTGGGATTCGCTCATGCAAATGGCGAAGATCGGCGCCACGCCCAAGGGCGGGGTGAAACGCCTGACGCTGACCGAACTGGATCGCCAGGGGCGCGAACTATTCGTCTCCTGGTGCAAGGATGCGGGCCTGGCGGTGAGCGTGGACGGTGTCGGCAACATTTTCGCGCGCCGCAACGGACGCGCCGCCGGTGCGGCCCCGGTGGTCTCGGGCAGCCATCTCGACACCCAGCCTTCGGGCGGGCGCTTCGACGGCTGCTACGGCGTGATGGCGGCGCTGGAAGTGGCGCGCAGCCTGAACGACCGCGGCATCGAGACCGAGCTGCCGTTCGAGGTCGCGATGTGGACCAACGAGGAGGGTTCGCGCTTCCTGCCGGTGATGGGCGCCTCCGGGGCGTTTGCCGGCGTGCATACCGTGGAGGAAGTCCTGTCCGGGCGCGATGTCGACGGTATCGCGTTCGGCGACGCGCTGCGCGCCATCGGCTACGCCGGCGCGGCGCCCGTCGGCGGGCGGCCGCTGGCGGCGTATTTCGAGGCGCATATCGAGCAGGGCCCGATTCTGGAAAATACCGGCAACACCGTAGGCGTGGTGACCGGCGCGCTCGGCCAGCGCTGGTTCGAAGTGACGGTCGGCGGCATGGACGCGCACGCCGGTCCCACGCCCATGCATCTGCGCCGCGACGCGCTGCTCGGCGCAAGCTTCCTGATCCAGGAGGTCAACCGGCTGGGCAAGGCCACCGAGCATGCGCGCGGCACCGTCGGCATGATCGCGAACCGGCCCAACTCGCGCAACGTCGTGCCCGGTGAAACCGTGTTCTCGGTCGATTTTCGCGACACCGATGTCGCCGGCCTGGACCGCATGGAGCAGGGCCTGCGCGAGGCGAGCGCGCGGATTGCGACGGAACAGCGCCTGGATATCGGCGTCCGCCAGACCATCTTCTTCCCGCCCTGCCACTTCGACCAGGCTTGCGTCGCCGCGGTGCGCGCCGGCGCCGCTCGGCTCGGCTACCGGCATATGGACATCGTCAGCGGCGCCGGCCACGATGCCGTCTATATCGCCCGCGTGGCGCCCACGGCGATGATCTTCGTGCCCTGCGAGGGCGGGATCAGCCACAACGAGATCGAGAACGCCAAGCCGGAAGACCTCGCCGCGGGCTGCAACGTGCTGCTGCAGGCGGTGCTGGCGAAAGCCGGTGCGAGCTCGTTTCTTTAGGCTGAAGGGCTGGAAGCGACCGCTTGCCGTGGGATGCCAGGTGCAAATCGACTGAGCGTCAACGCGCCGGAACATCCGGGCGCAGCAAGCGCGATGGCCGGCGCGTGAGCGCGCTA
>Ga0307375_10005710_pt1 | contig 11616 bp, 1 predicted proteins | sample TR1MG_FD_202531 | JGI IMG/M metagenome (GOLD analysis project Ga0307375, IMG submission 202531) | Soil microbial communities from Risofladan, Vaasa, Finland - TR-1 | ecosystem: Environmental > Terrestrial > Soil > Coastal area > Acid sulfate soil | place: Finland: Risofladan, Vaasa | collected... | reverse complement strand
GGAAGTTTCATAATCAATAAACAAAAAGATTAGGAAAGTGGGGCAAAACCGGCATCTAAGGGATATAGTCATGTTGAAGATAAAAACTGCCAATAGAGGGGGACTGGAGGCAAGGAGAGGGAGCTTACTTGAGCATCGGGATGACCAAGGTCCAGAAGGGGGACGGGTGGGTTGGATGATCATCATCGCCTTCTCCCTGCGGTGGATGGATGAGTAGCCTCACTCTTGCGGCAACAGCAGATATCTTTGGGGAAGGGAACACCAATGCGAGATGTTCCACTACATCTTGATGAGGCAATTTGGTTGTCTCGTTGGGCTCATCGTCTCGCCGAACATTGATGACTCTCGCCTCGATTTGCCTTTCCATAACCATCAAGTTCTTCAAAACTCGAGCTTGAAGCGTTTTGTTTGGCAAAGTGATGTCGAATGGGGTCGATGAAGAACATGTGGATCCATCCAGAGTTGGGGTCGCAAACGAGTCGGCGCAGCAGGTTCGCCTGCACATCATCTTGATTCGTCGGTTCAGGGGGGAAAATCGCGTAGTCTGGATTGAACAAGCATTGAGCAAGACGCGAGATGAGCATAGTTCTCAGATGAAGTGGATTGCGCGCTCTGCTGTCGAGCATCTCTGTTTGGAATCGTTGCTGCTCCAAGGCAACTTGCTCTCGGGTGCCGCGAAATAGAAAGATGATTTGGCCACATGCAGAGCGAAGGTAGTCTTCCACATCGGGTAGAGAAGGCTTGAAGATCGTCTCGAGCGATTCCAGGATGTCCAGGATTGGAGCGGTTCCATTGACGCCTAATGGGATTGGAATGACGAAGCGGACCTGTTGCGAAGTAGACACAATGCGCTTTAAGCTAATAATCGCCGCAAGATGGTGGGTGGATGCCTTGGGAGAGTGGTTGAAGAGTCCGTCGATTTGCATGACAAGCGCGTTGTTGGTGCCTTCAGTATTGCTAGGAGAGGGATGTCCAATGAAAGAAGGCGATCGATTCGTAGGCGTAGAATCGTTGGAGGTGCTCAGTTCGACGACAACACAGTGACGGAGGGGTGGGATGGGTACGGCGACGGAGGCGAGATCTAGTGCATGGCGCAAGTCAGGTTGTCTCATATTGTCTCTCATTTCAGCAACGAGTTGATGGAGTAGAGGGAAGTCTTCAAGAGGAAGGGGAAGGGGAAGAAAGGGGGGTCTTGGAGGCGGGACCGGCAACTGCGTTTCGGTGGTCGCCAGCATGAGCCTTTCGTACATCGCTCGTAGTTCAGCTTCGATAGCCACCCGATTCGAAATGGCGCCTTGTTCACACACCAACTCTTGTAATTTTGCACAAAGCAGAGAAAGGTCGCTGTTCGGGTCCATCAGAGACGCGGCGGGGAGGCGCCCACGGAACAACTCCTGGTACTGGACACATAGGGATCGGACATTTGCATTGGGGTCGTTTTCACCTTCTTGACGCGGTATGTCGAACGGTTGAGGGAGGAAGGGGTCAATGGAGGGCGCCAGAGGCACAGGACGGATGGGCTCACGCGACGCCACGGGCGGACGAATTGCAGACCAGGACCATTGGTGGGCATGCCAGATCAGGGCATACAGAACAGAAAGTTCCAGAAACAGCAAGTAGAACAACATGAGCGAGTCACGAACCCAAGAGCCGGCGAGAGTAATGTGAATTCGAGGCGCGGTTGGCGAACGACACGGAGACCCTGGGAGGCGGGTTCTTTGGCGCCTTCAAGGAGATAATCCATTCCAACAACACATCAAACACTGCTTCAACGTGAATATAGTATCGAACGTGGGAGGAATGTCGATTGGAAGGCACAAGGCGGGGAGAAAGTCCAAATGCTCGACTGTTGCCTCTGTGATCCTGGAGATTGTGATGTTAAAGCCAAAATCAGGTCAGAAACTCATTTTGGAGACGAAATGGAGAAGACACATCAACAAATTGAAAATGAAGCGAGAGAAGAGGCTTGAACGACGGAACGACATCCCATGCCGATTCTGCAATTCATATGAAACATAGGTCAATCAAATGGCCATAAAACGACGTACAGGAGAGTATTCATGCGATTAATGAGTATAGAATGCAGCAGAGTTATGTAGGCGGCGGAGGTGCGGGGAAAGGAGAGGAGAGACGCAACAGCGCGTTTTCATGCCATATAGTCCTTCGTTGGGCCATCAAGAGGAGCAAATAGAGAGATATCCATCATTAGAAGTTGTGGGAGCACTTGACAAGCTGGACAGGGAGAAGGGAACTGAAGAGGAGACGGCTTGAAAACTGCGCGCTCTCAGTCTTGATCACGCTGCCTCTGTGTGTCGCATCATGGCTCAGAAATGACGTTCAGCATCTGTCTCTTTCATGTCGTCATCGAGGAACTGGTCTTTTCCTCAGTCTAGGTACGAAAGATGCTCTGCATGTCAGCCCAACGAGTTTCACCTTCTCTTGCTCTTGTTGCGCCTCCCTTCTCCGTTCTGACCCGAATTCCTTGTGCTACTCGGTTTGTTCAATCTGTTTACACTTGTGTTGCTGGATTCCATATCGTAACACAGTCCCAACACGCACCACGAATTCGTCATTCCTTTTCTAGCCGTATTCCCTCCTATGAGGTCCACATCTTAAGATGGCACAACCCTTGGTTTTGGTTTTTCAATCTACCCGTGTAATCGCTCCCTTGGTTAAACATCATTGAGGCGCGCAAGACCACTTTTTGGAATCGAGGTTGAATCTCCTCCCTGAATCGCTTCCTTCTGGAGATGTACTCGATATTCTGGGGTTTGTGAGGTTCTTGGCATGAGAGCGTATGAGGCTTTGAATAAGGCAAGCGACGTGGCTGGCAGATGTGAAGCGACGCCGAGAGAGGCAAGCTAGGCGGTGCTTTGGACTGAATCGCTGTAGCAGAAGGACTCACGCGGCTCTGCTGGGGGCGAACCTCTGCCTGCTGTCCTCACTTCCCCCTGTACCGCCGTCTGGTTCGTATTCGTGTGGTGAGCTTCCCTTACTCTTCTTGTACGTTTCCCCTCCTTTTCCCGTTGCAGCGGTGATGTCATTGAGGCACACAGCGCGTGCCTCTTGCTCCTCTCCCATCCCATTCACACTCTTTCCTCGATACTCCCACCCTCTTCTTGCTCGCTGACTCTTTCATTGTGTCTTTTGTTGTATCGTTGATCACTTTTGCTTCATCGTTGGAACTGTGGGATCAGCAGTAACCGAGAGCAAACAGACGTGAGCCCTTCTTCCTCGCCTCCCGCAATCCCCTCGCTTCATTCCATTGTACTGTCGGTACGCTTTCCTTTCGATGCCACTTGCGATTCTCTGCGCGATTCGAGTCTAAGGTGGCCACGTGTGTGTGTGTGTGATTCAAGACCAGTTGTTTTCGTTCAGTGAGTCTTTCCCCCTCCCTTTCTCTCCTTCTTCCCTCCCCAATCTGCCTCTAACATTCACTGTTTGGTGCCATTTCTCTTCGTAGACGCGTTTTGGGAATCAATGGCATCATCGAACCCTACCCCTCCTCTGCAGATGGACGACGTGGTGCGATTCACTTCACCACTCCCGCCGGTTGGTCACATCCCGTTCCCTCTCCAGGCACAGCAGCCTCCTCAAGATGCGGCGTCCCAACTGCATCATGAAGAACAACCTCTTTCCGACCACATCCTGGCACGCCTTCGCCCTTATAGCCTGTTCGATGAGATGGACCTCGACGATGAACTCTCCCAACTCTCCTCTTCCGACGCCGATGCATCTCTTCTTCTCGTCATCCAAGACCTGCAGTCCATCAAGCAGGAAATTGAGAATTGGAAATCAACTTCGTCTCTTGCGCAGCAGCAGCAGCAGGAGGTGGTCGATCCGCTGCGTGCTCTGAAACAGTCTCTCGACGAGCTGCTCACCAAGTCCACCTTCATCATCGACAACTTCTCCTCGTGCCAACATCTCGAGCGCGAAATCCGGGCGCTTGATCGACGCATGAAGCGTGAAGGAGCTGCCAACCATCAGGAGGCCCACAACGTGCTCTCCAAGTGCCTGTCCATCTGGCGCGACATCGAAGCCCAATCAGGCCGCTCCTACACTCGTCCCATCGCCGCCATCACCGATTCGGTTGCTTCTACTTCCACATCTGCCGCTTCTACCTCAGCAAGCGCCTTGGCGAAGAACGATCCGCTCAACATCCTTGGCAACGCTCCTCCTCAGAACGCCCCCATCCCAAACTTCTTCGCAGGCGTCATCAACGTGCCTGAAGATGCCCCGCGCGCTCGTGCGTCATCTGCTGCTCAAGTTCCACCACCTGCTGCTCAAGTTCCACCACCTGCTGCTCAAGTTCCACCACCTGCTGCTCAAGTTCAAGCCCCGATGATGGAGGCGATTGTGGAGATCTCCGACGCCGAGATCAAGAGCTGTCGCGACCCTGCGCAGGAGCTCAAGTCTCAGTTGGATGACGCCATGAAACTTCCTTTGTGCTTCGACTCGCTTCTCGCTCGACTCAACATTTGCGTCAAGATGATGTGTGCGAACGTTGCTCCCAACTCTTCTTCTTCCGACCCTCAAGCTATCTTCACTTCTGATTCGCTCTTGAATCTGTTGGACTCACTTCTCGCTCATGCTCAACAAGAGGCGTTACTCAATTCGACGGAGGACCGCGATCGCGTGGCCAACATCAAGGCTGCGCTCATGTCCGGAGATTGGAAGGCCGCCTCCGATGTCTTGAGCAGTCTCGTCCGAGATTGCAACCCCATCAGCAGCAATGGATTGATCCGGTTGGCCAAGCAAACTGAACCTGCGACTGGCACGGTGAAAGGCAAGCAGAATACCGTGTTCCTGTTCGGTGTCACTGGCGTTGGCAAATCGACCTTCACCAAGTGGCTAGGAGGCTATACTCTGCGCCCTGTGTTGGTTCGTACAGGCGATCGCTTGCTTAAGCACATGCACTGTGAGGCGATGCCATCAACGGACTCGAGACTGGAGACATTTGCGACGAACCCCTCGGCTCAGTCTGAAACTCGCTTCATCAACGCCATCGAGCTCACTTATAATGGCAAACGTTTCACCCTCGTCGACACGCCTGGACTTGGAGATTCGATGAGCACTGAAGTCGAGATTGCGAACAACAAGGGACTCGGAGACGCCGTTAGAGCAGCTGGAGACGTCAGAATCGTCATCTTCCTCGGTCCTGGCGCCTTCGCCGATCGTTGCAACCCGCTCGTCCAACTGTTGACTACCTTCTCTACCATGTTCCCAGACATTCAACACTACAAGGATTCCGTCCTCTTCCTCCTCAGCAAGATTGAGCCCCGCGAACTCACTCAGGTGATCAACATCGCCAAGGACAAGCGCGCGAAGCTCTACGCCTCTGGAAGCTGCACTGGTGCCTTCGAGCAGTTCCTCAACATCTTCATTGCACAATCCGAAGCTGCTTCACCGATCATCAACTTCAGCAAACCACCGTCTTACTACTGGGACCGAATCGCAAGTCTCAGGCCCATCGAGGAGCCCTCTGAGGCTTTCTTCCCCTACATCTCCAAAGCCGCCCTTGAGGTACTCGAGAACCAACTCTCGAAGGACGTGGCAAGCATCATTCGCGCCCTCACCAAGACTTCAAACCTTCCTCTTATGCGCTACAAGTTAGACATTCTGGCTTCTCTCACGCGCGAATTGGGTGTCCCTCAAGTCAGAAGCGCCTATTTGATGAGCATTTCCGAGTGCGAGAAGCACATTGCTCGCAAGTACAAGGAGATCGAGAGCGATTTCACCAACTCTCTACAGCACAACGAGATCCACGAGTCCGATATCAGGCGCTTCATCGATGCCGCAACTGCGCTTCAATCTCTGGAGGAAGGACTTGGCGCTCGCGATGGAACTCCTCCTGGACACTTGGACTTTCAGGCCTACAAGTATCCCCATCTCTTCAGTCGCATCCACACGGTCGCCTCCAACTTCTCCAAGACTATCGAGGAGTCCCAGAATCTGTTCGACGCAAAGACTTCGAGAGCCCTGATGAACCTCTCCACCTTGAACGACATCATCCAGAACGACGACCGCCTCAAGTTGACTTCCCTTCTGTATCTCAAATACCACGAACGGTACAAGAAGGCCTTGGAAATGATCCCCTCGTCGTTGAACATGAGTCTGGACACGATGTCAGCTGATCTGGACCACGTTAGGGACTTGATCGTTCCGTCTTCGCTTGTGAGTGTTCGCGATGCCGTCTATGCCCAACTTCAGAGTTCTGTTTCTCAGTATTTCCAATTGGCAGCTCAATCTTCGCATGTTTGGGCGCAAATGACGCCATTCACAGCCAGTCAGGACCACTTGGACGAAGCCATCAAGTACGCGACCGCTCTGCGCTCTCTGAATGGACAACTGATCTTCCGCCTCGCCTCACACATCCCACGCAAGCTCATTGAGGCATCTGTGGATGGTTTGCTTCAGAACATTGAGGCGTACTTCGCTCACTGCTGCACCTGGATCATCGCATCCGTTCCCAAGTTCAGCATGGATACGCTCTTCTCTGACTCTGGCTCGCATTCGCCTAGTCTTCCCAACGCAGACGTCTTTAGTGAGGACGGCTCGGTGAATGGAGGCCATCAAGACGGAGGAATGAACTCGATCTCCTTCGAATCGATTCGTGCTCACGTGGCCACTCTCGATGACCTCAAGGATCGCTTCCCTGGCTTATCTGGTCGCAACTTCGTCCATCAACACTACCAAGATATGATGGTTGGGATCTTCAACAGCGTGAACGAGGCCAACACGATTGCAAAGCAACTCGTCGCCACCTGCTTCAAGATTCAGGATTTGGAAATCCTGCCGAAAACCCGAAGGAAGCAGCGCAAGTCTTCTCTCATTGCTGCCAATCTCATCGGCGACCGTTCTGCTACGACTACTCTGAGAATGGTTCTGGAAGTTCTTACTGAGGCACACTGGTTGGATGCCTACGAGAAGAAGTGCTCCGTTCGTTTGGAAAGTCGCTCTCGCGTTGTGGACAACATGAAGAAGAGGATGCTCGACTACTGCGCCCGCTTGAAGGATGGATTGGAGAGAGATCGCGCGAGCCTGACCGTCTCCGATTCTGCTGTCCTGCCCGCTGCTGTTCAGTTCATCTCCCGTGTCTCTGCCGTGGCCTGCTTGGGCGACTTGATTCCTTCATTGAAGCAGGAAATCGAAGCCATCATCGATTGGTTCCATCACCGAATTGTGGATGTCGAGTGCTCCTTCATCGCCCCCCTCATCCAGATCAATCGCAAGTCAGAACTTCGCCAATCCATCGAATATGCCAATAAGATCATGGCTGAGTACGATGCTGCCCGAGAGACTCACCAGGCCACCAAGATCATCCTCTCCAGAGCTGCCGAAGAGTTGCAGCACGTCTTTCCCTCCCTCCCCCTCTCGTCTCTGGAATCTCTTGAAGCTGCGTATAACAGCAAGGTCATTGAATCCACTGACATCGCCAAGAGGATCAACACGTTACAGACACGCGCAGCCGCCATCGTCGCATCTTACCAGGCAGCCTTCACCGAGTTCTTCCTTCTTCGTACCACTAAAGACCTCAGTGCGGCTCAACAAGCTTTGAAAAAGAGGACTGGCTGTACTGATATGGGATATGCGCAATCGAAGCAAAACTCTGAGACGCTGGATCTGAGCAACGAGACTCTGCAGTTGGAAGAACGCCAGGCTGAGGTGAAGCCTGTGATTACTGCTCTTGCCTCCTACATTCAGCAATTCACTTTGGCTCACAGCAAGGATGCCATCCCTGTGGAGGCGGACGAATTGCTCCAGCGCGTGCCCATGGAAAAGCTCGATTCACAGTTCCGCAAGAAGCTCACCTGCATTGGCGATCTCGACACGTACATGGCGAGCCTGAAAGAGGAATTCCATCGCTTGGGCAGAGATTCAAACTATGTTCACTTCAGACAATTGGACATTGAATCTGGAATCGTGCCTGCGTTCAACTGGCTCAACTGCTTCGACGACGATGTGGCCTCCCTTCCGAATTCCCTCACTTCCCTTCCTCGTGCCATCAAGAAACAGCTGGAGACATTCCTGACTGAGTACATTTCGGCCGTCAAGACCACGATTGGACACGATCTCAACATCATCCTGGACCAAAACGAACCTACGGCCTTCAGTATTCCAGCACCGGACCCGACAAGAGACGCGCGCGCCGAGAAGTTGATCGACCATCTCAAGGTACTCCGAACGATTTCGGCTCAGGAATCATTGGGAATCGTTGCCGACAGCGCAGCAGCTGGCATCGCTGCCATTCTCAACACCCTCACAGAACAACACAGGCGTCTCAGAAACTCTCTCACCAAGGAGGATGCCAACCCCTCCTCTCGCATGCCCGTCCTTATGGAAATCGTAAGCGCTCTTTCTCTCATCGAAGGTGAGTTTGACGTCCTCTTCGAACCGACCTTCGCTCAAGTTTGCGAGAAGCACACGAGCCGCAACGAAGACGCAGTTCAGCGTGCGATCAAGGAATGCCGCCTCTCCCTCTCGTCGTATGACTTCCACAATGCCGAAAATGCACTCCTTCCCATTTCCACCAACCCTCAGCACCTGGATTTTGCTCGACAACACTTGCGTTCGCACCTCGAGGCCGTTCTTCCTCGTCTCGTCCGCGTCATCCTCGGCCACATCGCCTCTTGGGACGAAAGCAACATGAGCTCTTTCTCCGAAGACATCAGGCGGAACTTGGAACAGCTGAGCCAACTGAAAGAGACCAGATTGCTGCGCTCCATCGTCTCCGGAGAGACCATCGATTCTACATACGACTCTACCGTCTCTCGGCTGGAAGAACGCATTCAGGAACTATGTGCTGATTTGGGAGCAGCCGTTACGTCCGGAAGGCAGATCGACACGATTCAGAACAACTCCAGGGCGATCAACACGGCCGTCTCCAGTCTCATCCCCTTCGTTCCCGACATCAAGCGGCTCATCGCTTCTCTCGATGCTCAGGTTGAATGCCTCATCAAAAATCTCATCACTGAGGCGAAATGTCGCCCCCTGAGTGATTGGATTGTGAGATCGCCAAAGGAAGAGCTCCTGCGCCTCCGCAGCGTTCAACGTTTCGCAGACGAATACGCCAAGGCCATTGGTGACAATATCCTGGGTCTCATTCAATTCTCAACTTCCAACGAGCATTTGGTGCGCGTGGTACGCTCTCTCCAGGGATCACTCATCAGCCAAGTCTACGAGGCCAGCGCTCAGCAATCCACCGTTCAGGACGTCTTTCCTTGCTTCGTCGTGCTCGCACCTTCGACGTCCACCGAAGAGACCGAACCGAGGCTGTACTATGTCGAGGACGCCTTCGCAACACTCACCTCCGCAACGGCGGTCGTCGTCCCCTCATCCTCCTCCTCCCCATCCTCCTCATCCTCTTCCTCCAACCCCCAAGCTGATTTCGTCACATTCCTTCGGAAATTCGCCTCGAAGCTTGCTGACCCGACGAAGAAAGGCTACAGGGAGACACTATCGGATTCCGATCTCTCACGCATCGCGCAGCTCACCACATTCACTCCTCCCAACTTGCGCTCATCGATCTTGGAAGAGGTCGGTCGCTCTATCAGTCTTCTTCCCGACACTTGGAAGCACAGCTACACGCAACAATGGGAGAATGCCAAGGCCAGACTTCAGAAGGGCCTGGACAATCTCGTCACGAAGATGAAGAACAGTGTCGGCAACGTGAAATTGTACAAGGAGGCCGTTGACAAGTTGAAGATGGCAGGAGACGAATCGGTCGTTCACGAGGTCCAGAGCGAGATGAAGAAGGAGCTGGAGGAGCTCAGTCACAAGGTGGACGCCGCCCTTACCGTCTGCGACGACTCTATGCTCAAATCGAGCGCTCCCGCAAGCCTTGCACTTCCCATTGCCGATCTCAAGAGAATCTATTGCTACGAGTCACTCAAGGACCCTTCATTCGATGGTATGCCCGACTTGGCAAGAGCGAGAGCGAGAAAGACCATCGACGCCGTGTTCGCCATGGTTAGCACGCCTCAGGCTGACATCCCCCTCTCCGCCGCCCTCGTCCTCTTCTTGCAACTCTACGCCGAGAGAAACAACGCCATCGTTCTGGACTTCCTGCGATACCCGCTGGACAAATTGGAGTACCCCGTCACTCGCCTCTGCGACTTCCTCAGACTTCACCAGGTCGTCTTCTCCTCTGCATTGCGTTCTATGAAGAGCTTGGATACTCTCCAGAGCACGCCTCTCATCACCGCAATCACGAAGATCAGGAATGTCACTCCCCTCGTGGACGAGACTCGCCTCCTCACTCGCAACCTCGCCCTCCCATCGACCCATCCCCTTCCGGAAACCCTCTCTCAATGGACAAACAGCGATGTGGCCACACAAGATGTGTATTTGGCAGCTGAAGAGATGCGCCAAGCGTCCGACGAGACTATCCGCACTTTGGAGACTACTGTGACGAACGTGTTGAACGTGGAGACGCGTAATTCTACTTGGCTCAAGCTTTTGCAGCAAATTGTCGTGCAGCAGAATGTGGCGAAGCTATCTTCTGAGCCGACTTTGCCTCGACCTCCGGTGGATTTGGATCTCTCCTTGTTGGCCGATTCGAACGCAGACTCTCTCTTCGCCTTCCTTCGCACCGCCGTTCCCCGCTACTCTGAAGTGCTTGAGAAAGCCAATCCTTCCAAATCTGAGACCGAAAGGCTGAACAACCTCTACCTCACGCTCCAGGCACTGCAAAAGGAGAAGGCTCTCGCTCAGCTCTGCGCTCAACTGAAGATCAAGACAGACTCTTCCTCCTCATCTTCTTCATCGCCGTCATCATCATCATCGTCTGCCTCTTCTTCTTCCTCACTTTTGGATGTGTTGAGGCCCATGTGCGATGGCATTCAAAAGACGCTTGAAACGAAGATCAGCAAATGGGGAGAGTCCCTCGATATCTCTCCCACGGCAGAGTTCGAATCCCAACTCAAGGCAGTGAGCGACACACTGATCGGTCTGATGGATACGAGCTCGCAATACCCTGTGGTTTCTGATCGTTGCTACGCTAAGATGAACGACATTCTCAACAAGTTCGGCAACATCCCCAACGCCATCTTCCGCCTTCGTACGACTCTCCAGGACTCCACTACTGGCACTTCCATCGTGAGCACCTTCCCAGCCTTCGCTGGACACATGGTATTCCAATTCAACGAGTTGTCGAAGGCGATGACGCCAGAGGCAACTGCCGAGAAGTTGAGAACCAACGAGATCTTGCATGACCCCTCCGATCCCACCTCTCCCATCGATATTGATAAGAAGACCAGGTTGAAGGAACGTCTATTGAATCGCATGACACGATATCAGAAGGTGTACGACAAGAGGGTGAATTCGAACTTGAAGGAGAGCATGGACTTGGCTCAATTGGTCGTAGAGGCTCAAGCATTGGCGAGATCGACATTCCCAGTTGCACCCAAGGGCTTGCTTGACCGCGTCTACCGCGCCTACACGGCCTTCACCTCATCTTCCTCAGACCCCGAACCTTCGTCGTCATCCTCCTCCTCCTCCTCTTCATCCTCTTCTGCTTCATCTTCCTCCTCCAAGAAGAGCCGTTCCAAGAGACATAAGCGAAGCAAGAGAGCCGAAGCCAAAGTATCCGATGGTGAGCAATGGCCCGTTCCAATC
>Ga0307375_10005709_pt1 | contig 11618 bp, 7 predicted proteins | sample TR1MG_FD_202531 | JGI IMG/M metagenome (GOLD analysis project Ga0307375, IMG submission 202531) | Soil microbial communities from Risofladan, Vaasa, Finland - TR-1 | ecosystem: Environmental > Terrestrial > Soil > Coastal area > Acid sulfate soil | place: Finland: Risofladan, Vaasa | collected... | reverse complement strand
TTCCTGTCGAGATGAGCACCCTGCGCGACTGGCTGCGCCCGCTCCTGCCCACCAGGCAGTCGGGCCACGATGCGCGCCGCAAAACTGCCCCCCGCGTCAGCCAGGAAACCGCACCGACAACCGGTGTCGTTTTTGAACTCACCCGCAAACCGATCAAGCGCATCTACCTGCGCATCAAGGCGCCAGACGGGAAAATCACCGTCAGCGCCCCACACAGCGTCTCGCTGAACCACATCGACAATCTCCTGCACGAACGGCAGGACTGGATCCGCCAGCAACAGATCCGCATGCGCCAAACAACGGCAAGCGCCCCAACCGAACCCCTCGGGCATGGCGCGCCCATCCAATGTCTCGGCCAACATCTGGCACTGCATATCACCGCGGGCGCCCGTAGCAATCGGGCCGAACCAGACGCCGGCATACTTCGGCTTCACCGGCGCGAAGCCAACCCCACTCCCGCGCAAATCAAGCTCGGGCTGAACCAGCACCTGAGAGAGACCCTCCAGCAAACGCTCGACGAACGCGTACCCCACTGGGCCAGACAAATCGGCGTTGATCCCAGCTTCATCGGCATCAAGCGCATGAAAACCCGCTGGGGAAGTTGCAACCTCCGTGACCGGCGCATCTGGCTGAATCTGGAACTCGCCCGAATGCCCGTCGAATGCATCGACCTTGTACTCGTCCATGAACTCGTCCACCTGCACGAACGCCACCACAATGCCCGCTTCTACGCCTTCATGGATCACTACCTGCCCGACTGGCGCAAATGGCAGGCAGAACTTCAACGCTACGGCATCGCCGGGCTTTAACGTACAACTCCCTACCCGGTAACAGCTGGTTACAACTGGGCAATATCAACGAAATCCCATTACGGCAAACTGCAAAAGTCTTATTCCTTATTGAGTTCGCCTCATGCATGCCTTCAAAACAATTGCACTGAGCACGGTCCTGTTCGGTAGTTTCATCTTCAGCGGCACCGGGTCCGGAGATTCTTTCACCAAGGGAAAGGCCGAAGCTTCAAACGCACAGGAATCCACCGCCTTACCCAGCCGACATGCTATCGAGACACCGGCAAGCACAAATGAAACCTACGGATCTAAACATTACGAGAGCCCGATACCGATGGCCGCGCACCCCGCAGGACAAAAACTACGCTATGGAGATCGGGTAAACAAAACATCAGCGCCTGACTCAACCCAATCGAATTAGACCGTTTTGATCATGGTCGGTTGACCCGACGCGCTACTCCGTAGGTGCAGCCTATCCGACTACTGCAGCACCATTTCCACCCGTCGATTGCGGGCGCGCCCCGCATATGAAGCATTGCTCGCCACGGGTCCTGGTAAATTTTGGGGTTACCACTAAAAAGGCCCAATATGATCACTGAAACCGAACTCAACCCCAGATGAAAAAAACCGCCACAAGCATACTTCTCTGTGCATGATGCAGAAGCGGTCTGAAATGCTCACCCATACTAATACGTCATGCACAGAGAAGTATGCTTGTGAGCAGTCCGCTAGTGCTACTCTGCTTTCATCAGGAATCTGCCTTTATAAGGTGAACTTACAAAAGAAGCCCATTAGTCCGCTTCTCGTTCAAAGCGGACGATACCCCACCTGTTAATGTCTGCACTCGATCCTTTTCACGGACGGTTGTAAAAACAAGGCAGAACCCATTTCCTTCAATTTCTACTCGGCTCCTGATGGGTTGGACGCACGTCCACAGAACCAATTTGAAAATGCTCCGCCCCCGCTTCGCGTTGCCCCCCGGTCCTGCGCTGGTGCTACAGATGGCGCGCCTGAACGGCTTCCCCCGCCTTCAGCGGCTACCGGCACCAAAATCTAGCATGGCTATTGAATTTACTGGCGGTTACTGTGATGCTGGTGCCAAATAACGTTGCCAGCCCGGTACCGGGCTGGCAATTGAGCAGGAGGTGTACTTACCCCCGCTCACGAAGCCCTCTATTTCCGCTAGGATCAATAAGAACATATGAATAGATAATGACGAGACATGTTATGCACCTATTCACCAAAAAATATACACCTGCCAAAGTGTATATTATTTGTAATACGGCAGCCGAAACGACTGTGCAATCCCAAAAAAAATCACAACTGAGGCGAATATGGAATTTTGGTTATTAGTAGCAGGTGCAGTAATTTTGTACTACGTCATTAAAACAATGGCAACATCTTCAAAACAGAAAGTTCAAGATAATAATAGGACAAGCCCCGAAAATGAAATTCGATTAACCATAACTACGAGTAATCGGATGGTAGCGAACAGTAATCGTGACGATGACGATCTGGCTACATTTAGTATTTCTTATGGCCATGAAGAGGAAAAAAGCAAAAACAAAACCCAAGGAAAATGGATAAAATCTGGTGAATCCATCATCATTAAGGGGCAAACAATTACTGGTGGTAATTTTTATTTTGGGGGAGTTCTAAGTTCATTAGATGGATATGAAACTGAAGCCTCATTAGTTGATGATTTGCTAGAAATTGAAAACAAACCCTCCACATTTGAAGATGAAAGTTTAGGTTATTGGCCTAAATTTATATCGCTCACACCTAAAGGGCGTGGAGCTTTCCTTAGTTGGCTATCCGGTAATAGAAATGATCCAGACACACCCTTGGGTTATGTTTTTATTTATTTGTATGGCATTGAAAGGCGCATTACCGTTGATTCACTTAAACAGACAGTGGATGACTCAGAATTTAAAGCATTGTTTGACGAAGTTATACGATTAAAAGGCATTTACGGCAGTAGTCGTTCTTTTTCAAATTACTCCATACGCCTATTGGAAATCATGTGTCTACTACGCCCTCATGTAGTATCGCATCTTGATCTTGAGAAAACGCCTCAAAGGGATTCACTATTGTTTAAGCATAGACTCGCCACTACAGTAAATGATGAAGAGCCCATTCCCGCCGAACTAGCATTGGCTTGGATTCGGTTTTATCCAGATTATAATTTAAAGAAACCGGCACGGCATTGTGGCTATGAGTTTAGCCAGATGTTTACACGCCTCTATAGTAAAAAATATGGTGACGGCATTGTTGTCAAACCCAATAAAACACGATTAAAGATTGAGTATCATCCCGCCAGCTCCTCTCTACGTGGTATATCCTTGCCTCAACAGGATCTTCCCGACCCAAGTAATTTAAAAGTTCCTGTAAATAAACTGATTGCAATTGCAGATGAATGTACAGCAGAACTAGATGCTTATAGCAGGTATCTCGCCAAACCGGATACTTCACGGACAGACATTGAAGCCGTATTGTTATTGCCCGACGAACTAAGTGATTTAGGAACTACGCTAGGATTAGGTAAATTTAAGAAATGGGCAGATGATGCTATTTCAACAAAAAAAGGGTTGGTTGATGTTGAGGAATTCTGGACATATACCAAATCACCTTTACCTTCCAAGATCAATAAAAAGGAAGCTGAATTAATTCAGAACCTTGCTCAAAAAGCGGGTTATGGCATAGCTCCTGATACTCGTTACCATCATGCTAAAACGAGCCCAGATGGAAAGCTTGTTCTTTTCCCTGGAGGACATGGCAAATACTTTGAACCATCCAAGGCTTATAGTGAAATGGGTATGGCACTCCGACTAGGGGCAATGGTTGCCACAATTGATTCTCATGTCGATCAGGCGGAATTAAATTTATTAACTCAGCTGATTGATCACGATACCAATCTATCACCTACCGAAAAACAGTCACTACACGCCTACTTAGTATGGATGCTCAATACACCTTCAAATATAACTGGCTTGAAAGCCAGGCTGGAAGCATTAGGTAAAACAGAAAAATCAGCGGTTAGCCGCATACTTGTCGGTGTAGCTATGGCCGATGGAAAAATAGATCCAGAAGAAATAAAACAGCTTGAAAAACTCTATACCATGCTAGGTCTTGATAAAGCCCTTGTTACCAGAGACATTCATGGAATGTCATCAAGTAAAGCTGGATTACAACCTTCACGCTCTCAATCAGAAACCACTTCGTCAGCTCCTAATTCGTTCCAGTTGGATGAAAGTATCTTAGCGATTCATGAATCAGAAACCAAAGATGTACAAAGCATGTTGAGTGCAATATTTATGGAAAACGAACCTACAGGTGAATCCGATGTCTCAACTACGGACAGCACTACTACAGAGGAAGAAATCGGAATTGATAAACAGCATTATGCTTTGTTTGAAAGCCTGATACGAAAAGACAAATGGACTCGTGAGGAAGTAGAAGCTCTGTGCCGTGATTCAGGTCTGATGGTTAGCGGAGCATTGGAAACTATTAATGACTGGTCGTTTGATAAAGTGGATGCAGCTGTACTTGAAGAGGATGGTGGCGCAATTTATGTCGATCAGGAAATCGTAGAAGAAATAGAAGGTTAAACTTATGGAAAAACGTATCCGGTCAAAAGAACGTGACGCAATCATTCAATCACTGAAATCAGGCGTGACTCCAAAAATTGGGATTCAGTATATTCAGGTAGGTAGAAGCAATGAGGTTAAAGCACTATATAAGGACATTGAAAGAATCTCTGAAGGTGGCGCAGCATTCAGACTTATCATTGGTGATTATGGCTCAGGGAAAACATTTTTCCTGAGCGTAGTACGTTCCATTGCCCTTGAAAAGAAACTGGTTACGGTCAATGCGGATCTTTCACCTGATCGACGTGTGCACGCTTCATCAGGTCAAGCGCGAAATCTTTATTCCGAGCTTATGAAAAATCTGGCAACCCGAAATAAGCCAGATGGAAATGCGTTAGCCAGTGTTGTAGAGCGATTTGTAACTCAGGCTCGTAAAGAAGCCGCTGAAAAGAACAGCGAAGTTTCAGCAGTAATACATCAAAAGTTAGCGTCCTTGTCAGAACTGGTTGGAGGATATGATTTTGCAAAAGTTATTGATGCTTACTGGAACGGTCATGAGCAGGATAACGAGGAACTAAAATCAAGTGCTATTCGTTGGTTGCGGGCTGAATACACCACTAAGACCGATGCAAGAAGAGATCTTGATGTCAGAACGATTATTTCTGACAACTCGTTTTATGATGCGTTAAAACTTATGAGTCTATTTGTACGTCAGGCAGGCTATGAAGGCTTACTCGTTAATTTGGATGAGATGGTCAATCTTTATAAATTAAGCAGCACACAAGCACGTATATCTAACTATGAGCAGATTCTGCGAATACTTAATGATTGTTTGCAAGGGTCAGCTGAATATCTTGGATTTCTACTGGGTGGAACACCAGAATTTTTATTAGATCCTCGTAGAGGATTATATAGTTATGAAGCATTGCAGTCCCGTTTAGCTGAAAACAGCTTTGCACAGCGAGCAGGTGTGATTGATTACTCCTCTCCAGCACTTCATCTAGCGAGCTTAACACCAGAAGAACTTTATATTCTCCTGAAAAATCTTCGTCATGTTTTTGCTGAAGGCGATACGTCTAAATATCTCGTGCCAGATGACGCTCTCAAATCCTTTCTACACCATTGCAGCCAGACTATCGGAGATGCCTATTTCCGAACACCGAGAAATACCATCAAAGCATTTTTAGATATGCTTGCAGTCTTGGAGCAAAACCCTTCTATGCAATGGTCGCAGTTAGTTCAATCAATTGCGATTGAGGATGATCATCCAAGTGATATAGATGAAATTATGGTGGACGAAGAGACAGGCAAAATTTTAAATTCTGACGAACTAGCTGATTTCAAACTATGATAGAGGAATATCAGCGCCTTGATAAGCGTGTACAAAAATGGTTGTTTAATCAGGGATGGCCTGATTTAAGAGAAATACAAAAACTGGCAATCGCACCGATTCTAGCCGGTGACAGAGATGTGCTGATTAGCGCATCAACAGCGGCAGGTAAAACAGAAGCTTTTTTTCTACCCGCATGTAGTGCAATAACCGAAGAGGAAAACGGCTTTGGTATTCTATATATCAGTCCTTTAAAAGCACTGATTAACGATCAGTACCGCAGACTCGAAAATTTAAGTGAAATGCTCGATATGCAGGTTACGCCGTGGCACGGTGATAGCCTTCAATCCAAAAAGAAGAAAGCCAGAAGCAATCCTTCAGGTATTCTGCTTATTACCCCTGAATCCTTGGAATCACTTTTAGTTAGAGAACCGGGATGGGTAAAGCAGTCTTTCTCTTCTCTCAAATATATCGGCATTGATGAATTTCATGCGTTTATTGGAACAGAACGAGGTCAGCAATTACTCTCTTTACTTACTCGTCTTGAACATATTACAGGCCGAATTTCCAACCCCATTCCACGCGTTGCGCTAAGTGCGACTCTTGGAGATCTGGATAAAGTTCCTCTTTTTCTCAGGCCCAATAATAGTCTGCCTTGTGAAACCATTACCAGCAGTCAACACCAAAGCACTATTAAGGTTCAGGTTAAGGGATATTTAGAACCGATAGATATCATGGCTGATGAAACACGCACCTCTGCCGAACAACAGATTTGTCAGGAAATTTTCAAACTCTGTAGAGGTGACTCACATCTGGTTTTTGCAAATAGCCGCAGCCGGACAGAAAGTATTGCTGCGCAGTTAAGCGATTTATGCGAACAGCAAGTCGTACCGAATGAATTTTTCCCACATCACGGTTCTTTAGCCAAAGAACTGCGAGAGGATTTAGAAGCCAGATTACAAAAAGAAACCCTACCTACTACTGCCATTTGTACCATGACCTTAGAGTTAGGTATCGACATCGGCAAAGTGAGTTCTGTTATTCAGGTTACTGCTCCACACTCAGTATCAAGTTTACGTCAGCGGTTAGGTCGATCCGGCAGAAGAAATTCACCCTCTATTTTACGAATGCTCATCGCTGAAAATGAACTGAGTGATAAATCTAATATTGTAGATGGTCTTAGATTAGAGTTGGTTCAGTCATTAGCAATGATACGGTTGCTTATCGTAGAGAGTTGGTTTGAACCAGCAGATACAGAGCAAATGCACCTATCGACATTTTTACACCAGATTCTTGCCGTAATAGCACAGTGGGGAAGCGTTAGAGCAGACCAGTTGTACTCTTTATTGTGTGATCAAGGATCATTCAAAGAAATATCTATTCAGCACTTCAAACAACTATTGTCTCATATGGGGATAGTTCAACTGATACAGCAGCTAAATAGCGGTGAACTAGTCTTAGGAAGTGAAGGCGAACGTATTACCAATTCCTATACCTTCTATGCTGTATTTAAAACACCAGAGGAATTCCGCATTGTTGCCGGAAGTAAAACACTTGGAACGCTACCCGTTGATTCGCTAATTCTTAAAGATCAGCACATTATATTTGGTGGCCGTAGGTGGAAGGTAACGGATATTGATGATGAAAATAAAGTCATTTATGTGACTGCTACAAAAGGCGGCAAACCTCCGAAATTTAACGGTAGCGGCATGTCGATTCATGACAGGGTTCGACAAGAGATGTTAAGCATCTATCGCACCGGTGACTATCGAATTGAGGTTGGCAATCAGAAAATAGATTTTGTGGATAATCTTGGAAGGCAGTTATTTCTAGAAGGAGCGAACCTTTTTAAAGAAGCCAACCTTGAAGACCAGCACGTCTATCAAAGCGGTAAACACTGTTATATTTTTTCATGGATGGGCGATAAAGTAGTTAACACCATTACAGTTTTACTCATTAGAAGCGGATTTGTGTGCAGTAATTTTGCTGGTGTTATTGAAGTACAAAATTCTAATGCAGATAACATAAAGAATTGCTTAATAGATATAGCAAATGATGTGCTACCGGATGAAGCCGAACTGGCTAGAACCCTTTCTATTCAGCAAAAAATTATTGAAAAGTATGATGAGTTTCTGCCTGAAGATTTGTTAACCGAAGGGTACGGGAGAAAAGCTTTTAATTCTACGGCTGCTAAACAGTGGATATTAGGTAGCCTAGTTTGAACTGCTACCGTTTTCTGGGAGGAGATCACACCGGAAAACCCGAATATGCAGCTTATTGTTCGGTTTGAACACGGCGCGATGACCTCGGTCTGAGCACATGGTTTCTGCCTGTGTCAGGGTATCTCGTCCATGATCGTCGCTGCGGCGACTGTTACACTTTCGCCATCGAATGACTTTCACTCCGCTTCAAGACAAATACCTTATGAACCAAGCCCTCACGCAAACCGAATTCAATCAGCAGGTTGAAAAGCTGTTCGCGGCCCATGGCGCAGCCGCATTTGCCGCAGCAGGCGGTCAGTATCCCCAATACACGCTGTTCGTCGTTGACGATCAGGTCGTTGCTGAATCGGCCGACAGCCCCCGCCATCGCTATGGCGCGTTTTGTGAGCTCGATCATGCACTGAACGATGCCGCGCGGGATGCCCACGTTCGGCGCTGGCTGAGCAGCGGCGAGGCATACAACCTGTATCTGAGCATGAACGTCTGTCGTTACAACTGCTGAGTGGCATAGGATTCTCCCCCGCGACCACAAACCCTATGAACAAGCTCCTTGATAGGCACAAGGTGAGTTGTTTCCCCATAGAAAGAAATTCATAAAGCTCTGATTGAGGCTGGTTGAAATCACGCCTGACTCGACGGGGTCAATTCCTCGCGCTCATCCGTCAGCAGGTAATCCTTGAATGCCTGTGCGACCGGTGACAATCGCTTGTCGGCCCGATGCACGAGGTACCAGTAACGCATAATGGGAAAGCCCTCAACGGGCAATACCACCAGTCGGTTCAGGGACAATTCCATTTCCAGCGTTTGCAGGGAGATGATGCCCAACCCTAGCCCTGCCTGAACCGCCAGCTTGATCGCCTCATTACTGCTCATTTTCATGCTGGTGCGAATTTCCATGCCTTTGGCGGCGAAGAATCGTTCCATGGCGCCGCGCGTGCCGGAACCCTCTTCGCGAACGAGAAAGGGCTCTGAGGCAATTTCTTCGAGGGTGATTTTTTTTCGCCCCGCCAACGGATGATCCGGCTGCGCGATCACGACAAGCGGGTTGTCCATGAATCGGGTAGCGGCAAGGCCCAACTCTTTGGGCACCTGCCCCATGATGGCGAGATCGATCCGGTTGGCGGTGAGTAAATCCAGCACTTCCGCACGATTGGACACCTCCAGATGGATGGACACTTGCGGATAGCGATCGCGGAACTTGGCCAGAATGCCCGTGGCGACGGCATTGACGGTAGAGGTGACGGCCAGGTTGAACTGACCGCCCCCAACGCCCTTGAGGCGGGTGAGCGCGGAACTGAGATCACCAAGCTGGGCCGAGATGTTCTTGCTTGCGTGGGATACGACTCGACCGGCATCGGTCAGCGAGATTTTCTTGCCGATCTGCTCGGTTAGCGGCAGGCCCACAAATTTCTCCAGCTGACGCACCTGCATCGAGACGGCAGGCTGGGTCAGGTGAAGCTCCGCAGCAGCCTTTGAAAAGGAGAGATGGCGGGCAACCGCCTCGAAAACCATCAGCTGACGCAAGGTTAATCGGCGCATACGTATAAGTCCTACCTTATGCAAATGGTAATAACTATTGATTATCAATTATACAAGCGCGCTTTTATAGTCCCTACAGATTTCAGGGGCTTGGCTCCTGAGTTTTTCCACCTGCCAGGAGTCAAACCATGGATCAATCAGCACGTTATTCTGACCTCAGCCTGAAAGAAGAAGACCTCATCACCGGCGGCAAGCACATTCTTGTTGCCTATAAAATGAAGCCGAAGTCCGGTCATGGCTATCTGGAAGCCGCCGCCCACTTCGCCGCCGAATCCTCAACCGGCACCAATGTTGAAGTATCCACCACCGATGACTTCACCAAGGGTGTCGACGCGCTGGTCTATTACATCGACGAAGCCACCGAAGACATGCGCATTGCGTATCCGATGGATTTGTTCGACCGCAACGTCACCGACGGCCGCATGATGATGGTATCCATCCTGACGCTCGTCATTGGTAACAACCAGGGCATGGGCGACATCGAGCACGCCAAGATTCACGACATGTACTTCCCCGAGCGTGCGATCCAGCTGTTCGACGGCCCGTCCAAAGACATCTCCGACATGTGGCGCATCCTGGGTCGTCCGATCCAGAATGGCGGCTACATTGCCGGTACCATCATCAAGCCGAAGTTGGGCCTGCGTCCCGAGCCGTTCGCGGCCGCTGCCTACCAGTTCTGGCTGGGCGGCGATTTCATCAAGAACGACGAACCCCAGGGCAACCAGGTGTTCTGCCCGCTGAAGAAAGTTCTGCCCCTGGTTTATGACGCCATGAAGCGCGCCCAGGACGAAACCGGCCAGGCCAAGCTGTTCTCCATGAACATCACCGCCGACGACCATTACGAAATGCTGGCCCGTGCCGATTTCGCGCTGGAAACCTTCGGCCCCGACGCCGACAAACTGGCCTTCCTGGTCGACGGCTTCGTCGGCGGCCCGGGCATGATCACCACGGCCCGTCGTCAGTACCCGAGCCAGTATTTGCACTACCACCGTGCCGGTCACGGCATGATCACATCGCCTTCTGCCAAGCGGGGTTACACCGCGTTTGTTCTGGCGAAGATCTCCCGTCTGCAAGGCGCTTCCGGTATCCACGTGGGCACCATGGGCTACGGCAAGATGGAAGGCGAATCAGATGACAAGAACATCGCGTACATGATCGAGCGTGATGAAGCGCAAGGTCCGGTGTACTTCCAGAAATGGTACGGCATGAAGCCCACCACTCCGATCATCTCCGGCGGCATGAACGCGCTGCGTCTGCCCGGTTTCTTCGAGAACTTGGGCCACGGCAACGTGATCAACACGTCCGGCGGTGGTGCTTACGGCCATATCGACAGCCCGGCGGCTGGCGCAATTTCCCTGCGTCAATCCTACGAGTGCTGGAAAGCCGGTGCCGATCCGATCGAATTCGCCAAGGAACACAAGGAATTCGGACGTGCCTTCGAATCCTTCCCGGGCGATGCCGACAAGATCTTCCCGGGCTGGCGCGAGAAACTGGGCGTTCACAAGTAATAAACGCTTAGCTTAAGACCGAACACCCTCGGTTCGCCGGGGGTGTTTTCTCATTGAATAGGTTTATTCAACGGCCATCTAGGCCATGTGCATGCCGAACCGTGTGCATCGCCCAGCTTGCCTCTTCTGGCCCCACGCCCCGGCGAATCACTCAAGCCATAATTCATAGGGAATAACGCCATGATCGATAAAGAACAATACAAAATCCAGCAAGAACCCTTTTATCAGCAGCAGACAAACGAGGTCGCCCTGTACGAGGCGGCCTATCGCAATCGCCTGCCCGTAATGGTGAAAGGGCCGACCGGCTGCGGCAAATCCCGTTTTATCGAATACATGGCGTGGAAACTCGGCAAGCCGCTGATCACCGTGGCTTGTAACGAAGACATGACCGCCTCCGATCTCGTGGGCCGTTATCTGCTCGACGAAGGCGGCACGCGCTGGCTGGACGGCCCGCTCACCACGGCCGCCCGGATTGGCGCCATCTGCTATCTCGATGAGATTGTTGAAGCGCGCCAGGACACCACCGTGGTGATTCACCCGCTCACCGATCATCGCCGCACCCTGCCGCTCGACAAGAAAGGCGAGCTGATCCACGCCCATCCCGATTTCCAGTTGGTCATTTCCTACAATCCCGGCTACCAGAC
>Ga0307375_10005708_pt1 | contig 11619 bp, 12 predicted proteins | sample TR1MG_FD_202531 | JGI IMG/M metagenome (GOLD analysis project Ga0307375, IMG submission 202531) | Soil microbial communities from Risofladan, Vaasa, Finland - TR-1 | ecosystem: Environmental > Terrestrial > Soil > Coastal area > Acid sulfate soil | place: Finland: Risofladan, Vaasa | collected... | reverse complement strand
CTGTTGCACTTGTCCCTGCACCAGATTTTACTTGCGGCACAACAAAAGGTGCATAATGGAATGGGGTTGGGAAGTATGTGACTGTGCTATTTGGTGCTGTGATTGTTATATCTGTTGGGGGTGATTCAATGACTGGAGACATGTCCACATTTAGTGTGTAGTCCGTAATCATAAATAATGATCCTTGGGCAATTGATGCAGAGATGCGCCCTTTGATATAGCGCATTGTCAAAGTTCCAATAACCCATGGCGTATAGATTGCTGGATCAGGATTCCCTGTAAGCCATGTATCAATAAATGTATTCATTGATGGCACGCCAGATTGCCCATACCCAAGAGAAAGCCCAAGGACATCATACACGCGTAATTGCTCATCATAGCCAGCATCCTGCTGTGGCGTTGTGTATTCAATATATGAAACTGGATCAATGACCCAATCATCAATCCACTCCCATCCAGTGTAGGTGCCTCCAGTGTAGAAGTTGCCAACTTGATTGTTATCAGGAATTAGCATTCCGGCATAGTGCTCTTGAAGGCCAACCAATGTCCCACTCCATCCAACTTTCTCAACATCATGAATAATGTTGATGTTGAAGCTCTTCACAGTGAAATTTTGCAAAGTAATGTTGCGAGATAACTTATTTGAAATGTCCCGAGCGCGAATGCCAAACGCCCAAGCCCCTGGGGGAACTTCTGCATTTGTCATTTCTGTGCCACGAGCTGCCTCAGTCAACATGGAAAATAGTGACCAATCTGCAGTGCCAACTGGGGCATATGCAATATCAGTGTATGCATCTGGGACAAGATTCCAACTAAATGATACAACTTCTCCCGATTGCTGAACTGCAAACTGAGTTACATCATTGGGGTATCCCATTGGCCCTTGTATAGCATATGGCACTCCAGTGACATCTGACAGGGAATATAACCCTGCTATGTGTTGATTGAATGGCAGCAATTTTATGTAAATTGTAGAGCCAATTAAGGATTTGTCATAGGGGTATTTGAATAACCCATCATCAAGCCGAATAAATTGATCACCAATCACGTGCGCGCCATTGACTGTGTTAAATATTCCGCGCCTTGTATATGTGGTTAAATTATAAGCATTTGCCCCAGTCAAAGTTGCTGTGGAAAATGAAATGACCTCGCCAGCAACAAGAGCAAGGGTATTGTGTGCATCAGCATCACTAGTGGAGCCAGAAGATATAACTCCTTTGCTAATTGATAAATCAACTGAAAAAGTATCTGTTGTATCTGGATCAGAGCCAGCAGCAACATTGGCAGATAATGACCCATATCGTGATGGGCCATACATAGAGCCAACTTGCTTATAGGTTATATCATCTGTGCTAACCCAAACTTGACAACCACCCCACTCTGATGATGCACCAGATGTAGCAATCCACAGCTCATATCCCAAAGCAGTCAATGCACCAGGTGCATCAAAAATTATTGGAGTATTACACACACCAGGGTCAGCATTATAGGTAGATGTCCATCCGCCTGCATCTTGTGTTGGGTAGGCGGTGGCAGTAGCATTGTTATCAAGATAATCTTCAGCAATTATGGTGAGCTGCTCATCTTCATCTTCTTCAATATCAATAATGCGTACAACATGATGATCTAGGCCAATTGCCAAATCTGTGATTGTGACCAAATCCATTGGTTCAAGGCGCGCATACTTCCAACTCACCTTAAATGTAAATTGGTTGCGTAGATATAACACACGTTGAAGCAGAACTTGCGCAACACTCCTAGCAACAATGCCATCAGTGATGTAATCATAATTAAGAGGCTGGACAGGGCGCAATCCATAAAGGTCAATGTTGCTTTGATCTTTTGCTTCTGTAATATTTTGGTTGTACTGGTTCACCCGATCTTTAAACTGCACTTGCACTTGATTGAATGCGTCTGCTGGGGTGCCACGCGTAATTTGAATTGGATCAACTGTGCCATCAGAGATAAAATCATCATCAGACAAATCATATTGTGGCGTTGTGTTTGGGGTAAATGTTATCCCGTTCCCTGTAACTGGTGTATCGCCATATGGAATAATTTTCAGCATGCCATCTGACCACACAGGGGCAGAATTGCAGATTTCACAGACCTTGCTTACAAAGTCACTTGCCTGAATCTGTCCTGTGAGCGCTGGTGATAAGAAGAATCCATTGGCAATACAATAATCAGAAAATGATGCAAATGAGTCAATTGGGAATGCAGCATCAACTCCATATATTGGATTGGTGAGAAAATCAGTAACAATGTCCTTTGGATTGGCGCCTGTGATTCTCAATGTTGCAGATATTGACCCAGACCCAGCTGTGTGGAAGGTCATTGATGCAACAGGGGTGAGTGGCGATGGCCTTATTGATAGCGATAGCTGAAATGTATTTGCAGTTGGGTTGTTAATATAATAATCAGCATTTGGATCAACTGCAGTATAAATGTGGTATCCATTATTGTATGTTGGATATGTTCCTGTGCTTGCTATGCGCACAACTTGATTCTGGGTGAATCCGTGTGCTGTGCTATTTATTGTCGGGCTATCGCTGCCAACAAATGTACAAGTCTTTGGAGTTTGTCCTGCAGAGCCATATTGATATTTGCCCCTAATTTCAAATGAGTGATTTGGCAATTGAGCTGTGTCAGTGAGCAAATATGCGCTGCTATAAACTGAAGCAACACCCGAGTATCCAATTGCTTGCCCAGCATGGTTGGTTGTTAGATAGCCCCAAATGCCCTGTGGGTAACTTCCTGCAACAAACGTCAAGCCCAAAAGAGCCAATGTCGTTAGGTTCTTGCCTGCCCACACAGATGCCACGCCATTGATTGGGCCTTCGCACAAGCCCAAATATCCTGCTGCCTGATAAGAGTATGTTGTTTGTGATACGCCGCCACCACCTTTGCCGCCAGAACTCTTGGTGTGAGGAATAGCTTTGAAGTCAGCAAACCAAAGAAGGTTGGCTTGGATGCGCTGCTGCCCCCAAACAATCGGGATAGGCAAGCCATATGTTGAGGTCTGTATCTGCAGGCCTGCAATGACTGGTGATGATATATTTGCTCCGCCACCCATGTTAATCTTTCACCAATGAAAAGAATCTAACTTCACGACCAACAAACTGCCCTTCATCTCCATTCCCAAGAACAATCATCCCAGACATTTGGTGAGCGTGGATTATCTGCGGCCAATCAATCACAATTGCTGCATGGCTGAATATGCGTCCAAATCTCCAAACTGCAACATCCCCCATTTTTGGTTTATAGACTTCATTGCCATATCTTGATATTATGTCAAGCACAGTTTCTTCATTCCTGTGCATCATGATATCTTGTGGGTAATAAATTATATCATCACCTGAAATGCTAGTTATGCCAACAGCATTAAATACACCAACAAGAAAGAATACACAATCTGTACCAGCACCCTTAACACAGGCGCGATGGTGCCAAGGGGTGCGCAACCAAGTCAATGCTTCTGTCACAATTGCTTCACGCATTTTAAGCTCGTTTTGCATTGTGTGTTCCTTTGCGCAATTTATTCCTTTGGATAAGTGCCAACCTGTTGGCTTCACACCCCCAATAATTCTTCATTGCTTTAGATGCAGCTGCATGTAATTTTTCTTTATGCTTCTGAGTTATGGGTTGACCAATTTTGCTTCTGTTGCCAATGCCATTCTTATTCCCTATCATCCAAGGTTTTGGCTTACCAATTTGTGACATTGAATTTGATGTGCCAATTTTCAATTTTGTTTCAGAAGAGTGATTATGTCCAGACAATCCCTCACCGCCATTTGTCAGGTTGGCCAATTTATGGCCTTGATTCCTACACCATTCAATCATCCAAATCTCACAGTCAAATGCGTGCTGCTCTGACTGACATGGGTGAATGTAAATTGTGATGTTTTCTTTCCCATATTTGGCGATGATATTTTTATAGTAATTATTTCTTCCAACCTTTTTGCCAAATGCATATGCCCGTTTGCCACTTCCCTTCCCAACATAGAATGGCTCACCTGATGGCCTACAGTGCACATAAATGTAAAATTGATTACTCATGTTAACACATCCGGTGCAGGTATATATGGGAAGCCTCTGTATCGGGCAAGGTTGCCATAACCACTACAAGTGGCCTGTTGCTTATCACACCCGTGAAAGGCATTAAATGCATCTGATGTTGCGGGCGCTGTCGGGAATTCATTCATTAAGGTAATTTGCCCACTGGCAAGTGTATATGATTTTATAGTCCTGCTCAATCCTGCATTCACACCGCTGGTATAGGTTATATATCCAAGGTTGAAATACTTATCAGGATTTGTCAATGTAGAGTTGATCACCAAAGCGGTGCTGCCTGCACTAGTTGCTCCGGCAACAGCAGTGCGCGCAAGACCACAGCCAGTATCATATAGCGTATTGATACACCCAGGTTGCCATACATTGCGCGGCATTTGGATGTTGAGAAGTTCTAGCGTGCTAGTGACATTTATCTTTACTTCTGTGCGCCCAATATCTATCTGCCCAGCATTGCCACTGAACAAAAGAAGGGTGCCAACTACTTGGCCCCACACCTGCATAAAGGCGCGATCAAGCTGAATAGTGGCACCATCAAATGCACCAAGCACAGCAGCAACTTTAAGTGATTGCCCACCAATTAGAGTAGTGGAATCACCATACAATGATAAATCAAGTGAATCAACCTTCACCCCAACAACAGATTTTATTTTGCTGCGTTGGAACTGAATGCTGTTGCTCAAATATGTGTACCCACCATATGTGATGTTCACATCTGATGATGTAAGGTATGAAACTGATCCATCCTTTAGCGTGATGGTGAGAAGGTCTGCCATCAATATCTGTGCATCTGAGCCCAGAAGCGCAATCAAAGGTGCGCTAGCAGTTTTCATATCTTATTCCCGAGGCATCCATACAAGTCCAAAGATTTTATGAACCACAACTGATACATAAAATTTTCAAACTCATTTGAATCAGCAACAAATCGGCAACGATAGTAATATGTCCCTGTCCATGTAATGACAACAGCTGCTAATGGTGCGGTTGTGAATGTTATCAACCCATAGCTGTCTATTGTGTAGGCTGTAGTTGCTACGCCATTTAGATACACACCAGCTATGGCATTCACATTCATTACTGGTTCAGTGTTGGCGCCATAAGCACGCACCAGCTGGAATTTAGTGGTGGTGCCATCTCCTACTCCAAGTGCTTGTGCAGTCACAGAATTGTCTGTTGGGTCAGAATATAGAAAGTTGTCAAATGAACCCTGCATAAGATTGAACAAGCCAATCAGCTGCTGAAGTTCTGGCAGGGCTGTTGTGGCGCGCAATATCTCGTAGGTGAGCTTGATTTGATATATTGGATAGGAGAAAAATGAGCTGCGATATTCCTTGCCACTTGCAGCACTTTGAATCTTGGTGCGCCACTGCGGTATCTTGATCATGCTCCAACCAAGGCCAGGCAGAGTTGGGAATACTTGATTGCTCATGCCTTGGCTCCTGTATTAAATGCGCGCACTTGTTTGCGCAAGCTATTCACTAACTGTTTGCCATTTTGATCAAATAATCGTTTCACGCTTTGGGCATCAGTAGCATGAATGTGAATCTGCATTCCATTTGCGCCTCCTCCTTCAACCATATCACGCAATGGCGCAGCAACGTGTGCAGGTAAAATTGTTTCACCCCTGTGAACAAAGTTCAAGCGATCTGCACCAACATTCCATTCACCTCCAGCAGAGGAGTGAATCAATGACTTTGCACCTAGAATAAGTGCCATTGTAGCAGCAAATGCCCCAATTGCCAACCCAGGGCCAACTATCGGGACAGCTGCCACAGATGCTGCTGCTGCGGATGCGCCCTCGGCAGCATTGGCACCAACCACAGCTGTCGCCTCTGTGGCTTTAGTTGTTGCTGCTAATGTAGCCCCTGTAGCATTTGATGCTGCAACAGCTGCATTCTTTGCATTGGTGGCAAATAACATCATTGCCTCGTCAGCCAACCAAGTGGTTACGCGCTTCACCCCCATGTTAACAAATTCAGCAACAATTGATTGCCCGATATTTGCCAATGCCTTTTGCATGGTAGTGGTTCCCATGATGATGCCAGATATTGATTTATCAAATGCACTAGCAATTGGCGCAAAATATCCTTCCCATTGTTTTTTGGATGCAAGCGCTGCCTTGTTTATTGTATCTTGCTTTTTAACTTCGGCTGCATCCTGTATTGCTTGCATCTGATCCAGCAATTTTTGCAGAGCAACCGGACTATGATTTGGATCATTTTGCATTGCAGTAATGCGCGTTGCCATTCCCTTTTCAGCAATAGCAGTCTTTTGATCTTCAAATGCCTGAAGCTGAACAAGCTCTTGCTGACGGCTGATTGTCCCCATATTAAATGCTTGGGTGACTGCTTGCATTTTCATGTTAACTGCATCAGTGTCAATTTTTTGCTGCTCTTGTGTTGCCATTTGAGCAAGCTGAGTTTGCTCTTTGTAGCTGCTCTTCAGGTCAGAGATGGTAGCAGCATTGATGCGAGTTCTGATTGCTTGCATATCGCGCTCATTTCCTTGAGCCAGCGCAAGCTTCTGTTGCCAGAATGCCTCCTCTTCTGCCTTTGACATCTCGCGGCCATTGTGCTCTTGGATGTATGTCGCCTTGGCAGCTTCAAGCTCAGCAGCATATTCCCCCATATGCGATTTCTGTGCTGCTGCCTTTTTAGTTTTTGGGTGCTCAACCTTATCAAGTTCCACCTGCAACTTTTGAATTGCTGCCACCTCACGATCTAACTCAGCAGGATCAATTGGGCCATTTTTGCCATCAACATTGTCCTGTAGTTTCTTGATCTCAAGCATCAACTCGCGCTCATGGGACAAAGCAGGGTTGACCTTATCAGCTATTTGCTGGGCATCAAAGCTCGCTTGGTTGTTAACTGCTGTGCTGTGTTTTATTTCTGCTTGCTGTTTGTCATATCCAATTTGCGCTTGTGCAAATGCAAGGCGTTGCTTATCAATTGCCAGCGATGATTCATCAATAGCATTTAAGCTGCCAGATGACTTTTTGCGTGCCTCAAGCATTGCAATAGCACCCTCAAGCCTTTGGATGCCAGCCTTGGTATTATCTGCCTCAACTGTAAAGAATGACATTGCATGAGTCAAAGACTCCCAATCATCCTTTGCTTGCTTTGCTAGTCCGGCAAAGAACCCGAGTTCGGCGTTCACCCCTTTCATGGAATCACGATATTTGTCAGACAAGAATGCTGCTGCTTCTGCCTGTTTACCTTCCTGCACCAACTGCTCAATATGCGCCATCTCTGATCCAGTCAGCAAATGGTATTGTGCTTCCAACTCCTTTGCACCTTTGACTGGATCAGAGAATATTTTGATTCCCCATGCTGCTGATTTGCTAGCTGTGTCGCCTGTTATTGATGAATAGCGCGCAATTGCACTTGAGACAGAATCAAAAGCAGCAGCACCAATCTTCCCTGAGCTGATCAAATCTGTTTCCATCTGGACTGCTGCCCCAGATGACATATTACTTGAGTTGGATATTGCATCACTAAGTGCAAGAACTGATGCACTTGTCTGGTCTGAAAAATTGCTAGTTTCAACAAGTGCATTGTTGATGTTCTTTATCTCTTGCTGCCCTTTCTCAAAGGCAATTGCAAGCATAGCAAACGCAGCAGTGAGCTCAATTGCTAGGCCAAGTGGCCCAAACATGATCCCTGTCATCTGCTTGAATAAGCCATTCAAGCTTCCTGCGCGATCTGCAAGAACCATCAATGAGCCAGGGATTCTTGAAAAATTTCCTTGCAGCATTTCATGTGCAAGGACAATTATCTCACGGCGTTGACCTACTGTGGAGTGTGCAACCTTGTCACCAGCATGCGCTGCTTCTTCTGCTGATGATTTGATCCGGTTGTATGCGGTGTCTGCTGATGAGTCAAGCCCAAGCATAGCCTCTGAGACTTGACCTGTTACTTTTGCTGCTGCTTCTGAATTTGTTTGAACTACTGCAATTGCTTGCCCCATATTCTCGGTGGCAGTAGTCATTGCTGCTTGTACTTCTGACATGCTGCTGGCTGTGGCAATCTTCTTCATCGCCTCATCATAGGATGTGGCAACTTGCGCAACAGCATCAGTGAATGATTTTGTGTCTGCTGAAAACTTTATGCTGACTTCATCATTATTAGCCATTTTTTAATCCACCCATAGCTTTCACAAAATCATCAAGAGTGCCCATCTCATCAGTCTTGCTTGCAACAGGCTTATGCCCTAGATATGCCGCCACCAACTGATGCAATGGAGGGTTATCATTCCAATAATCCTTCATTGCATCAAGGCGTGGGAGTGTCATGTGTTCATCAATATACTCCCATGTCCAGCCAAAGCAAGTTGCCAAGTGGCAGTAGAGATAGTCCCACCCATCCCCACTGCCAGCTATTCCCCCGATGTTGCCTTTGCCTCCACCATCCCACAAATCTCTGGAACTTGCCCGATGGCAGCGGCAATTTCTGCCATCCCAATTGGCATGGCTTCAATATCAGCAATAGATTTCCCGAGGAGCAAAGAGAATATGATGGCTGATTGCTCCATCATTAAATCTTGATTCTCTCTGTCCTTGCTGATGGTGTTGAATGCTGCCATGATCTTGCGAAGATTGCCAAATGCTGGCGGATCAACTTCAAACTCTTTTCTGCCTAATGTTATTTTGCTCATTTCATTCTCCGTTGCTTGTTAATTACTCAGCCAGCGTCAAGGTGCCGACATTGTTGGCTGCATCAGCAAAGCAGTCAAAGTCAACTTCAGGAACTGTGAAGTCATCAAGCTTTGTTGCAAATGACATCTTGCCGGCAATGCCTTGTGGGAAGCGTGCAGTGAGTTGTTTGCCTGCATATGGCACAACCACATCAAGCGCAACAGTTGGAGTTGAACCCAACAGTTGGTTGGTGATGCTGATCTTTTGGCCTGTGGTGACGGTGTAGCGATAGTCAATGAACACAAGCAGCCCTGTATCAGCAGAAGCAAAGGTGTACACACCTGCTGCCACAGAATATTGTCCTGTGGTTGGGGTGCTGGCAACTCGGGTCATCGGCACCCCATTGTGATCACGCACACCAAGGTCAGCAGCCCATATACCGCTGGATGGAGGGGCTGGTGTGATTGTCCATGGCGTTGCTGCTGGAATTGCTGTTCCACTCACATCTTGATAGATGCCTTCTTGCCCTGTGGTCAGCGTTTGGCCAAAGAAGGCATTGTTGAAGAGTGCACCATTCACTTGCCCAAAGTGTGCCTTCAGGCTTACTTTGCCTTTGCCCCGACCAACAGCCAATGGCATTTGGCTAGTGCCATAAAGCATTTTGGTGTCAAATGACAGATCACATGAAATATCCTGGCAAGCCAAAAACTTGACAGGGGTTGGGTTGACAACTGCATTACCAGCAGCATCAATCAATGGTGTTGCGTAAATTGCACCACTTCCAAATAAGAATTGCATGATGTATCTCCTTGCGTTAGTTGCTGCTGTTAAACTTCTTTATTGCTGCTGAATGACTTTGTTGGCTGAGGTGAAATTCTTTCAAAGCCAAATCCCCAAAGATTGTTCGTAACCTTTTCATCAGGGATGTCAACAGCGCCATCTCTTGGCTGATAAACTTTGCCATCAGCATCGCGTATCTCTCCTTTGAATGTTGCTGGAACTTTCAGTTTCATGATTGACTCCTTTAGTAAACTATAATTTCAACAGGGATAATTGCAAATGCCTGATCACCCAATACCCCTTCATCAGTTTCAATTGTTCCAGATATTCTGGCAACATGAACCAAGCCGCCAAGTGTTTGCGGATTCACTCCGCCAACAGGATCAAACAGACTTGTCACTGCATCCAAAATCGGGTTGAGCAGACTAGATGCAATTGTGTCAGGGTTGCCTGTGCTATTTACATATACCACTAAATCCACATCCAGCTTCCAAGATGCTGGCACACCAGTCTTTTGAACTGGGGTTTCCCTTCTTTGGACTTGGCTCAGCACAGGTTGCTGATCAGCGCTGTATTCACTCCATGGCTTATAGCGGCGTGATGTTGTTTTAAACCCTGTTGCTGCTGATACAAGTGCAAAGAGCGCAGCATAAATTGTTTCACGTGGCTGATTCATAATTTCATTGCAGCCATAACAGCATCAGCAAGCCTAGTCCGAATTGTCCCTGTTTGCTCGCGCAACGTTGAGCGCAAATATGATCTTTCTGGCATTACCATATTCCGAGTAAATGAGCGCACCTGTATCTCGCCAGTGCTTTTTCCATACCTGCCAGTTTGTGCTACGTGCTTGCTGATTGTTCCAAATTTGTTCTTGTAGGTCTTTGTTGCCATTGCCATCTGCATTCTGCTACGCCGAATATGAGCACTCACTGTTTCTTCGTCATCAAACCCATACTCATGAATTGCTGCATAAATGACATTTGTGCCAACAGATTCAGAAATATTCTCACCTGTATCTGTCACCTTGATGTTGATGCTATCGCGCAGCAACCCAGTGCGATTGTGCAGCACAGGCCCACTCAACTTTGCCTTTACTAATCCTTGAACCTCAATTGCGAGCAAATCCATCTCCCTGCGCAATGCATCGTGCACACGCGTGCCTTTCTCCTCCAACTTGATAAGGATGGCATCATCACCAATCAACTCTACATTGAAGTTGCTCATGCTGGTATCACATTCCTGTAATTCTGAAGCATCGCCTTGGTATCTGGGCTCAAATCATTTGGAGAATAAGAAACAGTTTGTTGGCCACCAATCTGCTGCGAGGTGATTCCGATGCGTTGACGTCTTTTAAATTTTGCTCCAACAAGTTCATTGCATGCCTGTGCAATATCAACAGGCACCGTAGCATACCCAGCCGTGTAAGTGATAAATATATTCCTGATGCCTTTATTGAAATACAAAGGCCCAAGAAGATAGACTGTGGCCAAGGTGTCATCAAAAATATACCCATCAAGAATTCCATCTGGCGATGGAACAATGGCAATGCCATTTGAACTCAGCGATGATATGGCTGTGATTGGCCAATTGCGCACTTGAAGGAATTGCTTGCCATTGCCATTGTACTTCTCGGTGTAGGTTGCAGTGAGGATTTGCCGATTGAACCAATTGATCAAGAATGCGCTTGCAGATGTGATTATATTTGCCAGCAAAGCATCATTGGCAGTATCTGTAAGCGGAATGCCAAGCCAATTCTTGGCATCATTCAGAATAGTCAAATCGCCAGCAGCCACAATCTACTCCTTGACAAGTGCGAGCAAACTCACTTCAATGCGATGATCTTCGCCAGCTGCATCAGTGAGGGTTGCTGTGCCATTAGTGTGCATTGTTTTTACAACGCCAACAACTGGCTCATCTTCTCCCTCATAGGTGAAGGTGACTTTTGATCCCTTGCTGATGGCTTCATCAGCAACAGGCGCATCCTCTTTATGAGGCGTCAAGCCGTGGCTGAGCGCTGTCTGGATATGATCATGTGGAACTTCCACAATGCCATTCACAACATCAAGCTCAAACCCAGCAGGATTGAATCCATATGCATCTTTCGGCAATTTCATTTTCATGATGTACTCCTTTAT
>Ga0307375_10005707_pt1 | contig 11619 bp, 9 predicted proteins | sample TR1MG_FD_202531 | JGI IMG/M metagenome (GOLD analysis project Ga0307375, IMG submission 202531) | Soil microbial communities from Risofladan, Vaasa, Finland - TR-1 | ecosystem: Environmental > Terrestrial > Soil > Coastal area > Acid sulfate soil | place: Finland: Risofladan, Vaasa | collected... | reverse complement strand
GGTGTCCACCACCACGGCGTCCCGGGCCGCCACCGTCTGCGTGGCGTCCTTCGAGTCGCGCTGAACCAGCCGGTCGGTCTCCTCGGCCACCTCATCGTCGGTGGGAGCGCGCTCCAACCGCTGCACCAGCCGCCGCCGGGCCCGCTCCCACGGGTCGGCCACCAGAAAGACCTTGAGTGGCGCCTTGGGAAACACGGCCGTCCCCATGTCGCGGCCGTCCACCACCACGTCGTGGTCGCGGGCCGCGCTTCGCACCCGGTCGTTCACCCAGTCCCGCACCCCGGGCATGCTGGCCACCAGCGAGACCACCCGCGTCACCTCGGGCGACCGGATGCGATCGCCGGCCGGCTGCCCGTCGATGCGCGGGGCGAACGACCGGCCCTCGGGCGCCAGCGTCACGAGCGGGGCGTGGGCCAGCACGCCGGCCTCGGTCCAGCTCGTCTCGTCGGGCGCCGCGGCGAGCGCCGCCGCCGTGAGCGCCCGGTAGAGCGCCCCCGAGTCCACGTGCCGGATGCCCAGCCGCTCGGCCACCCACTGGGCCGTGGACGACTTGCCCGAGGCTGCCGGCCCGTCGATGGCGATGACCAGCCGTTGCGCCGCGCCGCTCATGGCGCCACCGCCCGCGCGAGCAGGTCCCAGAAGCCGGGGAACGACACGTCGGTGCACGCACGGTCGTCGATCTCCACCGCGGCGCCCTCGGTGGCGCCGAGCACGCCGAAGGCCATGGCAATCCGATGGTCGCCGTGCGTGGTCACGGCGCCACGCAGGGGCGCGCGGTTGCCCTGCACCACCATGCCATCGGGCAGTTCCTCGGCGTCCACGCCAAGGGCCCGCAGGTTGGCGACCACGGTGGCAATGCGATCGCTCTCCTTCACCCGCAGTTCCCCCGCTCCGGTGATGCGCGTGGTGCCCTCGGCGCGGGCGGCAAGGCAGGCGGCCAGCGGCAGTTCGTCGATCATGCTCGGCACCTCGTAGCCACCGATGTCCACGCCCACGAGGGCGCCGGCGGTGACGCGCAGCGTGGCCACCGGTTCGCCGCCGCGTACGGTCTCCTCGAGGATCTCGACGCGCGCGCCCATGCGGCGCAACAGTTGGAGGAACCCGGTGCGGGTGGGATTCACGCACACGTCGGTCAGGAGCAGGTCGCCGCCGTCGGCGATGGCGGCGAGGGCGGCGAAGAACGCCGCCGACGACGGATCGGCGGGCACGTCCACGTCCGCGGCGGCGAGCGCCGTGGTGGGCTCCAGCGACACCGTACCCTCGTGTCGGCGCACCGTGACCCCACGCGCCGCGAGCATGCGCTCGGTGTGGTCGCGCGAGAGCAGCGGCTCGGTGACCGAGACGGGGACGCCGGCCACGAGGCCGGCCAGCAGGATGGCGCTCTTCACCTGCGCGCTGGCCACCTCGCTCTGCCAATCCACCGACCGCAGCGGCGCGCCGTACACGACCATGGGCAGTCCGTCACCGCGTTCGCAGTGCACGCGGGCGCCCATGGCTTCCAGGGGCCGGATGATGCGGCGCATGGGACGCTTGCTCAGGCTCTCGTCTCCCACGAAGCGCGAGGTGAAGGGTCGCGCCGCGGCCACGCCGGCCATGAGCCGCGTGGTGGTGCCGCTGTTGCCGCAGTCCAGGTCGCCGGCGGGCGCGCCCAGTCCGGTCAGGCCCACGCCGGAAAGCGTCATGGCGGGCCCCAGCGACGGCACGTCCACGCCGAGCGCGCGCAGCACCGACGCCGTGGACCGCACGTCGTGCGAGTCGAGGATGCCGGTGACGCGCGACGTGCCCGAGGCCAGCGCGGCGAAGATGAGCGCGCGGTGCGAAATGGACTTGTCGCCCGGCACGCGGATGCTTCCCGAAACGTTCACGGCGCGATCACCGCAGCCACGCCTCGAGCGCGGTGGCGAGATCGGTCTTCTCGTCGCGGTACTTGACGATCACCGGCGCCTGCAGCGACAGCCCCTGGGCGGCGCCCCACCCCGACGACACGGCGCGGGCGCCGGGCACGACCACGGCGCCGGCGGGGATCTCCAGCGGCGCATCGGCGCCGGCGCGGTACACGCGCTCGTGCACCAGATCGAACACCGGCGTGCCGCGCGTGAGCACGACCCCGGCGGCGAGCACGGCGCGCGCGCGCACCACGGTGCCCTCGTACACGCCGCAGTTGCCGCCCACGAGCACGTCGTCCTCGATCACCACAGGACTGGCGTTCACCGGTTCGAGCACGCCGCCGATCTGCGCCGCCGCGCTCAGGTGCACGCGTTCGCCGATCTGGGCGCACGAGCCGACGAGGGCGTGCGAATCGATCATCGTGCCGCTGCCCACCCAGGCGCCGACGTTCACGAACATGGGCGGCATGCAGACGACGCCGGGGGCCAGATACGCGCCGCGACGAATGGTGGAGCCGCCGGGCACGAGGCGCACGCCATCGGCCGTCGTGAACGTGCGCGCCGGAAAAGTGTCCTTGTCCACGAAGCTGAACCGCGCGCCGGGCCCCGCGGGAATCGACATGTCGGCGATCTTGCCGGCGCGGAAGCCGAGCAGGATGCCGCGCTTGACCCAGGGCACGGCGCGCCAACGGTTGTCGGCGTCGCGTTCGGCGGCGCGCACGGCCCCGACTTCCAGGGCGTCGAGCAGTTCGCGCACGGCGTCGGCCGCGGCGGCCGGCAGTTCCGCGCCGGTGGGCGTGGACGCCAGTTCCTCGACGCGCTCGGCGAGTGTGGCCATCAGGCCAGCGCCCCGGCGTGCACGAGCGCGGCGCGCACGGCGGGCTCGTGCTTGGCGTCGAGCGGCACGAGTGGCAGGCGGAGCACGTTGTGGATCTTGCCCATCAGGGCGAGGCCCGCCTTGGCGGCCAGCGGGTTGGATTCGACGAACGCGGCGCGCATCCACGGAAGCAGCGTGAAGTGGAGTTCGCGCGCGGTGGCGAAGTCGCCGGCGGCGGCCCGTTCGCACAGCCGCGCCATGAGGCGCGGCGTCGCGTTGGACACCACCGAGATGATGCCGTCGGCGCCGGCGGCCATGAGCGCGAGCGTCATCTCATCGTCGCCCGAGAGCACGCTGAACGTGGCGGGACGCTCGGCGAGGATGTCGGTGATCTGGGCGAGGTTGCCCGACGCTTCCTTGACCGCCGCCATGCGCGGGTGTTTGGCGAGGGCGAGCGTGGTGCGGGCTTCGATGTTGCTCGCCGTGCGCCCCGGCACGTTGTAGATGACGATGGGCAGCGTGGTCTCGCGCGCGATCGCCTCGAAGTGGGCGATGATGCCGCGCTGGGGCGGCTTGTTGTACATCGGCGATGCGTGGAGCAGGTGCGTGGCGCCGGCGGCTTCCATGTCCCGGGACAGGGCGATCGCCTTCCGGGTGTCGTTGGATGCGGCGCCGGCCACGACGGGGACGCGGCCGTTGGTCTGGGCCACGACGAGGTCCACCACCCGGCGGTGTTCGGCCGGGGAGAGCGTGGCCGCCTCGCCCGTGGAGCCGCAGGGCACGAGGAAATCGATGCCCTCGGCGATCTGCCAATCGACGAGCGCGCGGAGCGCATCTTCGTCCACGGCGCCGGCGGCGGTGAACGGGGTGACGAGCGCGGTTCCGCACCCGGTGAGTCTGGCGGCGGTCATGAGGGAGCGTCTCCGGAAGCGGTGAGCACGTCGCGCAACGTGAAGATGCCGCGCCGCCCCGCTAGCCAGCGGGCGGCGAGCAGGGCGCCTTCGGCGAACACGCGCCGGTCGCGCGCGGTGTGGACGAGGCGAATCTGTTCGAACTGGGCGTCAAATACGAGTTCGTGAATACCCGGCACCGACCCCGTGCGCACGCTGGTGATCGGCACGTCGCGCCCCAGCCGCGCCGCGGCCGCCCGGGCCAGGGCCAGGGCCGTGCCCGACGGCGCGTCCTTCTTCTGGGCGTGGTGCGTCTCGATCAGATGCACGTCGAACCCCGGGGCCAGCCGCATGGCCGCGGCGGCCGCCTCGACGGTGAGCGTGAACGCCGCCACGCCGAGCGAGAAGTTGGGCGCCGCGAGCAGCGCCCCGCCCACCTGGGTCACGAACGTCTCCACGGCGGCGCGCTCGGCGTCCCAGCCGGTGGTGCCGACCACGATCGGGCAGCGCGCCGCCGTGGCCGCCCGGATGTTGCCGGGCGCCGCCTCGGGCGACGTGAACTCCACCGCGACCTCGGCGCCGTTGAGCGTCTCGGCGGTGGCTTCGGTGGCGTCGCCGCCGGAACGGTCGATGCGCGCCACCACGTCGAATCCGTGCTCGGGCGCCAGCTGCTCCACGGCCCGGCCCATCTTGCCCATGCCGATGATCGCCAGACGAATCATGCGCCCTGCCCTCCCTCGAAGAACTCGGCGTGCAACCGCCGGATCACCGGATTCACCTGCTCGTCGTCCACGACGACGGTGAGATTGATGCCGGTGGCGCTCAAGGAAAGCATGTACACCCGCACGTCGCCCAGCGCCAGCAGCGCGCGCGACATGGACCGGCCGCCATCGCTGAGGCCGGCGCCGACCACGGCCACGATGCCGCGATTGCGCTCGATGGCCACGTCGCCCAGGGCCCGCAGGTCGACGATCAGCGCGTCGAGGTGCGAGGCGTCGTCCACCGTGACCGACACCGAGACCTCCGACGTGGCCACCACGTCCACCGACGTCTTGTGCCGCTCGAACACTTCGAACAGCGTGCGCAGGAACCCCTCGGTGAGCAGCATTCGCGGCGACCGCACCTTGACCAGGCTGACGTTGCTCTTGCCGGCGATGGCCGTGACCGGGCGCCGCGGCGCGTCGAAGGTGATCATCGTGCCCGGCGACCGGGCATTGCGGGCGTTGAGCACGTACACCGGGATGCCCAGCCGCACGGCGGGGGCGATGGTGCTGGGGTGCAGCACCTTGGCGCCGAACGACGCCAGTTCGGATGCCTCGTCGAACCCCACGCGCTCGATGAGCTTGGCCCCCTGCACCACGCGCGGATCGGCGGTGAGCATGCCGTCCACGTCGGTCCAGATCTCGATGGCCTCGGTCTGGAGCGCGCCGCCGAACAGCGACGCGCTGTAGTCGCCGCCGCCGCGGCCGAGCGTGGTCGTCACGCCGCTCGACCGGGCCGAACCGATGAACCCGCCGAGCACGGGGATCTCGCCGCCGCGCACGAGCGGCGCCACGAGCCGTTGCGCCGCTTCGGCGATGGCGTCGGGGTCGGGTTCGGCCTTCATGAACGTGTCGTCGGTGATCATCACCTGCCGCGCATCCACGTGCACGGCCGGAAGCCCGGCGTGGCGGAAGGCGGCGGCGCAGAGCAGCGACGACAGCTGTTCGCCGATGGACGCGATGGCGTCCTGGCTGCGCGGCGTGAGATCGCCCAGCACCGACAGCGCGCCGGCGAGGCTCGCCAGTTCGTCGAACATGGCGCTCATCTCGGCCATCACCTCGTTGGCGTCGCGGTCGGTGCCGAGCAGCGCCTCCGCTTCGTCCAGATGCCGCTGCCGCAGGGCTTCCACGCTCCGCAGGGCCAGAATGAGCTGGCCGCCGGCCGCCTGCTCGGCGATCTCGAGCAGCAGGTTGGTGGCGCCGCCCAGCGCCGACACGACGACGATGGGGGCGCGGTCGCGTCGCGAGGCCACGATGGCCGTGGCGCGCCGGATGGCGGCCGCATCGGCCACGGAGGTGCCGCCGAACTTGAGGACGATCACGGGCGGTCGAGCAGCCCGCGCGTGGCCATCAGTTCGGCATTGAGCACCGACGCGCCGGCGGCCCCGCGAATGATGTTGTGGGTCATGGCCACGAGCTTCACGTGGAACACGGGATCGCGACGAACGCGACCGACCACGACCGCCATGCCGTTGCCTTCCATCCGGTCGCGACGCGGCTGTGGCCGGTCGGGCTCGTCGCGCAACACGATCGGGCGCTCCGGTGCGGTGGGCAGGCCGCGCGCCTCCTCGGCGCCGCGCCAGTCGCGCAACACCGCCGTCACCTGGTCGGGGCCGGCGCTCTGCTCGAACTCCACCGACATGCAGACGGTGTGGCCGTGCTCCACGGACACGCGGTTGGCGTGGGCCGTCACCGCGAACGGCGCCGGCCGGATGGCGCCGGCGCTCACGTGGCCGAGCATCTTGTTGATCTCGATCTCGATCTTCGGCTCTTCATCGTTGATGAACGGGATGACGTTGCCGAGGATGTCGAGGCTGGGCACGCCGGGATAGCCGGCGCCCGACACGGCCTGCATGGTGGCCATGAACAGCCGGCGCACGCCGAACGCCTGATGCAGCGGCGCCAGCACCATGGCCGCGGGAATGGACGCGCAGTTGGCGTTGGTGACGATGGCGCCCGTCCAGCCGCGCCGCTCGCGCTGCGTGGCGAGCACGTCCAGATGATGCGCGTTCACCTCGGGCATGAGCAGCGGCACGTCCGGTTCCATGCGGTAATTCTTGGCGTTGCTCAGCACCATGCGGCCGGCGCGGGCGAAGGCCGGTTCGACATCGCCCGCCGCCCGGGCGTCGAGCGCCGAGAAGACGAGGTCGGCGTCCACGTCCGCGGGATCGCAGGCCAGCACCGGCATGGCCGCGATGCGGTCGGGCATCGCGTCGTCGCCCACCCAGCGCGCCGCCTCGGCGTACGTCTTGCCGGCCGAGCGTTCCGACGCGGCCAGGGCGGCGATCTCGAACCAGGGATGGTCGGCGAGCAGGCGGATGAACGCCTGCCCCACGGCGCCGGTGGCTCCGAGGATGGCGACGCGGCGCTTGGGCGAATGCGTGGACGTCATGGCGAGGGTGTCAGGAATCGAGCAGGGCGCGCGTCATGCGCACGTAGGCATCAACGGCGTTACGAAGTTCCCCGACGTCCACGAACTCGTCGGGCGTGTGGGCCACCGTGATCGAGCCGGGCCCGAACAGGAGCGGCGTGCCCCAGCGGTCGAGCAGCGGGATATCGGAGGTGTACGACACGGCGGCGGTTTCGAAGCCGGGCAGCGTGTGGAAGCGCTGCGGCGGGATGTGCGAGCCCCAGTCGAGCTCGGCCTTGCCCTTGGCCCACCGTTCCACCGCCGCGCGCAGCGGCTCCACGTCTCCCACGAGGCGGAACATGATCTCCGTCTCGCAGAGCGCCGGGACGATGTTCGCTTCGGTGCCGCCGCGGATGGTGCCGATGTTGAGGGTGGCCTCGCCGAGCACGGGGTCGGACGGCAGGTCGAGATCGTGGATGGTGGGGAGCAGCCGGAGCATGGGGACGATGGCCGACTCCCCGAGGTGCGCGTACGCGGAGTGCGCGGCGCGCCCGCGGGTCCGGATGATGACCCGCTGCGATCCCTTGGCGCCGCTGGCGAGCTTGCTCTCGGTGGGTTCGCCATTGATGAGCCACTTGCTGGTGGCCGGCAGATGGTTGGCGGCGCGCGCGCCGTCGGAGTTCTTCTCCTCGCCCACCACGAACAGCAGGTCGGCGCGATGCTCGCCCGCCTCGGCCAGCTGCTGGGCGGCCACCATCATGGCGGCGGCGATGCCCTTGGCGTCGCAGGCGCCGCGGCCGTACAGCCGGTTGCCTTCGAGGCGGGGCGAGACGTACGGCGGCACGGTGTCGAGGTGTGTGGACAGCGTGACGCCGTGGCCCGAGCGCGTGGCCCAGACGTTGGCGCGTCCCGGCGCGACCTCCTGCAGCTCGACGTTCCAGCCGCGGGCCACCAGCCAGCGGGAGACGAAATCCACGGCGCCCGATTCGGCGCCGCTGGTGGACTGGATGGCGAGGAGTTCCGCCGCGAGGGCAACGACGTCTGTCATGCGCCAAAGTTATCAGCTTCGGGGCGCGAAGGGAGCTACCAGCCGGCGGCGACCCCGAACAGCATCTGGCCGTCGTTGTACGTGCGGGCGCCGCGCGTCAGGGCGCCGCTGTCGTAGTTGTCGGTGATCGCAAGCGACAGCGACACCGTCCCGTTCATTTTGTACTGGAACTGGGTGTTGGAGCTGACCAGGAACTGGGCCTTGCCGCTGGCGCTCGGCTGCCAGGAGGTGGCGTGGGTCACCTCCATCCGGTGGTCGAACAAATGGTGGTACTTGGCCAGCCAGGAGACACGGGCAATGCGCTCGTCGGGAAAGTGCACCGTGCTGTCGCGCGCCGTGGTGCGCTCGGCCGACAGCGAGAGACTGAGGTTGGCGTCGGTGGTGGGGTCCCGAACGATGTTCCACTTGGCGCCGACACCGGCGCTGTACCGGGAGGCGATGCGCTTCTCGAGGTTCGACTCGTACGTGCCGGTCACGAAGCTCGACACCGGCGCCATCGGGCGGAAGTTGGCGATCATCGTCCCCATCCACAGCCGCTTGGTCACGATGCGGGGGCCGGTGTCCACCGCCGCCTCGCCGTACAGCGCCTGGAGCTCGGCGCTCAGGCCGAACGCCGAGTCCACCCGGGCCAGTTTGCCGTCGGCGCCGAGCACCTGCTGCGAGGTATTGCCGAAGAACACACTGGCGTTGGCCAGCGCGCTGCCCTTCCAGGGGCTGGGAGGCGCGGCGGGGGGCTGATGGGCGGCCTGGGCGCCGGCGGTCGCGGCCGCCAGGAGGCTCGGCAGCACAAGGGCCAGCGTGCGAGCGCCGGCCCGGCGAAGTACGGAGAACGACGACATGCCGAAAGATAATCGGAGCGGCCGTCAGATTCATTCCGCGGCGGCGAGTTACGCGCTCGTGACACGACGGAGTGCCGGGGCCGGGTCTCGAACCCGGATGGGGTTGCCCCCAAGGGATTTTAAGTCCCTCGCGTCTGCCAGTTTCGCCACCCCGGCCCATACCGACGAAAAAAGAGCGGCCGAAGCCGCCCTTCATTCTACACTTTCTCGTGCAAGAGCGGGAAACGGGACTCGAACCCGCGACCCCAACCTTGGCAAGGTTGTGCTCTACCAACTGAGCTATTCCCGCGTGCCCCCAATATAAGGGCCACCGGCACGGGCCGACAACCCGATCAGCCGCGCTCCCCGAGCGCATGCACGGCATACCACAGCGTCCACGCCACCAGCCCCGACAGCGACGCGTCGCCCCCGTTGCCGGTGGCCCGGCCGTCGGCGTCCACCTGCTCGGCCGCCAGCCCGCCGTCCAGCGGCGCCCGGCGGAACCAGCGCAGTTCCGTCGACGCGTCGGGCCCGATGAGCCGCGCGCAGTGCTGCGCCAACTGGCCCGCCGGTGCACCCAGGGCCTTGGTGGTGCGCCGGTAGTTGGAATCCTGCCGCGACACCGCCTCGTACAACGGCAGCCAGAACGCCGACCCCACGGGATCGTCGTCCAGCGACGCGCCACCCTTCATGTCGATGGACGACGCGAACATCTGCACGCCCTCGCGCGGCTTGAGAAAATGGCGCAGCAGCGCCGCGCGCACGGCCTCGGGATCCTGCACGTCGCGTGACGTCTCCTCGTCCAGCGTGCGGCGCAGTACGTCCAGCGCCTGCGCGGCCACGGCGTTGCCGTGCAGCGGATACGGATACGGAATGGGCGCGCCCGACGGCCCCACTTCGGTGCTGTACAGGGGCCAGTCCTTGGCCCGCCGGTCCGACAGCTCGTCGTGCGACACGTACAGCGTGTCGGCCAGCACCGGCTCGTCCACGATCCGGTCGTCGCCCGTCTCGCGGATATAGCGCTCCACGGCCAACGGATAGCTGGCCGCGCCCTCCAGCGAGAAGCCGGGCTCGAACAGCGTGCCGTCCAGGTAGTGCACCCCCCGCCCCGGCGCGTAGCCGTGCAGTTCGCACGCCCGCAGGATCAGCTCGCGCGCCAGCGGCGGATCGGCCAACTGCACCGCCGGCACCGTCCACATGAGCGCTTCCCAGTCGCGCACCGTGACGCCGGCGCCGTGCCAGGGAATGCGCGTGCGCATCACATAGTAGTGGGCGTCGTCCAGCGCGCGCCCCACGGCATAAAAGTATGCGAATAACAGATTCTGGTTGATCAACCGGTCGAGCGTGTCGTTGCCCGTGGTCTGCTCCAGCGACCGGATGGCGTCGCGCGTGCCGGCCAGCAGTTCGCGCCACCCGCGCCGGCGCAGCACCGACACCGACGCCTGCGCGCCGTCGCGCTCGGGACCGGCCGCCAGATAGAACGCCACCTGCTCGCGCGCCCCGGCCTCGATGGTCAACTCGCGGAAGATCGCGTAGCCCGGGGCGTCGCCACCGGTCACCGACACCGCCGCCTCGCCGTCGGCCCCCACCGCCAACGCCACCAGGCCCGGCTCGGCGGCGCCGTCCAACAGCACCACGTCGCCCGCCACCATGGCCCGGTGCGCGTCCACGAAGGCGCGCGGGGTACGCACCCGGAGCTGCCGGTGTCCCAGCACCCCCTCCACGCCCACCCGCACGCCGCACGCCGCACCCGAGCGGTTCTCGATGGACAGCGCATACACGGCGCCCGCCACGTCGGCGTCGCGGCCAAAGGGCGCGAACGCCGTGCCCCGGAGCAGCAATTCCCCCACCTGACAGGTGAAGGTGGGCAGCCAGCCCAGGGCGCGCTCCCAGGCCATGGGTGCCGACGTGAAGTCGTGCGCCACTCCATTCACCGCCAGCATGGGGCGCAGCAGCGCTGCCCCGCCCCCGTTCACGAAGTCGGCGTCGCCGGCGAACTCGATGGCCGAGCGGGCGGCGCGATGCAACACGCTCACGGCATGGATGGCGCCGGTGGCCGGATGGATGCACGGCAGGGCCAGCCAGTGGTTGCCGGTGATCTGCCACGGCACGCGAGGAATGGGGAGCGAAGGCAACGGCGAGGGGTAGAGGTTAACTTTGGCGGGGTTCCCGCTAGGATAATAAGCTCGCGCCCTCACCCCAGCGACTCACGTCTTCGCATGATTCGTTCGCGCGCCATCCACGCCCTGCTCGGGACGGCCCTCGTGGCTCCCCTGCTGCTCGCCACCACGCCCCGCGCGGCGCGGGCCCAGGCCGGCCTCGGCCACCTGGACGACGCCACCGTCGTGCCCAAGGGACAGTTCCGCTTCCAGGCGATCACGTCGTGGACGCGGTTCAACGCCCGGTTCGCACCCGACGGCAGCCCCAACTCCACCATCCCGCTGGGAAGCGAGTACAGCTTCGATTCCCTGGGCGTGGCCCAGCTCCCGGCCCTCGGCGGCACGCAGGGCGCGATCCAGGCGCTCACCGGCTCGCCGTTCAAGCTCTCGCTGGGACGCACGCAGGCCGCCGCCGACGCCCGCATCGCCGTGACGCCGATCAGCGTGGAGTACGGCATCTCGCACCGCATCACGCTCGGGGTGATGCTCCCACTCATCCGCACGCGCACGAGCATCATGCTGCGGGTGAACCCGCAGGACACCCTGGGCAATGTGGGCATGAACCCCGCCCTCGTGAACCTGCAGGCGCTGGCCAAGGACAGCGCCGTGGTGGCGCAGCTGGTGAACGCGTCGGCCAACTTGCAGACCGCCCTGCAGGCGTGCCAGGCCAACCCCACCGCCAACGCGAACTGCGGCACGATCCTCGCCCGGCAGGGTGACGTGAGCGCGCTGCTGCAGAGTGCCACGACGTTCTCCACGGCGTTCAGCGCGGTGTACGGCGCCAATGCCGACGTGCGCGGCGCCCCGGTGGTGCCGGTCACGGGAAGCGCCGCCGACCTGGCCATCCGGGGCCGGCTGGCGGCGTTCGATTCGTCGTTCCGGGCATTCCT
>Ga0307375_10005706_pt1 | contig 11620 bp, 9 predicted proteins | sample TR1MG_FD_202531 | JGI IMG/M metagenome (GOLD analysis project Ga0307375, IMG submission 202531) | Soil microbial communities from Risofladan, Vaasa, Finland - TR-1 | ecosystem: Environmental > Terrestrial > Soil > Coastal area > Acid sulfate soil | place: Finland: Risofladan, Vaasa | collected... | reverse complement strand
CCCGATCTCGTCGAGTACGTCGTCACCTTCGCCAACGAGTGGGCCAACGATCTCGCCATCCACACCAGCGCCGCCGTCCCGCCCGACACCTGGCTCCCCGCGGTTCCCGCGCTCACCGTGCTCAACAACCTCAACGCCCTCGCCATCACCGCCATCAGCGGAAACAACATCACCATCGACGCCGGCATCAATCCGCCCACCGGCGGCGGATTTGAAATTCGCCGCCGTGACTTCTGCTTCCAGCCCGGCGAGGACACCGACCTGGTCATGCGTAGCTCGCAGCGCACCATGACCTTCACCCGCGTTGCCGCCAGCGATCGGTATTACATCCGCATGTACGACGCCTCCACGCCTCCCAATTACTCGGAGTTTTCCTCGGCGTTCATCTTCAACCTGCCCCTGGCCTGATCTCCTCACTACCTTCAGCCGACAAAACCTCCGGAGTCTCTGCATGCGATTGATGAATGAATTTGAAGCGCAGGTCCTCAGCGACCTCAGCGTACTCAAAACCCAGATGAACGCTCTCATGGGCGAGGGCGGCGGGCGCATCGCGGATCTCGAGCGGCGCATGGAGCGCCACGAGCAGAACTGGCAGCGCGCCAAAGGCTTCCTCGCCGCCGTCAGCGTCCTCTTTGCCATAGTCCAGGTTGCCGTCGAGGCCTGGATACGACGTTGATGTGACGTTGATGCGACGTTAACCCGCCGCTAACCCGCGCCGCCTCGTATAATCTCCCCCATGAGCGACAAGCCGTCAGTTGGCGTGGTCATGGGCAGCAAGAGCGACTACGATGTGCTCTCCGCCGCGGTCGAAATCCTCCGCGCGCTCGAAATCCCCTTTGAAACCCGCATCGTCAGCGCCCATCGCACTCCGGACCGCCTCTTTGAATACGCTGAGACGGCGCGCGCGCGCGGCCTGCACGTCATCATTGCCGGAGCCGGCGGCGCAGCCCATCTGCCCGGCATGCTCGCTGCCAAAACCCTCGTCCCCGTGCTCGGCGTGCCCGTCGCCGCCACCCAGCTCAATGGCATGGACTCCCTTCTCTCCATCGTGCAAATGCCCAAAGGCGTCCCCGTCGGAACCCTCGCCATCGGCAAGGCCGGCGCCGCCAACGCAGCCATTCTCGCCGCGGAAATCCTCGCCACCACCGACGCCATGCTCTACGAGCGCCTCGCCGCCTGGCGCGCCGACCGCACCTGGGAAGTGATGCAGCAGGAGCTGCCCGAGTGAGCAGCAACCCCCATCCAAATCCTGATTCCCCCATCGTGCCACCCGGCAGCCTCATCGCCATCCTCGGCGGGGGCCAGCTCGGCCGCATGACCGCCATGGCCGCACGCACCATGGGGTATCGCGTCCGCGTCATGGACCCCGAACCCGCATGCCCAGCCAGCTTCATCGTCGATGAAAGCATCGTCGGCCGCTGGGACGACGCCGAAGCAGCCCAGCGCCTCGCCGGCGGCGCCGCCGCCGTCACCCTCGAGATTGAACAAATCGGCGTCGATGCTCTCGCCCGTGTCGCGCGCCTCGCGCCCCTCCGCCCCGGCGTCGAACCCGTCCGCATCATCCAGGACAAAACTCTGCAAAAATCTTGGCTCGCCGAGCACGATTTTCCCGTCGGCCCATTCCGCATCATCCGCAGTGAAGCGGATTTGCAGCAGGCCGTGCCCGCGCTCGGCGGCCGTGTCTTTTTGAAGATCGGCCGCGGCGGCTACGACGGTCGCGGTCAGGCCCGCATCGGTTTCGACGCGCCCGCCACAGAAGAATCCATCGCCGCCGCATGGAAGAGCATCGGAGAAAAACCCGCCGTCGCCGAGCAGGCCCTCGATCTCGATTACGAAATCAGCGTCATGGCCGCGCGCAATCCTTCCGGCGAAGTCCGCAGCTTTCCCGCCGCGCGCAATCATCATCTCAACCAGATTCTCGAATGGAGCGTGCTGCCCGCCGGCGTCTCTGCGGAAGTTGAAGCGCGCGCCGAAGCCCTCGCCTCGGCCATCAGCAACGCGTTCGGCATCGAGGGCCTTCTCTGCGCGGAGATGTTCGTCACGCGCCAGGGCCAGTTGCTCGTCAACGAGCTCGCGCCCCGCCCCCACAACAGTTATCACCAGAGTGAGCGCGGCTGCGCCACCAGCCAGTTCGAGCAGCTCGTCCGCACCACGTGCAACCTGCCGCTCGGCGACACGTCGCTCATCTGCCCCGCGGCCATTGTCAATTTGCTCGGCGATCTGTGGCTCAACGGCAAGCCCAACTTTCCCGCCGCACTCGCCGTGCCCGGCGTGCGCCTGCATCTCTACGAGAAGCACACCCCGCGGCCGGGGCGCAAAATGGGCCACCTCTCCAGCGTCGGCGCCACCGCAGAAGAAGCCCTCGATCGCGTCCTCGAAGCCAAGCGCAGACTCTAAGTCGCACTTAGTAACCCATAAGAACTGATTTTGCGGGATTGCTTGGGCAAACACGCACCTGGACCTGCGCTCCAATTGAGCCCGACTTCTGCGCATCCTTTGCTCTGGGTTGCAGATAGGGAAGTCGATAGGTACCCTGAAATAGAACGCCATTGACTGAGTACTTATAACGATATTCTGAGTAATCACAGCCCCAAGAACGTTTTCTATAGCGAGCGCTGACGATTTTCGCGGAGCAAACAGGCCATCCTGCGCTCACAAGTTTCCGCAGAGCATTGACGACGATGCGAATCAGAAACGCGATGAAGTCTAAGCCACCCGTACCCATGATTGCCAAGAGGATAGCAAAGCGAATGGGTAAAAGGAAATCGTCGCGTTGTAATAACGCGTGCCCAAAAAATCTGAACGATGGTTACGTCTGCATACTTTCAGCGAAACATTCCGCAGCGAGCGCCTAAACCTATCCCTACTGCGCCGCCTTATCCCACCGCTTCGGCCGTCGGTTCGCCTGCAGAATCTTCTTCCGCAGCCGCAGCGACTTCGGCGTCACTTCCACCAGCTCATCCTCGGCAATAAACTCGATGGCCTGTTCCAGGTTGAGGTTCCTGTAGGGCACCAGCCGGACGGCCTCATCCGCGCTCGACGCGCGCATGTTCGTCATCTTCTTCTCGCGCACCACGTTCACGTCCAGGTCGTTGTCGCGCGAGTGCTCGCCCACCACCATGCCTTCGTACACTTCCACGCCGGGCCCCACAAACAGAATCCCGCGCTCCTGCAATCCGTTCAGCGAGTAGGTCGTCGTCGCGCCCTGCCGGTCTGAAATCAGCGCGCCCGTGGGCCGCTGCGGAATCTCGCCCTGGTAGGGAATGTAGCCGTCAAACAGCGCGTTCATCACAATCGTTCCGCGCGTCTCCGTCAGCATCTCGCTGCGCAGCCCAATCAGTCCGCGGCTCGGCACGCGAAACTCCATGCGCACGCGGCCAGACCCGTGATTGTGCATCTTCGTCATCTCGCCTTTGCGCGGTCCCAGCTTCTCAATCACCACGCCTGTGTGCACTTCCGGCACGTCAATCGTCAGGTGCTCCACCGGCTCCATGCGTACGCCGTCCACCATGCGCGTCACAATCTCCGGCCGCCCCGCCATCAGTTCAAAGCCTTCGCGGCGCATCATCTCGATCAGAATTGCAAGCTGCAGTTCGCCGCGCCCCAGCACCTTGAAAGTGTCCGGCGATCCGCCGTCTTCCACGCGAATCGAAACGTTTGTCAGCAGCTCTTTTTCCAGCCGCTCGCGCAAGTTCCGGCTCGTCACATACTGCCCTTCGCGCCCCGCAAACGGCGAATTGTTCACGCTGAACTGGATCGCAATCGTCGGCTCGTCAATCACAATCAGCGGCAGCGGCGACGGATTCTCGACGCTCGTAATCGTCTCGCCAATCGTGATGCCCTCCACGCCGGCCACGGCCACAATGTCGCCCATCGTGGTCTCGGTCGTCTCTGTCCGCTTCAGTCCGGAGAAGGTGAACAGCTTCGTAATCCGCGTCTTCATCAACGATCCGTCGCGCTTGGAAATAATCACGTCGTCGCCCGCGTGCAGCGTCCCCTGGAACACCCTGCAAATAGCAATGCGCCCAAAGTATTCCGAGTAATCCAGGTTCGTCACCAAAATCTGCAGCGCACCGCTCTCGTCGCCGGTGGCCGGCGGAATCGTCTTCACAATCGTCTCGAACAGCGGCTTCAAATTCTCGCCCGGCGTGGCCAAATCCAACGTGGCCGTGCCCGCCTTCGCCACCGCGTACAGCACTGGAAAATCCAGCTGCGACTCCTCCGCATCCAGGTCGATGAACAGGTCATAAATCTCGTTCAGCACCTCCTGCGGTCGCGCATCAGGCCGATCAATCTTGTTGATCACCACAATTGGCTGCAGCTTGGCCTCCAGCGCCTTGGCCAGCACATAGCGCGTCTGCGGCAGCGGCCCCTCGGCCGCATCCACCAGCAGCATCACGCCGTCCACCATCTTCAGCGCGCGCTCCACCTCGCCGCCAAAATCGGCGTGTCCCGGCGTGTCCACAATGTTGATCTTGCCGCCATCAAAATCCACCGCCGTGTTCTTGGCCAGAATCGTAATGCCGCGCTCGCGCTCCAGCTCGTTCGAGTCCATCACCCGGTCGGCCACCTGCTCGTTGACGCGGAACGTCCCTGACTGACGCAGCATCGCATCCACCAGTGTGGTCTTGCCGTGGTCAACATGGGCGATGATGGCGATATTGCGTATCGTCTGGCTCACAGGAATCAGTTTCCTTCTTTCGGATTCGGCGGCTCGGGCCGTGGGGTTGGGGCGCAACGATGCGGCCGTTTGCCGCATACCGCGCCATCTTCATTCTATCAGGAACCCGCCTGTGCCGCCCCGCAGCCCAGCTCGCGATGCGCCCGCTCCCGCACCTTCTCGCCGTCCAGCAGGTCAAATGCCGCATTCACCAGCGCAATATGCGAGAAAGCCTGCGGAAAATTCCCCACCAGCCGCTTGCGCTCCACGTCGTACTCCTCTGAGAGCAGACCCACGTCATTGCGCAACGTCAACAGCCTCTCAAACAGCGCCCGCGCGTCGTCCATCCGGCCAATTGCCTTCAGGCTGCTCACCATCCAGAAGCTGCACGCCAGAAACACCCCTTCACCCGGCGGCAACCCGTCCGGCGACTTCGTCGTGTTGTAGCGCAGCACCAGCCCGTCCGGCATCAGATCCCGCTCAATCGCCTCCACCGTCGAAACCACCCGCGGGTCGCATCCCGGCAGAAAGCCCACCACCGGCATCAGCAGCAGCGCCGCATCCAGCGCGTCACTACCATACGCCTGCATAAAGCTGTTCTTGCCCTTGTCGAACGCCCTTTCGCAAATCTCCGCGTGAATCGCCTCGCGCACCTGCTTCCATCGCTCCACCGGCGCGTCATACTTCAGCTTCTCCGCCAGCAGCACCCCGCGGTCAAACGCCACCCAAGCCATCATCTTCGAATACGTAAAATTCTGCCGCCCCCCGCGCGTCTCCCAGATGCCCTCGTCCGGCTCATGCCAAATCGATTCCAGGTGCTCCAGAAGCGCCATCAGCACGCGAAAATCCAGCTCACTGTGGCGAAACATGCTGTGCTGCGCGTGGAAAAACGTGTCCAGCATCTCGCCGTAAATGTCCAGCTGCACCTGCAGGCTCGCCGCGTTTCCAATGCGCACCGGCTTCGATCCCTCGTAGCCCGCCAGCCAGTCCACTTCCCACTCCACCAGTTGCCGTTCGCCCTTCAGGCCATACATGATCTGCACCTGGTCCGGGCTGCCCGCCAGCGCCCGCAGCAGCCAGTCCTGCCATGCCGCCGCCTCGTCAAAGTAGCCGCCATTGGCCAGCGCCAGCAGCGTAAACGTCGTGTCGCGCAGCCAGCAGTAGCGATAGTCCCAGTTGCGCTGGCCGCCAATCTCCTCCGGCAGTGACGTCGTCACCGCCGCCACCACACCGCCCGTCGGCCGGAACGTCATCGCCTTCAGCGCCATCAGCGAGCGCTCCACCGCCGCGCGATACTTCCCCTCATACTTCAGTCCCCCGGTCCACTGGCGCCAGAACTTCTCCGTTGCCGCCAGTGCCGGCTCCGGGTCCACCGCCTTCGGGTCCGCATGGTAGGAGACACCATACGTCAACGCGAACCAATGCCGCTCTCCTTCGCCCAGCGGAAACTCCGCCACCGTCTTCAGTTCCTCGCCGTGCACCGGCACAGACGCCTGCAGCACCGCCAGGTTCGGCCCCGCTATGGCACGCACCCCGCCCTCAATGCGCGTCACCCACGGAACCGTGCGCCCATAATCAAAGCGCAGCGCCAGTTCCATGCGCACCAGCGTCGTTCCGCGCACACCTTCCACCATCCGCAGCACGTCGGAGTTGCCGCGGCGAATCGGCATGAAGTCGATCAGCCGCATCGTGCCTTCGTCGTGCTCGAACGTCGTCTCCAGAATCAGCGCGCCCTCGCGATAGCTCCGCGTCGTCGTCCACTTGCCCAACGCCGGAGAAATCTTCCAGTAGCCGTTCTCCTCCGTGCCCAGCAGCGCGGCAAAGCACGCATCGGAGGCAAAGTCCGGCCAGCAGAGCCAGTCGATGGACCCATCCTTTGACACCAGCGCCGCCGTCTCGCAGTCGCCGATCACCGCATAGTCTTCAATCCTCGATGCCATCGTTCCCCTTATTGCTCGTGATAATTCCGCATCAGCCCGCCGTCAATCACAAACGTCGCGCCCGTCACATATGAGGCATCTTCCGAAGCCAGATACGCCACCAGCCCCGCCACATCCTCAGGCTTGCCCAGCCGCCCCAGCGGAATTTTTTCCAGCAGCGCATTCAGCTTCGGCTTGTCGTTCAGCAGTGCCGTGTTAATCGGCGTCGCCACCGCACCCGGCGCCACGTTATTCACCGTAATCCCCAGCGGCCCCAACTCCACCGCCAGGTCGCGCATCAGCATGCGCAGTCCGCCCTTGCTGCAGCAATACGTCGAAAACCCCGGAAACGCCATGTCCTCATGCACACTGCTGATGTTCACCACGCGCCCCGGCTTCTTTGCATCGCGCAGCCGCCGCACAAAGGCCTGCGTCAAAAAGAACGGCCCGCGCAGATTCACTGCCAACACCTTGTCATAATCGGCTTCCGTCGTATCCCAGAAGTCCGCCTTGTGCTCCATGCCCGCGTTGTTCACCAGGATGTCCGCCGAGCCGAAGCGGCTCCACGCCGCGTCCACGAGGTTGCGGTCGTCCGCCGTGCTCGTCACGTCCGCCAGCACCAGCTCGCCTTCGCTGCCCGCCGCCGCAATCGCCTTCTTCGTCGCCTCCGCGCCCGCTGGGTCGCCCACGTAGTCCACCACCACCTTCGCGCCTTCGCAGCCCAGCCGCTCGGCAATGCCCTGCCCGATTCCCGAACCTGCTCCGGTCACAATCGCAACTTTTCCCTTCAATCGCTGCATCGTCTCTCCTTGGTTGTTGTTGGGGGTTGTTGGGTTTGCTGCTGCGTCTCTCTTTTCCCTGCGTCTCTTCTTTCTTGGATGCACGCAATCGGAAAATTGAGGCCAAAACCACTGATTTTGCCCTTCCATCACACTCCCGCCAGCTCGCCGTCTTCCCAGCCGCGCTCCCGTCGAGTACACTTTTCGGCAAATGGGAACCACACTTCGCACCCGCCTCTCCGCGCTCTCGCTCATCGTCTTTTTCTCGTTCGTCTTCGCCGGCTCGCCGCCGCAGGCCGCTGCGAAGTCCACCTCCGCCGGCCCGCTGCGCATTTACACCATTGACGTCGAGGGCGGCCAGTCCACTCTCATCGTCGCGCCCTCCGGCCACTCCATGCTCGTCGATACCGGCTGGCCCGACAACCACGGCCGCGACGCCGATCGCATTCTCGCCACCATGCACAAGGCCGGCATCACCCGCCTCGACAAGGTCTTCATCACGCACTTCCACACCGACCACGTCGGCGGCGTCCCCAACCTCGTCCAGCGCGTGCAGGTCGGCGAGTTCCTCGATCACGGCGTCAATCGTGAAGATTCCGACATCACCCGCCACGACTTCGCCGCTTACCTCAAAGCCATCGCCGGCACAAAGCGCCGCATCGTTCATCCCGGCGACACCATTTCCATCCCCGGCCTCAGCATCGTCGTCCTCGCCGCCGACGGCGAACACATCCACGCCATTCCCGGCATCACGCCCCAACCCAATCCCTACTGCGCCACCGAGCGCAAGTGGGAGGCTGACCCCAGCGAGAACGCGCGCTCCGCCGGCTTCCTCCTGCGCTACGGAAAGTTCAGCTTCCTCGATCTCGGCGACCTCACCGGCGCCAAAGAAGTCGCACTCGTCTGCCCCGCCAATCCCATCGGACACGTCGATCTCTATCTCGTCGATCATCACGGCATGGATCTCTCCAACTCCCGGGCCCTCGTCGACGCCATTCATCCCGTCGTCGCCATCATGGACAACGGCGCGCACAAGGCCGGCATGCCTCAGGCCTGGCAAACCGTGCACGACAGCCCCGGCATCCGCGCGCTTTACATGCTCCACACCGCCGAGGGCTCTGACGCCGCGCACAACAGCCCCGCGCCCCTCATCGCAAATCTTAAAGGCGGCACCGATGGCAATGATTTTGCGGTCGTCGCTTCGTCGAATGGCAGTTTCTCCGTCACCAACTCACGCACCGGCAACACCGAAAATTATCCCGCGAAGTAGCGCCCGCCGCGCTTCGCCTTCTCAGGAGTCCCATCATGTCCCTTTCCCGTCGCAGCTTTCTCGGTGGTCTCACCGCAGCCGGAGCCTTCGCCGCTCTGCCCCGCGCAGCCCGTGCCGCCTGTCCCTTCCGCGTCTCCGTCATCAACGATGAGGTCTCGCAGGACTTCGACCACGCCTGCTACGTCGCAGCGCACGACTTCGGCCTCCAGTGGATTGAGCTGCGCGGCATGTGGAATAAGAACTTCGTCGATCTCGACGCGAGCGAGCTCAAGCAATCCCGCGACATCCTCGCAAAGTACAAGCTCCGCGTCACCGACATCGCCAGCCCGCTCTTCAAGGTCGACTGGCCCGGCGCGCCCAAATCGAAATTCAGCCCCCGCACCGCCGAGTTCCACGCCGACTTCGACTTCAAGCAGCAGGACGCCCTGCTTGACCACTGCATCGATCTCGCCAAAATGTTCAGCACCGATCGCATCCGCTGCTTCGACTTCTGGCGCCTCGACGACGTCAAGCCCTATCGCGCCGCCATCAACCGGAAGCTGCGCCAGGCCGCGCAAACCTGCGCCAAACACAACCTCATCCTTCTGCTCGAAAACGAAATGGACTGCAACACAGCCACCGGCGCCGAGTCCGTGGCCACCCTCGCCGCCATTCCCGAATCCAACTTCATGCTCAACTGGGACCCCGGCAACGCCGCCACCTTCGCCGGCAGCCATCCCTTCCCCAACGGCTACAACCTGCTGCCCAAGCACCGCATCGGCCACTGCCACGCTAAAAACGTAGTCCGCAAGCCCGGCGGCAAGTGGGAGTGGGCGCCCGTCGGCACCGGCGTCGTCGATTGGGCCGGCCAGCTCCGTGCGCTCATGCACGATGGCTACCACCACGCCGTCAGCCTGGAAACCCACTGGCGTGGCGCAGGGACCGCTGAGGCTTCCAGCCGCATCAGCATGCGCGATCTCAAAGCCGCCCTCGCCAAGGCCGGCACCGGCTGCTTCGCGTAAGAGCCGCGTCAATCGATATCATTAAGGCAGGCATCAAAACCCGCGCGGCATCCCCGCGCCAATTCCCCCACGCGAGGATCCTCATGACGAATGCAACGCAGCGCACCCACGAAGAAAAGCTCAACCTGCTCGCCCAGGTCGCCGTACGCGTCGGCCTCGGGCTCAAGCCCGGGCAGGAACTCGTCATGACTGCTTCGCTCGATGCGCTTCCCCTCGCACGCCGCATCACGGAGCAGGCCTACCACGCCGGCGCTTCGCTCGTCACCACGCTCTACAGCGACGACGAAACCACCCTCATGCGCTATCGCCTCGCGCCCGATTCCAGCTTTGACCACGCCGCCGCCTGGCTCTATGACGGCATGGGCGCGGCCTTCAAAGGTGGTGCCGCGCGCCTCGCCATCGCCGGCGCCAATCCCTCGCTGCTTTCCAATGAAGATCCCGACAAGGTCGGCCGCGCCAACCGCGCCGTCTCCAAGGCCTATCGACCCGCGCTCGAGCTCATCACCCGCCACGAAATCAACTGGACCATCGTCGCCAGCGCAACGCCTGCATGGGCCGCCGCCATGTTCCCCGATCTCGAGCCGGACGAGGCCATGGAGCGCCTGTGGGAGGCCATCTTCCAAACCACGCGCATCAACACTGACGACCCCGTCGCTGCATGGAAACAGCACGACGCGGAGCTGCACCACCGCGCCGCCCTGCTGAACGACAAACGCTACTCCGCCCTCCAATATCGCGGCCCCGGCACCGATTTCCGCCTCGGCCTCGCCGACGATCATCTCTGGCTCGGCGGCGGCACCACCGCAGGCAACGGCAATTACTGCATCCCCAACATGCCCACGGAAGAAGTCTTCACCACGCCCCACAAAGACCGCGCCGACGGCATCGTCACCGCCACCAAGCCGCTCTCCCATCAGGGCACAATGATTGAAGGCATTCAGGTCCGCTTCGAAGCCGGTCGCATCGTCGAAGCCCACGCCACCCGCAGCCAGGACGTGCTGCAACGACTCATTGACACCGACGACGGCGCGCGCCGCCTTGGCGAAGTCGCGCTCGTTCCGCACTCCTCGCCCATCGCCTCCAGCGGCATGCTTTTCTTCAACACTCTCTTCGATGAAAACGCCGCATCGCACATCGCGCTCGGCCAGGCCTACACCTCCTGCCTGCGCGACGGCGACAAGCTCACGCCCGAGCAACTCGCTGCAAAAGGCGCGAACGACAGCCTCATTCACGTGGATTGGATGATCGGCTCCGATAAGCTCGACATCGACGGCATCACCAGCACCGGCGCGGCCGAGCCGCTCATGCGCCAGGGCGAGTGGGTCTAGCCGCTACGCCCCAGCCCGTGCCCGCGTCTTCGCGTGCAACTCTTCCAGCGCATCACACGCGGTCTTTACGCCATCCTCGCCGGCAATTTGCTGCGCCGCCTTCCGCGCGTTCTCAGCAAACTGCGGCTCGTCCAGCATCGCCCGCACGTTGCGCGCCACGCGATCCGCGGTGTAGTCGCTCTTCTCAATCGTCCGCGAAACACCCAGCCGCCGCATCCGCCGCGCGTTATCCGGCTGGTCGTGCGAGTAGGGCATAATCACCATCGGCTTGCCCGCGCGCAAACACTGTGCAGTGGTTCCCACGCCGCCCTGGTGCACCACCATTCGCGCCTTCGGCAGCAGCGCGGAATATGGCGCATACTCGGCCACGCAAATCCTCTCCGTCAGTGCCTGCTTCGGCCGGTTGCGCGAGTCCGACCCAATCAGCAGCACCGCGCGAATCCCCATCTCCATCGCGGCCTTCGCAGACTCCTCGTAGAAATCTCCCGCCGCCAGCACCGCCGCCGAACCCAGCGTAAACACCACTGGCGCGTCGCCCTCGGCCACAAATTTTTCCAGGTGCGCGGGCAGCGCCGCGTTGCCCGCATCTGAATCGTAAAAACAAAAACCCGCAATCCGCGTATGCGCCGGCCAGTCCTTCTGCGCCGTGCCCAACACACGCGA
>Ga0307375_10005705_pt1 | contig 11622 bp, 10 predicted proteins | sample TR1MG_FD_202531 | JGI IMG/M metagenome (GOLD analysis project Ga0307375, IMG submission 202531) | Soil microbial communities from Risofladan, Vaasa, Finland - TR-1 | ecosystem: Environmental > Terrestrial > Soil > Coastal area > Acid sulfate soil | place: Finland: Risofladan, Vaasa | collected... | reverse complement strand
GGGTGTCCAATCGCGCACGCCTCTTCCGCGCCAGCGGTCCGGATGTTTGGCTTTGGCTTCCTCGTAGACGTGGGTGCGTGCTGTAAGGATGGCCTTGTCGGCGCCTTCATGTCGCTGCTGTGGGGTCGCGAACCGGATGCCGCTGTGGCGGTGTTCGGTGTTGTACCAGGTGACGAAGGTCTGCACCCATTGGCGTGCTTCATCCAGGCTTTGGAAGGGCTGCTTCGGCCACGCCGGGGTGTATTTGAGGGTGCGGAACAAGGCTTCGGAGTACGGGTTGTCATCACTGACGGATGGTCGACTGAAGGATGGCACGACGCCCAATTTCTGCAGGGTGGCCAGCATGGTGGCGCCTTTCATCGGACCGCCGTTGTCGGCGTGCAGTACAAGCTGATCCTTGGCGATGCGCTCGCGTCGACAGATCTTGTCGATGAGCACGGAAGCATGGGCGGCCAGTTCCTCGCCATGGACTTCCCAGCCGACAATCTTGCGGCTATAGATGTCCAGCACCATATACAGCCGGTAGAACTGGCCACGTACGGCGGTGGGCAGGTAGGTGATGTCCCAGGACCACACCTGATTGGCTATCGCCGCCGCCAACGCCCTGGGTTTGGCAACGTTGCGCGGCGGCTTGGCACGGCCCCGACGGTGGCACTGGTCGTACTCGGCAAGCACCCGGTAGAAGCTGGACTCCGAGCCGTGCCAGACGCCCGCGTCGGCAAGGCGCGGAACGATCTGGCACGGTGGCAGGCTCTGGTACTGCGGCAGGTTGCAGGTGGCCACAATGGTTTGCTTCTCCTCGTCGGTCAAGGCGTGGGGGCATATGCGCGGTGCGCCCTTGCGCCGATCCTGCAGGCTATCGGCACGGCGCCGGTGACGCAGGGTGCGGCTGGTGATACCAAGCACCTCACAGGCCTTGTGTTGACGCGCTCCGGCCGCTGCAGCCTCATCAATCAATACGACGGCCTTCTGTTTCATCGACTCGGGAATCAAGCGTCCTCGTCGGTGCCCCAGATGGCCTGGGCTTTTTTTGACAGCGTCAGCAGTGCTGCCACCTCCGCCAGTGCCTTCTCCTTGCGGTGAAGCTCCTTTTCCAGTGCGCGCGTCTTCTTGCGCTCGGCGGCCAGCATCGCCGGGCTGACTACCGTCCCGCTGTCGCCTGCATGCTCGAAGGCCGTCTTCCATGCATCGAGCTGTTCCACATACAAACCACGCTCGCGGCAGTAGGTCGAACGCTCGACCTCGTTCATCAGTGCCGTCTCGATCACGGCGGCCAGTTTGGCTTTGTTGTCCCAACCGTCGGGCTGGGAAGTCTTGGCAGGCACGACGCATCCTTTTTCCTGGAAATGACGCTTCCAAGCGTACAGGCTCGGGCTGGAGATGCCGGTCTCCCATCGCAATCGCCCCCTGATCCTCGAATTTATCGGGGCAACAACTATTCTGACGCGGGGGGTATGTGTCAAGGTACTTGGTGCCCGATTCATGTCGCTAACTAGCTGCTCGCCGGGGCGTGATCGGCGCTGACTCGCGTCGCCGCCAATATATCTTGAGCACGGTTCAGGGTGACCGTTCCAGTGGACGTGCAGTTGTGTATGGCGCCGCCCCGACGACGAGAGTGCCGCCAGACCTTGCTCGTTGTACCCTTGTCTTATTTCATCCAGCAGTGGCCGGATGTCTTCGCACCTCCGCCAGTTTTGCTGGACTCGTTCCTGCAGGCCTCGCAGCGCGCATCGAAGAGCGCCGTCACGGCTTAAACCGGCGCTCGAACGGCGCTTGGGTGAAATGCGCGCTGGGCCATGCGCGCATGATCTTGTTAGCCTCTCGCAGCTCCCGGCTCGCGCGACCCAGCGTCTTGACCCGCGATTGCCCGCCGTAACTTGTCCCGGAGCGCCATCGCGGTCATGCTGATCTTGGCTTACCCAGTTGCACAACGTATCGGCCTTGTAGCCGATCTCATCGGCCATCGAACCGGCACCCGACCATTGCGACCCATGCTCTGGCCGATGCTGCAGAATCACCTGAGTCACACGATTTCGCTCTTCTAGGGAATATCTTTTCGTCGTCTTCAAAACCCCATCCTCTCAAGAGCTGAGAGCCTACGGAAAGTCGGAGCGATCTGCTTCCGCTCTTTTCTCAAAGTTAACCCGCTCCAGCTCAACGACTAGAGGCATGTTGCGAACCTGTGTGTGAATGGATCCGATGTACTCGCCAAGGACTCCAATAAAAAATGCTTGGATGGCGCCAAAGAAAAACACGCCAATAAGGATGGGGGTCGTCCCCAGTTGAAACGAGCGCCAAAATATGATCTTGGCGGCCACGTAGAACAATGCAACAAGAGCACTTAGAAAGGCCAGCAAAAATCCGCTCATGGCCATGAGACGCAGCGGCATTTTGGAATGATTGGTAATACCGAGCATGCCAATGTCGTACAGCGTATAGAAATTATTCTTGGTGACACCCCGTTGCCTGCGCGGCTGCATGAAGGGTACCGTCGCAATCGGAAAACCTATCTCGCACAACAATCCACGGAAGTAAGGGTACGGGTCCTGGATGCTTCGAAGTATTTCGATCACGGCACGGTCAAACAAGCCGGCGCCCGTGGCGTTCTTCACCAAGGGTACCTCGGATATCCGCGCAATCAGACGGTAATAGATTTTTCTAAGACCGAACATGATTGATGATTCCTCACTCTCCGGCTTCACCGCGAGCACGGTCTTGTAGCCTTCCTCCCACTTCTTTATGAAGTCGGGGATCATCTCGGGCGGGTCCTGCAAGTCCGATGCAATAAGCACGCATGCGTCGCCCGTGGACTGAAGAATTCCGTAGTAGGGCGACCTGATATGCCCGAAATTTCGGACGTTGACAATAAGCTTTACGCGATTGTCATCGGCGGCCTTGGCCTTGATTTTCGCCACGGTCGCGTCGGTCGAGCTGTTGTCGATGAAGATATGCTCATAGTCATACGGCAAGTCCTTCATGACCTCGGCAATACGCAGGCACAACTCGTCGATATTATCTTCTTCGTTATAGCAAGGTGTCACGATGCTGAGTAGTTTTCTGTTCACGTCAGGGACTGCCTTTGTAGACCCACCAATTCATCAAGATCCAACTCATCGCCACGCTCGGCAGTACGCACGCGGCCTGTGCCATGTATGCGTTCAAATAGTGGCCGCGCGTCAACAGACTGAGTAGAGCTGCATTAACCGTATAAACGATCGCGTACGCGAGTACGAATTTTGTAAATACCCGCCATCCGCCACGTACTCGAAAGACCACGCGTCCGAAGCTGAAGTAATTGAAAATGATGCCTGTAACGGTCGCCATGAAGAGAGCGACGAGAGGCGGCAACGTGATAAAGATCAACCCCGCGTAAACGCTGTAACCGAATAACGTATTAACCAGTCCGACGCCAATAAATCTTACTAGTCGGTAATGGTAGAGATGTAGTATTTGGTTGATACTGTTCATGTTAAATGCATTTGGAGCCTACGTTTCCCAGAATGGCGCTTGTTTCTCGCAAGATGCCCTCCAGTGACGTCATGCTCGGTTTATAGCCGAAATCTTCCGCTCTTCTATTCAGTGAGTAGTAATGCGGCTTGCTGCCCGTGGCATTGATGCTGGCAGTCGCCACCGTTGTCTCATATCGCAGGCCAAATGCCTCCTGCATGGCCGTCAACAAATTCGGCTTGTCAATTGGTGCTCGGGTATAGCAGTCAACCACTGTGTTGGTGGCTGGTGCCGAAAGAAGTGCCCTGCATAACTGGTTGAAATCGTCGGGATGCAAGAAGTCGCGCACTATGTAGTCGGAAGATGTGGTCAGCACCTGCTTGTCACGAATGGCGCGGACCATATCCGTTATCAAGAATCTTGCGGACACATCTTGCGTGTGACTGAAGTAATTGAACACGCGAATATCGATGATAGCCAAGTCGGGATGCGCTCGATGTCTGCATTCTGCATGCATCTTGGCCACGCCATACCATTCGTGCGATGTCAGGCTGTTGATCGACACAAGTGCCTGCGTCGTGTAGCTTGCTGGCTCGCTAAAGTCCAATCCATATGCGGCGCCACTGCTCAAGAACAAGTAACGACATGCCGGGCGAGTGCGCAGGTAGTCCAGCACCATTTCATCAAAGCGCAGGGTGATCTCGAAGATCAAATTGCCCATAGCGGCCGCATGCGCCGGGTTGCCGACACCGACGAAGTTGATGACGGCATCGTAGTCATGTTTGGCGAATACGGAAAAATCATCTACCTGATGGCGTCCCGCCAAACCGACAGACAGCATCCAGTTATTCACCTCAGCGGGGCGGCGCGCAAACAAGTGCAGTTGGCTATCTTCAGCTTCGGAAAGCGAAAGAATCAGGTCTTTGGCGATCTGACTTGTTGCGCCGAGTATCGCTATGAGCATAATTTACCCTCGACCAATCCGCCTTCTGTATTTAACGTCGTTTGCTTTCCAACCATACCGCAAACCTTGGAATCCAGTGCGTTTATCTCAATTCGCACCAGCAAGTCAGGCCGCGTGGCGGTCGCCTCAAGAAGCCAGCTTCCAAAACCCGCATCCATCAAATGATCCTCGACGGTAACGACGTGCGCGAAATGCTCAATTTGTGGTGGTTGAAGCTCTTTTGTTTTCATGCTCCACAAAGGCATGGAGTTAAGCGCCCAGTCTTTCAGCTCATCTCTTCTGGTTAAGATCGTATTTACCAGTTCGAGCGGCGCGCCTGTGGTCAAGTAGGTATTGCCAAGATTTTTACCATCACGGATGGTCAGCCATTTTCCCGGCGATACCGTGGGAACTTCCGTATGGATACACGGCTCTCCGGCCTTGCCCAGACGCAAATAGCTAGGTTGAGGATCGTTGATGAGGTAGCGCATACAAGCACGTACCTCCATAGGATCGCCCGGAGCGGCAATCAGCATATTCGGCATCACGCGCATCAACGCGTAGTCTTGGACCGCATGGTGTGAGTACCCAAGGTTTCCGTAGGCGAGGCCGCCACCAACCGCAACTACCGTTACCGAGAGTTTGTGGTAATCCACGTCGTTGCGAATCTGCTCGGCGCATCTGAACGTTGGAAAGTTCGCTATGGAGTAGACAAAGACATGAAAACCTTCCGAGGCCAGGCCTGCAGCCAGGCCCATCATGTTTTGTTCAGCAACTCCTGCGTTGTAAAAGCGATTCGGGAAGCGTGTGGCAAAGGGCTCAACAACGCCGAATCCCAGGTCGCCTACGACTAATACGATGTTGTCGTTACATTCCGCGGCTGCGACAAGCTCATCGATGAAAGCATTACGCATGGAGCACCTCAAGCTCGGCTAGCGCCACCGCGAGTTGTTCGTCATTGGGGCTCTTATAGTGCCATTCAACGCGATTTTCCATGAAGCTGACACCTTTCCCTTTAATGGTGTGGGCAACAATTACGGTGGGCTTTTCATCAGCGACAGCGGATAGCGCTTCGGCGATCAATTGGTGATCATGTCCGTCGATTTCTAGCGCGGCACATCCAAACGCCTTCAGTTTATCAACGAGTGGCTCGAGTCCAAGTGTGTTGGCGACAGCATCAAGGCTCTGGAGTTTATTGTAATCGATGATTGCGGTTAGGTTCGCGAGCTTATGATGTGCTGCGAACATCAGTGCTTCCCAGTTCGCACCTTCGTCCATCTCACCATCGCTTAACAAGACAAACGTTCTCCAAGTTTCGCCACGAATTTTCGCTGCCAGAGCCTTGCCTACACCAAACGGGAGACCATGCCCGAGTGCGCCGGTGGAAAATTCCACGCCGTTTACTTTATGGCTTATGTGGTTCATCAGCCATGAGTGATCATCGCCGTAGGTTTCAAGCTGCTCAGTTGGAATAATTCCGATTTCAGCGAGCGTGGAATAGACGGCTACGCACGCATGGCCTTTACTCAAAATAAAGCGGTCACGCAACCCGTAATCTTCGTCAGCACGGATTATGCGCATGATCTCGCCATACAGGACTGCAAGAACATCGGTAATAGATAGTGCGCTACCAATATGCGAGGCGCGAGCTCGGTGCACCATTTTCAACGCATTTTTTCGCACCTTATTCGCAAGCATCTGGGTTGATGCTGACATTAGAAATTCACTCCAAAGAACGCTTCGATCTTTTCGACGACAAAACTCAACATCTCTTCCGTCAAGCCGGGATAGACGCCGATCCAGAAGGTGTCGTTCATGATCTTGTCGGTATTGGTGAGCTCACCGCTGATGCGATACGTGCGACCTTCAAAGTACGGTTGGCGCGTCAGATTGCCGGCGAAAAGCAGGCGCGTACCAATCTTGAATTGGTCCAGGTATTTCAGCAGCTCGACCCGGTCGACATTGGCCGAGTCACGCAAGGTGATCGGGAAGCCGAACCAGGACGGCTCGCTACCCTCGGTCGCTTCCGGAAGAATAAGAAGATCGCTGCATGATTTCAGCCGTTTCGTCAGGAAGGCGAAATTGTGTTTGCGCGCCTCGATGAAGCCTGGCAAGCGATCCATCTGGGCGAGGGCGCATGCAGCCTGCATATCGGTAATCTTGAGATTGTAGCCAAGATGCGAATACGTGTACTTGTGGTCATAGCCCATGGGCAATGAGCCAAGCTGCCACCCGAATCGCTTGCCGCAGGTGTTGTCACAGCCCGGTGCACAATAGCAATCACGGCCCCAATCGCGGAAAGATTCAACGATGGTGCGCAATTCACTGTCTTTAGTGAACACCATGCCGCCTTCGCCCATAGTGATGTGGTGAGCTGGGTAAAAGCTGCAGGTCGCGATGTGGCCGAAGGTGCCTACGTGCTGACCTTTGTAGCGCGAGCCGAGCGCATCACAACAGTCTTCCACGACCCATAGGTTGTGCCGCTTGGCCACGGCCATGACGGCGTCCAGATCGAATGTATTGCCCAGGGTGTGGGCTACCATGATGGCGCGGGTGCGCTCTGTCACGGCGGCTTCGATTTTGTCGGGGTCGATGTTGTAAGTAGGGATATCGACATCCACGAAGACGGGAACCATCCCGTTCTGCAGGATGGGGTTCACCGTAGTGGGGAAGCCAGCCGCGACGGTGATGACCTCATCCCCTGGCTTCAGCGCGCGCGCGCCCAGCTTGGGAGAAGTCAGCGCGGAAAACGCCAACAAGTTGGCGGACGAACCTGAGGTCGTTGTCAGCGCATGAGGCACGCCAACGAATTCAGCAAAGCGCTTTTCGAAGGCCTCATTGAAGCGTCCGGTGGTTAGCCATGCATCTAGCGAGGCGTCGACCATGTGCTTCAACTCATTGGCGCCGAGTACTTTGCCGGAAGGCGGAACAACGCTGGTGCCTGGTTCAAAGGGCTGCGCCGCAAAATGCAGGGCGCTGTACTGCTCGACCAGGTCGAATATCTGTTGCTTGATGGCTTCTTTGCTCACACCAACCTCTTTTGAGTTCAATTCAAGATTCATTCATACGAATGACGCGTTGTAGGCGTCAATCTGGCGGATTGTTGCGGTACGCATGTCTTGGCCATCTAGGTGGGCGCGATGCCATTCGACGATCGCATTCAATGCCCGCTCAAGACGCCACTGCGGATACCAGTGCAGTTGGCCGTTCGCTTTGGAGCAATCCAGCTTCAGGTAATGGGCTTCATGGGGATGATCCCCACCATCGAGCAACCAGCTTGCCCCATCACCCCATGCCGTGGTCAGGTTCTCCACGATCCATTGTACCGGTTTGGCGTCCTCAGCCTGTGGCCCGAAGTTCCAGCCTTCGGCGAACGCCGCACCTTCTTCATGAAGCTTTTGCGCCAGCAGCAGATACCCTGACAAAGGCTCCAGCACATGCTGCCAGGGACGCACTGCATGGGGGTTGCGGATATTGACGGGCTTGCCTTCAGTGATGGCGCGAAGAGTGTCCGGAATGAGCCTGTCATCCGCCCAATCGCCACCGCCTATAACGTTGCCTGCTCTGCCGGAAGCAATGGCAACGCCATGTTCAGCGTACTTTTCTGGGTGAAAGTAGGAGTTTCGGTAGGCTGCGGTCACCAGCTCTGCACAGCCCTTGCTATTGCTGTAAGGATCATAGCCGCCCATGGCTTCATTTTCACGGTAGCCCCAGGACCATTCGCGATTTTCGTAACACTTGTCGCTGGTCACGTTCACCACGGCCCTGACGCTTCGCGTGCGCCGCACAGCCTCCAACACGTTTACCGTGCCCATCACGTTTGTCGAATAAGTCTCGACCGGCGCAACGTAAGAGTGGCGCACCAGCGCTTGTGCTGCCATGTGGATCACGATCTCAGGCTGATGTGTAGCGACTACCGCGTGCAGTTGGTCCAAATCGCGGATGTCACCCATGATGCTGGTCATACCATTGCCAACGTCGGCAACCTCGAACAAGCTCGGATTCGTAGGCGGTGCTAGCGCATAGCCCACCACCCGTGCACCCATGGACTGCAGCCATAGCGACAGCCAGCTCCCCTTGAAGCCGGTGTGCCCGGTCAACAAGACACGCTTGTCCTTCCAGAATGCAGAGTTCACGGCCATACCTTCCATGGTGCTTTACCGCTCTCCCACAAGTCATCAAGAAAAATTTTGTCACGCAGCGTGTCCATCGGCTGCCAGAATCCCTCATGGGCGTAGGCCGCGAGTTGTCCCTGTGCCGCAAGCGTCTCCAGTGGCCCTCTCTCCCAAATAGTGTCATCGCCGTTCACGAGATCAATGACCTTTGGGGATAGCACGAAGAAACCGCCGTTGATCATGCCTCCGTCGCCTTTCGGCTTTTCCTTGAAGGACTTCACTTTGTGCTTGTCGATGTCCAAAGCGCCGAATCGACCGGGTGGATAGGTGGCGGTGAGCGTGGCAAGAAGACCATTTTCCTTATGGAAGGCGATCAGATGTCCAATATCCACGTCGCTGACACCGTCCCCATAGGTAAAGCAAAACGCCTCGTCGTCCTGAACATACTTTTTTACACGCGCAAGGCGCCCACCGGTCATCGTATCTTCACCGGTGTCAACCAGGGTCACCTGCCACTGTTCGGCAAAGGAATCGTGTACTTCCATCTTGTTCTTTGACATGTCGAAAGTGATGTCGGACATATGCAGGAAGTAGTTCGCGAAGTACTCCTTGATCACGTAGCCCTTGTAACCGCAGCAGATCACAAACTCGTTGATGCCATAGGCAGAGTACTGCTTCATGATGTGCCATAGAATCGGCTTGCCGCCGATCTCGACCATCGGCTTGGGGCGCGTTGCCGTCTCTTCACTCAGCCTTGTACCAAGTCCGCCGGCAAGAATTACTGCCTTCATCTTTCCTCCTTGAGCTTCATCAGATTTACAAATTTATGAGTATTGCGTTTAAGCCTCATGGCCGACGAAGGCCATCATATTTCCAAAAAACAAGGGCATCTTTCTACCGCGCCCTGCCACATCGTTTTCAAGATGACGTAAAGGGATCGGCCAGGAAATTTGCCTCCGGCAATCCCAGTTTGCAGCAGTGACTTCTTGCATCACGTACCATTTCCGGCGCGCCTGCGGCGAGGACCACGGCATCCAGCAGATCTTTCTCAAGCAGCACATCTTGTACGTGCCGCGGACCCGCATCAACTGCCGCCTCACGCGAATACAGACACCTGTAATGAAAAGGAAATTTGAGCTGCAGCGCTTTTAGCGCATCATCCAGATAAGCATCCTCGCGTCTGCGATTGCCCCAGATGAGGGTGACCTCCCCGGGCAACCGTCCGGCTGAGGCAAGGTTCAACAATATCGCGTATATGGGAGCGATTCCGGTACCCGTGGCCAGGAATATCAATTTCTTTGCAGCAAGGGATTTTCTTGGGAAGAAAGTCCCGGCAGGGCCTTCGAGATGAAGCAGATCATTGGCTGCCGCCTCGTGAAACAGGTAGTGACTGAAGGCCCCTTCTTCCATTCTCCGGACATGGATTCGCAACAAATTGTCTGGGTTCGGAGGTTCGGCCAGTGAGTAGCTTCTCGTCACCTTTGCGCGGTTCGTCAGACGGACATGTTGCCCAGGCAAAAACCGGAAGCCCGCGTTTGGCGGCAGGCGAAGCAGAACTTCCAATACATTGGCCGACAGCTTGTTGAGTTGCACGATCTTGCATGGAGAACGTTGGTGCCGGATGTCCTCCAACTCAGGCAAGTGTTCGATTTCAATGGCTACATCACCAACTGCGCGAGCGTTGCACAGCAAAATCTGCGAACCCTGTTGCCAAGGTACCGCGATATTCAGTACCGCAAATTCTCCTGACAATGGAGTGGCAGCGCACTGCCCACAGTCCCCCTTTCGGCAAGAGAAATTGAGCGGAAATCCGGATTCCGAAAGTTCGTCGAGAAGTGCTGCCTTGCCACTCACCTTGAAATGGTGCGTGCCATCGGCTTTCTTTAGAACCAGTTGTGGCACGTGAGAACTCCTCCAGCCATTAAGTCAAGTTGGCGCTCATTGAGTCAGTCAGGATAAAAGATCATGTTAGTAAGGGGGCGATCTCGGTCACCACGGGCAGTACCGGTGCCACTCCAAGGCGGGTCAGATACCAAGTCCCACAACCCTTGAGGGTGTTTCGGATGTGCAATTCCAATGGTTGCCAGCGCTACGGGCAGATTGGGCCGCCAACAACTGCTTCATCGATGATTTTTCCAGTCGATTTATCCCTCAACTCAATGTGAGCGCTAGGAGTGACTCAGACACCAGTTCGGGCTTCATCTTTCCCGCCGCCGGCAGCGAATTGCCTGGCTTGCGTGCCCGCCCGACCCAAACCTCCACATTCGTTAGGTTTGCACTCTGAGCGTCCCATTTCACCGTGACTTCAGACGACGGACTGCAAGCGGCTAGCGTTGAAGGTACGGTTGTTATCAACTTGCCCATCTTCGCCTGTATTCCAGGGTTCGCGGCGGAGGTAGCTTCGCGCAAGCTAACGGGAGCAGATTTGTGCTGGTACGCGACCGCGGTCAGTAGCAAAGAGGCGCTGAGTATCAGTTGGAGAAGCTTGTGCATGCGATGGGGAACATCTTGATGGGACCGGTGATATATCAGGCGACGACAGCGCTGATTCATCTCAGTTCAAGACTGAGATGTCTTTCACCGATCAAAAACCGACAATTTCTGCGTCCAGCGTTCGAGCTCTCTTGAGCTGTCGCGCCGATGATACCAGCGTCTTTGCAGCCGACAGGGTGCCCGTAACATCCGAAATTTGCCTCGGATAAACACCATGGTGCAGCTCTACCGGGTTGGCGTCAGATCAGCCTAGCTCCTGCTCCAGCTCCGAAATGATCTTGAACAGATCCCCGACCAGCCCAAAATCGGCAACCTCGAAGATCGGCGCCTCGCCGTCCTTGTTGATCGCGACGATGGTACCAGCGTCCTTGATGCCGGTGAGGTGCTGGATGGCGCCGGAGATGCCGATGGCCATGTACAGCTCGGGCGCGATGATCTTGCCGGTCTGGCCGACCTGCATCTCGTTCGGGCAGTAGCCGGCGTCGACGGCGGCGCGCGAGGCGCCGACGGCGGCGCCGATCTTGTCGGCGAACTTGTAGATGATGTCGAAGTTCTCCTTCGAGCCCACGCCACGGCCGCCGGAGACGACCTTGCTGGCACTCTGCAGGTCGGGGCGGTCGCTGC
>Ga0307375_10005704_pt1 | contig 11626 bp, 11 predicted proteins | sample TR1MG_FD_202531 | JGI IMG/M metagenome (GOLD analysis project Ga0307375, IMG submission 202531) | Soil microbial communities from Risofladan, Vaasa, Finland - TR-1 | ecosystem: Environmental > Terrestrial > Soil > Coastal area > Acid sulfate soil | place: Finland: Risofladan, Vaasa | collected... | reverse complement strand
ATGGTCGCCCTGCCTGGAATCGAACCAGGGTCTCCTGCTTCAAAGGCAGGCGTGATACCACTACACCACAGGGCGATGGTCGGGGCAGGAGGAGTTGAACCTCCGTCTCGTGTTTATCAGACACGCGTTCAGATGACCGCTCTACTATACCCCGACATGGAGGAGGTGGCCGGAATCCAACCGGCGCCTGCTGGGTTGCAGCCAGCTGCCCTAGCACTAGACTACACCTCCACGTCATAGTGTCCGAGACCCATGATCACCTGGTTCGCAGCACAAACCCGGCGAGCAAGATCTCGGGATACACGTTGCTTCGATTTCCGGTCGGACACACGTTGTGGCTTGATCCGGCTCAGTATCACGTCGTCCCACTTCTCCCCGGCCTCGAAGAGGAATCTGCGGAGGTCAGAGATCAGGGATTCGGTTCGACCGATCCTTCGGTCCTTCTTCTTGAGCGTGTCTTGCCATCGGCCGTCGATGCGCTTCCAGCCGACTGGGTACAGCATGGCATGCGATGGCATGCTTGCGTTCGTTGCCAGCACGTTCTCGATGAACACATTCAGGTCTGCGTCGAGTGCACGTTCGATCCCAGTGCGCTTCGTCTTCACCTTGAGCTTGCCCCGCTGGATCGCGTAGCTCCACCTACTCTTCAACCACGAGACCGGGTGACGGATGCAGAAGAAGGTGAGTCGTGGCCAACGCAGATGCTTGGGCACGTCCTTGATCCCGCAGTGGAGGACCTGGTTGCGACCCGCGCCCGGCGGCCCGACTTCGCGGCACCGAATGCCAGCAGCCCGGACCGCAGTGCGAACCCAGGACCCGCCGGTATTCGGTATGTGGATGAAGATGCTGTGTGGCATGACCAACGCCATCGGCACTCTCCTTATATGTGGTGCGCGAGCCAGCCACCTTACCACTGGACCACCCACCTAATATCCAAAGTGCCGAAACATGTCGGCGTTCGCAGCACGCAGCTGCTCCTCCTGGTCTCTCGTCAGTGTGGGCTTCTCGTTGCTCACGTTCTTCCGAAGTATCTTCTTGAGGAAGCTCGGCGGCACTGGATACCCGAGCTTGCGGAGGATTGAGACGATCGATGGCTGCAGCTCCTCGAACCGATAGATGTTCTTGGTCCCCGTGAGCTTGTCCCACATCTCGATCGTCGGTGTGTTCGGCCGGTGCGCCAGCATCAGATCCAAGTACTCTGAGAAGTCTTTGCGTACGAACGCCAGGCTATCCCGGTGCCCCTGGTCAAAGCGCATCTGACCGAAGTCAGGACCCTTGCGTTGGAGGTTCCACGCCCACCGGCTGACGACCCAGGTGAGTGGGTTGCGAACGAAGCCGAACACGAAGCGATCCTTGGTCACAGCTGTTGGCAGCTCGCTCAGTGCCTGGTGGTACCGCAAGTTAAGCGGCACCGAGCGGTCACCGAACTCGTGGTGAGGAATCTTGAGCCGGGAGACGACCTCGCGAAAGAACTGGCCGCCTGTCTTCGGGATGTGGATGAACACAAAGCGGTCACTGATCATGGCCATCCTTGTCCCCTAGTACTGCCATGCTTTCGGCAACTCGCGGCCAAGGATCTTCGCGAGCTTCCGGTTGTGCGGCCTGTAGAACTCCTGAAGCCGCTCGTCCATCTCTACACACCGCTCGGCCTGGAACGACGAGCGGAACTTCTTCGTCTGCAACCACGCGTCCTGGACTTTCGGCGACAGACCAAGGTGCTTGAAAAAGTGGCCCATGGTCCGCTTTGGATCGCGCACAAGGTCCTCAAAGAAGTACACGAAGATCCTGTCGCCAAACGCGTCGAGCCATGGCCGGACGAATCCAACGTAGGCACCGATAGCAACGATGTGAGCCCCCTGCTTGGAGCAACCCATCTTCGCGCAGTCATGCTCAATACCAGACGGGATGCCTTCGGTCTCGATCCTCTTCAGATCGGCACCGGCGTAACCTGCGAAGCTGGCCGTCGTCAACGGCAGTCGGCGCTGTGGCTTTCGATGGAACCGCCAGTGCGAGAATGCTCGGCTCACTGGCTCTCGAAGCAGGAGCACGATCGTAGTGTCGGGGAACGACTCTTTGATACGTGGGATCGCAACCCTCGGCTGGTACAGATACCCAGGCGACGCATCTATCGCGAACCAACCTGGGCGATCGCCGGGTACCAGCGACAGATACCACTTGAGTCCGTTGGCGTAGCTGCTCGTGAAGAAGTAGGGCTCCTTCTTGTGCGCGACTCCGGCCGCACGCTTAGGATGCCTAGCAGCGATTGCACGAAACCAACTCGTGCCGCACTTCGGGGAGCCAGCGACTATCGCAAGCACTCTGGTCCCCTTCGTATATGGTGCGCAGAGCTGGACTTGAACCAGCAACCCGTGGGGTTTAAACCCACTGGCTCTACCGTTGGCCTACCTGCGCAATGGTACCGGGAGTGGGACTCGAACCCACACTGCCTCGCTCTTGAAACGAGTGGCTCTGCCATAGTTGGCCTACCCCGGCTAGATGGTTGGCTGCACAGGCTGGACTCGAACCAGCAATGCGATTGCTCGCGTCTCCTTAACAGGGAGGTGGGATACCCGTTACCCGACTGTGCAGTAGCTATACGAACGCTCCATTCCTTCGTCTCCGCTTGAGTGCGTGCTCCCGCCGGTGCTCAGACTTGCCCTTGAGTCGAAGGTTGTCGAAGTCGTTGTTCCGTTTGTTCTCGTCCTTGTGGTGGATGTGCTCGCCAGGCTGCACTACGTGGCCTGTGTTCTCCCACCACACCAAGTGGTGCTCGTAGCAGTACCGGCCCCTGTACCTCTTGCCAGGGTACTCCGGCGGCGCGATCACAAGCTCGTATGGCCCGTTCTTCATGCCGCAAATGATACCGTTTCATCACCTGGGATTCAATGAGTTTTTCAAACAGGCCGAGCGTACTCAGCCGAAGGTTGGGCAGGACGGCAAGGTAGTGCAGAGAACCAATCTTAGGACGGGAATCGAACCCGCATCTCCACGCTTATGGGGCGCGGCGCATTGCCATAATGCTACACCCCCACCTAGCTAGGTAATGGGGGTGGATGTATTCCCTACGGCATCCATCCTGCTTTCGTGGTGGGGCCGGTCGGAGTTGAACCGACTTCTCTCGGTTTTCAGCCGAGCGCTATGACCGCATTAGCTACAACCCCATGGCGCCCTGTAGGGGAATCGAACCCCTGCTTCAACATCGACAGTGTTGTGTGATACCATTTCACTAACAGAGCATGGTGCCCCCGTAGGGAGTTTCACCCATTTCTGATTCTTCCCCCGGCTGTTCCTTTCCGGGGTCTCGCGCCTGTACGCTGGGAGCATGGCATCCCCACCAGGACTCGAACCTGGATTTCGAGGTCCGCAACCTCGTGTCTTGTCCATTGGACGATAGGGATAATGGTGGGTGACCCCAGAATCGAACTGGGCTGTCTCATACGAGAAACGGATTTACAGTCCGCCAACGGTCCATACGCTCTAGTCACCCATAGTACATCTCAAGCCAACGATCACCTACCTGCTCGTCGAAGGGCACAAGCAACTCTTTAGGTATGTGCCCACGCTCGGCAAGTCTGTGGTCGTTGGGACAAAGATACGACAGCTTCTTGTGGTTGTGCGGGTCTGCTACCTTGCGACCGTGTATGTGATGAAGATCGCATAGCTCCAAGTTCCAACCGCAGCGGCTACATCTCAGGTCGAGCCTGCGAAGCACCTTAACTCTCGACCTCGGTGACATATCAAAGATGTTCTTCGGCTTTCTGCGATGGCCTTTGTGGCTACGCTTTCCCTGCTCGCGAAGGACAACTTTCCGTGCTGGCTGGTTCTTCCAGTACTTCTTCAGGCTCTCACTGCATCGCCTACGGGACTCGGGGGATTTCCTCTTACCTCTATTGATGCGCGATGCAGCACAGGATCGCCCGCAGTACTTAGACCTAGCCTCCCTGGTTGTGTACTTCTCCCCACAGTTACGACAGGTACGCTGCACTGGTCTTCTCATACATGAAGTCTAGCAGGAAGACTACTATGTGTCAACTTGGTACAGCATGGTAGGTAACCCACGTTCTGGTGTTCACGGTGGGACTCGAACCCACAACACCCCGGCTCTCAACCGGGCGGCTCTACCAGGATTGGCCTACGTGAACGTGGTGCTCAGGGGGAGACTCGAACTCCCAACGCATCGGTTCTGAACCGACCGGCTCTGCCAAGATTGGCCTACCTGAGCGAGTGATGGGGCTCTCCACTTGAGCTACGGGGTGCCCCTCGCGGGGATCTCCGCCGAGGCCTTGAGCCCCGGATCTCCCATCAGTATTCTGGTACCCCCATCAGGACTCAAACCCGAAACTCCTGATCCGAAGTCAGGTGTGATCTTCATTTCACCATGGGGGCACGACCGGTGGCCCGCGTGCCGCGCAGGCCACCGTTGCTTACAGAAAGGTGACGTCAGTATTCGGTTGTCAAAGAGCTGGTGGACTGGACGGGACTTGAACCCGCAACCCCCTGCGTGCAAAGCAGGCGCTCTCCCAGTTGAGCTACCGAGCCCACGTTCATCTATCCGTCTCCGGGTCTCCCCGGCTACATCTGGTGGCGGCGCTGGGACTCGAACCCAGAGTCTCTCGGTTAAGAGCCGAGTGCCTTGCGCAATTTGGCCACACCGCCATGGGGTAAGCAGGGGGAGTTGAACCCCTCGTCTCCGCGTTCACAGCACGGTGTCCTACCGTTGGACGATGCCTACCATCCTTCGGGTTCGGTCGGGTGTCGGTGGATCTTGAGAAATGAGGCTTGGGTACCCGGCCGCTCTGATTCCGCCTAGACTGGTGTGCTATTCAACACACCAGGCCGAGCGGGCGAGCTGGCCGGAATCGTCCCGGTGCCCGCGAGCTGCGCCTGATACCACTTGCGAAATGAGCGTGCATCGGCCTGGCGCAGCATGACGGGCTCCAGCTCGTGGAGCACTATGACGCAATCTTCCCTCGCGTCACGGTGATCGTAGACTTTGATCACCGACGCTAGGTCGATCGCGCCCGTCATGAGCTGTACCAGGAAGTCGCTCACGGTTTTCTCCAACAAGGCTTCCACGCCTTGTTTCATCACAAGAAACATAACATATGGAGGTATGCTTGGTCAACAACTATTTGAACTATTTGAAGAAAAGTTGGGTGGGCGAGGTCACCATGACCTCCGGCGGGGACCAGGGAGATAGCCGTCCGATGGAACCCACCCCAATACAAGGATGCTACACAACAACACTGCGTGGTGTCAACCTATTAGATGGAAGAGAGCGCTCGCACTCCGATCCGAGCGAGGTCGTGCGACATGACCTCTTCACCCGCTTCGAGCTTCTTCTTGATGTGCGACTGCATGGCGTGCTGAGCTTTGAGTGCTTGGTCCGGGTTCGTCTTCGCGAACGATCGCCAGCCTCCCCTGGTGAGACCAAGCTGCTGCATAACTGCGAACGCATCCTTCAACATCCCAGCGAACTTGTTCGGGTCTTTCCCCTTCGCCTGGAGATAGTTCGAGAACTGCTTCGCCCGTGTTGGCTGCAGACCGAGGAGGTTCGAGTAGGTGTCGGCCGCAACCACACCAGGCACCTGCTCCGGCTGGAAGATGTCCGCAAGATTCGGCATGCCGGTGATCGCCTGACTGACCGCCTTCTGAATGGGTGGCTGCCCAGGAGCTGCGGCCGGTGGCTCTGGCGCGGGCGCCGCCTCAGGTGGCTGCCCAATCCCTAGCTCTTGCTGAGCCTGCTGCGAAGCGGCCGTGACATCTTGGAACGCGCCCGGGACATCAGTAGGTGTCGTCGGCTCAGGCCCCGGACCCTTCGCCAGTGTGGACTCGGGGCTCGCGAGCTGCGTGACGTTCTTCTGGTCGAAGGTGAACGGCGTGCGGAACTGACCACCACGTGACTGGCGCCGTGCCATGTTGAAGATCGGGCTGCCGGTCTTCGCGTATGGCTGTATGCTCTGGTACAGAGCATCGTAGGTGAAGTTGCCCGAGGCAGCCTGCGACATTACTTGGTAGAGCTGCGCGACTTCGAGCAGGTACGCTGGGTCGACGAACGCTGGGCTCCACGCCTCTCCGACTGCCTGTCGTCGCAGTTGCGGCTCGAACGAGGTCATGCCCTTCACTGGATAATGGCCGTAGCCAGATCGCACGGCAGCTTGAGCGACATCACGAAGAACCATGACGTCACCAGCGAGCCCGGCCGTCTCCATGTCGATCGGCCCACCCTGTGCGTAGAGCTGCGCCAGCTCCGGCCAGTTCCTCTCATTGTAGAGCTGTGCGACCTGGCGCATTAGATCCGAGACCTTGCGAGCAGAGTCTGCCACGTTGTTGAAGAAGCGTCCCTGCTCGAAGTCGCGCAGATCTTCCGCCGAGATCCCCTGTGCGTAGAGGTCAGCTTCTTCAAGCGGTTCAGAATACAGGCGATCGAGCAGGCCAGCGTCCCACTTCGATTTGATCGAGTCGAGGATTCGCGTGACCGTCTCACCGTCGTCATCATACGCGATGACCTCAACGCTCTCCTCTTCGGGCTCGGCCTCACCCTGCACGTCCGAACTCGATGGGATCTCACCAGGTGTTGCGTCGGTTCCGTATGCCTGCACGACCGAGTCGGCCAAGTCCATCATGTTGCCGGAGGCTATTGTGACATTGCCAACGGCAGCCGCGAGTTCGCCGACACCAAGCTGTCCCTTCAGGTACGCCTTGTACATTGTCTGAAGGTCTCGCGTGGTATCGAAGAGCATCTTCTCCCAGCGCGACGGTTCGAGCAGCATCTCGGCTGCCAGCTCAGGCGACAAGCCGTCGGTCACGGCCTCCGCAATGATCTTACGAACGTTGGGTCGTTCTGCGGTCGTTTCCATCACTGGCTTCCTTCTGTCTCTTCTCGTCGCGCTTGCGGCGTTGCTGTTCGATCAGCTCCTGCCCGCGAACGAGACCCTCGACGAGATCCTTGAATGTCAGTCCCATGTTAGTGGCCTATACAGGGCAGCCCGTCGATCAGCTCGTGCAAGCCCACCCTGTCCTGATCGGGGATCACGACGGAGCCAATGTGTTTCCCGTCGATCGTGAACGCGTACTTCACGTCCGCCCTTCGATACTGGATCGACCTGGTCAGCGCCAGTTCCCAGTAACCGTCGCTCGCCCGGCTGGTCGTCACGCTCGCCTTGCGAACGATCTGCGGGTTGTTCCGCAGGAAGAGGCGATCGCCCCCCACATCGGCCGTGACATTGATGTCACCGATCGGCTCCTCGTCCTGTGTGAGGGTCCAGCCATAGACGATCGCAGTGTTTGCGTTGACCGGCGTCGACGGAGCGAACAAGGTCCCAGTGTATGTGGCATAGGTACGACCAGAGACGGCGAGGTTGAACGGATTGTCGAATACGTACTGGCCGATCTTCCTGACGTAGACCTTGTAGTTGCCATCGTCCAGGTAGAACGTCTTCTGGCCATTGGCGCCCGACATCGCCCAGGCCAAGCGCGTCGACTCCGCCTGGTTGTAGATGACAATCCACGCGTCGGGAATCGGAATCCCACTCTCGTCGTCTTCCAGAGTGATAGTGACCAGGCGGCCGCCCGGCCCGAGGTTCTCGACGCTGATGTCGTCGACAAGCTGGTCCATCACCCGGTAGTCCTGGGACCACTTGAGATTGTAGTTCTTCGACTCTATCGAGACGTTCCAGATCCGATAGACATCTGGGGTGAAGTACGGCATGTACCACCCCTTCTTGTTGACCGGATCTACTTCGGTAAGGTTGATCGTCTTGGCAGCGAAGACACCGTCGATAGAGACCTCGATGGTGAAGTCCGCCTTGACCTGGCCGGTGACAGGCTGTTTCACATCGCCGTTCGCGTACACATAGATGTGGTCGCGGTGGACGGTGTTGATCTTGATGTCGACGGTGGAACCCATCAGCTACTCCACTCCATCTGGCTCCCGCCAGAAGCGGAAGGGCATGCCCATCTCCTGAAGTATCCGACAGGTGTCCCCACGGTTCTTGTCGTACCAGGCGCCCTTGATCAGACCCATGCCTCCGAGGCACTTGGCGTACTCAAACCCTCCGTCGATACCGACCATGACAACTTCCCGGCACCCACACAGCTTGGCGAAGTGCAGGGCGGATTGCGTCGTGCACGACTCGCCATAGAGTTCGCCCGACGCAGCAAGCTCCTGAGCGTTCAGGCCCAGGAGCGCCTTCTTCTCTTGGGCCTTCCTGTAGGTATATACGCTTCCCGCCGGAATCCCTTCCGCGATCGCGAGGTCCTTGTGCTCCTCGCGCACGATCGCGACACAGCCAGGTGGGTAGCTGCGCCGCATGTGATCGAGGCCGTTCGGGTCGCCAGCCGCAGTAATGTGTCGCAACGGGTCGGCCACGTTCGCAATGTGGACACCATCGTGGGCAAAGAAGTACGTTGGGTCTCTGACCACGAGCGCCGCCTCGTTCACACAAATCAGGAGCGAGCCCTCAGGCTGCTCCAAAAAGAGGTCGAGGGTGGGTCCTTTGCCGATCACATAGGCGCTCTCGTCCTGATGCCGATCGATGAAGTCGTGCAAGCTCATTTCGCACCCACCTTGCCCATCAGCTCCTTCAGATGGCCTAACGCCCGAGCCTTCTGTTCAGGCGGCGACAGCTCCAGATCCTTCTTCGCATACTCAACGGCCTCCTGCAGCTTGCCCACACGCTCGAAGCAGTATGCAAGCTGGCAGTGTGGTAGCCAAGTGTAAAGATCCTCCCAAACCCATAGGACCGTCTGCGGCCTCGGGGTGTTGGCGCAGTGTGTGTACCAGAGGATCGCCTTTTTGTAGTCGCCCAACCAGAAGTAGGCGTCTCCGGCAATGTAGTAGGGCTCACGCCAGCCGTCAGCGACCTTCAGCGCGTCGTAGGCCAGCATGAGTGCACCCATGCAGTCTCTCTTGTCGAGCCTGATACGCGCCAAATTCGTGAGCGAGTGCATCTTCTCCTCGAAGAATCTACATGTGCGGATCGCGTCCTCGTAGTAGGGGACCGATTCCTCCCGCTTGCCGCTATGGTCTAGCTCGCGGGCGAGATAGTAGCACCAGCGACCGTGCCTCGGGTTGTGGTCATCGCTCTCGTCGATCATGCGCTTCAGGAGCCGGATGTTTCGTTCCAGCGATCCCTCCCGGCCCACCTTCTGGGTGACGACGTGGAGAACCTGGCACTCGGGGAAGGCTTTGCAGCTCAGTTCCCCGATGTCGATCGTCTCGTGCACCCGGTCCTTCCACATGCACAGACCCCGAGGAACAACACGCTCGCGATAGTACGTGTCCTCGCCGAAGACAGTCTGCATCTGGATGACGTCAGCCTCTTCCTTCAGGACCTGCTCTCGGAGCTTCTCTGGCTCAGTCAGCCGGTCACCGGCGTCCAGCCAGATCAGATACTTCATCGTCGCCTTCTCGAAGGTGCCGTTGCGGGCGGCCGCGTAGTCGCAGATCTGCCCCTTCTCGAACCCAGTCCTGTCGTCGTGGAAGATCTTGACGATCCCTTTGGCGTCGGCTTCCTTAATGAGGTCCAATGTGCCATCAAAAGATCCCGTATCGACCACGACAATCTCGTCAGCCACGCGCTCAGCCGCCTCAATGCACTCCTTGATCACGGCCTCTTCGTTCTTCACCAGCATACAGACCGAGATCCCGACAGTGTCCTTCGGCAAGCCGAGCACACTGCTGAGCAGATCGGTCACCTGTGCTACGGTGATGGCCGCCATACATGGCGTCGTACCACCGCGCACGCCACAGTGGTAGAGCCCCGGCTGCCCTCCCTCGCGATACGGCTTCTCGGGGTCGCACTGCTGGAAGCAGTTGACACAACCGCCGTCACCGCGACTGACACTGATCACCTTGTCGCTGTACCGGAAGAGCGGAGCACCAGCCGTCGGCCCCTGAAGGACCGCGACCGGCACGCCAGCGGAAACAGCGAAGTGTGCCACGGCTGTGTCTGGTGTCACAACGAACTTGGCCTTCGACACCGCGTAGGCCATCTGACGCGCTGTGGTCTTGCCCCGGATGTCTCGATACTTCCGCTTGCCCCAGCTCTTCAGGCCGTTGAGCGGGATCTTATGCTTGCCAACAACCAGGACCTGCTCGCCGTGCTCAATGAGCCAATTGATCACGTAGGACCATCGAGAGCAGGGCCAGTCCCGGAGAGAAAAGTTCGTGTTCGTGCAGATCACGATCGGGTGCACGTTCTTCTTGAGGTCGGTCTTCACCCGGTGCCAGACGGTCTTGTCCTCAGTGTCAAAGGCCAACTGTGGCAGCTCTACCAACGAGCCCGTGTTTTGCAGATACCCAAGGGTCCGCGCCAGCTCGATGGGATAGTCGTAGAAGTCCAACGACCGTCGAAGAAAGTCACCGAACTCGTTCCGGCCGGTCTCCTGGTGGACGATGCCGTCGTAGGCCACCTCGGGGTCGTAGGGTGTGACGTTCGAGAAGTCTTTGAAGAGTTGGTGGTCGTCGTTTCTGAGCGAGATCTGGCAGGAGGCGAACAACTCCGTTAGCTCACGAGCCAATGGGATCAGCGAGAAGGTGTCACCGATCTCTGGCCGGTTGTCGAGCAAGAAGTGCGGTCCAGTATGCTCCAGCTTGTCAGGCGCCACCTGCTCGCGAGCAACCACAAGTGCACGGCCATGCTGCAGCTCAACCGTGACCAACCAAACGTCTCGCCACACGAGCCTGAGCATGTCGACGATCGCAGACGGCTTGTACCGAGGATACTCCAGGTCGATGATGATGTGGCCGTTCGGTTCGACGTGGTCAACCATCCACCGGATCGCCTCGCCAAACTGGAGGCGTTCATGCTCTATGTCAATACCCACTACCCATGGATACAGGTCGCCGTTTAGCGATCCAATACCCTGTGCTCCGATCTCAGCAAGATCGTAGTCCTCGGGGTTCGTGTCGTCGACATCCTTGTGCGGCGTAAGAACAACTCCGTGGCCTTTCAGCCACGGCTTCCACTCCTTGAGGAGTTGCTGGACCCTAGCCACCCCTGTCCCCTTTCATCAGCGCGTACCATTCTTCTTCACCTCTTCAGCGAGACGTTTGATCTCGTCCCGCAGTACTCGCTGTTCAACCTGGACTGTTGTCACACTGTCCCGGGTTTGCTGGAGCATCTGGCGCTGCTCAGTGAGCATGTTGTCGAGCTTGGCCTCGGTCAACCGTTCGTAGTCGAGATGGTTCTTCACACACTCGGTTATGCGGTCAATCGAACGGGCATTCAATTCGACGGCCTTAGAGGTAGACTCCAGCACCTTGTCGTACTTCACGTGCTGAGTGTCGTTCTCCTTCATTGTCTGTTCGAGCGTGGTGGCGAGCTTCACACTCGACGCCTGAGCGGTCGAAGTCCAAGCCCAAAGACCACCGGCGATCGGCAGCATTACCGTCAGGATCAGCAAGAGGTGCTTCACCGTGTTCCAGCTGACGAACTCCTCGCGGAACTTCGACTTGCCATTCGGGGTTGGTGTATCTGCCATGCTGTTCCCTCCTCCCAATCTACGGCTACCACACTATTGAGTCAAGAAGACAATCAAAATCTAACCGGTGACGTCGAATATCATGCGCCCATACCTTGATACATAATAGTCAACGCACCTTTGTTTTCTAATAACCCAC
>Ga0307375_10005703_pt1 | contig 11627 bp, 10 predicted proteins | sample TR1MG_FD_202531 | JGI IMG/M metagenome (GOLD analysis project Ga0307375, IMG submission 202531) | Soil microbial communities from Risofladan, Vaasa, Finland - TR-1 | ecosystem: Environmental > Terrestrial > Soil > Coastal area > Acid sulfate soil | place: Finland: Risofladan, Vaasa | collected... | reverse complement strand
CCCATTATTTCCTTCCCAAACTCTGTGACGCGTGTGTTGACGAATTTGTCCTGTTGCGCCCGTAGAAACTGGAGAATCACAAATCACTGGCCAGATTGTTGGCAACATTCCACAGACGTATACATTTACTGGTACGAGTGCCTGTTCTTGGGTGTTTGGAGTCCGTATGGAGGTTCAGTTTCTCGGACCATCCAGAGGTGTCCATGTGATTCCTCACCCATTCTGACACGTGTTCCTCCTTCTTAGGATTGGCCGATTACCAATACTTGCCGAATCAGTTGAGTGAAGCGCCTGTTGATCCTCTGAGCGATCAAGATCCGATGAGAAGTCATTTGCAAACTTCGCAGCACTTCCCGCCTCCCATCTTCTCTAAGTCTGATCATCCCCACCCGTATAGCTTCCAGCCCAACTCCTGGTTCAAGATAGTGGAAAAGTCTAGTGCCGATGGTACCACTGAGCGTCAGTTTCAGTCGAGGAAGACTCCAACCGTCGGATACGTCGTTCCCACCATCCCCTGGGAAGATGAAATGGTGCCTCAACAACCACCTACTGTTGCACCAACAGAAGGCATCGTGATGGAAGACGTGGTAGCCATTTTGAGAGTCATGTTCGAGAACGATCCCATTTTGAGCCGAGCGACGCTCGAAGCGCGTCTCTCCAAGTACACTTGGCCTGCCCTCACTCCGTACGTTCTCCTCCTCTTCCTCTTCAACTTCCCGAGTACCATTTCAACGCATTACTGGCAGTGCTCTTCTCTTTCCAACTCACTGTGGATGCTAACCCAATCGCACCTCCCCTCTCGTCTCCCATCTCCTCCTCCTCCCTCTTAGGAGCATCCACCGAGTTGCGTACTCATGGACTAGCGGTCCCTGGAGGGCATGTTGGGTCAAACTTGGATACGACCCGAGGAAGGATCCAACTTCGCGCCGATACCAATCCATCGATTTTCGAGTTGACAAGGACATGATTCGTGGCAAACCTGCCGAAAATCCACGAAAGGGACCTACCGAGAAGCCGCAACGCATCAACCAATTCAGAACCCAATCTCGGCTGACTGCGTCTGCATCCAAGCCCTTGGTCGCGGAGCTCGCCGAGCGTCGGAAGGAGGCCAAGTTCCTCAAGCCCCCCTCGCTCCTTCACATGCTATACTCTTTGCAGGACATCGAACTGGAAGGCTTGGAGGAGATTCTGGCCCGACCTGCGTCTCATCGACTCACGAAAGAACACGGTTGGCTCACCAAGAAGAACATGGATGCCATTAGAGACCTCATGAAGCGCACCTTGCCTAAATTGATCAAAGAATGGGACAGCGGAGAGTTTGCAGCCAAATTAAGAGCTGAGCAGCAAGAGGAAGAGGCCGAGCTGCCGCTGCCGAACAGTACACCGACCTCTTCGAACACGCCCTCTGCACTCCCCCAAACGAGAGGCAATTCACTCTCTGCCCCTGAAATGCTTCAATCCATTGCCCACTCCACTCAAACCGGTACGCGTTCAGACCACTTGGAGCACTTCACTGCACAGATTGCACAAGCCGATGAGGACGAGCTGTTTGGACTGCTGGAGGACGATTAGGCCCACAGGCGGTCCCTCCTCTCCCAATCTCTCAACGCACAAGATATGTACACACGTTCTCATTGTAAATGTAACTCCTAGTTAGAATGACCGCAGATCACTGGTGGGAAGTGGGATCGAGGTGATGCTAAGTTGAAGTCTGAGAGTTTGTCCGTCTCTTTTCAGACGCTTCGCCTCCCTCGTCAGATCATTGAGTTGCAAGAAGATATCAGTAGGAGGTATATTTGTACAATGAAAGGCAATACAGGGTTGGAGGACAGTTGGCGGAACATGATGATGTCGGTGGAGATGAGCATCGATCTAGCTTGACATGCATTGTGTCAGGAAGGTCCTCGTTTGCACTTCCACAGCTGCTGCTACTTGTTGCTCGAATTCTGGCCCTTGCGATTGCAGAGTGGAGACGATGTTGTTCATGGCGAAATCTTCTACGTCGTTGGGCGGTGCCTTCGAGATGTCAGCAGACTTGAGCTTGTCTCGAAGTACGTCAACAGTTGATCCCTTGATGGTGATGACATCAGAGTGTTCGGTGTATCGCTTTCTGAGTTCGACAGTCTTGGTTTGCTTCCTTAGAGTGAGGAGCAGGGAAACGCAAGCATCGACGAGTTGAGGGAACATGTGCGAGATGTTGGGGTTCAATGATGCGAAGAGAACGGAGAATCCAGCTGCCCACACCTTTTCAGGCTCAATGAAGTCGAGGAGTCTCCAAATGTCCAGGAATCTGCTTACCAATCTGATGAGAGGCAGAGGAGCCTCAGTGTCGAGGTCCGTTCCGTTTCTCATGTTGAGGCTTGGATCAGAGACGAATTCGAAGAAGAAGGGTGGGTTCTTGAGTAGAATTTGCATGAAGAGCGTGCTTGCTCGATGGATGATGCGTGTTCGGTTCGGGAATCTGTAGAAGAGCACGGCGTAGACGCGCGTCAGTGCCGGTCTGACGACCGTCGGTGCGTCGTTAGGGAAGAGCTGGAAGAAGGTGATCATGAGATCGAATACGGGGAGGAAGAGATCTCTTGGCGTTCCAATGACGAGTTGCTCCATGAGGTGAGTCACTTCATCGACGCAGTTTTGCACGATTTGCGCACCGCCGAGAACGAAGTACGACTCCAAGATGCGCACCGTCAAGCTAATCATGTTGGGATCATGCGGCACACGTGAATAGATCTGAAGCAAGCGAGGGAAGAGCTGTTCAAGATCGGGAGTGATGTTGTCCGCCGTTTGGACCAAGTTCCACCACAACCTCAATCCAGGATCCAGTAACAGCACACTATCCGGATGTTCCAAATCAGTAGTTTGTCTCGTCACCTGAATGAGGGAATCGTAGATGTGTCTGTAGTCTGGGAGAGACTCGCAAAGAGAGGCGAGGATTTCGACGATTGGCTTCTTGATATCGTTCTGACCAGTCTGATCGGCAATGTTCCAGAATTCTGTAATATGTTCTACAATAGCAGTGGTGTAGGAAGAGATCCGATCGCCAAGATGCACGACAAATACACCAAGTTGTCTGAGAATGAGCATCGCGAACGCCGTTCCTTGACTGTCTCTGAGGAAGCCCAAGATGTAGTCAACCGTTGGTCGTATACAAGAGCTGTAAGGTTCATAGTCCAAATCCATAGAGCTGAGAAGGTTGTTGATGGAAACGATGGAACTGTATTTCACGATGGTATCCGTATCAGTGAATAGGTTGAGAAGCGTCTCCCATGTCCTCTTGTGAAGTTCAGAAGGAATGTCGTCTACCCAAGCACCAATGATGTCTGCAATGGTCTTCCTTATGATCTTGTAGCGAGGATCTGTGATTGCCAAGTCTGCGTCGAGCATTTGCACTTGCATCGTCTCATAGTCCACCATTCCATTCAGCGAGAAGGAGTTGTATGCGTATTTCAAAACTGACATGCATGCGTCCTTGAGAAGGATGTCTTCCATCGAAACTTCCTCAGCCGGTTTGTCGCAATTCGCACGCACTTGGTGAAGCATTCTGAGCGCCTCATTGCAGACGGACTCTTCGTCGTAGCGGATGAGTCGGTAGAGCAGCTTTTCGGCGGTGTTCTTCACGGTGAAGGTGGCATCGGTGAGATCCTCCTCAAAGTACTCCTCCGGACTCTCCTCCCACACCTCGAGTCTGTCGGGTTGAATCTTGAAGAATCTTCCTACGATGGTCTGAAGCAAGTAGATGAGAGTCTGATGGGAGAAGAAGGTGGTCACGATGTGGTGAGAGGTCTGCACGGCGTCCGCGGTTGCGATTTCAATGTCCGGATCGTTGTGTGGTTCGTCGATCTTTCCCTCGCTGAGGTACTTTAGCGAGTAGGACTGCGTGCTGAGCACGTTGCTGATGAAGGTCATGTAGTGGATGAGTGGTATTTCGAGGATTGCGATGCCGCGCCACTCGTCCTTCCAGTCGCAGAACTCCTTCAGGAAGTAGTTGAGGAACGATAGCAGTACAGGCGTGAAGGTGAGAGGGTGGTCATTTTGAAGGTGGACGACGAATTTGATGAGTTTCAGGTAGAGTTTGTTCAGGTGAGTGGATCCTGGGTAGTTCTGAGTGATTCTCACCAGGAGGGCGATGTTCTCCAATCTGCTCGCCACCATGGTGCAGAATTCGACGAGGAAGTTGGCGTTGTACTGCGATAGCGTAGGGAGGTAGGCAATCAACAAGGTGTGGAGAATGCGGAAGGAGTAGAGACAGTCGTAGCACAGGCGAGGGTCGATCCCATTCTCCTTCTCCTTGCCTCCTGTCTCGATGAAGTGTCCAATCTGCTGCACCAACCTCGCCGTCATCTCGCCCCAAGTCGTTACCAGAGCCATCACCACATCAGGAGAGAACTCTCTCAACTGAGCAATCTTCAAATCGTACGCCCTGACGATCTCGCTGTCGCCCTCAAACTCGTTGTACTCTCTCGTCTCGTCCAACGTAGCAATCATCTTCACCACGAAATGCAACGCAGTCAAATAGCTAGACGCCTGCTCGGCACCAATAGTAGCGGCAAGAAGGGAACTCAGAAGATCGGGCCAAACAGAGGGGAAGTCGTACTTCGCCATCACCGCCAGCGCGGAAGACAGCGCGTAGGACATCTCCACCGAATCATCATCCAACAACGACGGAATCGCCTGACGCAACGCAGCCTTATCTTCCTCTGGTACACAGTAACTATGCGCGCACACACACACACACGCAGGCACGGGAAGGGCGGGAGAGGTCAACACAAAGCTCATCAGCATTCGCTCGAAACTCTAACCGTCGCCTGACACTGACGAAACACACCGCCAGACTCTAACATGCTGGAAAAGAGGGAGAACAGGCATGGAAGAAGGTGGTTTGGCACAACATGGATCATCATTCACGTACTCTGGCTCGGTACGAGGCGCATAGTATTGCACGATTAGAGCTTTCAAGTAGAGCGCAGCTCGCAACCGCGCTTCCAAGTCGATCTCGTTCCTTTTGGCAATGATTTCCTAGTGCACACATGAAGGCGATGGAGGGTAAGACATTGGAAGGAGTGGAGAGGTTTTGGACTCGGGGGAAGGGGCAACGCTCGTTGATCTCGCGAATACAGCGTTCACAGGAGTACACGATGGGGGAAAAGCCGAAAAGATGACGTACCACCAATACACCAGCAAATCCAGGCTCCTTGAAGTATGCCAGAAGCTGGGCGGAGGCAGGATTGCGGATCGCATCGTAGGCAGACGCGGCATTTGACAGCACCTCCATCACGGTACCGATTGGGTCCTCCATTTCAAAACGTTGGCTCTCTTCTCGATTCGGGGAGGCTATTTACCGCATGCGCGTCTCGGCGGCTCAGTTAGAAGTGTTCGGATCCCACAAAACGAGGACGGGGCGAACCCGGAAGTTCGGCTAGACGGAAAAGGCAGGAGGCATCCAATTTGGGACATTTCGGGATGGGTGCAGATCCTCGATGGGATCCGCTGATCATCGTCCAACAGGTCTCTAACACGGGAAGATGAGAAGACGGCATCGGGAAGATGCCGAAAAAGGGAAGATGACGGGACTGGAAGGGATTGAGGAAGAGGGGGCTGACGCGAATCCGCCGGAGAATCCTGACCAGCAACGAGGTGCGCAATTCAGCTGTTCGCCGTCTGCGGCATCAGGTAAACCTTTCTTCGTAGTTCGTAGATATCAATCTTTGAATGGCAGTACGTTCCATGTTGCGCTTGGGGGATGATGCGCACATTAAAGTGCTTCTTGATCTCCTTCCACCACCATTGCTCGATATCGCTCCATCGGTGTTCAATACAGAAGTACGCTCGAGTGTGGGGTGAAGTGATGTCTACGAGCGCTTTGACCAACATGTCGAAGAGTTGCAACTCGTACACGCAATCAGCAGCAATGATGACATCGAACGGTCCTCCTAGGTGGCTAGTATCGCTTCCCCAAAAGAACTCCTTAGCAACGATCGATTCAGTGCGCGGAATTGCCTGTTTCACGGAAGAATAAGAGGGGAGGATGGGATTCTCATCGACATTCTTCTGAAGCAGTTTGAGCTCGTCTTCGAGCTCCGTTAGTACAACATCGGCACCTAATCGTGCAACCACTATTCCTGTAACACCACAACCGGCTCCAATCTCGCAAACCTTCTTTCCATGCCAGTAATCGCCAGGGAACACTTGCTCGTTAGCGAAATAGCTTCCAAGCACCAGTGCGGCATCCCAGAGGCATGAACCAGTATCAATGTTTTGAGTCACATGTACTACGATGTCTTGTGCGAACGAAATATCCACTTGTTCCTGAAACCGTTGCGATTGAGGCATGGCGGCGCGTCTCCAAGCCGGCTCTACATTCGAAGTGGAGTTGGTAGCAGCAGTGGGGTCTGACATCTAGATCTCCTCTTTCAAACAACTCCTATAGACACTTATCTGTTCGAATTTCGACTCAACACCCAGCCGGCAGGCAGCCTCCCAGAGCAGAACTGTCCAGAGGAAGAACTGACACCCTCACTGTGACTCAACTCAGGACATGTCGATTGCGGTGAGTGTACATTGTCTTTGTGTTCTACTACAGCTAGGGGATGAAATTCAGAGCTTTCATGAGGCTACACAGGTGATCTATCAAGTTGGGATCGTTGTTGAGAAGGAGGGTACCAGGAGGAACGTCCGGGCCGACGATCTGCGATTCGGTGTCGGTGACGAGAATACGAAGGTACCGCTCCTCCTTCTTCCAAGCCAAACATACTGCTGCTACTTTCTCGTCCAAAAACTCTCCCAACACTTCGTCTTCAAAGCGAGATGGCTTTCCAAGGACGCAATCGGACAAAACAAGCTCGATTTCTGAGGCCGTTCCCTCGCGCGTTCGTGAAAGATCCTTTGCTGCAGGCAGGGTAGCGACGCTGGGAGGTGGTGCTATGGCCATGGGCTTCGGAAATACGCCTTCGATGAAGTGGCTAAGAAGACCAGCATCGTTGAATGTCAGAAGTTCGGGACTTGCGGCATACGTTTGCAACTCTGTCTTTTCTTCGCCTCCTAGAAGTTGGAGCGTCATGTTGTGCTTTGACAGGTATGCAGCAGTCGGTCTTATGTCCTCAGAGAGGCATGACAAAATGATGCTACCCTGTTGGAGGGAGAGAATGCGAAAGGATGGGTCTCGGAAGGCGAGACGGAAGTCCTTCTCGATCGTTTGGGCTGCATTCGCCATATTTCCGTGGAATGCCTGTTGCAATGAGTCATAATTGCCATTGGGAAGGCGAAGCGTGAATCTGAATATGGATTGTGAGGGAGTATTGACGGTAACAAAGAACCCGGCTGTTTGGAGCGCCTGTGGTTGACTTGACGAGGCCACAGCAGTCGTTGGCGGTGACTGTTGGCTACGAGACGGCTGGCTACGTGTTGCAACTTTTTGCTTGTTCGGATTGCGTGGCATTGGAAGGATCGGCCCCAGCCGCCAGAACTGCATGGCGCAGTCGACGCGAACGAGAACGCGCTCAGGCACGCTGACTCCATTGGGATCAGTTGGTACTTGCCTGGTGCGCCGTTCATATAGCTTCTGAGAACAATTTGCGATTGGCAGCATCTTGTTCTTGGTTTTGGACCATTTGGGCTTCCAAGAGTACCGTCGTTGATGTGGAAACGCGTCTTTTCGCAACCGTTTGTCTGAAATGTCCTCTTGCACCTTTCCTGAGGGCACTACTGGATCCAATCGGTACTTCCGCTATGTATCTCAGGACGATATTGTCTCCACTGCTCCATTTACGCTGAAGAGCGCCGCGTTTCTACCCAAAGTCGAAAATCCCGATTTCATGCATTTGTCGCTCTATTCTGAACATAGGCTCCCAAATCCACCCGAAAAGTTCTCGCATATGAAGGCGCCCAAGGCATTGGTCAGCATTCGACAAGATTTGATGCCGCCAGGGACGTGTGTGCTCCTGAACGAGGATCTTGAGCCGCCCAACGCTTCTGCCTCTTCGTCTTCGGCTTCTTCGTCTGCCTCCGCCTCCACATCTACATCCCCCTCATTATCATCATCGACACCCTCATCTACATCCACATCTCCATCACTATCATCATCCACACCGTCATCTTCATCTACACGCGCACCATCGCCTTCGCCCTCGGTCTCTTCTTCGGCCAACTTGCCCCTTCCCTCTCCTCCTTACGGCGACATCGGTCACTGTCTCCTTTGCTTCTCGTACCAATGCGGTCTTTCGAGTGTACAGGCACAGTGTCTAGCAAATCTTCCGCCACCCAACCCACAACAACTACAGAAGTTACAAAACAAACTCAAGCTCCCGAGTGCCTCTCGTGAACTCCTATCCTCGCTATATCTCTTGGAATACTCCGCAGCCAAGTGTCGGAACCACATTGCTTCTCAACTGGCTGCCACCGCGACTCTTGTTTAGACGGAAACCGAGGAAACATGTTCAGCACCACCCTGCATCTATTCAGGCCCTCGAAGATGATACAATTGTCTCGTGACGTAATATACAGCAACGCTGCCAACCCCGCAAGAATTGTCTATATGGGCACCTGGGAGAGTCTCCGTGAGGCCTTCGCGGACTGGGACCAATTCCTTTGGGACGCAGCCATGGATTGCATCGTCGGAAGTGAATATTCGGATCCGCATCTCGATCAAAAACGGTGAGATCAGTACTGATTACAACTTTTGAGAGAACTTTTGACGGGCGATGTCAAACGACTCGTGCTTGTTGCAGAATGCAATCGGGAGTTGCGAGTTTCAGATTCCTCGAGCGCCCAGGGGGTTTGGAACAATTCGTGTGTATTCGTATGTACAATTGAACTTTAAAGTGCTCCTGTGGGTTAGATGGAGAAGCCTAGCTCCTTTCTGATTGCTGCGATGAAGTCGAGAGCTACTCTGTCCATCCACAATTGCGCCTCTGGTTTCCAAATTCCAGGCGAACGGACCCATCCCATATGTCCACCATACCTAGTTGTCGTCAAAATGAGATTCTGGCGACTCGGGACAATATAATTGGTTAGAGAGGAGGGTGGTGAGTGATGGAACATGACTGCGGTTGTTTGGAGCTCTGTGTACGTACATCGTTGAGCGGAACCTTCTCCTTGGCAAGATCAACGAGGTTCGGTCTGATGATGGGGTCGTCGAGAGCGTTGAGAAGCAGTGTGGGGATGCGGATGTGTTCCAGCCAATCGATGGATCCGTGGTCTGCGTAGTAGTCCTCGGTGCTTTCGTATTGGAGAACCTTTGTTGAGAGTGCGTCGTCCAATTCTTCTAGTGTTTCGGCCTTGCGAGCCTTCTGAAGGTCTACAGTGGGGTGGTCCTTCCAGAGATCCTCCGACTTGACGACGACCTCTTTCCACTTCTTGACGAGCTTGCTGGAGTAAAACTTGTTCTTTTGCATGAGGTAGTAGCCACTACGACCACAATAGCCAGCAGACATGGCAACGGCACACTTGAGCGGGGTGTTCTCCTTCACTTGACCGAGGTAACGCAGGAGAAGGTTCGCACCCAGCGAGAAGCCCACACCATACATTGGTGCATCCGGGCAAGTCTTGCGAACGTGTTTAAACATGATGGACAAATCAGTGGAATCACCTAGAGTAGACATCTCAGCATACTAATACAAAAAGTAGGACGTCAGTTCCACGTGGACCAAGTGTCGCCTCCACATGTCGGACTCATTTTGGCTCCTATACCACCACGTACCGTCAAATCATGTTCTCCACAACCTGGCCAATTGTACGAAACCACATTGAAGCCGTCCTCCTTACAGTAATGGACGAAATTCTTGATGTAGTCATTGCCCGTGTGACCGGCGATCCCTGGCACAATGCTGAGGCATCCGAAAGTCAAGAATCCGTCAGAGAATGCAAAATGCAATAGGCTCAACATTCCGACGGGGGAAGAACGTACCAGATGATACCCTTAGTCCCAGGTCCGCTCTCTAGCCAATCGATCGCAAAATGACCACCATGTCGGTTCGTTAACAGCTCACTGCATCAAACATCCAGAAAGCGTTAGAAACCACAAGCTACTAGGTGAATTGGAGGAAGGCACGGGTACACATACCGTCTCAGGGGATAGGTGGGGCCTTTTCGGACTTGGCTCGCGTAGATACTTTGAACGTGTCCATTGAAGCCCCAAAGAGGCACACGGTCATACTGCTTCATAGTCGAGCAGTGCGAGAGGAGAGCTTGATTAAATTCAGTTGGGTTGCAGAAGATGCTGGATCTGCGAGTACGAACGGTGAAACACCACAACCCGAACAGAATCACCGTGAATCCAAGCACACTGATCGCTGCTACCCACCAAAGATGCCACTCAGACACCCTCAATGCATTCACTAAGGATTCCATAAGGAAACAGGAGATCAGTGACTACTGATGGGACGGAACACAGGAATCACTGACTCCACCAAACCTGTTCCTGAACCTCGTTGACTTACAAATCGATGCGCTGGAAAATGCACCTGCCCGCTGATGGCCAGTTCCCTCTTCTGTCCCCGACGTCCGACTGCGAGCCGTTTCGCGATGCAACCACTTCTTCGCTGATATGTCGACTGCACGAGTGGTTCCGAGAGCAAAGGCAACCCAAAACGTTGGTGCGATCCCAAAAAGGCCTGTTTCAGGGTTTGCCGCTCCCATTGCACTGACTGACAGCACGAATACCCTTCCATCTTCGGTACCTAAAAAGGTTGGCGGATTGCAGAATGTCCGACCCTCGATTGTCCCAACCACTACTGTTACTCCGATTACACCCAAAGTTGGAACATCTTCGACCGTTTCCAAGTCCGTATGAAGCCTTGCTGCCCCGTGAAACGCGTGAACTGGGTCTGACATATTTGCTTCCCCTCTCTAGAGTTCCAACAGCCTTAAAGAACGCGGATACTTTATCCAAAGCTGCCACTACACAAGGTAAACCGATTGATTCCTGGGCGCTCCTACCTGTTCCGATGTCTAGTTCGCGCAGTTTCAGCGAGTTGATGAAGAGCGAGGAGCATCTGAGCTCCAAAGTCTCCCAGCTGCAGGTATTGGTGGAGCAGCAGCAGCAATCACTATCCGCCAAGGACTGTGAGATACGTGCTTTGAAAGCTGAGGTTGCGAGTGGTCAGGAGATGATCGCGAAAACGCATCGCTCCTTGGAGTCGAAATCCGAGTCTCTGCTTGCCCAGCAGCACGAGAAGTACCAAGATTTGAATGAGCGATACCTGGAATTGCTATCGCGTGCCCGATTATGCGAATCAAAGTTGGAGGAGCTGTTGATTGACCCACTGACGCTGCAACCGTTCAAGTCACGGGTCTCCGTACAGGCCGAAGCCGAGAACACACTTCAACGTCATCGCACCATCCTCACCATCATCGAAGAGCATCAAAACAAGGAGGACACTCATATTCTCGAATTGCAGCAGGAGACGGCGAACATTCTCAGGAGAGCAGTGGAAGAACTTGCACCCCCCTCCTCTTCGGCTGCGGCCGATCTCATTGCTTCTGCACGCCATCGAAGCTCCCGATTCACAGAACAACAGCTTCGCCAAGTTGAAATGTCTATTCCAACCTTGATTTTGGACGATCACGCTGCACATGATGACGACAACAACGAGGATGATGAAACGTCTGCCACTTCGGATCGCGATCTCGAC
>Ga0307375_10005701_pt1 | contig 11628 bp, 9 predicted proteins | sample TR1MG_FD_202531 | JGI IMG/M metagenome (GOLD analysis project Ga0307375, IMG submission 202531) | Soil microbial communities from Risofladan, Vaasa, Finland - TR-1 | ecosystem: Environmental > Terrestrial > Soil > Coastal area > Acid sulfate soil | place: Finland: Risofladan, Vaasa | collected... | reverse complement strand
GTACCGGCAAGTTACCGATACGCATGTCCTTTAGACCACTCGGTTAACTCCCGTCGGCTCTTAGATCAACGAGATTAATCAGAATTATTTTCGAGAATGGGTATTCATGCGTCCAGCCACTGCTTCTGAGCGGAATACATCATGAGACTTTTGATCCAAATTCTCGTAGTTGAAGACGATCTGGACACGCGTCTACTGATCGAGCGCATCATCCGCGAGGATGCCCAACTTGCCATTTGCGGGCATTCAGATTCCGCTGACGACGCTATCACCCTTGCCCAACTGTTCTCGCCTGATCTTGTCATTCTGGATCACCACATTGAGGGTCAAGCAACTGGGCTGGAGATAGCGCCATTGATCAAGGCCGTCGCATCGGACACGAAGATTATATTGTTCACGTCTGAGAATGTTTTAGATGAGATAGACAGCCAGGGTGCAATAGATTCGTATCTGCCCAAGACCGATATACAAAAACTACTTCCAACTATTCAAAATTTGATGTTTTAGGTTCCAGATCGCGGTCGCGCGCCTTCGGTGCTTCGTGCGTGGTCTCGAGCATCTTGAAGGTCTTTTGGCGTATCCACGTCCGACAGCATCCATGGGTCTGTTTCATTAAGCGTCTCAAAATGCAGCTCGCCGAGTAAGCGCTTAATAGATCCATTCACGACGATGCCGACACTTGATAGGGCATTTCTCACTGACTCCGTGCGATAGGCAGCACAAAGAGGTTGTAAGTTTCCAACTGAATCTATAGGGATGATGGCGTCATTCTCGGTCGGTGAATCACGTAGCAACTCCAGAAGTCGTTGACCAATATCGCCCACGAAAGGCATGTCAACAGCTAGCAAAAGAAACTGATCGTGCGCTATTTCAGCCACTCCGGCTGTTAACGCGGCAAGCGGTCCTGCTCCAACGGGGCTTTCGCGCGTGACGATAACATCTCGATCTGAATCCAGTAGATACTCGCCTACGACAATAACCTGGGCATCATTTGGGATCGTACGAAAGATGCGCTCCATCATGGTTACGCCATTTATCAGCGTGGACGCTTTATCACGACCAAGTCTGCTCGCTCTACCGCCGGAAAGGACTACGACGCTGAACATGATTTGCGCCCTCCCTCTAATTTGCGTGAGCGGCGGTTGCCTCACCGATCAGAAAGCAGAATTCCAGTCAGCCTGTTTCGGCGGAGCACATGCACCCACCTTGTCAGCGTCGCGCTAAAGAGAAAACTGAATAAGCCTGCAATTAGCCCACCCTCCAAAAGGCCAACCACTACGTCCATCGGAAAATGAACGCCGACGTAAACACGGGCAAAGGCCATGACCAATGCCAACGCCGAAGCTACTAAGCCAAGCTTTCGGGAGACGTAGAAGAGGGCGACCGTGATGGCACCACTTGCGACCGCGTGATCACTGGGAAATGACCAATCATGAGTCTTGGTGACAAGGACAAGCACATTGGGCCAGATCGTAAATGGGCGCGGGTGTTTGAAATGGCTGGAGATTGGCTGGTTAATGATGAACGAAAACACCGCCACTATCGGCGTGAGTAAAACCGCAGCCATAACTCGATCCATCTCCCGACGAGAGACCCACCAGGCAATTAGCATCAGGACTGCAAAAAGACCTATGCCATATTCGGCATAGGCAGTAAAGAACGCATGGAGCCACGGCGTCGAACGCGCAAAATGGTTTATATCGAGGAACCAACTGTTATTCACCGGGCTACCCTACGCCGAGCGGCGTCCAAAATTTGCCGCACGGCCAATCCTCGCCAAGCCCACAGGCGCGGTTCATCTCAGAGGGGTGGTGTCAGAAGCCGGTCCCCGACGCTGAACTCTTGACGCCCTGATCCGTCGAGTAACCAGACCGACTTATGGCCCTTGACGGTCCACTCATACGGTCCACCGACTAGCGCAGTGTCTTCATCGATCCCCACGACGGAGATGCCCTCGGGAACGTCAGAAAAGCGCGATAGCAGTTCGGGAACTCGAGCGAAAAAGCGATCAAAATGCGGCATTACCCGAAGGTGTGGGAGCAGGCCAAGGCCCGGCGTCGGTTCTTGAAATGGCAATCGAAGCGCAGGTACCCAGCCGGTCAATGCCATCGCCCCCGCACTGCACCCGGCAAGAGCGGCTCCACCCTCCCACTCTTCGACAATCGCCGCCCACAACGCCGTTCCGCTAAGTGACTTTGCCAAGTGGCTCGGATTACCACCTGATAAATAAATGAGCCCAGCGCCGCGAATCATTTCGGCATGCGATGGATCATCAGCGCCTTCGTGATCGCGAACATGGATAGAAATCGCATCAGCGCCGAGGCGATCCGCCTGTTCTTTCCCCAAACGCACCCAATAGTCAAACGAATCATCACCTTCCAACCCCGCCGCCAAGGGAATCTGCACATACTTACCCGGGCGTCCCATAAGAAGTTCGCGCTCTATTTCCAGCATGATCGGCAGATATTCGCCGGAACCAACTAAGGCAATCGGCCCTGGTGTCATGTCAGCTCGATCTCCCACGACGACTCCCCAGAATCGTCGCGAATCGTAACTTTTAATTCGGTCAACCGATCGCGAATTCTGTCGGCTTCGTCCCAGCGCTTCTCGGCGCGAGCTAGTTGCCGAACTTGAATCAGCGCCTCAACAAAAGGACTAACAATTGTGCGCACATCCACGCTAGGGCTAACCGCCAATTGCCCAAGGCGCGTTATAAGTGCATGGACAATCGCACGTGTGTCGATATCGCGCTCTATCTCATCCAGGTTTAGCAGGGCACTAACAGCATCCTTAACTCGGCCAGATTCGAGCATCTCTTCGACGTGTCGCGCCTCGACTCGGTCTGCAGCTTCAGCGGCAACATTCACGAGTCTCGTTCCGGCATGATCAGCAATCTCCCGTACCGAAACACTTTCCCCCGCCGACACCGTCCAGATTCGGCCATCCATTCGGACGCTCAGTTTTCCGCGACCGAAAACATGGGCACGTTGTTCGTCGAGATCGATTCGAACGCCCGTATGTTCGTCGACCCCAAGAATGAATGTATCGGCGGGTAACTGCGCCTCAAGCATCGAGAGTCGGCGCTCACCCATGTAACAGAAACGAGTGTCGTGAGTGGCGCCTTCGGCATTGTCGAAGTGTGGGATCACCGCGGCCTTAAGACCAGTGACTCTGCCCAAGAGATCCATCCCTTTACGCCAGACCGGTGCTTCGCCAACTTTGTAGATTTCATACACCGGAACGGTATGAGTCCCAGCGGTTACCGCAGCCGCCGACGCAAAAATGACAACGCCTTGCTGCAGAACCTCCTCCAGCGCCGCGGACATCCCCGTTTTCTGCCAAACATCAAGAGCGTACGTGGGGCTGCCAGGGCCGGCAAAAACCCACGAGGCTCCTCGGACGGCGGCAAGTGCCTCTCCGATCGAGGCTGCAGACTCGTCGGTCGAGCGGAGTCTGGCCCTGGCCACCTTTGTGCCGACGGAATTTTGGAAATACTCTTCAATCCGACTTGAGATTTCGTCGATGTTCTCCTGAAAGCCATAGGAGGTATCTAAGTAGACCGCTATTAGGTCTCTGACCTCGGACAACTGCTCGAAAATCTTTTGGTGTGGGGTGACCATCGTGGGACTCGTCTCGCCCGAACCGAGCAAGACCAAGTTACGCGCCATAGATAGATGGTCGCACTTGAGGCGAGACTCCGCACCAGGAGCAGACCATTTGAGCGTGAAAACCGCGGTGTTCAACACCATCTTGAGATGGTGGGCCCCGTCGGGATCGAACCGACGACCCACGGATTAAAAGTCCGTTGCTCTACCGACTGAGCTAGAGGCCCGGGATCAATCAAAAAGCCTCGACAAAAGTCATGGCAAAAGTCATGGCAAGGTCGCGTCTCTGAAAGTCCTGGGGGAAGTCTAAAGGAAATCGTCCCTTGGTCAGACCAACCCCCCAGCCCTAACAGGTTGCCAAGGCATGGAGCAGATCGTCCGAATCCAGCGCGAAATGACCAGGATCCATCGCACCAGGACGCTCGGGTTTCGAATCCCTTCGGGCGCGCCAGTCGGGGTCGAAAGTACGCATTGCGCCCGAGTTCGCGCATGTGGGTTCAACTTTCCATGTGTTCTTCCAGTACAGGGAGAGTTTATAAACTGCTCCCAGAACCGCAGATCATCTGCAATGCGCTCCCCGATCTGAATGAGGAACAGTCTCGTGACATCCCGCCAGAATCAAACATCCACGGCAGTTTCATAACTTTCTACATTGGCGATGCTGCAATTTAAGGTTGGTGTCAACACTTGTATTAAGGCTCTCGTGTTCTAGAAAGTCCAAAACATTTCGTTGCGCGCTTGGCCAAAACACCCGAGCGGACCTGGAGCCCTTCCTAAATTGATATCTGCACTTTTTCCTCGTGCCAATCCATCACCAGCGCAATATTGGTCGGCACCTGGAATTACGCAATTCCCTGACGGTCTTCAAACAAAATGACGACGATCGCACTTGCTATCCCCCATTGGTTCATCTCATGGCGACCAAAACATTTTCCGAAAAGGAGATGCGGGCCAAGTCCAATAGAAGAGTGCTGAAACTCAATCAAACGGCTCGGAAGAGTCGTAGGTCCGTCGGCTGACTCAATTGAGAAAGTGGTGGTGAGCCGAACGAGCGGCGAACCTGTGCAACAGGTGGCTGGCGGTAGAGAGTTGTGCGCTGCTTTGAATTCCGTCCCACCGAATGAATAATCGTTTCCATCTCCTCTGGAGACAACTCCTCGCCATGCCCGGCGCCTGCGGCCCGCGATATTGACTCATTCATCAGCGTTCCACCCATATCATTTGCGCCGCTTTGGAGCGCAGCAGCTGCACCGGTTGGGCCAAGTTTCACCCACGAGGCTTGGATCCGATGGATGAGCGGGTTGAGGGCGAGTCGGCTGACTCCGTGCATCAGGATCGACTCGCGATAGGTAGGGCCGCGCCGAGCTCTACCCTTGAGATATAGCGGTGCCTCTAGGTGGACGAATGGCAGCGGAACGAACTCGGTGATGCCGCCGGTTCGCTCTTGGATACCACGCAGGACCAGCAGGTGGCGAGCCCAGGAGTCATACCCCTCGACGTGTCCGAACATGATTGTGCTAGTTGTCGGCAGTCCGACTCGGTGGGCTGTCTCGATCACTTCTACCCACTCGGCCGTGTTGAGTTTGTCTGGGCAGATGATTGCCCGAATATCGTCGTCGAGGATTTCAGCTGCCGTCCCGGGAAGGCTGCCAAGGCCTGCATCACGAAGTTGTGCGAGGTAGTCCTCCAGTTTCAGTCCGAGGGTGCGGGCCCCTTGGCTAACTTCCAGCGGCGAGAATGCGTGGACGTGCATGGTCGGCAATTCAGTTTTGATTGCACGCAGAACCTCAAGGTAGAACTCGCCAGTGAAGTCAGGGTGGATCCCACCCTGCAGACAGACCTCTGTTGCTCCGCGCGCCCAGGCCTCGTGGCTACGCCGAACGATCTCCTCCAGCGGCAGGAGGTAGGACTTGCCGCGCAGATTTTCGGCCAATTTGCCTTTGCTGAATGCGCAGAATTGGCAGTGGTACGAGCAAACATTCGTGTAGTTAATATTTCGGTTGACAACGTAAGTGACTTCATCACCATTGATCGCCTGCCGAAGTTCATTAGCGGCCTCGGTCACAAGACGTACTTCCCCACCTCGGGCTTGGAAGAGACGGACAATCTGCGATTCCGTCAGCGAATCACCGCCAACTGCCCGCTCAAGTATTCCAATTATGGAATCGCGTGACTTGGTCGGTACGACACCTGAGGTCAACGTAGAAAGTTCGGGTCCATCCGGCGTGATCCCGGCGAACCAGGAGTCGTCGCGAGAGAGGTTGGCACCATCAGCTAGTTCCAGCACGGCGGGCGTGACTGCTTCGTCAAGCCAAATTGTCGCGTCTTTCACGTATTCCGGGTATGTGGTAAGCCGCGGCAGGAGCGTTAGTCCGCGAGACTCCGTTACCGATGCTAGTTGCTCTAGCTCTGGCCAGGGCGCCTCTGGGTTTACATGGTCGAGCGTGACGGGCGAGATGCCGCCCCAGTCATCGATCCCAGCGTCAAGGAGCCGACCAAAATCCTCGGTCAGGTTAGGTGGAGCCTGGATGTGCACTTCACTGCCCAGGATCAGCCGGGCTACGGCGATCGTCCAGAGATGATCGTCAAGCGAGGGCTCTGGGTAGTCGGCCATCTTCGTTCCTGGCTTTGCCCGGAAGTTTTGGACGATCACCTCTTGGATATGGCCGTAGCGGGCGTGCAGATCAGCGATGGCGAAGAGAGCATCAATTCGCTCTTCCCGGGTTTCGCCAATTCCGATGAGAATTCCGGTCGTAAACGGGATCGACAAGCGGCCGGCGGCTTCGATCGTGGCAAGCCGGCGCTCTGGCGATTTGTCTGGAGAGCCATAATGCGGCTGACCCTTTTCGCCTAACCGAGGACTCGTGCTCTCAAGCATGATTCCCTGGGAGGGCGAGACCTTTCGAAGTTTTGCCAACTCTTCTTCTGTTACCACACCTGCGTTTATATGCGGCAACAACCCAGTCTCTTTTAGGACAATGCCGGCAACTTCAGCTAGGTAAGAGATCGTCGTTTGATGGCCATATTCGGCCAGTTCATTGCGAGCTACGGCATAGCGCAATTCTGGCTTGTCGCCAAGGGTGAAAAGCGCCTCGCGGCAACCCGCAGCTACTCCTGCCCGAGCAATCTGCAATACCTCCTCAAGATTCAGGTACGCCCGTTCGCCACGACGTGGGGGCTGGGCGAAAGTGCAGTAATGGCAGACGTCCCGACAGAGTTTCGTAAGTGGAATGAAGACTTTGGGAGAGTAAGTAACTTGGCCGTGACCACGTAAATCTCGCAGAACTGACGCGCGGGCGAGTAGGTTCTCGAACTCGGAGCCTTCTGTAATTGGAATCAGGCCCACAGCTGTCACTAGATCGATGCCCGGGACCACCGAGTTGGCAGGTGCTAGCAGGTGGGTTGTGTGCGATGCGTTCTGTTCGGTCGTAGTAGGGGTCATAGGAACGGCAAACTCCTCTTTAGATCTCCGTAAGTTCGGGTGAATCGCCACAAGCCTAATGTCTTCATAATCGTCTAGCGACATTAACAAATAGTCGCGCAACAAAGGCGCATCACACCAGCGTCACTAAATGCACTGTGACCACTCATCGTGAAATACTTTTGGTGAAATACTTTTGCTTATGCCTCAATCGCAATTATCCAGGAGTTAGACTCTATCGTTCCTCGAAATGGCATAACTTAGACGGCGATGCGCAGACTCCGTGCGCTTTGATGTTTAGGCCATCGCACAGATACCCTAGCCTCAACAAAACATTAGGTGGAGAAAAATGACCATGTTCAAGATCGCCATTCTTGGTGGGACCGGACCCCAGGGCAAGGGTCTTGGCTACCGGTTCGCCAAAGCCGGCCACCCTGTGATTCTCGGATCCAGAACCCCCGAGAGAGCAGCGGCGGCAGCCGATGAATTAGGCGCCAGATTGCCCACCGGCTTGAACATCAGCGGTACCGATAACGCTAATGCGACCAAAGACGCGGATGTGGTAATCCTCGCAGTCCCTTTCAAGGGACACAGTGAACTGTTGATCGAATTGCGTCCTTATTTGGAAGGCAAGATCGTGGTGAGTTGCGTAAACCCGCTTGGCTTTGACGGTCTGGGGCCCTTCGGCCTTAACGTCGAAGAAGGTAGCGCCGCCGAGCAAGCCGCGGCTCTCCTGCCGAATTCGAAAATAGTTGGCGCATTCCATCACCTCTCAGCCGTATCCCTTCTCGGCGATGCTGAACTACTTACGGATGATGACGTGCTTGTCTGTGCTGACGATCCGGATGCTCGTCAGGTTATTGTTGCCTTAGCAAGCCTGATAACTGGTAAGCCGGGCATCGCTGCAGGTGGGTTGCGGTTGGCACGCTATCTAGAACCTTTTACGGCGGTCCTTATATCAATCAATAAGCAATACAAGGCACACTCGGGAGTCTTGATCTCCGGACTACCGGACGTGGCCAAAGGACTCTGAACGCCGACACACTCGGTAGAAGACAACAAGCATTTATAGCTAGAAAATTACACACGCTGGAGAATGATCAATACATGCGCGTGATGTGATCGATATCTAGAGGCGATCGCGGAATTGGAGTGGCCGCTGGATGCCCGATCGCGATGGTGCCTAGCGGTTCCCAGGTAGCATCCAGATCCAGCACTCGCCGCACGACAGGGGCGCAGAAGAGCGCTGCGGATACCCATGCAGCGCCAAGACCTTCGGCATTGAGAAAGAGCAAGAAATTCTGTATAGCCGCTCCACCTGCAAGAGTGAACATATTTGCTTCTGCTTTATTTCGCTCCACGTCTCTGTAAATATGTGCCGCATCTCTAACTAGACAAGGAATCACGAGTACTGGAGCCTTGGACAAAAATGCCCCACGAGTGATGCGCTTATCGATGCTCACATCGTCAAAAGAGTCACTCGCAAGATCTCCGCGCCAAGCCTGCGCCATTTCATCAAGCAATCGTTTCTTGATTCTCTCGTCCTTCACAACCGCAAAGCGCCATGGTGATGAATGATGCGGTGCCGGTGCCGTGATCGCGGCACCGATCGCTGCCCGCACTAACTCATCATCGACGGGCGTATCGGTAAAGTCTCGGATAGTGCGACGCGACGAAATTGTTTCTCGATGACCAAGCCGAAACCAATCATCGACGGGCTTACGAATCAACGCAGAAACGCCATCACCATTCTCGGCGATCACGTATTGCGACAGGCCGGAAATTACCGCTACGGGAACTTGCGAAAGTTTACTTCGCACTAATTCACTCGCGGAGGCAAGCTCATCGGCAATCGCGGTTATCGTGGCGTGCAATTCATTACCAAACTTGTCGAATTTGCCGCGATGATCTTCGAAGACCTGCAACCCCGCGCACCCAACCGCCTGATCAATCAATCCCTCACGCCAAGGTCTACCAAAGGTGTCAGTAATCAGTACCGCAATCTTCTTGCCTGTTCTCTCTTTCAATGAAGCGCACAAACTGCGAGCGCTCTCATCAGAATCAACTGGCAGCAACGCCACTTTACCTTCAGGCAGATTCGAGGCATCAACCCCAGCTGCTGCCATCACAAATCCGTGTCGAGTCTGGCTGATTGTGGTTGTCCCTCGTTGGGCAACTATCCGCATAGTTTCGGTTGCAATGGCCGAATCGCGGCTGTGCGCATCAAGCGACGCTCCTTCCGACTTGCTAATGATTTTGCTCGTTACGACTACTATGTCGCCGTCTTGCAGCGAACAGGCTTTCAAAATTAGTGTCGCTAGGTCATCTCCGGCGATGATTTCTGGTAATCCTTCAACACCAGTGATTGAAAAAGAAGTCACGAAATACTTCTATGCTTCTGCAAGTCACGTGCCAATTCAACTGTCGCGCTGGCGATGGCATTGGTGGAGTCCATATCTATCATGAGGAGCGGCAGAGAGCGCACCTCGATGCCCGAGATTGAGGTCGCTGCATCGACCGTGTCCACAAGCCAACCGTCAAGTAGGCCACCGGCTGATCTTGCTCCATAGTGAGCGCCAACGGCGGCTGCACTCGTGGCGACACCAATACTGTCTAGGCATTTATCGGCCATCCCGCGCACGGGCGCACCACCAATGATCGGCGAAACTCCAACGATAGCTGCGCTAGCCGCCTTCAAGGCATCCGAAATCCCGGGTACTTGGAGAATAGTGCCAATCGAAACCACCGGATTGCTTGGTGGAAAAAGAATCAAATCTGCCACTTCGATCGCTTCTAATACGCCATCTGCTGGTTTCGCCGCTTTCGCATTGACCGCGACAATCTGCTCTGCCACAGGTTGTGCTCGAAGACGGATCCACCATTCTTGAAAATGTATGAAGCGACTCCCGCTCTCGTCACTAATTTTTACATGCGTTTGGACGCGCTCATCACACATTGGAAGCAGTTCAACACCTAAATCCCAACGCTTGGCAAGTGCTGCGGTGACCGCCGTAAGTGAATCTCCGGCGTTTAGCATTTCGGTCCGAATCAGATGTGTCGCCAGATCTTTATCTCCTAGACCGAACCAGGTGGGACCAAAGCCGAAGGCTGCAAGTTCGTCTTTCGCTTTGAAGGTCTCATCGTCTCGTCCCCATCCGGTCTCGTCGTTCGCAACACCAGCCAGCGTGTACATGAGAGTGTCTAGATCTGGACTAATCCGCAGTCCGAAGAGAGTTATGTCATCACCGGTGTTGCCGATGACGGTTACCTTAGAGTTTGGGGCTACGGCACGTAGCCCGCGGAGGAAACGGGCGCCGCCGATCCCACCCGCAAGAACAACGATCCGCTCCACGAAGGTTCATCCAAGCGCAATCAAGGTGAAAAAGCATTTTATGGAAGAGGCAGGCGCGAGAACTCATATCTTCGCCAAGAAAACACTTGCCGGACGTAACGTTCAATTGTGATACCAAACCTTCCCTGTTTTCATGTCCCTGTTTTATGGACGGTCTCTCGATTGAATTGAAGCGGTTCCTTTCTCGGGCAAGCAGCTGGCAAATGGTTACGCCCAGATTCTTCGTGGTTATTCCTAGCCACAGGCATACCGTGAAGTTTCCCAAGGAACTCTCGGTTATGACAGAGCCATGTGGCTTCCGGCAGATCTTGGCATCTTGCGGAAATGGGGGGCGCTCACTATCGAGGAGGCTGCGCGATCGCAGCAGCGGACGGCGGAGAAGCACTTAGTTAGCCTTCCGGTCGGTGACTTCTCAGAACTGATAGCTATGTTGATGGCTCATACGTATTAAGACTTGAACCCTGGCATAATCAAGACAAGCGGTCGAATTTTGGAAGACCAACCTGTCTTGCGCTCTACGCAGTTCAGCATCGGAGCAACTGAACTTGGCTTTCCGATCCAGAGTGACGGCGTGGTTTTGAACCCATCAGTTAGTTCGATGGCCTTTAGATTGAGTAGGAAGGGCGGCACTTCCCTCTTGGACTAATTCGCTTCTGCCGCCAACTCGGCGTCAAAGTGTATTGATTGACCGACCGGTTTCTGCTGGTCATCTAGATACCTACGAAGTTGCATCCATCGGTACGGCGGGGTTCGTGAAAGGGGACTGACGCGTGAGCAATTCAGATCTTGAGGCATTTTTAACTAGCACGGCGGTGGAACGACTTGAGTCGTACAAAGAATTCCTTCGAATTCCATCCATCTCGACGCTTCCCCAACGGGCGCCCGATTGTCGACGGGCTGCGGTCTGGTTGGCTGATGAACTTGGACGCATTGGCATCGAAAACGCCGAAGTGAGCGAGACCGCAGGGCTACCAATGGTCTACGGCGACTGGATTCATGCGCCGGGAGCTCCGACAGTCCTCGTCTACGGACATTATGACGTCCAACCAGTAGAACCTCTCTCAGAATGGCATACCGATCCTTTCGAACCAGCAGTAAGCGGCAATCGTATGATCGGGCGCGGGGCAGCCGATGACAAGGGGCAGATCCACATTCATCTCAAGGCCGTTGAAGCGCTGCTCGCTACTCGGAGTCGAATTCCCGTAAATCTTCGTTTCATCTTTGAGGGCGAAGAAGAGGCAAGTTCAGCA
>Ga0307375_10005700_pt1 | contig 11629 bp, 15 predicted proteins | sample TR1MG_FD_202531 | JGI IMG/M metagenome (GOLD analysis project Ga0307375, IMG submission 202531) | Soil microbial communities from Risofladan, Vaasa, Finland - TR-1 | ecosystem: Environmental > Terrestrial > Soil > Coastal area > Acid sulfate soil | place: Finland: Risofladan, Vaasa | collected... | reverse complement strand
AATGCGCATGAACTTCTTGTCGCGAAGCTCGCGGCCGACGGGGCCGAAGATTCGCGTGCCCCGGGGCTGCAACTGATCGTTGATCAGCACCGCGGCGTTCTCATCGAACTTGATGTAGGAACCGTCAGGACGACGCTTCTCCTTGGCGGTGCGAACGACGACGCAGCGCACTACGTCACCCTTCTTCACCGCGGCACCGGGGATGGCGACCTTCACCGTCGCGATGAAGACGTCACCGATCGACGCGTAGCGGCGGCGTGAACCACCGAGCACGCGGATGCAGAGGACTTCCTTCGCACCGCTGTTGTCGGCGACCTTGAGGCGGGATTCTTGCTGGATCATCGAGCACGCTCCACAATTTCGGTCAGACGCCAGCGCTTGAGCTTGGACAGGGGACGGGTCTCCTGTACGCGCACACGGTCGCCGATCTTCGCTTCGTTCTTCTCGTCGTGGACGTACAGCTTCTTCGTGCGCTGGACGGTCTTGCCGTAACGGGGGTGGCTAACCCGCTCGTTCACCGCAACGACCAGCGTCGACGCCATCTTGTCCGAGACGACAATGCCCTCACGGACCTTGCGAGGATTCTCGCGGGTCGTGTCGTTCGTCGAGTCAGTCATGACTACTCACCTTCTCCAACGGCCTCAGCGGCCGAAATCTCTCGCTCGCGCAGGAATGTGGCGATGCGCGCGATGTCGCGTCGAACCTCACCCAACCGTGCCGAGTTGTCGAGCTGACCGGTGGCCAGCTGGAAGCGCAGGTTGAACAGCTCACGACGAGCCTCACTCAAACGCTCCACCAATTCGTTGTCACCGAGGAGACGGAACTCCGCGATGCGCTCTTTCGTCTTTGCCATTAGATGGTCACCTCCGGTGTGCCGTGCGTCCCGGGACGGATGACGAACTTGGCCTTGATGGGTAGCTTCTGGATGGCTCGCTCCATGGCGGCGCGGGCCAATGTCTCGTCGACACCACCCAATTCGAACAGGATGCGACCGGGCTTGACGACGGCGACCCAGAACTCGGGGTTGCCCTTGCCCGAACCCATGCGGGTTTCGGCCGGCTTCTGGGTGACGGGCTTGTCCGGGAAGACCCGGATCCAGACCTTGCCACCACGCTTGACGTGACGGGTCATCGCAATACGTGCCGCCTCGATCTGGCGGGCACTGAGCCAGCCGTTCTCGAGGGCTTGGATACCGAAGTCACCAAAGGCCAGCTCGACGCCGCCCTTGGCCATGCCGGTCATACGACCACGGTGTTGCTTGCGGTGCTTTACCTTGCGGGGCATCAACATGATTACTCAGCGTCCTTTCGAAAGTGCGGCGTGTCGGTGTGATCTTGGGCCGTACGGCGCTCGATCTCTTCCTCGACGCTCAAGCGACGCTCGACTTCGTCATTGGCCGCCAACAGGTCAACGGGCTTCACGTCGGCGACGACGTCACCGGCGACCGCCTCGGTCTCGACACGGCGGCGTCCGCCACCGGCACGAACGACACCCTTGGGCACCGCGGGGGTGGCCCCGACGGGCACCGCGTCGCCGGCGGCCATGGCGGCCTCGCGAACGATCTTCTCGTCGTTGGTCAACTGGTACGGCAAGATGTCGCCCTTGTAGATCCACACCTTGACTCCGATGCGACCCGTCGAGGTGCGAGCCTCGCGAAAGCCGTAGTCGATGTCGGCGCGAAGGGTGTGCAGTGGCACGCGACCTTCACGGTAGGACTCACGGCGCGACATTTCAGCGCCACCGAGACGACCCGATGCCTGGATCTTGACGCCCATGGCACCGGCCTTCTGCACGGTCTGGATCCCACGCTTCATCGCACGGCGAAACGCCACGCGACGTAGCAACTGGTCGCAGATTCCCTGCGCGATGAGCGCCGCGTCGAGCTCGGGCTGCTTGATCTCTTGGATGTTCAGCGAGATCTTGTTCTTCTGGCCGGTGATCTTCTCGAGGTCCTTCTTCAGACGTTCGGCCTCGGCGCCGCGTCGACCGATCACGATGCCCGGACGTGCCGTGTGGATGTCCACGCGGATACGGTCCGAGTTGCGCTCGATCTCAATACGGCTGACCGCGGCACTCTCGAGCTGCTTGGTCAGGTAGTCGCGAATCTTCCAGTCCTCGATGACGAGGTCCTTGTAGCCGCGCTCCTTGAACCAGCGCGACTTCCAGTCCGTCGTGATGCCGAGGCGGAAACCGTAGGGGTTTACCTTCTGACCCATTAGTTCTTCTCCTCAGTGGCGTTCTCTGACACCGTCTCGTCGGTCGAGGTCTCCTCGACAACCGTCTCTTCTGTCGCGGTGTCCACTTCGGTCATCACTTCTTCAGTGACGACGTCGGTCTCGACTGCCTCGGTCTCTATCTGATTCTCAAGCTCTTCGGCGGCGACCGCAGCGGCGGTCTCGCGCTTGTTGAGGCTGGCGGTCTGGTCGGCGCGGCGGCGCGACGACGCGACGCGGCGCGTGCGTGACGCGACGGCCTGGGCTGAACGGGCGGCCTGCAAGATGGCGAGGCGGTCGTCGTCCAGACGTGACACGATCACGGTGATGTGGCAGGCGCGCTTGCGGATCTTGCCCGCACGGCCACGCGCACGTGGGGTGAAACGCTTCATCGTGATGCCCTCGTCGGCGTAGGCCGCCGAGACGAAGAGCTCGTCGGCGTTCATGCCGTCGTTGGTCACCGCGTTGGCGACCGCTGACGCGAGCACCTTGCCGATGACGCCGGCGGCCTCACGGGTGGTGCCCGCCAGGATCTCACGTGCGGTGTTGACGTCCTCGTTGCGGATGAGGTTCAACACGACGCGGGCCTTGCTCGCCGACATGTGGTAGCCGCGCAGCGTGGCGCGGGTACCCGGACGTTCGTTGGTCTTGGGACCGGTCATTAGCGCTTACCTGTCTTTTCCTGGCCGGCGTGGAACTTGAAGGTCCGCGTCGGGGCGAACTCGCCGAGCTTGTGGCCCACCATTGACTCGTTGCAGAACACGGGGACGTGACGACGACCGTCATGCACCGCGAAGGTGTGTCCGACCATGTCGGGGATAACCGTCGAACGACGACTCCAGGTCTTGATGACCTTCTTCTCGTTGGCTGCGTTCATCGCGTCCACCTTCTTCAAAAGGTGGGCATCAATGAAGGGACCCTTTTTTAAGCTGCGTGACATTTGTCTACCTACCTCCGCGAGCCGCGTCCACGGCGACGACGAATAATGAGCGCGTCTGATGCCTTTGGCAAACGCGTACGACCCTCTGGCTGACCCCACGGTGATACGGGGTGACGTCCACCGGAAGTCTTACCTTCACCACCACCGAGTGGGTGGTCGACTGGGTTCATGGCCACACCACGCGTCTGGGGGCGAATGCCCTTCCAGCGGTTACGGCCGGCCTTACCAATCTTGATGAGTTCGTGCTCGGAGTTGCCGACGATGCCGAGCGTCGCACGGCAGTCGATCTGTACGCGGCGCATTTCGGTCGAGGGCAGTCGAAGGGTGGCGAAGTCGCCGTCCTTCGCCACGAGCTGAACGCTCATGCCCGCGCTGCGTGCCATCTTGCCGCCACCACCGGGGCGCAGCTCGACGTTGTGCACGGTCGCACCGGTAGGGATGTAGCGCATGGGCAACGCGTTGCCGGTGCGGATGTCGGCCTTGGGGCCCGACTCGATGACGTCGCCGACCTTCAGGCCGTTGGGCGCGAGGATGTAGCGCTTCTCACCGTCGGCGTAGTGCAGCAACGCAATGCGGCACGTGCGGTTCGGGTCGTATTCGATTGCGGCGACCTTCGCGGGGATCGCGTCCTTGTTGCGCTTGAAGTCGATGATGCGGTACTGCTGCTTGTGACCACCACCGCGGTGACGCGAGGTCTTGCGGCCGTAGCTGTTGCGTCCACCCGTCTTGGGCTTGGGCGCGAGCAGTGACTTCTCCGGCGTCGACTTCGTGATCTCGGCAAAGTCCGAGACCGTCTGGAAACGACGACCGGGGCTGGTTTGTTTGCGGTGACGCAGTGCCATGACAGTCCTTAGTTCTCGAAGAGATTGATCGAGTCGCCCTGCTTGAGGGTGACGATGGCCCGCTTCGTGCTGGGGCGTGCGCCCACAACACCGGTGCGACGGTTGCGCGTCGTCTTACCCTTGCGGTTGAGAGTATTGACGTTGGTCACCTTGACGTTGAAGGCCTGCTCGACGGCGTTTCGCACGTCGATCTTGGTCGCCTTGGGGTCAACGATGAACACGTAGGTGTGGTTGTCCATGAGACCGTAGGTCTTCTCCGACACCACGGGACGGATGAGCACGCTCATTGCATCGCGCATTAGTTGATCTCCTTCGCCACGGGCAACGTGGCATCGGTGAAGAGGATCCAGTCCGCGTCCAAGACGTCGTAGGCGTTGATCTCGCCGGCGTCAATGGTCTTCACGTTGGTCAGGTTGTTGAACGAGTGGTAGGCGGTCATGTCGTCGCGGCTCAGCACGACGAGGATCTTGCCCTCGAGCCCGAGCACGTTGAGCGCCGTGACGGCGTCCTTGGTCTTGGGCTCGCTCCAAGCGGCGAAGCTGTCGACGAGCGCCACGCGCTCGAGTTGCGCACGGTCCGACAACGCGGAGTAGAGCGCCAGACGAATCATCTTCTTCGGCGTCTTCTGGTCGTACTTGCGCGGCTTAGGGCCTAGCGCGATGCCACCACCGGGATAGTGCGGTGCACGGATGGTTCCCTGACGGGCGCCACCGGTTCCCTTTTGGTTGAACGGCTTCTTGCCACCACCGCGGACTTCTTTGCGGGTCTTGGTCGACTGGGTACCCGAGCGCTTTGCGGCCAGCTGGGCCTTGACGACCTGGTGCATGACGGCCATGTTGGGCTCGATACCAAAGATTGTGGGCTCGAGCGCGACGGTACCGAGTTCGGCACCCGTGACGCTCTTGCGAGCGACCGAACGGTTCGCGGGAGCGGGTCGGTCCTTCTTGATGGGACCACGCAGCGTGAAGACTTCGCTCATCGCTTACCTCCGGCCTTCATGGGGTTCTTCACGGACGTGCGCAGCACCACGACGCCACCGCGCGGGCCCGGAACGGCACCCTTCACGAGGACGAGGTTGCGCTCGACGTCGACGCCGATCACTTCGAGATTCGTCGTGGTCACCTGACCGCCGCCGTAGCGACCGGCCATCTTGGTGCCCTTGAAGACGCGACCGGGGGTCGCGCAGGCGCCGATGGAACCAGGCGCACGGTGGTGCTTGTGGTTACCGTGCGACGCTCCCTGACCGGAGAAGTTGTGGCGCTTCATGCCACCAGCGAAGCCCTTGCCCTTGCTCACGGCAGTCGCGTCGATCATCTCGCCCTTTTCGAGCACGTCGGCCAGGATCTCCTGGCCCACGGAGTAGCCCGACACGTCGTCGAGTCGTAGCTCGACGAGCTTCTTGCCCGGCGTGACGCCGGCCTTGTCGTAATGACCGAGCTCAGGCTTGGTCATGGTCGACGTGCGGCGGGTGCCCCACGTGACCTGGAGGGCGCTGTAGCCCTCCTTCTCAGGGGTCTTTACCTGGACGACGCGAGCTGGGCTGACTCGGACAACTGTCACCGGGATAGCCCGGTTCTGGTCATCCCAGACTTGGGTCATGCCCACCTTCTCGCCGACGATCGCTTTGGTCGCCACGTTTGCCTCTCTCTACTGATATCTGCGTATCGGTTCATCCGACACACAGACGCTCCGCCGGGCCATAGAACCCGAACGGAGCGCTCGACTTGTTGGTTCAGCGTTCCCTTAAGGCAACTGAACACATCTTCTGTTTCCCCGCCACTGCTACTGGAGGGGCCTTTAACCGTACACCATGGGACCCCGCCAGCGCAAAGTCGCTGACGGGGTCCTCGGTGGAACTACTTAACCTTGGCGGATCTTGATCTCGATGTCCACGCCGGCGGGCAGGTCGAGTCGCTGAAGCGAGTCGACCGTCTTGGCGGTGTGGTCAACGATGTCCAAAAGACGCTTGTGAACACGCATTTCGAAGTGCTCACGGCTGTCTTTGTGCTTGTGGGGTCCACGAACCACCGTGTAGCGGTGCTTCTCGGTGGGCAGCGGCACGGGCCCCTGCACACGAGCGTTCGTCCGCTCGACCGTCTGGACGATCTTCGCGGTGGACTGGTCCAAGACGCCGTGGTCGAAGGCCTTCAGCCGGATACGGATCATTTGTCGGTTGTCGGCCATGACCGGACTACTTCAGGATCTTTACGACGCGACCCGAACCCACGGTACGGCCACCTTCGCGGATCGAGAAGGTCAAGCCCTCTTCCATCGCGATTGGCTTACCCAGGGTGACGGTCATCTCGGTGTTGTCACCAGGCATGACCATCTCGGTACCGGCGGGCAACTCAATGGTGCCGGTGACGTCGGTGGTGCGGAAGTAGAACTGCGGACGGTAGTTGGCGAAGAACGGCTTGTGACGGCCGCCCTCTTCCTTGGTCAACACGTAGACCGAAGCCTCAAAGACGGTGTGCGGGGTGATGGTGCCTGGCTTGCAGAGCACCTGGCCACGCTCGACATCTTCCTTCTTCGTACCACGCAGCAGTGCGCCCAAGTTGTCGCCCGCCTGACCCTGGTCCAGCAGCTTGCGGAACATCTCGATGCCGGTGACGGTGGTCTTGGAGGTGTCGCGAAGTCCGACGATCTCGACTTCGTCGCCGACCTTGATGACGCCCTGCTCGACCTTGCCTGTTACCACGGTGCCACGACCGGTGATGGACATGACGTCCTCGATCGACATGAGGAACGGCTTGTCGGTGGCGCGCTCGGGCTCGGGGATGAACGAGTCAACCGCGGCCATGAGCTCCATGACCTTGTCGCCCCACGCTTCGTCGCCCTCGAGGGCCTTCAGCGCGGAAACACGCACGATGGGCGTGGTGTCGCCGGGGAAACCGTAGCTGTCGAGCAGCTCGCGGATCTCCATCTCGACGAGCTCCAGGAGCTCCTCGTCTTCGACCATGTCGGCCTTGTTGAGGGCCACGACGATGTAGGGAACGCCGACCTGGCGCGCGAGCAGTACGTGCTCACGGGTCTGGGGCATGGGACCGTCGGTCGCCGAGACGACGAGGATTGCTCCGTCGACCTGGGCGGCACCGGTGATCATGTTCTTCACATAGTCAGCGTGACCGGGCATGTCCACGTGCGCGTAGTGACGGTTTTCCGTCTCGTACTCAACGTGGGCAATCGAAATGGTGATACCGCGCTGGCGCTCTTCGGGGGCCTTGTCGATCTGGTCGAACGGCGTGAAGGCACTTCCTGGGATGCGGGTGGACAGGACCTTGGTGATGGCCGCGGTAAGAGTGGTCTTACCGTGGTCAATGTGGCCCATGGTTCCGATGTTTACGTGCGGCTTAGTGCGCTCGAACTTCTGCTTTGCCATTGTCGGGGACTAACTTTCTCTCTAGTGACCGGTCCGCTCGGGCCGATCTGTTTGTTTCGGCCCTCCCCGACGACGGTTTGGACCTTGGTATCGCTGGTTTCCCAGCTTCTTACTGCTTACGCGCCCGTAGCCTTCGCCACAATTTCCTTGGAAATTGACTCAGGTACTTCTGCGTACGAATGGAACTGCATGGTGTACGTCGCGCGCCCTTGGGTGCGAGAACGCAGGTCAGTAGCGTAGCCGAACATGTCGGCTAGGGGAACAAGTGCCCGAATTGCTTGACTATTGCCCTTTTGCTCCATGCCTTCGACACGGCCACGTCGCGATGACAAGTCACCAATGACGTCGCCCATGTAGTCCTCGGGGGTCACCACTTCGACGGCCATGACGGGCTCCAAGAGCACCGGGCTGGCCAAGCGGGCGGCCTTCTTCACCGCGATTGAACCCGCGATCTTGAACGCCATTTCCGAGGAGTCGACGTCGTGGTAGCTACCAAAGGTCAGGCGAACGCGTACGTCCACCACCTGGTAGCCCGCCAGCACACCCGAGGTCAACGCCTCGGTGATGCCCTGGTTGACCGGTCCGATGTATTCCTTGGGGATCACACCGCCGGAGATCTCGTCGACGAATTCGTAGCCGCCACCGGGGCCCGTGGGCTCCAGGGTGATGACGACGTGGCCGTACTGACCCTTACCACCGGTCTGGCGCACGTACTTCTCTTCGACCTTCTCGACCTTCTTGCGAACGGTCTCGCGGTACGCCACCTGGGGCTTACCGACGTTCGCGTCCACCGCGAACTCGCGAAGCATACGGTCCACGAGCACCTCGAGGTGCAACTCGCCCATACCCGAGATGACGGTCTGACCGGTCTCTTCGTCGGTGCGGACACGGAACGTGGGGTCCTCTTCGGAGAGCGCGTAGAGCGCCTTGGACAACTTCTCCTGGTCGGCCTTGGTCTTCGGTTCGACCGCGACGTGGATCACCGGCTCGGGGAACGTCAGGGTCTCGAGCTGGATCGGCTGGTCGACCGAACTGAGGGTGTCACCGGTGGTGACCTGCTTGAGACCCACGGCGGCGACGATGTCACCGGTGCGGATGGTGTCGAGGTCTTCACGGTTGTTCGCGTGCATCAACAAGAGGCGTCCGAGACGCTCCTTCTTCATGCCCTTGGTGGTGTTGACGACGGTGTCGCCCTTCTCCAAGGTGCCCGAGTAGACGCGCAGGTAGGTCAACTTACCGACGTAGGGGTCGGTCATGATCTTGAAGGCGAGCGCCGCGAAGGGCTCGTCGTCGGAGGGCTTGCGCTCGAGGACGTCTTCCTTGCCGGGCTTGGTGCCCGGGGTCGGAGGAAGGTCGAGGGGTGACGGCAGGAAGTCAACGACCGCGTCGAGCATGGGCTGGACGCCCTTGTTCTTGAACGCGGTGCCGTTGAGGATCGGCACGCAGTGGTTCTCCAGGGTGCCGCGGCGGATGGCGCTACGGATGTCCTGGGTGGTGATGGTCTCCTCGTTGAGGACCTTCTCCATGAGCTCGTCATCGAAGGTCGTCAGCACGTCGAGCAGCATCGTGTGGTACTGCTCGGCCTGCTCCTTGAACTCCGCGGGGATGTCGATGACCTCGAGCTCCTCGCCCTTGTCGTCGTGGTAGATCGTGGCGGTCATCGAGCAGATGTCGATGATGCCCTTGTAGTCACCCTCGGCGCCGATGGGCAGCTGGATGACCGCCGGAACGCAGTCCAGGCGGTCGCGAATCATCTCGACGCAACGAAAGAAGTCCGCACCGACGCGGTCCATCTTGTTGACGAAGCAGATGCGCGGCACGTTGTACTTGTTGGCCTGTCGCCAGACCGTCTCGGTCTGGGGCTCCACACCGGCGACGGCGTCAAAGACCGCCACGGCACCGTCGAGCACGCGCAGCGAGCGCTCTACTTCAACGGTGAAGTCGACGTGACCCGGGGTGTCGATGATGTTGATGCGGTGACCGTTCCAGTGGCAGGTGGTCGCAGCCGAGGTGATGGTGATGCCACGCTCTTGCTCTTGGACCATCCAGTCCATGGTGGCGGCGCCTTCGTGCACTTCACCGATCTTGTAGTTCTTGCCCGTGTAGAACAAGATGCGCTCGGTCGTCGTGGTCTTACCAGCGTCGATGTGCGCCATGATGCCAATGTTGCGAACCTTGTCAAGGGGGAATTCGCGAGGGGTGGTCATTTCAATAACTCTCTTTGATTACCAGCGGTAGTGCGCGAACGCCTTGTTGGACTCGGCCATCTTGGCCATGTCTTCGCGGCGCTTCACTGCGGCACCCACGCCGTTGCTGGCGTCGATGATCTCGTTGGCGAGGCGCTCGGCCATGGTCTTCTCACGGCGCTTCTTTGCGAAGTCGGTCAGCCAGCGGATGGCCAGTGTGGTCGAACGGCGGGGGCGGACCTCCATCGGGACCTGGTAGGTGGTACCACCGACACGGCGACTCTTCACTTCGAGCTCGGGCCGTACGTTCTCGAGGGCGCGCTTGAGCGTGGCGACCGGGTCGGTGCCCGTCTTCTGCTCGACCATCTCAAGGGCGGTGTAGACAATACGCTCGGCGATCGTGCGCTTGCCGCGCTCGAGGACCTTGTTCGTGATCTGGGTGACCAGCACCGACTTGTAGATCGGGTCGGCCGGTACTTCACGACGGACGGCGGGGCCTTTACGAGGCATTAGCTCTCCTTCTTTGCACCGTAGCGACTACGGGCTTGCTTGCGGTCACGAACACCCGAGGTGTCGAGAGCGCCGCGAATGATCTTGTAACGAACACCGGGAAGGTCCTTCACACGTCCGCCACGCACGAGCACGATGGAGTGCTCTTGGAGGTTGTGTCCGACACCGGGGATGTAGGCCGTGACCTCGACACCGGACGTCAGACGCACACGGGCGACCTTTCGAAGCGCCGAGTTGGGCTTCTTCGGCGTGACCGTGTGCACGCGGGTGCACACACCACGACGCTGCGGGGCCCCCTTCAGAGCGGGCGTCTTGGTCTTGGATACTTTGTCCTGCCGGCCTTTTCGGACCAACTGTGCAATTGTGGGCACGCGGAACCTCTTCTAGTTGTACTTCGTTCATGGAACGTGCAGATGATGCCTGCACGCGGACTTTCTATCCTACGACAAACCACGCCACAACGGCAAGCCCGCTGCCGGCCCGCAGGCCGGCAGCGTCACTTGTCGTTAGAGTGCCTGGCCACCCAGCTCGTTTTCGGGCCGGACTTCGTCGTCTTCGGGCAGCGCGGACTCGTCGTAGGTGGCGGTCCCGATGTTCTGGAACGCCGACAGGTCTGCGCTGAAGGTGTCTTCCCCACCGATCTCGCCCAAGAGGCTGGCGAGGTCGAGGTCGTCGTCGGAGACCTGCGCCCAGGCGGGCAGCAGCTCGGCGTCGGGCATGTCCAAACGAAGCTCTCGCTTGTTGTAGTACTCGAGGCCTGATCCGGCGGGGATCAACTTACCGATGATGATGTTTTCCTTCAGACCCACGAGGTGGTCGCGCTTGCCTTCGATGGCGGCCTCGGTGAGGACACGGGTCGTCTCCTGGAAGGAGGCGGCCGACAGCCACGAGTCCGTCGCGAGCGACGCCTTGGTGATACCCATCAGCTGGGCACGACCGTCAGCGGCCTCTTTCGAGGTCGCCTCGAGCATGTCGTTGGTGTCGTTGAACAGCTTGACGTCCACCATCGCACCGGGCAGCCACGGGGACTCTCCGGCGTCGACGATCTGGACACGGCGGGTCATCTGACGCACGATCAGCTCGATGTGCTTGTCGTGGATCGACACACCCTGGTCACGGTAGACGTTCTGGACCTCTTCGACCAGGTACTGCTGGGTCTCACGGGTACCACGGAACTTCATCATGAGCTTGGGGTCGAGCGGGCCATCGTGCAGCGGGGTGCCGACTTCGACCTCTTGGCCGTCCTCGACGTGCAGGTGGCGAGCGATCGAGATCGACTCCTCCTGGACTTCGCCCTCGTTGCCAATGACCGTGACCTTGCGCTCACGCCCGATCAGCTCGACGCGTACGACACCCGAGAACTCGGCCACCTTGGCGGCACCCTTCGGGGTACGGGCTTCGAAGAGCTCCACCACGCGCGGCAGACCGTGGGTGATGTCGCTCTCGGTCACACCACCGGAGTGGAAGGTACGCATCGTGAGCTGGGTTCCCGGCTCACCAATGGACTGGGCGGCGATGACGCCGACCGCCTCACCGAGCTCGACGAGCTGGTGGGTGGC
>Ga0307375_10005699_pt1 | contig 11632 bp, 8 predicted proteins | sample TR1MG_FD_202531 | JGI IMG/M metagenome (GOLD analysis project Ga0307375, IMG submission 202531) | Soil microbial communities from Risofladan, Vaasa, Finland - TR-1 | ecosystem: Environmental > Terrestrial > Soil > Coastal area > Acid sulfate soil | place: Finland: Risofladan, Vaasa | collected... | reverse complement strand
ACACCGGCGAGTTCACCATCTTCGCGCGCATCCAGGCGGAGCGCGGCAACCACCTCGTGCAGGCGCGCCTTCGCTATCAGGCCTGCGACAACAACGAGTGCATGCCGCCCAAAAGCATCACAGTCGCCATCGACGTCATCGGCAAGTGACATTGGCAAGACACAGGCTTGAAGACTTTGTACCCTATTCCAATTCGCGCCGCGAGCCTACTGCTTGCATTGCTACTCTCAAACGCATTTGCATTCCCTCAATCCAAAGCTGTGAAGATTAGTGATCAACTCAGTCTCAGCGTTTCTCTGCCGGAAAACGTGAACGATCGGATCTCACTATCGCGTTTATACGTCGCAAACCTTTCCACTCGTGACGGGCATTCAATTGCCATCGAAGGCGTGCAAATGCCAGGAGGGTATGCTGGATCGGGACAATTCTTTGCATGCAGTCTCGAAGTGTGGAGCGCGAGTCACCGTGCATGGAAGACGGTTCGTCCGGCACGGCTCAGTGACTTCGGACTTAATCCGCACGTCGTCGAAATCGAACTCAAACCGGGTCAGAGCCGCGAGGTCTGCCGATTGGTGCTCCCCGCGCAAGGCGGGAAGGCTGGGAACTGCGCGCGCTTCCGATTTCAAACGACTTGGAAGAGTTCAGGGTCAGCAACCATCTTTTCCCGTCCGTTTCTGATAGAAGAAGTAACGAGAAATGACCACATTACGCGTCCAAATGGGCAGGTGCGTTCCTGCCCGACCCTACGCCCCTGACTTCTTCTCAATCTTGGCCCAGCTGTCCCTCAGCGGAACCGTGCGGTTGAACACCAATTTGTCTGCGGTCGATTCGCCATCCAGGCAGAAGTAGCCGACGCGTTCAAACTGGAAGCGATCCTCGAGCTTCGCGCTGGCCAGAGACGGCTCCAGCTTCGCGCCGGTCAAAACTTCCAGCGAATTCGGATTCAGATTACTCAGGAAGCTTTCGCCTTCCGCGGTGTCGCCGGGGTCCGCCTTGGTGAAGAGCCTGTCGTAGAGCCGAATCTCCGCTGGAACCGCGTGCGCTGCCGACACCCAGTGCATCGTCGACTTCACCTTGCGTCCGTCCGGCGTGCCCCCGCCGCGGCTCTCCGGATCATACTTGCAGTGGACTTCAACGACGTTGCCCTCCGCGTCCTTCACCACGCTCTGCGCAGTCACAAAGTAGGCCCCGCGCAGCCGCACTTCCTTGCCCGGCGATAGCCGGTAATACTTCGGTGGTGGCACCTCGCGAAAATCATCCTGCTCGATGTAGATCTCGCGCGTGAACGGAACCTGCCTCATGCCGGCCGTCTCATCCTCCGGGTTGTTTGCCACTTCGAACTGCTCCACCTGCCCGTCGGGATAGTTGTCGATCACCAGCTTCAGCGGCCGCAGCACGGCCATCGCTCGCCGCGCGCGACGGTTCAGGTCGTCGCGCTGGAAGTGCTCCAGCATCTCGATGTCCGTGGTTCCGTTGGTCCGCGTTGCGCCAATCGCCGCGCAGAAAGTTCGCAGAGCCTCCGGCGAAAAACCGCGCCGCCGCAGGCCGCCGAGCGTCGGCATCCGCGGATCGTCCCATCCGCTCACGTGGCGTTCCTGCACCAGCTGCAGCAGCTTGCGCTTGCTCAGCATCGTGTAGGTCAGGTTCAGCCGGTCAAACTCAATCTGCTGCGAGGGGAAGATGCCAAGCTGCTCAATAAACCAGCGATAGAGCGGCTGGTGGTCGGTAAACTCCAGCGTGCACATCGAGTGCGTCACGTGCTCAATCGAGTCCGACTGCCCGTGCGCATAGTCGTACATCGGATAGATGCACCACTCATCGCCCGTGCGGTGGTGCGTGGCGTGCAGAATGCGATACATCACCGGATCGCGCATGTTCACGTTGGGCGAGCCCATGTCGATCTTCGCGCGCAACACGCGGCTGCCGTCAGGAAACTCGCCCGTCTTCATCCGCGTGAACAGGTCCAGATTCTCTTCCACCGTGCGGTTGCGATACGGGCTGTCCTTGCCCGGTTCCGTCAGCGTGCCGCGATGCGCGCGAATCTCCTCAGCCGACAAATCGTCCACATACGCTTTGCCCGCCTGGATCAACTGGATCGCCCACTCGTACAACTGCCCGAAGTAGTCCGACGCATAGCACAGCCGGTCCCACTCAAAGCCCAGCCAGCGCACATCCTCCTGGATCGAATCCACGTACTCCTGCTCTTCCTTTTCTGGATTCGTGTCGTCAAAGCGCAGGTTCGTCTTGCCGCCGAACTCGTCCGCCAACCCGAAATCCAGACAGATCGCCTTCGCATGGCCAATGTGCAGATAGCCATTCGGCTCGGGAGGAAAACGCGTCTGCACATGCGCGGTACCGTACTTTTTCGTGCGCACGTCCTCGGCCATCTGGTCGCGCAGAAAATTGGAATTCGTTCGTGTTTCCGGGCTTTCTGTGTTTTCGTCTGTCATCGTTGCGTCTCTCTCAACTCCACGAAAAAAACTGCGCTCAACCCAATTCGGCAAGTTTTGCTTCAGCCTGTTCCATCCGCTTCAGGCAGGTTTCCCGGCCCAGCACTTCCATCGATTCAAACAGCGGCGGCGCGTTCTTCCGTCCGCACACCGCCACGCGGATGGGCTGGAACATCGGTCCCGTCTTCACGCCCAGCGCCACGGCGGCCTCGCGCAGCGCCTGCTCCAGGGATGCGCGATCAAACGCCGTCGTCGCAAGCAGTTCCCGCGCATGCGCAAGAATGCGCCGCGCCAGCGCCGCATCGCCCTTCTGCGGAATCAGGTCGGCCGCGTCATACGGCGCAAGCTCGTCCACAAAAAAGAAATCCGCAACGCTCACCGCATCGCGCAAATACTGTATGCGCTCGCGAATCAGCGGCGTCACGGCAAGCAGCTTTTCCGGCGAGGCCTGCAAGCCCGCCTCCGCAAAGTAGGGCGCAATGCAGCGGCTCAGCTCATCCACCGGCAGTGCGCGAATATACTCAGCGTTGAACCACGCCAGCTTATCGTTGTCGAACACGGCATTCGACTTCGAAATCCCGTCCAGCGTGAACAGCTTCGTCAGCTCATCGGAGCCAAACAGCTCGCGGTCCTTTCCGTTGGCGTCCTTCAACCCGCCCGGCGTCCAGCCCAGCAGCGCCAAAAAATTCCGGAACGCCTCCGGCACAATTCCCATCTCCTGGTACGCCATCACACTCGTCGCGCCGTGCCGCTTGCTCAGCCGCGTCTTGTCCGGTCCCAGAATCAGCGGCACATGCGCAAACACCGGCAGCTCCGCGCCCAGCGCGCGATACTGCAACACCTGCTTTGGCGTATTCGAAATATGGTCGGCCCCGCGAATCACGTGCGTCAGCCGCATCTCCAGGTCATCGGCCACCACGCTCAGGTGGTACGTGGGCACACCGTCGGACCGCAACAGCACAAAGTCTTCAATCTCCGCATTGGCAAACTCCACCGTGCCAAACACCGCATCGTCAAAGCTCGTTGCGCCGCTCTCTGGCACCGCAAAGCGAATCGCCGCTGCCTCGCCCGCGGCCAGCCGCGCATCGGCCTCTTCTTTCGGAATCCTGCGGCACCGCCGGTCATACATCGGCGGCCTGCCTGCCTCCGCCGCTTCCTTGCGTCGCTGCTCCAGCGCTTCCCGCGTGCAGAAGCACGGATACGCATGCCCGCCAGCCACAATCTTCGCCGCCGTCTCCTTGTACAACTCCATCCGCTGCGACTGAAAGAACGGTCCTTCGTCCCAGTCCAGGCCCAGCCAGCGCATCCCTTCCAGAATGCCCTCCACCATCGCTTCGGACGAGCGCTCGAAGTCCGTGTCTTCAATGCGCAGAATAAAAGTGCCGCCCGTGTGGCGCGCAAACAGCCAGTTGAACAGTGCCGTGCGCGCGCCGCCCACGTGCAGGTATCCGGTGGGCGAAGGCGCAAAGCGAACTCGGGGAGTCCTGGTCTGGGAGGGTGTCTGATCGGTCATCGTAAAGGCTGGGTTTCCCTCTACGATGCTATCAGTTCCGCCGCTAAACGCGCGGCGGCGCGGGCGGCATCGGCGGCCACGGCGCCACCGGTACCGGAACCACGCGCCACTCGGCAAACGCCAGCACATACAGCAGGATCAGCGTGCCCAGCGGCATCAGGTTCAGCAGAGAAAGCCACGGCGAAAGCCCCGCCTTCTTGCAGATAAACCAGAACGGCACAATCACAATCGTCAGGCCGGCCAGAGCAAGGAGACCCAGAATCGGCGCGGCCACCGCCAGCATGTGACGCGCCTCATGGATGCGCTGAAGCTGTTCCGGGCTTGGCTGGTTCTGCAGCAGAAAAAGCGCAAAGTGCATGCGGGTGCTCCGTATGTGAGATGGAGGTTCCCCGCAAACGTACTGCCAATCGCCGCAAACTGCAATCGGAAAAGAGCGGGCATGCCCTGCCGGTTCCCGTTTCGCGCTTACGTGATGTCTTCCGTGTCGTACACCGGCGTAATCGTCCGCTTTTTTGGCACGCCATGCACGCTGGTCAGCAGGTCTTCCACCACGTCTTCCAGCTGCTTCTGGCTCTCAATCACGGCGCTCATCGTCTTCAGATCATCGCGATCCACGACTCGCTCCACCAGCGCCACCGCGTGGCATTGCGCCACGTGGTCCAGCCCCAGCCCTTCCGGCGTCTTGGCCTTGATGCTCACCCGGTCCATCTCAATGCACAGCAGGTCGGCCACACGCGCACGCATCGCCCCGGCAATTGGAGAAATCTTCGGCGCGGCCAGCACCAGCGTCGCGTCAATATTCACAATCCGGTAGCCCGCGTGCTGCAGCTCTTCCATCGCCAGGTTCAGGAAGATCGCCGAATCCGCATCCTTCCAGCGCGGATCTCCCGGCGGAAAAAAGCTGCCGATATCGCCCGCCGCCACCGCTCCCAGCAGCGCATCGGTAATGGCATGCAGCAGCACGTCACCGTCCGAGTGTCCGGCCAGCCCCTCCGGATGCTCCAGCGTCAGCCCGCCAATCCGCAGCGGCACGCCCGGTTTGAACGCGTGCGAGTCCCAGCCAAATCCGATTCGTGTCTCCATACTCACCGTGCCTGTCTTCTCTTGCCGCTCATCCCGGACAGAATTGCCGGCTTCCCGCTCGCCGTCCAGTTCACTTGGCCAGCTGGCGAAGGTAGAACTCGGCCAGCTCCAGGTCGCCCGGCTGGGTAATCTTCAGATTAACCTGAGAGCCCGGCACCACCGCCACCGGCAGCCCCGCGCGTTCCACCACGCTGGCCTCGTCCGTGCCCACAAATCCATCCGCCGTCGCCTCCGCCAGAGCCTTCTTCAGCAGCCCGAACCGGAACCCCTGCGGCGTCTGCGCCAGCACCACAAACTCCCGCGGAATTGTCGCCGTCACCAGTGCTCCGTGCGCCGTCCGCTCCACATGCTTGATGGTGTCCACCGCCGGCAGGCCCACAATCGCCGCACCGTTCTGCTCCACTGCCTCAATTGTGCGCTCAATCGTCGCCGCGTCAATCAGCGGTCGCACTGCGTCATGCACCAGCACCACGTCGTCCGCCTCGGCCGGAACCGCCGCCAGCGCATGCGCCACACTCTCTTGCCGCGTGTCGCCGCCTTCCACCACCGTCACCCGGTCGGCAAACCCGTACTCGGCCACCTGCGCTTCCACGCGCTCCACTTCCGGCTTGCGCACCGCCACATAAATCCGCGCCACGCGCTCCACCGCCGCAAAGGCGCGCAGCGAGTGGATCAGAATCGGTTCGCCGTTCAAGGCTAAAAACTGCTTCGGCTGCGGCCCGGCCATCCGGGTGCCCAGCCCCGCCGCCGGAAGAATCACATAGACCTTCATAACTCGCCGAGTATACAACGCCGCCATCCTGCGGGAGCACGCCGCCGCCGCACGCAAACGCCGTATCATCCTCTGGTGAGCGCTTCACTACCCATCGATGTCACCCTCCTCCGCCCCGGCCTGCGCCTCGCCGTCGGCCTTTCCGGCGGGGCAGACTCCGTCGCGCTCCTCTGTGCGCTCCATCAGCAGGCAAGGGAACTGGGCCTCGTTCTCCACGCCGCCCATCTGCACCACGGCCTTCGCGGAGCCGAGGCCGACGCCGACCTCGCCTTCTGTCGCACCCTTGCCGCCCAGCTCGATATTCCATTTCATGAATCCCGCGTGGATACCGCCGCCGAAGCCAAACCCGCTCCGAACCTGTCTGATCCCGCCCGTTCCAAGCCAGCCGAATCCATTGAAGAAGCCGCCCGCCGCCTCCGCTACGCGTGGTTTCAGCAACTCCTCTCCAAAACTCCGCTCGACGCCGTCGCCACCGCCCACACCCTCGACGACCAGGCCGAAACCGTCCTCGCCAAATTCCTTCGCGGCGCCTGGACCGAGGGCCTCTCGGCCATCCATCCAAAACTTGAAAGCCCGGAGGGCGGCGTCATCCTGCGCCCGCTTCTCGCCACCACCCGCGCGCAAATCGAGGAGTTCCTACGCGCCCTCGGTCAGCCCTGGCGCACAGACTCCTCCAACGCCGACACCGCTTTCACCCGCAACCGCATCCGGCATGAGTTGCTTCCCCTGCTTGAAGCCTGGAACCCGCGCCTCCGCGAGCACCTCGCGCAAATGGCCCAACTTGCCCGCGACGAGGAAGCCTGGTGGCAGTCCGAACTCGCCCGGCTCGCTCCCCAACTCCTCCTGCCCGGCCGACCCGTCCGCGGCGGGGGCCGCGCCGCCGCACCCGGCCTCGAATCCGGCCTCGCCATCGACGTCACCCGCCTCGCCGCGCTTTCGCCCGCCCTCCAGCGCCGCCTCCTGCGCCACGCCGCTGCCCAGCTCGGTGCCGCGCCAGACTTCCCCGCAACCGAATCGCTCCGCACCCTCGCCCTCTCCGGCCGCGCCGGACAAAAGCGCCAACTCGCCCACGGCCTCTCCGCCGAGCGCACCCACCGCGAACTTCGCCTCTCTGCCGAGCTCGCTTCCGCGCAGGAATCCGCCTCCCCGCAGGTTACGAAGTATGTAGTCCCCATCCCCGGCCAGGTCGCCGCCACGGCCTTCTCTCTCGCGCTCCGCGTCGACCTCGATCCCGCCTCCGAACCCCCCGCGCCACCCGCCACCGGCGCTCCGTCGCAGGCCATCCTGCGCCCCTGGAAGCCCGGGGACCGCGTCCGCCTGCGCCACTCCTCCGGCCCGCGAAAAGTAAAGGAAGTGCTAGAGCGTCTGAGGGTTACCGGGCACGATCGCACCCTCTGGCCGGTCCTTGAAATCGACGGCCGCATTCTCTGGATGCGCGGCGTGGAGGTTGAGCCCCTGCCCGGCCTCCGCGTCACCGCCGCTCCCCTGGAACCCGCGTCTTCCACCCTGGCTTTGCCCTGAACCGGAAAAATCCAGTCACGCCCCGATTGCGTACCAACTTCGCACATGCCCAACGGATAAAACCGCCTTGCCTTTCGCGGGTGTTTTTCCCGGGTTCGGGTTAGAATCAGTGGTACCGTCCATTCCGGCGGAGAGGTTGCTTTCTCCGTGCAGGGAAGCCCTACTTTCTGTAACTTCACGGCAGGCTGGGGCGTCTAAGGAATTGGATGGAGGCGGAACGAAGCCCGCATGTGCGGTTTCTTCCCCGCCGGGAAAAGAGGAATTCTGGTGAATTCGACCGTCAAGACGATCATGTTCTGGGTCTTTATCCTCGTTTGCCTCATGTTGCTCTGGAGCGTCGTGCAGAAGAGCAACAGCACCGGCAAGGACAAGGAAATCCCCTACTCGGAGCTGTTCAGCAAGGTGGAGGCCGGCCAGGTGCAGGATGCCACCATCCAGGGCACCGAGCTGCGCGGCCATCTCAAGTCCGATCCCAAGAGCCAGTTCCACACCACGATTCCGGCCAACTTCGAGGACTTGGACAAGGCCATGATCGCGGCCAAGGTCAGCCTCACCATCAAGAATGAGCAGAGCAGCATCCTCCTGCCCCTGCTCTTCAACGTAGGGCCCTTCGTCCTGCTCATCGCCATCTGGTTCTTCATGCTGCGGCAAATGCAGTCCGGCGGCAACAAGGCCATGTCCTTCGGAAAGAGCCGCGCCCGATTGCTCTCCATGCAGCAGAAGAAGGTCACCTTCAAGGATGTCGCTGGCGTAGATGAAGCCAAGGAAGAGCTGAAGGAGATCATCGATTATCTGCGCGAGCCGCAGAGGTTCCAGAAGCTCGGCGGCCGCATCCCCAAGGGTGTCCTGCTCGTCGGACCTCCGGGAACCGGCAAGACCCTGCTGGCCCGTGCCGTGGCCGGCGAGGCCAACGTGCCCTTCTTCTCCATCTCCGGTTCTGACTTTGTTGAGATGTTCGTCGGCGTCGGCGCAAGCCGCGTGCGCGACCTTTTTGAGCAGGGCAAAAAGAACGCCCCCTGCATCATCTTCATTGACGAAATCGATGCCGTCGGTCGCCATCGCGGCGCCGGCCTCGGCGGCGGGCACGACGAGCGCGAACAGACGCTTAATCAGTTGCTCGTGGAAATGGACGGCTTCGAGTCCAACGACGGTGTCATCCTCGTTGCGGCCACCAACCGCCCCGACGTACTAGATCCCGCGTTGCTGCGCCCCGGCCGCTTTGACCGCCGCGTGGTCGTCGGCCTGCCCGATATTCGCGGCCGCGAAGAAGTCCTCCGCGTCCACATCAAGAAGGTCCCCGTCGCCGACGACGTGAACCTCAACGTCCTCGCCCGCGGCACACCCGGCTTCTCCGGCGCCGATCTGGCCAACCTCGTCAATGAGGCCGCGCTCAACGCCGCTCGCGCCAACCGCAAGCAGGTCACCATGTACGACTGCGAGCTGGCCAAGGACAAAGTGCTCATGGGCGCCGAGCGCAAATCCATGCTCCTCACGGACGAGGAAAAGAAGGTCACCGCCTATCACGAGGCAGGTCACGCGCTTGTCTCGTTCATGTGCGAGCATTCCGACCCCATTCACAAGGTCTCCATCATCCCGCGCGGCATGGCATTGGGCGTCACCGTTTACCTGCCCGGCGATCGCCACAACTACACCCGCGAATATCTTGAGTCCCGCCTGGCCACGGCCTACGGCGGACGCGTCGCCGAGGAGATCTTCCTCAACCAGATGTCCACCGGCGCCGGTAGCGACATTGAGATGGCCACTGATCTCGCTCGCCGCATGGTCTGCGAGTACGGTATGAGCCGCCTCGGTCCGCTCACCTTCGGCAAAAAGGAAGAGCAGATATTCCTCGGCCGCGAAATCGCGCAGCACCGCGACTTCTCCGAGGAGACCGCCCGCCAGATTGACCAGGAAGTGCGCCGCCTCATCGACGAGGCCTACCAGTCCGCGCACGGCGTCCTCGACCTCCACCGCGACGCCATGCACCGCATCGCAGCCGCCCTGCTCGAGCGCGAAACCATCGACGCCGAAGAGGTCCGCCTGCTCATCGAGGGCAAGGAACTGCCTCCCATGCGCTCCGCGCTGGCCTCGCCCAGTGACACCGGCAGCAGCGGCGGCCAGCAGATCCTCAAACCGGAAAGCCGCGGCGGCTCGGGCAGTTTCCCCGAAGGCTCACCCTCCCCGGCATAACCCGCACTCGTCGCTTCAACAGCAAAGGCCGCTCCCATCGGAGCGGCCCTTCTTCTTTTGCCTTGTCGTACTGCGCTTATCCGCCGTCCCACGCAGCCTTTGTTGCCAAATCGTCCACCTCAAAACACCCGGTACGAAATCCCCATGCTCACCCCGTAGGGATGCAGTTGCGAGTTCTGCAGCTGATACCAGTTCGGCAACTGCTGATACTCAAAGTCCACTGCGCGCAGTCTCCAGCGGTCATTCAGCTTCACGTCCTCGCCGCCGCCGTAGGCAATCGTCCAGCAGGTGCACGTTGCCTCGCCGTATTCAAAGTTCATGTGCGTCATGCCAAACAGCACCTTGCCGTACGGCGTCACCCGCCCAAAGTACGTACCAATCGGAATCCGCGGTCCAATCAGGTAGTTGTCCTGGTGAATTTCGTGGAACTGGTTAAGGCGCTGCCAGCGGCCTTCGGCCTCCAGCTGCACCCAACGCCGGAACCGCACGTCCACATAAGCGCCCATTCCAAACAGCCGGTTCGGGCTGGCCTGCGCAATGCCGCCTCCCGCGTAGTCCGGCTGAAATGCCGATCCCATGCCGCCCGCCGTCACGGCAATCCGGCTCTGCGTCGCCGCAGGAGCCACCTGCGCCCGGGCTGTCACGGACCCGGCGCACAAAAGCACTACCCAAACCACCCACGCAGTTCGTCTCATAGCTTTTTCATCCATTTTGTATCCGGATCGGATGCCTAGTCTTCTGCTCACCCGTCCGGCGGAATCGGCCCGGGCGATGCGCATGCGCGTCCGCCCCGGCCCATTCGTCTTGCCTTATTGTTGAGGCTGCTGTGCCGGAGTTGCCTCGCCGGCAGGCTGAGCCGCTTGCGTCGTGCCCGAGCCCGCTGTCGGCGTGGCATTTGCGCTTCCGTACCGCTGCAGCCGGAAGTAGACCGGAGTCACCTCCAGAGGCATCTTGTCTCGCGCGTTCATCGGCGCGTAGCGCTTGGCGTCCAGCATCTGCACACGGTCGCTCCACGGATCCACCTTCAACCAGCTTCCCAGTGGCAGCGCCGGAATCTCACTCAGGTCGTCCCAGTTGATCTTTGGCGCATCCTGCGCCAGTTCCGTCATCCACGGCGTTCCGTCCGGGCGCAGCATGCTGTCGCCCAGCTTCGGTGTGTTCAGTGCTTTCAACTCCGGCCCGCGCGACGCCAGTTGCTCCCAGTAGAGTCCCGCGCTGGCCAGCTTGTCCTTGTACATGGAGGCCTTCAGGTACACCATTGCCTGCTTCTGTGCGGACTCGTCGTCCATCTCCGAGTGGTACATGTCAATCCGCTGGAAGGTCGATTCATCGGGGAACATCAGCCGGTCGTTGAAGGCATAGCGCGTGTCGATGTGGTGTCCCAGCGCCACGTGCGCCAGTTCCAGCGCCACCACTGAGGCAATCGACTCCTCGTTCGGCAGCGTGTCCAGCAGTCCCTTGCTGATCAGGATCGTGTTGCCCACCGATGTCGCTTCAATGGTGTTCATCAGCAGCACCCGGCAGTGCACCGGCGAGCTGAAGGCAAGATTGTTCGGCACCGCCAGGTTGATCACAATCTGGTCCAGCACCTTCTGCTCGTAGCCGCCCGGCGTCAGCGGAGCCAGCAGCCCGGCTTCTTCCAGCCGGTCCAGCACGTTGTTTTCTGCCTCCTGCACCCACTCCCGCGTGGCCTGCAGTGGGCTCATATCCTGCGAGTCGTCGCTCTTGTCTACGGCGTTATCCACCGTGATGTTCACGTTCTCGCTGTTGTGCGTAGGCAGCTTCAGGCTGTAGCCCCAAAAGTGCGTCTGCGCCTTCAGCCCAACCTGCTTTCCGCTCCCCGGCCGGTTGGTCTCTTCCACATAGATCTCCACCGGCAGCCAAACTCCCGGCTGCAGGTTCATCCGCCAGCTGTCAAAGTGGAAGAAAAACTGCGAATCAAATTTCGAGTGCGGGCCCGTGTAGGTGCCGTTGAACCGCACCACGTTACCCCCCTCGTCTTCAATCCAGATGCGTCCGTAAAACCGGCCCATCCCGCTCACCTTCGGATGCACGTCAAACACCCACGTCCGCACCGAGCCCAGAAATTCCTTCCGCACGTAG
>Ga0307375_10005698_pt1 | contig 11632 bp, 10 predicted proteins | sample TR1MG_FD_202531 | JGI IMG/M metagenome (GOLD analysis project Ga0307375, IMG submission 202531) | Soil microbial communities from Risofladan, Vaasa, Finland - TR-1 | ecosystem: Environmental > Terrestrial > Soil > Coastal area > Acid sulfate soil | place: Finland: Risofladan, Vaasa | collected... | reverse complement strand
CGTTTCTCCATCCCGACGACCTCACTTACACCATTACCGAATTCACAGAAGTGCTACAGACCAATTCGCCCAAATCGGTAAGCGTGAGGTTTCGATCTGCCGAAGGCAACTACGTTTGGATTGAATCACACGGCAATGCGATTATTAATAAGGATGGTAAGGTAACTGGAATGGTTGTAAGTTCCCGCGACATCACTGAACAAAATAGACATCACAAGGAGATTGAAGATAGTGAGTTCCGATATAAGACCTTGCTCAATGCCATTCCCGACCTTATGTTTGTCCAAACCAACGAGGGCGTTTACCTCGACTACCACTGTAGCGACGAATCAATGCTCATGACTTCTCCGGAATCATTTATCGGGAAAAAGTATGCGGACGTATTACCAGCTGACATCATTTCGCTTTTTGAGGGGAAGTTTCAGCACGTAAGGGAGAGTAATGGAATCGAGAAATTTGAGTATCAAGCTAAGCTCAAGAATGGCCAACAGGGCATCTTTGAGGCAAGAGTAACCCCCTTTGGGCCAGACAAAATACTCACCATTATTAGAGATATAACCGATCGAAAAAAATCGGAGCAGCTAATTGTTGAAAACGAGAAACTGTTAAAGAAAAAGAACAATGAATACATTGCCATTAATGAAGAGTTGAACCTCAGCTACACCCACATTCAAAGCATTAATCAGGAGTTAACTGTTGCCAAGGAAAAAGCGGAGGAGAGCGATAGGTTGAAGTCGGCATTCCTAGCAAACATGTCGCACGAAATACGTACTCCTATGAATGGTATGTTGGGCTTTGCTGACCTGCTGCGACGACCGAATCTCACCGAAGAAAAACGACGACTTTACATCGACATTATTAACTCCAATGGCAACCAGCTGCTCGCAATCATCAACGACATTATCGACATTTCCAAGATCGAGGCAGGGCAAGTAGTTGCCGAGATGAAACCCACCAACATCACTAAGCTCTACCTGGAAATTCAGCACCAATTTACAACTCTAGCAAAGGCTAGAGGCTTAGAATTTACAGCTCACTACCCTGATATCGGGGAGGTGGTAACCAATACCGATGCCATTAAGCTGCGGCAGATCCTTTTTAACCTCCTCAACAACGCGCTAAAGTTTACACCAACAGGAAGGGTAGAAACCGGGTTCTCTGCCATTGACGGCAACTTGCTTTTTTATGTAATGGACACGGGGATAGGAATTAGTGAGGAACTTCACGCTACCGTTTTTGAACGATTCCGTCAGGTTGAAAACTCCATAAGCATGCAGCAAGGGGGTACAGGTTTAGGATTAAGCATTTCAAAATCATTGGTTGAGTTGCTAGGCGGAACCATCTGGCTGGAGTCGGAACCTAGCAAAGGTTCCACCTTTTTCTTCACCATTCCTTATGTCGCAATAGAGGAAGAAAGAACAAACCAAAATGATTTTCAGATGTCCAAGCAATCATCGTGGCTTGGGAAAAATATCCTTATTGCTGAAGACGACGAAACCAACTATGGATACCTTAGCACCATTATTACTGAAGCAGGCATGCAGCCAATATGGGCCACCAATGGACGCGATGCAATTAAGCTTTGCGAAGAAAATCAAAACATCGACCTTGCGCTAATCGACGTCAGGATGCCGATAATGGATGGCTACGAAACTACGAGGCAGATAAAGGAGCTACGCGCCTCTCTCCCAGTTGTGGTTCATACTGCCTTTGTCTCCACCGATGGAAAAGCGCGTGCATACGAGGCCGGGTGTGATGCGTTTTTAGCGAAGCCTGTTTCACGGAAAGATCTCATTGGCCTTTTTGATCGATTTTTCAGCTAATGTTTACTAAGAAGTAAGGCTCTGAATAATTTCGACCAAAAAAAGTAATAATTTGGTTGCTACAAACCATTAGCATAGCGCCATGAAAAACTTCTATTTATGCCTCTTTGTTAGCGCGTTTTTGCTTGTTGGCTGCGCTCCAAAACCAATTGTTCGGGTAAATCCATCCACCACTCAAGGAGTTTGGTTGTGGGGCCAGCACTTTGTGTTCGATACAACCTCCAGCATCCATGTTTACATTGCCTTCGATAGGGAATTTAGCGATAATGAGCTTGCCTTTTCGGTGGAGTATGTTAACGAAAGCAACGAGCCATTTCTTGTTGACCCAGCCCAAATTCAAGTTGTTGCTTCTCCTATAAATCAAGCAAAGCACGAGGCAAGAACTTACTATGCTGTGGACCCAGAGCAACAGCTGCTAGAAACCGATATGGCCATATCGCGAAGCCAAGCCCAAAGCAAAAATTCTGCAATTATTGCCGCCCTAGTGCTAGGGACTGGATTTGTTCAAACAGTTTCAGACGTCAACAACAACGCCTCCTTCGAAAAGCAAGTTTTGCATCAGAATATGGCTGTTGCCGGAGCAGACCTTGCTCAGGCAGCCAGCATTACCGCCGACTTCAACGTGGCAAAACTGGCAAATGATCGTCAGGAATGGGAAACGCAAACTTTGCGAAAAACCACTCTTCCTCCAGGTATGTCCATACAGGGAAGAATATTGATTCCTAAAGATCTTTACATGCTGAACTACCAAATAACCATTCCACTGCTGGAGAAGAAGGCAACATTTATTTTTGAACAAAAAATTTATAAACCCAACGTTGATTCAGCAACATCCCATCAAACAGAATGATTTATTTGTTCTCAATAGTTCCACAATCCCAGAGATAGAAGGTTTTTCCATTCCCCATGCTGCGCTTGGTAGCCAGCGAATCCATCAAAGTACAAGAGGAAAATTTGTTACCAAAATCGGTTGCAGGATTGGAGGTGTAACGCGAGGTGGTAACAAAGAAGGCACGCATGCCTGTTAATCTACTGATGGGCATCCACTGGTTGTAGCCATTGGCTAGCCTACTGTCGAGTGCGGTAACCAATCCCCTTCCACCCAATGCCCACTCCAGCTCACCACTCAGGAACCAGCGATGGGTAATTAAAACGGTGGAGTCGTTTACCAATCCTTTCTGCTCAAGGTAATTGGCTAGCTTATCCCAACCTTGACCGTCGAGTGTCAGATCGTTTTTAGGTGAGAGCTTGAGAAATCCCGTTTGGCTCTGAAATGCCAGCATCAATCCAAGCGCAAAGGTTAAGCCGCCAGTAATTGCTATAAACCGAATAGCCTTGCGTGCTGGCCACTGAACCATTAAGCCCGACAGCAAAAGTAGTCCTGTGAGATAACCAGGCAGAGGCCAGTGCGGTAAAACAGTCTGGAAAAATCCAACAATTGAAAAAATGGCAATAGGCATTAACGCAAACCAAGCTAACCAGCGAGTTTCGGATCGATTCTTTCGAAGGAAGAATATAATTGTAGTAAGAAAGGTTATCATTACCCAAGGATAGAGGTAGACCATCTGACCACCCAACCCTTGTAAAAACAGAACAAAAGAAAATCGTCCACCTGGAGCTCCCTTCCCAAACTGGTAAAGGAGGGAGACCCAATGATGGGTATAGTTCCAATAAAGATCGGGTGAGTACACCACTAAGCTAATCAATACCGCTAAGTAAAGTTTGGGCTCGCGAAGCAACTTTCGCCATTCCGGAAATAGAAGGATGCAGCAACCAAAGGAAAACCACATCAGAATGCCATGGTATTTGGAGAGCATTGCCAAGCCAGCAGCAACACCCCACCAAAGTATCCATCGCAACTCCTTGGATTCACGGTAACGAATAAGGCAATAAACACCTACCATCCAAAAAAAGGCAAGCGCGTTATCGGGAATAACAAAGGCACCAACCCCAAATGAAAAAAGGGGAATTACCTGCATCAATATAACGGCCCATCGGGCAGCTTCCCTACCCCACAACCGGTAGACAGCCAAAAAGGTAATCCAACATGTTGCAATAAAAAGCAATATTGCACCCATCCGGAGAGAAAGGGGCGAAAAACTTCCTGTGAGCCAATGTCCAAGTCCTGCAGTGAGAGCAACCATGGGCGGATGATCAAAATAACCAAGCGCAGGATGCAGGGAGTAGACGCCATAGTATGCTTCGTCGAAGCCGGGGAAGACAAATATCGAGCACACTATCCTAAAGGCTGTCCCAAGCAGCACGGTAAGCCAGAAAACCCGATCAAGACCGGGTTTTAGCGGAACCAACTTTTTACGCATCATTGTTTTCAAGCGCTATCGCAATATTGGAGTAGTGACTTTGGAGATAACTCTGGAGCGCAGCATGGAAAAAAACACAAGCAGCACACCAAGCAGCGACATCCCTCCCGTAAAGATAAAAAATCCGAAGGAATCGTGTCGCATATGGAAGAAAGTTACATAGATTCCGAAAAAGAAGATAATACCTAGAATGGCAAATCGAACGGTGAACCGCTCAAACCAATCCCAGTTAATTTTGAAAAGATCTACCAACATTGTGCCTAGCACCACGGAAAGTATTCCCACCAATGCACCTACTGCCACATCGAATGGAAAGTGAGCACCCACATAAACGCGCGCCAAGGAGCCAGCAATACCAAGTCCTAGCAAGGCGATGCGGTTCACATTTTTGTCAAGCAGCAGCAGGGTGACCATGGCCCAAACCGTTGCGGAATGTCCCGACGGGAAGCTGTGCTGATGAAGAACAGGACCGAGCACCTTTAACGATTCGAAAACAGCTGCAGGGCGTGGCATATCAAAATATCGCTTAAGAGACTGAACGAGCAACATTACTATAATCAGCGACATGAGACCGATGAACCCTTTCCGGGAGTTGCCCAGAAATAACCACAAGCTAAGGGTTACTGCAATCACACCGTCTCCAAGATTCGACATATAGAACATGGTGACATCCAACCACATGGGGAAATTACGGTTAATCAACCAAAAAATTTCATGGTTAAAAAGTTTTGCAACCACGCTAAATGCAGCAAATAAAACAACCAATGCAACAATCACAGGATTTGCAGCAGCAGAGCGAAAGGCTTTTTCTAAAGGGCTTATTGTCAAGGAAGTCATAGAGGAAAATTTGTCACAATACTACTCTTCTAGTAATACCTTATCACAAAGTGTAGATTAATTAATTCTAACCTTTTATAACGATTCGAGGTCAAATCCAACCAAAGGTTAATCTAAGGTTAATGTTTAGCTATAAAGCGTTAAAAATGTAGCTGATGCGTATGTGTATCTCCCTCAGATGTGAAAAATTTTACCTTTGCCAAATCAAAATTATTTAGAAAGGAATAACAATGAACTACCTAGTTTTAGATTTGGAGATGACAGGCACGGAGCCAGGCTGGCACGAAATTATTCAGATTGGTGCTGTGCTTTATAATGAGCACTGGCAAGCACAGGGAACTTTTCTCTCCAACGTTTACCCCGAAAATGAGGAGAGCTACTCCCAGCCTTCCGCGGAGGTACATGGCATCTCGCTAGCCGAACTCGACGATGCCCCCATGCTCAACGAGGTGCTGCCTGACTTTGAAGCCTGGATTCTCAAGATGCTTAAGGTAAACCCAAACCATTCAAATCCAAGTGCAGCTGCATCGGCACTCAGGAGTGTTGCACTCTGTGGGCAAAGCGTTATTTACGACATCAACTTCTTGCGCTTTGCCTACCGTCAGGAGAAGTTGCAATGGCCCTACTCCAACCGAATGATTGACCTCAACAACCTCGCTTTTTTTCTCTTCGAAATTCTAAAAGAAAACGGCGAAGCCGTTCCAAAATCACTCAGTCTAACCGCCATCGCCGACTTTTTCGGCCTTGAACGGAAGGGAATCAACCATAATGCGCTAGAGGATTCAGAGATTACAGGCGAATGCCTAAAGCGCGTAATGGGTTACACCAAAAGGCTCACTCTTGAGTCGGAGTAAAAGCCCACAAGGTCGCACACTAGCTGAGGATGCAATAAAATGGCAATCCAATTCGAATTTTGCTAACTTTGCAGCCTAAACAAGGCATGCTGTAATGGCGAAACGAGTGATATATGCCCTTATTACTGCGCTCATGTTGCTAACATTGGCAACAAGTTGTTCCTCTTCAAGAGCAACGGCTAGGCGAGGCAACACAAGTTCAGATTGCCGTTGCTCCCACATGAAACATCTTAAACAGCAAAACTCCTACCTATATCGCAGGTAAATTCTTTTGTGAAAACTAGAATCATGGCCACGCACTTAGCTTAGCCGCTAGGAAGCAAAATTTTAGAAAAACGATGAGCAAAACAATTCTCTTTCAACTCGACGAAAAGGCAAAAATCGCAGTATTTGGCGGCGGCAGCTGGGCAACAGCCATCGTAAAAATCCTCCTCAACAATGTGGAAAAGGTGGGATGGTATGTTCGGGATCCTGAAGTTGCCGACTCCCTCAGAAATGAAGGTCGTAACACTAAATACCTCAGCTCGGTTAGGTTTGACAAGAGTAAGTTGGTTGTGTCCAGCAACATCAACGAAATTGCTGAAAAGGCCGACGTGCTCATTTTTGCAATTCCCTCTGCCTTTCTCAAGGAGAGCATGCAGGATTTTACTGTCAACCTAAAAGGAAAGTTCATAGTTTCAGCCATCAAGGGAATTATTCCCAACGACAACCTTACGGTGAGCGAATTCTTCAACAGCCACTATCAAATTCCCTACGACTTTTTAGGAATCGTTACTGGACCCTGCCACGCCGAAGAGGTGGCGCTAGAACGGCTTTCCTACCTTACCATTGCCTGCAAAAACAGGGAGAATGCTGCAGCCATTGCTGGTCGTTTCGAATGTTCCTTCATTAAAACTGTTACCAGCACCGATATATACGGAACCGAATACTCTGCAGTGCTTAAAAACATATTCGCCATTGCGGCCGGCATATGCCACGGCATTGGCTACGGCGATAATTTCCAGGCGGTGCTCATATCTAATGCACAGAAGGAGATTAAGCGCTTTTTGGACAACACCTACCCCTCTAAGCGAAACGTCGACTCCTCGGGATACCTTGGCGACCTGCTGGTTACAGCCTACTCACACTTTAGCCGTAACCGCACATTTGGCATGATGATTGGCCGCGGCTACTCCGTTAAATCGGCCCAGCTCGAAATGAGCATGGTAGCCGAAGGTTACTACTCCACGGTCTGTATCAAGGAGATCAACAAGAAGTTTAACGTAAAAATGCCTATTACCGATGCCGTATACAACATACTCTACGAGGGTATTGCTCCGGCCATCGAAATTAAGCTGCTATCTGAAAAACTGAAGTAAGGTTTACGCTGTTTAATCTTTAAAAACATTTCGATATGAATCACCTTAAGTTGAATCTCGAAGGAGTTTACCCCTTCGTGTCCAAAGACAAGATTTACGCCTTAAAGGCAAAGGTTGAAGAGAGCCAAAGGCTCCTGCATAGCCAGACCGGCAAAGGAAACGATTTCCTTGGATGGCTGCACCTTCCATCGTCCATTACACAGGAGCAACTGAACGGCATTGTTGGGTCGGCACAGGCCCTTTCGCAAGCGGTTGAAGTTGTTGCCGTAATTGGTATTGGTGGCTCCTACCTTGGTGCCAAAGCTGTAATCGAAGCGCTAACCCACACCTTTAGCCACCTGCTCGATAAGAGTGAGTTTCCGCACGTAGTATTTGCTGGCCAAAACATTGGCGAGGATTACCACTTCGAACTATTGGAGCTCATGGAGCGAAAGTCGGGGGCTGCCATCGTTATCAGCAAGTCAGGTACCACCACCGAGCCAGCTCTAGCCTTCAGGCTCTTAAAGAACCACCTCGAAGGAAAATATTGCAAGTCGGTGGCCAAGAACCGTATTGTGGCTATTACCGATGAGGCTAAGGGTGCGCTCCACAGCCTAGCCAAACAGGAAGGCTACAAAACCTTTGTTATTCCCGACAATGTTGGTGGCCGCTACAGCGTGCTTACCCCCGTTGGATTGCTCCCCATTGCCGTGGCAGGATTCAACATCCACGAGCTGGTAAGAGGTGCACAGGATATGGAAAAATTTTTAATGGAGGCTCCCTTTGAAGAGAACCCCGCCATGCTCTACGCTGCTGCCCGCAACGCTCTATACAGCGAAGGTCGCAAGATGGAGATTCTTGCCAACTTTGAGCCCAAGTTGCACTTCATGACCGAGTGGTGGAAGCAGCTCTACGGCGAGAGCGAAGGCAAGGAAGGGAAGGGAATATTCCCCGCTGGTGTAGACTTTACCTCCGACCTTCACTCCATGGGCCAATACATTCAGGAGGGTGAACGCTTCTTCTTCGAAACGGTAATTAGCGTAACCAAACCTCAACACCAAATGGTTATCCCAACCGACAAGGACAACCTTGATCAGCTAAACTTCCTGTCGGGCAAGCGCTTCCACCAAATTAACAAGATGGCCGAGCTGGGCACCAAGATTGCCCACATCGACGGTGGCGTTCCAAACCTCCACCTCGAGATTCCCGAAATTAACGAGTATAACCTCGGTGCCATGATCTACTTCTTCGAGAAGGCCTGTGCCCTGAGCGGCTACACGCTAGGCGTAAACCCATTCGATCAGCCGGGCGTAGAGGCATACAAGAAGAATATGTTTGCGCTTCTGAACAAACCGGGATTCGAAAAGCAGGGCGATGAGCTCCGCAAGAGGCTAGGAATGTTCTTGGGGTCAAAGTAACTGGTTACTAAAAAGTGACGGGTAACGAGTGACCCGTTACCGAATTTAATAGCATTAAGGAGAGGGACTTCGGTTACCTCTCCTTTTTTCGTTTCGAGTAGTAGTTATTTCTTGAGGAAGTGGGTATTTCATTGGTTAATTAGCTAATTTACAAACTATCCCAATTCTTTAATTCCCAAATTTATTTCCCCACCCTTGCTTTACGTGCTTTAGATTGGGATGTTTACGAGGCTAGGTGATACCTGCAACATTCAGCGCTTGCCCTTCAGTAAATCATTCGTAATTTTAACAGCCAGCAATGAGCCACAACATGCTTTTGCTGACAAACAACAATATCTCTTCTTCTCCAATCACAATTAGCATCCCATGGCCCCAACCAACCTAGAGCGCATGATTCAACTGGCCGACGAGGTTTTTGCCACCAAGAACGACCCCGACCAGCTCAGCATAAACCCGAAGGTAATTAAGCGGCTGCACAAGATTCATCCAGCCACCGTTTCCGAGTACAACAATGAAAATGGCCCGGTAGCGTGGGTCTTGCTTATACCCACCACACTCGAGCTAATGAACCGTTTCCTCGAATGCCGCATTACTGAGCGGGAACTCTTTAACCTTACACCCCTGAATACACCTTATGAGGCGCTTTACCTATGCTCTGCACTGGTGCTAGAGGAATATCGAAAGAAGGGTATTACCAAACGGCTCCTACTAAACGCTGTTGAGCAAATGCGAAAGAACCATCCTCTAAAATCGCTATTTGTATGGCCTTTTACCAAGGAGGGTGATTGGGCGGCGGAGGCAATTGCAAACCAACTCGGACTACCCCTCTACAAGAGGGCAGTAGAACATTAGGGGGAAGGTTTCTGGTTTCTGGTTTCTGGTTTCTGGTTTCTGGTTTCTGGTTTCTGGTTTCTGGTTTCTGGTTCCTAATTTGGCTTCACCGAACTCGCAAGCTCGGTTCTAGTTTGGCTACACCGACTTGTCCCAAAATTAGTCAAGCATTATGGAGGCTGGCAATTTTGTCACTTGTCACTTTCCACTTTCCATTTCACCCTTCATCTCCTTAATAATGGAATCAAACTCCCCGTGGGAAAGGTCTGTATCGACCCAGCGAAGGGCAGCACCGACCGTGCTTACAACCTTTATTGTTTGAGGAAGCATTTGTTCGAACTGCTGGAAGAGGGTAACAATAGCCACCTGATTTGGCGTTTGGGTTAATATGGCATTTCGGCGAACGCCTACCGACTGGGGGTTAGCCAACAAAAACTCGGCATATGACCAGATGTCTTGCTTAGAAACGTTGAAGGCGAAGTTTCGTATGTCTGTTATGATGTTGTAGTTGGGCGAATATGAAAAGTCAGCAGCCTGTGTCTTTCTAAAATTTTTGGCATCATCAACAGTGCCTACCCCTTGATGATACTCAATTACCAATAACTTCTCCTTGATAATTTTGTAGTTCCCCCTATGGGCATTGCTGTATATGCATGCATCCATAAAATATGAAATATATGTCCGGTTGACTGTCGTAACCAAAAATAAGACATTTCGAAAAGCAGCTGGCTCCTGATTAACGAGGAATCCAAAGATATTGACCAACCAATAAAATTAGTGACAAGCAGATCGCCGTAGGTTAAAACTTACATGGCCAGACACAAAATCGTAGAGCAGCGAAGTAAACGAGGAAAAATAGAAGTGAATTTGTTTCGGCATTAATAGCCAATGTTGATGAAGATGCATTACTTCTTCTTGTAAGCCATGCCTGTAAGCGAAACCGATGCCGGATCGCCATATGGATGGCTCACAACCCTGTTTGTTACAAGTACGCATTGGGCACCAAGAAGGGCAGCCTTTTTCTGAAGCGTGATGGTGGCACTTCGTTCCAGCCACTTTGGTGTCGCGTAGGTATCTCTCTCCCCAGCGGCGTATGCCTGCACTTCGCCTAACTCTAACATGCCAGCAACCTGTTCAAGCTTATGCACTACTTTTACATCACGCCAACCGGGGATATCAGGAATCTCCACCTCTCTCGTGGAGATAATGTCAACCCTACCCGACTTGTAGATAATTTTATTTACCTCGCGACGATCAACCTCAACCATTTTGGTGTCACCAGGAAAGGAGTAGTATAGATTTTTTAGGGTAAACTTCATAAAGTTGGCCAGAATTTTCTTCCCCGATAGCATAACAATGGTATCCGTCTTCCCATTATCATTGGTATTGGTAACCTCTACCATAGAACCATCCGACAAATTGAACGAGGCAGAGTTTGACGTGGTAATTTTCTGCTTAAGGGAATCGGCAACGGTAGAAGAATCAACAGCTACATTTTGAATAGGCGTCATACTAACCTTGCTAGCCCCAACCGTATCCGTTGAATGCTGAATAGTATCCTTAATAACCAAGGTGGAATCCGGCGTTTGAGCATTAAGTATGGTAGAAAAGCCAGCTAGAAGCAAGGTAGAAAGTAGAATTCGCATAGCAAAAATTGTTTAGCTACAAAAGTAGGAAGTTTACCTCTCTATGCAAATTTGCTTTCCCCAAAAAATGTTAACAGTATCGCCAACCATTTGTTGCCGCAATTATATCTTGTGGCATAGGGTTTGCATTGTAGCGGCATTAGTAACTATTGATATTGTCGACGAGATCATTAGTCCAAAACGATTTTGAAGAGCTCTACCTAAGATAGTAATTCTTGTTACCATCTTTTTCAAATTATTGGCAAAGAAATCAGTTGGGAGGGAACTTTGCAAAAAAGAAGTGGCCGACATTGCTGTCGGCCACTTTACCTTTTCGGAAAATCTACTACTACTTCTTCAGATTATGCTTCTTAACAAATTTCTCAAGAACGCCCTTAAGATCGGGTAGTCCTATTTCGGCCAAGTCGTAGTAAACACGGGTGGTAGGCTTCTTAATTTTGATAATACGGTTAAGGTCGATGGGTGTACCAATAATAACCGTATCGCAATCGGTCTTATTAATGGTAGCCTCCAGATCCTTGAGCTGCTGCTCGCCGTACCCCATAGCTGGAAGAATGCGACCAAT
>Ga0307375_10005697_pt1 | contig 11633 bp, 10 predicted proteins | sample TR1MG_FD_202531 | JGI IMG/M metagenome (GOLD analysis project Ga0307375, IMG submission 202531) | Soil microbial communities from Risofladan, Vaasa, Finland - TR-1 | ecosystem: Environmental > Terrestrial > Soil > Coastal area > Acid sulfate soil | place: Finland: Risofladan, Vaasa | collected... | reverse complement strand
CGAGGGCCCCCGTTGCCTCCCAGAAGTCCGGCCGCCTGCCCTCGACGAGATCCTGGAGGAGGGGGGCGGCGGAAAGCGGGTCGACGCTCCGTCCATGGGCCTCGCCGGGGGCCCCGCCCTCGGCCGCAATGGCCGTGCCCTCCGCGAGGACGCGGGGCCCGAGCCAGAAGGCGGGAGCTACGGGGTCGCCGAAGAGGGTGGCGCCAAAGGCGAAAAGTGGACCCCTTGTGGAGAGCGAGAGGGCATGGGCCAGCTCGTGGGCGAAGATGCCCCTGAGGGGATCGCTCAGGGAGGAGCTTTCGTCGTCGACCCGGCCGGGAGCGATCTCGAGGACGATGCGGTCGGAGGGAAAGGAGCTGTAGTAGCCGTTCTGCTCGGGGAAGCGGTTAGCGAGGAGGACAGGCAGGCGATGCCCCGGCCGTGGCCCTATCCTTCCGACCTCGGAATCCAGGACCGCCTCGGCGAAGGAGGCCAGGCGTCGGGCTTCGCTCGTGAGGTCCTTCGGGAAATAGATGGAGAACGAGGGGGTCTCGACGAGCTCGAGGGCCTCCCCCGACGCGATTAGCTGGGGCGAGGCGGGGTGGATGGCCAGGGCAAGGATGCCCAGGAGACTAGCCATTCGGAGAAGGGTCATGCGCATCCTCTGGCCGGAGTACCGGAGATTCGAGTATATCAGGAGAGCCGATTCATTGAAGGACCAATCGCCGCCCCCCGTCGCCCCGATCGCTTTGCGGTCGTGGACATCGTGGCTCGGACCGATAAAGAAGGGATGGCCCCTCGTCTCGAAAGGGTCAGAACTATCATGCCCGTGGGGAAAGGAGGACAGACGAGCCGATGACCGTCGGACAGAAAGCTTCGCTCAGCCTCCTCGGCTCCGTCCTCCTCTTCGCCGCCTTCGCGGTCGCGGCCTTCTCTGGTTTTTTCAACGTGCTCGAGTCCCGCTTCTACGACCCCGCGGTGACCCGGCAATACAGCGACAACCTCGCCGCCATAGCCAAGGCCACCGATGTGTGGAACGGCCTCAATTTTTCGCGCTTCGCCGCCGCCCTCGACAGTCAGGCGATCAAACGCAGCTTCCTGCCCAACCTCTCGGCCCAGGACGCCTTCGACCGGGCGAACATCCTCGGGAAACTCCAGGCCGACACGCCGGGGCTCGCGGGCATAAGGCTTATCGACGTCGACGGCAAGCGCATGCACTTTTCGACCTTCCCCGGGGACATCCTCAAGAAGACCGACGCCTCGATCCTGTATCGCGACTACGGAAGCCCCGACGACCTTCCTCCCGCCAAATTCGAGCTACCCGTGGACTCCCGGGGAATCTTTCGGGTCGACGAGGAGAGCGGCCGTCTCTTCTATGCCCTGCCCTTCTCCGACGAGAACGGGCTCCGGAGGGGGACGGCGCTCTTCCTCCTGTCGCCGGCGGGCCTCCTCGACGCCCTCGTCAAGGCCGGCCTCGTGCAGGTCGGCGACACCCTGATGCCCGCCGGACCCGCCGGACTTCTGTTCCGCGCCCCCATGGTGGAGGGCGATAGCCTCGGAGCCCGCGTTGCCGAGGCCTGGGGCCAGGGCCTCGGTTCCCGGCCCATCACGATAGGGGAGAGCTCCTCGGGCTCCTCCTGGACCCTCCTGTCGGCCTCGACGAACGATGGCTTCCGCCTCGGCGTCCTCCTGCCCTCCTCGACCTTCTCGATACCCCTTGCGATGAAGATCCTCCTTCTCATCGCCTTCTTCCTTACCGCCTACCTCCTCCTCTTCCTCCTCCTCAACCTTCGCCAGGAAAAATCGACCATCGTTTCGGAGCGCATCAAACGATACCAGATCGGCATGCTCGAGGCCTCCTTCGCCGAGAAGGCCGACCACGACCTGGCCCGCTGGAAGCGCCTCCTCGAATCGCGGCGCGCCGAATACAGCGAGGGCATCAAGGCCGATCTCGGCAAGCTCTCCCCGGCCCAGGAGGCCGAGGCGGAGGAGCTCATCCAGAAGAGCTGGGACGAGATCATCGCCGTTCTCGACCGCCGGGTCAGCGACCAGGATCGGATCGGAAGCGCCTCGATCAAAGAGATCGAGCGCCTCATAAAGGAAGCCCTCGGCAAGGCCAGCTTCGTGCTCCCTGCCTCCGCCCTCATTCCCCCACAGGCCCCGGTCCCCGCAGCCTCCTCCCCTACCGCGCCCACCGCCAAACAGGCCCCCCCTCCCCGCAGGGCCGCCTCGCCCGCCGCCCTCGAGGAGGTCGAGGAGGCCGAAGCCCTCGAGGAAGTCGAGGAGGCAGAAGCCCTCGAGGAAGTCGAGGAAGCCGAAGCCCTCGAGGAAGTCGAGGAGGCCGAAGCCCTCGAGGAGGTCGAGGAAGCCGAAGCCCTCGAGGAGGTCGAGGAAGCCGAAGCCCTCGAGGAGGTCGAGGAGGCCGAAGCCCTCGAGGAGGTCGAGGAGGCCGAAGCCCTCGAGGAGGTCGAGGAGGCCGAAGCCCTCGAGGAGGTCGAGGAGGCCGAAGCCCTGGAGGAGGCCGAGGAGGCCGAAGCCCTCGAGGAAGTCGAGGAGGCCGAAGCCCTCGAGGAGGTCGATGAGGCCGAAGCCCTCGAGGAGGTCGAGGAGGCCCCACTTCCCGCTGCCCCCGCCGTCGCCGCTGCGGAAGAAGAGGAGCTGGAAGAACTCGCGGCCATCGATGGCGAGGAGGTCTTCGCCGGCTTCTCGTCGGCGAGCATCGACGAAGACCTCATTCCGGTCATCCCCGAATCGGCCATTCTCGAGCTGGTGGATACCGCCGACATCGGCGAACTTATGGCCTTTCTCGATCTTGGGGCGATGGAGGAGAGGCCCCTCGATCTCATCGATAACGTCGAGGACGAAGAGACGGCGTCTACCGGGGAGCTTGTCGAGGAGCTCGTCGAGGTGGAGGCCGCCAAGGAGGAAGGGGGCGAGGTGGAGGCCCTCGAGGTGGAGGCCCCCGCCCCCATGGAGGCGGCCCTCGATGTGGAGGAGCTTGCGCAGAGCGCCTCCACTCCTCCCGAGGAAGAGCCGGCCGAGATCGATGTCATCATCGGTTCGCCTCATCGGCGGGGCACCCAAGCCCTGGAGGAGGCCAATGCGCCGGCGATCAGGCTCGACCTTTCTTCGCTCGACCTCTCCGAGCTTTCCGATATGGATTCCATTCTGGACCAGCTCGGCGAGCTCATGGCTACGGAGGTCGGCGCGGCCCTGCCGGCGATGGAAGGCAGGTCCCGCCCCCTCGATGTGCCCATGCTCGAATACGGCGGCAATTTCGATCGGGATTCGTCGGATGGAAAGGTGACGGTTGACCGCGACACGCCGGTCGATCTCGTTCCCACCGAGAGAGGCCCTGCCGATTGGGAAGATTTCGGCGCCACGGCGCAACGGAGGGCCTGGATGGACTGGAGGCCGGTCGAGGGTACGCTTGCCGTCGATGATGAGCCGATCGAGGGGGGGGGCGAGGAGTTCGATGAGGGTGAAGAGCCCCTCGAGCCGATCGAACCGGCCGGCGCCGGGCCCATCAGGCTTCGCGACGGCATTTATCGGATCGAGGCCGAGGCGGTAGGGAAGGCCGAACTCGATCCCGATTTCCAGCGCCTCATCGACGCCGTGCTCAGCGAGGGTCTCGGCAAGGGACGGGGCGAGCGCTTCGTGGAGCGTCCGTGATCTCACGCGGCGCCGCCCTGGGCCTCGGCTTCCTCGTGGTCGCCCTGGCCTCCCTGGCCATGGTCACTCCACTTTGGTATCTCGCCTCGGAGCGGCGCGAGCTCTTCAACGCCCTCGTCCTCGTCTCCGTCTCCCTCGCCCTGGCCGCGGCCCTGTTTTCGCGGCTGCGAAGCCGGCGGAAGAGGCGCTTTCCGGCAAGGCCCACGAATATTCCATGAGGCGTCGATTAGTCCTGGCCTTCCTCTGTGCCCTAGCGGGCCTGGCCATCGACTCGATCGCGGCGGAAAGCGGTCTCCGCTTCCCCGAACTTAGGAGTCTCGGGCCGGAAGACTCCCTCTATCTCCAGCAGCAATCCCAGGTCGAGGCCGCCTACATGGCCGAGAGCGCCGCGGTCAAGGATCCTGATCTCGTCCTCTATAGTTATCGGCCCCCGGCCAACAGCGACCTCTTCGCCCTCGCGGCCAGGCTCTCCCTTCCCATCGAGACCCTCGCGACGGTCAATCGCATCGATCGCTCCCGCGCCTTTTCCGGCAACGAGCGTCTCATCGTCCCCTCCGTCCCCGGCATCTTCGTCCCCCTCAAACCATCCTCCGACCTCGAGCTTCTCATCTCCTACCGGGGAACGACCGGGGCGGTGAAGGTGGATCTCGGATCGATCACCATGTGGTTTTACCCCGGTGCCCGCTTCAGCCAGGAGGAGCGCTCCCTCTTCCTCGGCCGCCTCTTTCGCTTTCCCCTTCCCCATGCGGTGCTCACCAGCGGCTTCGGCGACAGGGTGAGTCCCATCACCGGGAGGTGGAGCATGCATCCCGGCGTGGATCTGGCGGCTCCCTACGGCACCGAGGTCTATGCCGCCCGCGACGGGAAGGTGATCTTTTCGGGCTTCGATCCCGTCCTCGGACAGCACATCATCATCGAACATACGGGGGGCTGGAGCACCGTCTACGGCCATCTCTCCGTCCGTTTCGTGCGATTGAACCAGGAAGTGGATTCGGGTATGATCATCGGGCGCGTGGGATCGACGGGCGAGTCGACGGGCCCGCATCTTCATTTCGAGGTGAGGAATCACGGGGAAGCCCAGGATCCGACGACTCTCGTACCACGGATAGGCCAATGAAAGCGCAGCACGGGCCAAGGCTTGCGAAGCCCTTCTTGTTTTTGCTCCTCCTTTCGGTCCTCTGGCCCCTGGCAGCGGAGGACTTCCGGACCCTCATCGGCGCCACGGTCGCCCTGCCCCAGGACCCCCAGGGGGTCAAGGTTTCGGTCGCCTACAACGAGGCGATAGGCATCACCTGGTCCAAGGACCTCCTCTTCGTTCAGGGCTTCGAGATTGAGGTGAAGTCCCCCGCGGCCGCCCTCGCGATGCCCGGCTCGATGGCCTGGGAGATGTGGAAGAACGTCGATCCCGTACCGGACAAGACCCACTACGGCTATGGCGGCGACCGCATCCTCACCCAGGTCCTCCCCGCCCGCGCCGGCGTCGCCTACCAGATCCCGACGCGGGGCGACAACAGCCTCAAGGACGGACCCTTCTCGACCCTCCTGCCGACGGTCGTCGATCCGGCCTCCTTTCCCTTCGTCTTTCGCCTCATTCCCATCACCAAGGGCTCGACCCCCGAGCTTGAACGCGAACGATTTTCCGTCAAGATCAGGCCCCTTTTCACGGACGAGGGCGGTCTCAGGATCGCTTTCAAATATCCCGTCGGGGTGGAAAAGGGCGATGTGGCCGTGCAGATCGACGGATCGGATGTCGATCCCTCCGGCCTCCTCGTTCTCAAGCCGGGCAGCCATGCCCTCCACGTATCCTCGGCCGTCTATCGAGAGGAATCCCGCAGCATATCGATCGACCAGGGGCGCGTCCTCGATCTCGGCATCGAGCTCGAGGACACCACCCCCCTCCTCCTCGTCGAGGCCCCCGATTCGGCGGTGATCCTTCTCGACGGGGCCAAACTCGAGCGGACGAAGACCTCTTTCGCCGTCGAACCAGGCGAGCACAGCATCCTGTGCCGAATCGGCGACTATAGCCTGACCCGTAAATTCACCGCGTATCGCGGGAAGACCTACCGCATGGTGCTCGCGATCGACCTTGCCATCCAGGAGGTTCAATGACCCGCCTCGTCTCATGGAACGTCAACGGTATCAGGGCGGCTTCGAGAAAGGGTTTCTTCGACTGGCTTTCCGCGGCGAGTCCCGACATCCTCTGCCTCCAGGAAACCAAGGCCTCGCCCGACCAGCTGGGCGAGGAGTTCCACGCGGCCTCCGACGGCAAGGGAGGCGTCTATCGCTGTCGGTGGGCCCAGGCGAAAAAGAAGGGCTATTCGGGGGTGGCGATCTATTCGAAAAAGGAACCCCGAAAGGTCGACTACCTTGGGGTCGACGAGTTCGACGACGAGGGCAGGGTCCTCGCGGCAGACTTCGGCGAGATCGTCGTCATATCCGCCTACTTCCCCAACAGCCAGGAGGCCGGCGCCCGCCTCGATTACAAGCTCCGCTTCTGCGACGCCGTCCTCGCCCGTGCCGACAAGATACGGAAGAGCGGGGCCCACGTCGTCGTGGCGGGCGACTACAACATCGCGCACAAACCCATCGATCTGGCGAACCCCGAGGCCAACGAGGGGAACCCCGGCTATCTTCCCGAGGAGAGGGCCTGGATGGATCGCTGGATCGGGGAGGGCTTCGCCGATTCCTTCAGACACTTCGATGCCTCGGCTGGCAAGTACAGCTGGTGGACCTACCGGGTGCCCGGGGCCAGGGATCGCAACGTCGGTTGGCGCCTCGACTATCACTGCGTCGACGAGGGCCTTCTGCCCCGCTGCTCCGCCGCCGCCATCCACCCCGAGGTGATGGGCTCGGACCACTGCCCCGTCTCCCTCGATCTCGCAATCGATCTATAAGGAGGCCAGCGATGAGATTGAATTACAACGCGCCGACGACCCTCACCTTCACCTTCCTCGCCGCCGCAGTCCTCGCCTTGTCGGCCACCGTGGCCCCCGGCCTCACCCAGTCCTGGTTTTCCACCCCGGCTCCCTTCCACGCGAACCAGATGCAGGACTGGATAAAGCTCTTCACCCACCCCCTCGGCCACGCGAACCTCGACCACTTCCTCTCCAACTTCAGCTTCATCCTCCTCCTCGGACCCATCCTCGAGGTGACCTACGGCTCCCTCGGCATCCTCCTCATGATGGTCGTCACGGCCCTCGTGACGGGCGTCCTCAACGTCCTCCTCTTTCCCAACACCGTCCTTCTCGGCGCGAGCGGCATCGTCTTCATGATGATCCTCCTCGCCTCGATCACCAACTTCGAAAAGGGACAGATACCCCTCACCTTCGTCCTCGTACTCCTCCTCTTCCTCGGCAAGGAGGTCTACAGCGCCCTCGCTGTCCGCGACAACATCTCGCACTTCACGCACATCATCGGAGGGCTCACGGGAAGTTTCATCGGCTTTCTCCGACCTCGAAAGAACTAGGACGTGCCATGCTGCGCCTCGAGACGCACAAGGAAGGTTTCAGCCTCGATTTCAAGGGCCGGCCCCTCATCCTTCACTCGCACGCGGCGCCCTGTCTCCATGTCTCGGAACTGCCTCCAATCCAGTGGGTCGACCAGGGCCGGGGCGAGGGGCGCTGGGTTCGCAAGGCCTTCCGGAGGACCAGGGGCCTCAAGGACTACCGAATCCTGGAGAACCTACCGGAACGGATAGTCCTCAATTTCGAGGGCAGGTTGGGCCTCGAACTCGCGGTCGAGGATGGACTCCTGTCGATTTCCTTCGCCGCGAGCCAGACTTCAGAGGGACTCAGAATCGATTTCGCCTGCCGGCCCGGCGAGGCGATATTCGGCGGCGGCGTCGATTCTCGGGCCCTCGTCGATGTCGCCCGTTCGCGGATAGAGGCCTGGGGCAGCGAAGCCTCGTATGCCGGACTCGAGAGCATCTTTCGCCGCCCCGTGCCTGGCCGCGATTGGCCCCTCATGTCCTTCGTCACCGAGGAACATCGCTGGTTCAGGGTCGAGGGCCAAGGCTGGATGGCCGCCGATTTCCGGACGAAGGGCCGATTCTCCTTCGAGTTTTCCCTCCCTCCCGCCAGCATCGTCGTTGGCGCCGAAGAGGACCTGGCAAGGGCCATCGCCGCCCTCGGAAGGCGTTCCGGTCCCTCCCTCGAACCGCCGGCCTGGACGAGGAGCGGACCCATCGTAGCGACGAGGGCCCACCGCGAGGGCTTCGCCGAACTTCTCTCCCGGCTCGAGATGGCGGGCATCCATCCCGCGGGCATTCGCCTGGCCGATCACGACATCCTCGACCCAAGTAGCTCACGCGACGAAAGAGTGGACATCCTCCGATCCCGCGGTCTTCGCGTCCTGGCCGTTGCCCGGCCGGGACGGGAACTGGCCGCCTCCATCGACTCAGGCGCGGGTGGGGAGGGCAGGCTCGCCGAACTCCTCGGGGGCCATCGCTTCTCGGGAATAAGGATCGAAGCCGCGGGCTTCCTGACGGCCTCGAACCCTCAGACCGAGAATACGCGCCAGGACGAAGCCGTATCCGTTCGGCATTCCCGCCTCTCACGGGCCCTTCTCGAGTCGGGATGCCCCCCAAGGGCCGCTGGAAGCAAGGGCGAAGGCAAGGAAGGCTTTCTCCTCAGCTCGGCGAAGGGTTGGGGCATGGCAGCAGCGATGCATGCCTGCGCCCTGCCGGCCATCGTCGACGAGGTGTCGCTGGTGCCACGTCGGATGTCGGCCTTCCTCGCCCATGGCCTGTCCGGAGGCGGCTGGGCCTGGCTGGACGCCTCGAGCCCCCAGCGATTCCAGGGAACCAGGAAGGCCAAGGCGGCCACGTCCGGATTGTCCTGGCGCCGCGCCATAGAACTCGCCGCCTTCGGCCCCGTCTTCGAGTTCGAGAACGCCGACGAGGACGAGGAAGTCCTCCGCTTCCTCGCCAGAATGAGCGCAGTCTACTCGGCCCTCGGCCCCTACCACGAGGCGGTGGCCTCGGAGTACAGAAGCGCGCTCCTTCCGCCCATCAGACACTCGTTGCTCCACTACGAATCCGGCCTCGATGCCCAGAGGGGCTCTAGCCAATATCTCTACGGCCGAGACCTCCTCGTCGCCGTGTCGGGCAAGGCCTCCGACTTCGTGACCCTCGACCTTCCCGACGACGACTGGATCCATTTGTGGAGTTCCCGACATTTTCGGGGCGGCGCGGTGTCGATCGAGGCTCCCGCAGGCCACCCCGCCGTTTTTTATCGTGCCGCCTCACCCTTCGCCAGTCTCTTCGATTCCGTCCGGCGCGAGACAAGGAGAAAATAGATGGGGCCGATCCCCTCATTCCTCTCGGCCCTCGTCTCGAGCGCCATCCTCTCGCTCGGCATGATCCTGCAGAAGCGTCATGTCGCCTTCATCGGCCATAAAGGAAAGCACGACAAGGCCTTCGTGAGAGATCGCGGCGGCTGGATACTCGGCTTCACCCTCGTGAACCTGGCCCCGCCCTTCAACTACCTGGCCCTCCTCGGCCTACCCACCAACGTGGTCGCCGGCATCGCCGGTTCGAGCGTCGCCTTCGCCGCCATCTTCTCGGCCCTAATCCTCGGAGAACGCATCACGACCCGTCAGGTGGGCCTGACCGTCGCCCTCTTCTGCGCCATCGCCCTGGCGGGGCTTCGCGGGACGGGGGCGGCAAAGGGAGACTCCCCCGATACGGCCGCCACCTGGTTATTCATTATTATTCCCTTCATCGCGGGCGGGGCCGCCCTTGTCTTGAGGGCCTTCAGGGGCAAGAGCCTGGCCGCGAAAGAAGAGGCGGCGCAAAGCGCGGCGGCGCGAGGACCCAAGACCGCGAAAAGGCGAAAGACGGCCACCTCTCCAGAGATCGCGACGGCCTTACCACCGGGCAGGGCAAGACCCGCCTGGCTCGCCGTGGCCATAGGTGCCATCGCCGGATCGATGGGCGGCTTCATGCTCGTACCCCTCAAGCTCCTCGGCTTCGTCGATCCGACCATCGCCGCATGGCTCGGCGCTCCCTGGCTCTGGCTCTACATCGCGGCCGGAATAGCTTCCTTTGCGATAGTCCAACTCGCGTATAAAGACGGAGCCATGAACCGCGTGGCCCCGGCCTTCTACGGCCTCCAGGTCCTTTGGCCCGCCCTGGCCTCCCTCTTCGTCTTCTCCCTGGCCTTCGACCCCCTCCAGTGGCTTGCCTTCGCCGCCATAGGAGTTTGCGTAATCCTCATAGCCGCAGGGGAGAAGGCGTGAGGGATTCCGCTGCTGGCAGAAACGATTGGTATGGGGGAGGGAAGGAGATTAGGTCCACAGATCCGTTGGGGTTGGCTCCAATCTATGGTGATGACATCCGTGGACAGGCCATAGCGGTCTTTCCTAGAGAAGATCTTAAGAAAGACACAAGTATCAAGATTGAGCGAACTGGATCTACCGGATACTACAGTGATACGCTGAAGGTTAATATTCGGAATCAAACTGCCTATTCTGCCCCGGTCCAGAGTACGGCAGATATGCCCGAGCCACGGCTGAGCGAACTAAATGGAAAGACTCTATCTACAGGGGACTATAAAGGTCTCCTTCTATCGAAGTCATATTCTTATGAGAATGCTATCCAACTCACGGGGGATTTCTTTATTCATCCTGATCAATTCACGACGCCGGAGAAGAAAGCAGAACGCCAACAGGCGGGATTGCCGATAGGACCGTTTACGCAACCGTACTCGGCTGGGTGTCAGATCATGCATCTCGGCGATTTTAATATCCTTGCTAGTACTCTGGAGGGTATCGGATTCGATTACAACAACAAGGACACGATTGATGTGAGTATTGAAGACATATCGGCTAAGAAAGGGAAATAGCATGAAAGCCATTAAGCTAATCATACTGACAATTGCATTGTGTTTGCCATCAATTCTATTGAGCGCTGAAAACGTATTTGTTCCAATTGAAGGGATATATGTTAGTAACGAGATATCAAGTGCCCTGCAGATACAGCGACTATCGGACGGCAACTTCATCTTCCGAATGGTCCTGCTGAAACCCAATGGCCAGATTCTTCCATTCGAGACCCAATCGGCATTCGCAATGCCTTCAGACAATAATGTCTATGTCTTCTATTGGCACACTGGACGTTACGAGAATATTCCCGGGAGTGACTCCATCATAGTCTATAGACTAACCTACGATGGCAGTGGAACACTGACAGGTAGGTACTTCTTTCCAGAGAAACCAGATAACCCGTCTGTAAAAGTGACATTCCGCAGGAATTGACGCCCCCCACGGGGTCAGACCCTCGCTGAGGCATCGCCCCTCAATGCCCACCGCGCTCCGCGCGCGGCTATCGAGAAGCGCCCCGTCCCTGAGGCGCTTTTTATTTCAGCGGGCACTGCGCGAACCCGAAACTTGCGCGCAAGCTCGCTCAGCTCGCCTGCGCACAAGTCACGGGTTCACGCCGGGGCCTGGGTGGGCGCTCGACCTGCGGCTTAGAAGGCCGCTGCTCTATTACCCCAGCCTTCCTGAGCTGGAGACGAGGGTTCGACTCCTGTCGCCATTGCTAACTCGAGCCTTGAAGAGGCTGCCGCGGGCCAAAAGCCCCTGGCTAGGGTGGAGAAAATCGCCGACTACGGTTGCCGCATTCTCGCCGGCGACCGTTGCCGGAAGCCGGCCTTATTGCGCCTAATCCTCCGGTCATACGACGTCGCGAAGCGATGTCGTGTACCGGCAAGGAAACGTAGCTCTCGGGTCTCGTACTCTTCACTGGCCTGTCAGGCGGCGAGAACTGGTATGTGCCCCAGGATGCAATCGATCTCGCAAATTGATGAAACGGGAATAGCGAAAAAGGAGGGGCTCGCGATCGCGTCGCCGTCGACGTCGGATTGCGAGGCCCTACCTTTCCGGGCGGCGCCGTGGATCCCCGGCTCGACTGCTCACCCGACGCCGCCCAGCTTGAATTTCCTGGCCGGGACAAGTGGTCCCGGTGGGCGGGACAAGTGGTTTCG
>Ga0307375_10005694_pt1 | contig 11634 bp, 4 predicted proteins | sample TR1MG_FD_202531 | JGI IMG/M metagenome (GOLD analysis project Ga0307375, IMG submission 202531) | Soil microbial communities from Risofladan, Vaasa, Finland - TR-1 | ecosystem: Environmental > Terrestrial > Soil > Coastal area > Acid sulfate soil | place: Finland: Risofladan, Vaasa | collected... | reverse complement strand
CGCCTGGGCTACGAGGCCCCAGGCATCGGCGCGGGCGAGATCGAGCTGCGGAAGGGCGATCCCTTCTTCCGGAAGGACTTCGATACAAGGGTCATCAAGGGAGACCGCTTCCTCGTGACCCTCAGCGCCGAGGATTATGCCGGAAACGTCTCGACCTTCGTCGTGGACCGGAAGATCGACAGACAGGCCGACAAGCCCGTGACGGGCATCGTTTTTCCGCAGGCCGGCGCGACGGTGAAGGCGGGCGACAGGGTCTACGGAAAGGCTTTCGACGAGGACGGTGTCGCCCTCGTCCGCTGGTCGATCGACGGTGGGGCAGCGACCGAGGCAAGGGCCGACGGCTCCTTCGTCTTCGATTTGCCCGAACTGGCCTCGGGAAAGCATGTCCTCTCCGTCGCGGCCCAGGACAGCTTCGGCGTCGCGGGCGACCCGGCTACCGTCGCCTTCAGTTACGACAGGGGGCCGGGAAGCCTCAGCCTCGATTCCCTCGTCCCCTCCCTGGCCAAGACAGGAAGCTCGGGGGCCGGGGGGGCCTCGGGGGCCGCGGGGGCCTCGGGGTCCTCGGGGGCCGGGGAGCGGCCCTTCTCGCAGGGCATCGTCGTGAGCGTCGACGGGGGCGAGTCCCTCCTCGGCCATGTCACGACGCCGAACCCGGCCACTCGGGCCGAATGGCGCATAGGCGAGGGACCGGCGAGAAAACTCGAGCTCGCCAAGGGCTCGGGGCCCATGGACTGGGTCTGGCGCATACCCGTCGATTCGAGCTTCCCCTCCGGATTCGCGCCGATTTCGATAGAGCTGGCCGACGGCTTCGGCAATGTCTGGGGAGGGAAGGCCCTCCTGTACGTGACCGACTACGCCGTTCCGCGCGAGGATACGGGCTTCTCCTTCGACGAGGCCAGGGTCGAGGACGGAAGGGTCCTCATCGGCAAGGGCGAAGCCTTTGTCGGGCTCTTCTGGCGCGAGGAGATCGCCTCTGTTCGCCTCGATCCGCCCACGAGCCTCGTGACCGCCACCTTCGAGGGCGAAGCCATCGGCGTAAGCGCCACCGGCGAGGGGAAGACCGGGCCGGAAAAAATAGTCGTAACTACGAAGAAGGGTCACGAGTTCTCGGGGGGGCCTTGGGTCTTCGCGACCGACCTTAGGGCGCCGACGGTATCGATCGACTCGCCGGCCCAGGGCTATCGCTCGAAGAACGCCGTGCAGGTCAAGGGCCGGGTCGCCGATGCGGGGGGTATCGCGGGCCTGTCCTGGCGGATACTCCCCTCCGGGAAGGTCACGGAGCTCAAACCCGAGGCCGGGGGCGGCTTCGCCTTCTCCGTCGACCCGAAGGATGCCGGCGGCGGCCTCGCCGAGGTCGAGGTGGACGCGACCGATGTTGCGGGCAACGTGGGCCGGGCCTTCCTTGCCCTCGGTCTCGACGCCGAGGCACCGAAGGCGGAATTCCTTTCGCCGGCCCCCGCTTCGGAGGTCTCGGGCAGACAGAGCGTCGTGGCCCGCGTCTCCGATCCCTCGGGAATTGCCTCCGTCGAATATGCCGCCGATGGCAAGAATTTCGCGCCCATGGATGCGCCGGGCGGCTGGATAGTCGCCGATGTCGACTTCCAGGCCACGCCCGCGGCGAGTTGGCGTCTGTTCGACCGGGCGGGCAATTCGGCCATCGTCAAGCCGGACATCAAGATCCTTCCAAAGCCGGCGGCTGCGGCCCTCGGTGACACGCTGCGGATCGAGCCCTCCGACAGCGAGGGAAGGATCGAGTTGTCGGGAACATCGGGGACACGCAAGGTTTCCGCACTCCTCCCCCTCCTTCCCGACCAGGCCTCCATCGAAGGCGACAGCCGCTTCGGGTCCAGGCTCCTGGTCTCGGGAAGCCTCTCTCTCAAGGGGACTGTCAGCGCCATGCCGGGGGCCTCGGGGTCGGCCCAGATCAAGGCCCTGTCCCTCAGCCTCGACGGGGGAGGCAGCTGGCTGCCCCTCGCCTCGGCCAAGGACGCGAAGAGCGCCACGGCGACCATGGCCCTGTCCATCTCCCTCGACAGCGCCAAGCAGCTCAAGGCCGGCCCGGGTCGCCTTCTCCTCCGGGTCGATGATTTCTCGGGAGCCAGCGCCTTCGCGGCCCTCGATATCCTCGTCGACAACGCGGCTCCGCGCATCACCCTCGCGGGCCCGGCTTCCGCCGGAGGCCCCGTCTTGGGCAGGATACCCCTCATCGCCCAGGTCCAGGACGATACGGGCCTGGCCTCCCTCATTTGGTCGAGCGGCACGGGCGGGGGCCAGGAACTTGGGGCCGGCGGCGGAGAGTGGTTTGCCCTCCTCCTCGACCCCGCCACGCTGCCGAAGGGCGCAAACCTCCAGGGCAGCCTGATCGCCAGGGACTTCGCCGGCAATACCGCCAGCCTTCCGGTCAAGCTCAGCCTCGATCCCGCCGCAGCCTTGCCCAAGGTTGAGATCGGCAGCCTGGCCGATGCCGCCTTTACCTCGGTCGGCGATCTGATTTCGGCGAGGGCCCTTGGGGCTGAGGGTCCCGCGGCGCTGAGCCTGTCCATCGATGGCGCTGGCGTGGCGGAATCGGCAGACGGCGCCCTTGCCGTCGCCTTGCCGGAGCTCGCTCCGGGACGGCATCGGATTTCCGCCTTGGGCACCGATGCCACGGGGAGAACGGCGACGGCGACGAAGGACATAGTGGTAAAAGGAAGGGCTCCCTCGTTCCAGGGGCTCACCCTCGGCGATGCCAAGGCGAAGAGCCCCTTCGCGCCGGGAATCCGCCTCGCCCTCGCCAAGGCCGGCTTCCTGACGGGCGAGCTCCTTTCGGAGAATGGTCTCGCCGGTCTCGAATGCAGCCTGAACGGGACGAAGGCCCCGCTGATCCTCGGCAAGCCCGCCAAGGCCGGCGATCCCATCCCCTTCTCTGTTTCCCTCGCCGGCCTTCCCTATGGCAAGGTCGTCGCGAGACTCACCGCCGAGGATTCCGCGGGATTGAAAACGGCGCGCGACTTCATCTTCGTGTCCATCCTCCCCAGCCAGGCAGGCGTCGACGACGCGGATGGCCTTCGCTTCTTCGATTCGCGCATCGATCAGGAGGGGGGAGGGCAGAGGGTCATCATGAGGCCCGGGGAAAGCCTGGTCGGTCGCTTCAATGGGCGACAAATCGCCTCGGTGGCCCTGGTCCCGCCCAATCCTTCCCTCGTGGTCGCGAACGAAGGTTCCATCGTCAGCATCTCGGCCAAGGGGAAGCTCGTCTCAGCCCCGACCAAGGTCGAAGTCCGGACCATAGACGGGGAGGTCTTCGACTGGGGCCCGGCGAGCTTTTACGCGGACGGGGGAGGGCCGACGATCGTCATCGCCTCCCCATCGGACCTGGACTGGTCGAGCGGCCGCATAATGCTCAAGGGCTCGGCGAGCGACGATAACGAGGCGATCGCGAAGCTCGAGTACTCGTTGAACGGCGGCGATTGGCAAGCCCTGGCCCGCGAAACGGCGGCGGTCGAGACCGCCCCGAAGAGCGGAGCCGCGCCGGCCCCCGGCCGATCGGGCGCTGCGGCCGGAACGCCGCCCCCTGACCCCCTCCATTGGAATTTCGATAGTCGTATCGAGGCGGCGGTGGATGACGGCAGCGTGGAGATTTCGGTCCGCGCCTTCGACCAGGTCGGGCGCCTCGCCCTGGCGAGCCGCGTGTTCACCAAGGACAGCCAAGCCCCCAGCCTCGCCCAGCTGCTTCCGGAGGAAGGCGAGGCGGTCAACGGTCTCACGACCTTCATCGGCGAGGCCAGGGATGGCGGCCGTCTGGCGAGTCTGGACTTTCTTCCCGGCGCCGCCCCCGGCGCCGCCCCCGGCGCCGCCCCCGGCGCCGCCCCCGGCGCCAAGCCGGAGCCGGTCGAGGGTCTTCTCTCCTTCTCCGGCAGCCTCGACCTCGCGAAGCTGCCCTCGCCCCTGCCCGATGAGGCGGGCTTCAAGGCCGTCGACGCCGCCGGCAATGTCGCCCTCCTCGTCCCGAAGCTCGGGGTGGACCCGCAGGCCGACAAACCCGTCGTCCAGATCAACGCGCCGACCGAGGACGAGGTGCTGAGGCAGGACTTTTCGATCGCGGGCGTCGCCTTCGACGATGACGGCATCTCGTCGATCTCCTATCGTCTCGACGGCGGCGACTGGCGGGACATGCCCGTCGACGGCATGAGCTTCTCCATGCCCGTTTCCCTCGCGGACACGACGGACAATGGCCATTCGATCGAGGTGCGGGCCACCGACATCTATGGCGTGGTGGGCGACACGGTCAAGCGAAGCTGGCGAGTGTCGAAGGAGGAGCCCTTCGCCCTCATGGTCGAGCCTCCCTCGTCGAGGGTGGTCTCGGGCAGCGTCGAGGTCTCGGGAGGGGCGAGCGACGCCAACGGCATCGCGTCCATGGCCCTGTCCTTCGACAATGGAACGAGCTGGCAGGGGGTCGAGGGCACGACGGCCTGGAAATACCCCCTCGATACGACCATTCTCGCCGATGGCCCCCATGCCGTCCTTCTCCGGCCCCTCGACTCCTACGACACGAGGGGCCTGGCGGCGGCCCTCATCACGGTCGACAACAGCCCTCCGGTCGCCGTCCTGGACCAGCCCCTCGACGGGCAAAGGGCCGCCGACAGCCTCGAGGTGAGCGGCCGCGTCTCGGACAATCTCGGCCTGGCCTCGGCCCGCCTCGAGATAGCTCCCATCGGGGCGGCCAGTCCTCCCCTCATCAAAGTCGATCTCGATACCCGGCGGGTCCAATCGCGATCGATCGACATCTCGAGTCTCGTCCCGGGCACGTATTCGGTCCGCCTGATAGCCCGCGACAGGGCCGGCAACGAGACCCTGGCCTCCCGCGTCTTCGAGGTCATCCCGAAGACCGCGGGCGAGTCGGTCGAGATCCTCTATCCGGAGCCCGGTTCCGCGCTTTCCGGCCCCTTCACGGTCAGCGGGACGGTGGCGATCAACGGGAAGGCGACGAGGGTGGACCTCTTCCTCGACGGCGAGAAGATAGGCGAGGCCCTTCCCGGCCCGGGCGGCGACTTCAGCCTGACCTTGAAAGACGGAGCGGCCACGGAGGGACCCCACAGGCTGGGCGCCAGCTGCGAGGTCGACGGGAAGCGCCAAGTCAAGGGCCTTGACCGGATCCTCCTGTGGCGGGCCCTCGGCCCCTGGCTTACCATCGACAATTTCGCGACGGGGGCCTTCCTTCCCTATCGCCCCTTCCTCAAGGGCCGCGCCGGCATGAAGGTCCAGGCCCCCGATCCGGCGGACAAGGCGGCCGTGGCGGCCTACCAGAAGACCGCCGGCCTCCGGGCGGTGAAATCGGTCGAAGTGAGCCTCGACAACGGGAGGAGCTGGGAAGCCGCGCAGGGCAGGGAGAACTGGAGCTTCCGCGTCGAGACGCAGAACTATCCGGACGGTCCCTTCTTCGCGATGGCGAGGGCGAGCTTCGGGGACGGAAGCCAGGTCTCGGTGCCGATCCGCCTGGAACTCGACAAGACGCCGCCGAAGCTCGACGTCCTGTCGCCGGAGGCCTCGTCGCGCCAGAACCAGGTCATCGACGTGGAGGGTACGGCCTGGGACGCCAACGGCATCGACTCGGTGAAGGTCCTCCTCCGCAAGGGCGACAAGTCCAATTATGAGCTTCCATCCTTCGTCCAGGGCCTCTACCTCGACGCCCACCTCTTCGGCGCCACCGAATGGGAGGTCGGCGCCGGCCTCACCTTCTTCGGCGACAATGTCAAGCTCCAGGCGAGCTACGGGCAGGCCCCGACGACCGACTGGTCGACGGGTCTCGTCTCCAGCTTCAGCGGCACGACCTTCGGGGCCAAGCTCATCGCCAATCTGTATTATCTGCCGGTCGGATCGATCCTCGGACCCGACTGGGACTGGCTGTCGATGAGCCTGGGCATCGGGGCGGACTTCACCTACTTCACCGTCGTCAACGGCGATCCCGCCAAACAGCTCATCGTGAGTTCCGTCTTCGGCCAGCTCGAATTCCCCAAGATCACGGTACGATCCCTCCCCCTGTTCAAGAAATATTCGTACTATCTGGAATATCAGGTCTGGTCGATTTCGGACGTCAGCAGCGGCGGCTTGAAGGGTCTCGCCGCCATGGGCCTCCGCTTGGGGATATTCTAGGTGGGCAGGATCGTAAAAGTCCTGGCCGTCGTCTTCGGCCTCGTCTTCGCCGGGGCGACGGCCGTCAACGCCATCCTCGTCGTGCAGAGCAGGACGGCCCTCGCGGCCGCGGGCTTCGCGGGAGTGACCAGCGCCCCCCGGAAGCCGCGACACCTCCTCGTGATACTCCCCGTCTCCGATGACACCTTTTTTTCGCACATCCTCGACGGCATCAACGCCTCGGCCGCCATCATAAAGGCCGCCGTTCAGGTGGAGCGCTACCCGGCGGCTTCTCCCGAAGAGGCCGACCATTGGTTCGAAATCGGGCTCCGCTCGGGGGTCGACGGGATCGTGATGTACGCGACACCGGGCGACGACGTGGCCAAGAGGGCCGGGATAGCGGAGGCGGCCGGCGTCGTCTACGTCGCCGTCGGCAAGGAGGCGCCGCCGGGGGTCCTGCCCTGCTTCATCGGCTCGGCACCCCTTTTCCAGGGTTTCGCCGGGGGCCGGATCATCACGGGCATTCTCGCCCAGCGGGCGAGGATCGGCCTCATACTGCCGGAGGACGTGGTCGGCCACCTCGAGGAGAATTCGCTGTACAAGGGCGTGGCGGCGGCGGTGGCGACCTATCGCGGCGCCTCCATCATCGCCACGGTGCGGGCCCAACCCGGAATATTCGCGGGAGAGGAGGCGGCCGCCGATCTCCTCTCCGCCCATCCCGAGATCAACGCCATCTGGTGCGCGACCTCGCGCGACACCCTGGGCGCCGCCCAGGTCCTGGTCGACGAGGGCCTGGCCCAGAAGATCGTCCTCGTCGGCGCCGACGAAACCCCCCTCCTTCAGCGCTATCTCGAGGAGGGCGTGGTCGCGGCGAGCATAGTCCGCGATTCGCGGAGGATAGGGATTGAGGCGGCGGAAGCCTTCGCCGACATGGAGGACGGCAAGCCGCCCCCCGGCATCATCGAGGTCGATTTCACCGTCATCACGGGCGGGTCCCCCCGATGAAGGCCCCTCGGAGCCTGCGCGGCAAGATGGTCCTCGTCGCCCTCGCCATGCTCGCCACGATCGGCGCGGCCACGCTCTACACCGGCATCGCCACGGCCGAGCTCGCGAGGAGTCTCGGCCTCCTGTTCAGCCGCAATCAGCATCTCGAGGACATCAAGATCGGCCTCGCCGCCTCCTCGACCGATCTCACCGGCTATCTTTCGACTCGCACCCCCGACGACCTTTCCTCTTTCTTTTCCAACAGCGACAGCCTGGCCGAGAGCGCCAAGGTCCTCAATCGCGCCATCCGCGAGGACGAGGGACTCCTCCTCCAGCGCGAGCTCGCCGGCCTCATCGACCGTTATCTCGAGTCGGCCAGGGCGGCCGCCGAGGCCAAGGGCAGCCGCTCGGTCGAGGTCTACACCTCGCGCTTCGAGGACAGCGAAAAGACGGCGGCCCTCGCCCGGTCCATCATCGAGCGCGTCGAGAGCAGGAACCTCGCGGCCTCGATCGACGCCTACTCGGGCCTCAACAGCCGCATCAAGGCGGTCATCGCGACCAACGCGGCCCTCGTGGTGGCGGCGGTGCTGATGGCCTTCATGATCTTTCTGAGCTACACCTGGGCCATCACCGGACCCCTTTCGAGCCTCGCGGCCGCGGCGAGGGCGATCGAGGGGGGCGACTACGAGAGCGAGGTTCCGCACGAGGGCGCCACCGAGGAAATAGCCACCATGGCTAACGCCTTCGAGCGTATGCGCAGGAGCGTCCGCGCCGCCTTCGACGAGCAGCGGGCCAAGGCCGAGATAGAGCGTCGCCTGATCGAGGAGGAGCTCAGGCTTGTCGACATGGACCGCAAGCTCAAGGACGCCGAGCTCCTCGCCCTCCAGGCTCAGATAAATCCCCACTTTCTCTTCAATACCCTGGCGGCGGGCATGCAGCTCGCCCTTTCGGAAGGCGCGGATCGCAGCGCCGATTTCATGGACAAACTCGCGGCCTTCATCCGCTACGCGCTGCGCTCCCCCTCGCGTCTCGTGGGGATCGCCGACGAGATCGAGTGCGTCGAGCTCTACGTTTGGCTTCTCAGACTGCGCTTCGGCGAACGCTTTTCCTTCTCCATCGAAGTCGATGACGGCACCCTCGGCATCGACGTGCCCGCCCTCATCCTTCAGCCCCTCGTCGAGAACTCCGTGGGCCACGGCCTCCGCGACGTCGAGACGGGAGGCATCGTGCGGATCTCCGCCCGGCTCGAGGGCGGCGAGGCCTTGCTGGAGGTCGCGGATAACGGCGCCGGCATGGAAGAGGCCGTCGCCGAGCGTCTCATCCGCGAGGCCATGGAAGCCGAGACCTCGGGGGGCGAGGGAGGCATCGGGTTGCACAATGTCATACGCCGCCTGAGTCTCGCCACGGGCGGGAGGGCGAAGGTGGAGATGGAGAGCGCGGTGGGCCGGGGCACCCTGGTGCGGATACGCCTGCCCGCGGGAAGGGAAGATTCGTGAAGCGCATCTTTGTGGTGGACGACGAAAAGCCCGTGGTCGACGGCATAAGCCTCATCGTCGAGAAGGATCTGGGCGGCGAGTTCGAGGTCGGCGGTTCCGCCTCCACGGGCCGGGAAGCCCTCGAGCGGGTACCCTCCCTCCTCCCCGACATAGTCCTCATGGACGTGCGCATGCCCGGGATTTCAGGCCTCGAGACGATCCGGGAGCTCCGCAAGCGCGGCGTCCTTTCGGCCTTCGTCCTCGTCACCGCCTACGAGCGTTTCGACATAGCCCGCGAGGCCGTGGAGCTCGGCGTCGTCGACTACCTCCTCAAGCCCGTCTCGCGCGAGGGCCTCGCGAGGGCACTCCGTTCCGCGGCCATATGGGCCGACAAGGCGCGCGAGGCGGAGAACCGCGAGGTGGCGCATCGCGAGAGGGAGGATGCCCTCGCCGCCCACGCGGAGACGGCCCTCCTCCAGGGCATCGCCCTCGGCGCCGGAGCCGCCGCCGAACGCGCGGCCATCCTCGATCTTCTCGGCATCGGGGACAGGATGGCCATCGTCGCGGCCTTCGCCCTCGCGGCTCCACCGGCCGCCGCCGATCCGGCGCGCGAACTCCGGGTCCTCCATGCGAGGCTCCGCGATACCCTCCGCTACCGGAGTCATGCCCTCGTCGGGCCCCTCCTCGCGGGGCTCTGCCCCGCCCTCGTCGCGGGCAGGGATGCCGAAGAGGTCGAAAGGAGGGCCAGGGAGATGCGCGAGGCGATCGACTCGGCCTTCGCCGACGAGATCGGCCATGGCTATCTGCGGGTGGCGTGGGGCCGACCCTCGGGAATGGAAGGCCTCGAAGAGGGCTGGTCGGAGGCCCTCGCCTCCCTTGGCCGCCCTCCCGCGCATTTCGCCCGCCCCGGCTCGACGGGCGGAATCGGGGGCCCCGGCGGCGATTCCCCCGGCGGCGAGGCCGTGGGAGGGGCCGGCGGCGAGGCCGTGGGCCTGTGGCTGGGGGAGGGCGCGCCACCCTTCGATTTTTCCGACGACGAGGACTTCCTCGCGGCCCTCGCCGCGGGTGACGAGGCCAAGGCCTCCCTCGCCTTGGAGCGGATCCTTCCCTCGCCTTCAAGCCAGGTCACGGCGGTCGAGGCCGGGCGCCTGGCCAGCCTCTTTGGATCCGCCTGCCGCCTCTTCGCCCGCCGCGGGATGCTTGATCCCGGCAAGGCCATGGCCTGCCACGATTTTTCCGACCTTTTTTTGCGGCTCGATGTCGCCACCCTCGGCTTGGCCGCCCGGGCCCGCTTCGCCTCGATCCTGTCGGCGAGCCGGGAAATCACGCGCCTTTCCCCCCCGGTGGCCAGGACCATCGCCTGGATCAGGGACAATTATCAGCGGCCGATCGGGCTCGACCTCGCCGCCGAGGCCGCCGGCGTTTCGAGCGGCCGCCTCTCGCGACTCTTCGTCGAGGAGACGGGCAAGGGTTTTTCGGATTGGCTCATCGAGTACCGGATCGGCATCGCGCGGGAGCTCCTCCTCGAGCCCGGCGCCTCGATCAAGGAAGTGAGCCTCTCCTGCGGCTATCCCGACCCGAACTACTTCGCCAGGCTATTCAAAAAGGTTACGGGGACGACGCCCTCGGGCTGGGCCGAGGGTAGGAGGGCCGGGGGCACCGAGGATTGAGGCTCGGCGCTTTCTGGATTTTCCCCTCATTGCCCGCGAGAGAATGCTAATTGGCGCCTCGCGAGACCCGGGTGGGCGACAAGGTGCGCATCTTCATCGCAAGATTCCTGCTGACCCTTTCCCGCCTGGGCTCGATACTGTCCTCCTCAGGCTGAGCAGGCGCGGGTCCAGCCAAGACTCCGGAGGAAATCAGTGAAAAAAGGCATCGCGATTACCCTCGCCATGACCTTCCTCGTCGTTTTTGGCGCGGCCCTTTCGGCCCAGTCGCAGCCCAGGATCGGCGTATGCATCTACAAGTTCGCCGACACCTTCATGTCGTATGTCCGCAACCAGCTCGAGGTGGCCGCGGTCGGCAAGGCCTGGCTCTCGATCCAGGACAGCCAGTACGACCAGCCGATGCAGAACGACCAGGTGGACCAGTTCATCGCCGAGGGCATGAAGGGCCTGGCCATCAACATGGTCGATCCCTCCGCCGTCTCCGTCATCATCGACAAGGCCATGAGCCGGAACCTTCCCCTCGTCCTCTTCAATCGCGAGCCCGAGGCCTCGGACATGGCCAGGTACGACAAGGCTTATTATGTCGGCGCCAAGGCCCAGCAATCCGGCACGATGGAAGGCCAGATCGTCGCCCAATACTGGAAGACCCACCCCGAAGCGGACCGTAACCACGATGGAGTTCTCGAATACGTGATGCTCATCGGCGATCCCTCGAACACGGACGCGAAGTACCGTACGGAGTATTCCGTCCGGGCCGTCACCGCCGCGGGCATCAGGGTGCTCAAGATCGCCGAGGATACCGCCATGTGGGATCGGCCGAAGGCCCAGGAAAAGATGGCCGCCTGGCTCGAGGCCTATGGTCGCAAGATAGAGATCGTCTTCGCCAACAACGACGACATGGCCCTCGGGGCCATCGACGCCCTCAAGGCCGACGGCTATTTTCGCAAGGGCAAGTACATGCCCGTCGTCGGCGTCGACGCGACCCCTCCCGCCCTCGACGCCCTCAATCAGGGCACCCTCCTCGGCACCGTCCTCAACGACACCGTCAAACAGGGTCAGGCAACCTTCGACCTCGTCTACGCCCTTTCCATTGGCCGGCCCGCATACACGCCGATAGCCCCCATGGCCAATGCCGACGGCTTCGCCGACCCGAAGGGCCACTATGTCTGGGTTCCCTATATAAAGGTTACCAAGGACAATTACAGGGAATTTATGAAGAAGTGAGGGCCTCGTTCGCGAAAACCTTCGCGACTCTCCAGTCCCTTTCCACCCCGAGAATCGATTTTCGCTCGAACGAGGCTTGACCCAGGGTTCCTTTGCTTATAGATTGTACTTAGTTCAGTTTTATATATCTTTCAGAGGAGAGCTACATGAAGACCTGGATCTGCTCGGTGTGC
>Ga0307375_10005693_pt1 | contig 11634 bp, 5 predicted proteins | sample TR1MG_FD_202531 | JGI IMG/M metagenome (GOLD analysis project Ga0307375, IMG submission 202531) | Soil microbial communities from Risofladan, Vaasa, Finland - TR-1 | ecosystem: Environmental > Terrestrial > Soil > Coastal area > Acid sulfate soil | place: Finland: Risofladan, Vaasa | collected... | reverse complement strand
TCACGGTAATATGGATCAGAAGCATTAGCCCAAGAACGCCTAGCACCTGTATAAGGAACCATATTATTGATAGCGCCTAGTCCCATAGAAGCAGCAGCATCTACAAAGTTATTAGCGTTACCTGGAATGTTATTGGTCTTGCCAAATAACTGACCAAAAGCATCCTGTGGATTCAAAATAACAGCAATGCCATCAAGGTTTGCTAGATAACTTTTTTCAGTAAAACTAGCGGCCATAGCATACGTTAATGTTTCAGCTAGTTTATTAAACTCATGGATTTCACCGTGACGTGAAAGTGTTCCAAGATCAGCAGCGGCTGCCATCCAGTTAGACAGTGGTTCAAACCAAGAGTATGTAATCCATTTAGTGCCTATCTTGACAGAACGCGGTTGAATGCCTTGCTGTCTCCATGCTTCACGTTCTTCTGGATCAAACGGAGCATTTCCTGTCATCATTCCACTAGTGCCAGCAGTATAACCAATACTAAGCAAAAGAGAACCAGCAGCTTCTCGTCCACGCAGTTCTGCTAAGAGTAGTTCATCGCCTGCTTCTAATGCTTGACGATACCCTCCCATAAACTTACCAATCAAAGGCGTAAAGGAGGTTTGATATGCCATTATATTAGCAGGAGTGCGAATAAAAGGCATCAAGAACCGACCAACAGGAACCTTTTCTGGATCACCTGTAACAAGTTTCTCAAAATCACGAGCAAAGCGCCCTGGATCTCCTGTAAACGTTATATCATCACCATACTTCTTAAGAGCTTCATCTGTAACTTGTCCTGTTTTGACATCAATTCCACGACTCATGGCAGTCATCGTGTGTTGATAGAACGAGTTAAAGTCCTTGGCGCCTTTGTTGGCTGCATAATTAAACGCATCCATTGAAATCTTCTGACGAACTGCCATGGTTCTCATGAAGTCATCAGTTGACATCATTAGTTTACTTGGCAATTCTGTATATCCAACCCAAGCATCCATCCAACGTAAATGGCCAACTACCATTTGCTTGACTTTAGTATCAGCAGCTAATTCTAATGAATCTAGATATGCCTTTGTTTCAGCTTTGGAGATAACAGACGCAGCACTCCACGATGCGGGTACACCACTTTTAAAGGTGACACCAGCTACATGTGCTGCTTCCAATGAACTGCCAAACATAGCTGCATAACCAGCCCCAGCAGCACCAATTAACTTATCATTGCCCTCAATAAGTCCTTGTATACCTACATATGTAGGCACACCCACAAGCCGGACGATGCCCGCCATGTTACGGATAATAGTCTTAGGAGCAGAAAGAATGTTGTTATAGAACAATCCCAATGTCCGCTTACCCGAGTATTTGATGAGAGTGTTGGCAAAGTTAACGACTTTAGTAGGATCACCACCAGACAAGGCCAATGCCAATGCCATTTGACGAGCTTCATCACGAGCTTTTGGATCACCAGATCGCGCTAAATCTTTAACATAATCTGCCCACTGTTGAAGCATTCTAGGAGTCAAGCTACCTTGATCAGCTTTAGTACCTTCAGCCGTTGTTTCATCCAGTACTTGCTGCCACCGCTTACCAGCAGCCAGTCTCCTACCAGCTTCCAACGACCAAGCTTCCTTACGGAGCATCACCAATCCAGTTACTTGATCGACCATACGATCAAATTGATTACCACCCGCTAGCCCATTGCTTTCGGCAAACAAAGCATCGCTGCCAATGTTAGCGGCTTTTTCTCCTAACCGCCGAATCATAGCAGCAGTTACAAGAATGGATTTGGTTTTAATTTGCTCAGTACCAACTTCACCAATAAATGTCTCGCCTTCAGCCCTAAAGGCTTTGAGCATTGCATCTCGTATTTCGGTTGGTGATTGAACAGTATCCAAAACCCCTTGATAATAATCAAAAGCTTCTTTATCAATGGCCTTTGCAATAGAGGATACCTCGCTTGCTTTAAACCTACGATAAAGAGCATCTAGATTGTTCTTATCTCCTACCTTATCAAGTGCTTCATCAATAAGAGCTTTCCACCCTTTGGACATATTTGCACGTTTAGTAGCAGCATCCGTCATCCATATGCGATTCTGTAGTATTGATTCGGGTGGATCAATCTTACCTACATCTGCCGCCCTAGCTCCTCGTGATTTAGGTGTACCACCATTGATTTCTTCAATGATAGTATTGTCTAAATCCTTTAACTCATCATTTGCATTATCTAGTTGCTTTTTAATTTCAACTTGATTTTCAAATGGATCTGCTTGACGTGCTTGAAGATCATCAATCTTAGTTAAAAGTTGATCCTTTTGCATTTTCCTAACATCATCCCACCTAAGGGACTCTTCAGCTTCCTTAAGCTCTGCTTTATACGCTGCTAGATCTAGCTCCTTGTTAAGAGCAGCAAGGGATTCATCAATAGCTTCGGCATTTGTTTTAGGACCCCCAAAGACTTTGGCCTTAGCATTTTTAGCTACTTGAAATATATCAATAGCTTTGAAAACTGCGCCGATGCCTTCAGCAACTTGAGATAGACCCATGTCTTCTAAGCCCGTAATAATACGATAACGAGCTTCACTATCATAATCTGGATCAGCAGTCAATGCCTTCGGTATGGCCCACTTAAGAGATTCAGGTAGTATCTCTGACAACTGCGCACCGATGGTGGGACCTGCGTCTTCACTAGTATCAGCGTGGATAAAGCCAGCAAAGAAGTCTAACCCCCTAGCCCTGACAAGTTTTGTCACTGTGCCAGCATTAGCAGCTAGTTCTTTACCAGGACCAACACGACCCAAAAAACGCATCCCATTGATGGTCTTAAGGATATTAGCAGCTCCAGCAGCCAACGGATCGTCAGGAGTGAGGCCAAAATCAATCTGAGCCTTGATGTACCGATCACTTCTTGGGTCTTGCTCAGGAGCCACAGGGGCGCCCATTGCTTCGCCAACACGAGCAATGCCTTCTTGACCAGCAGTGACTAACCGTGAACCATAATCCTCAACGATGCCAGGACCTGTTGATTTAAGAATAAACTTTGCTGTTTCAGCAAGGGGCTTCTCGACTAGTTTGGTAGTAGGATCAGCTTTACGAGCGGCGTTAAACTTATCCTTAAATTCCTTTTCAGACTTAGTGCGTTCGCCTTTATCGCCACTGCGTAGCCTGCGACGTTTTGCTAACTCTTCTGTATCTTTAATACCTAAAAGATTTTTATCAGCAAATTCACCAACATTTGCCACTTGTTCCTTAATTGGTTTCAGCGCAGCGTCAATGTTATTTGCTGTATCATCGCCTACTTTTTTAAGTGCATCTACGGCAACTTTGGCTGGATTCCAACTTGTCCTATTACGCTTAACGCGTCCATCGGCTTTCTTGTCTTGCTGCTGCTTTTGAATCTTTTTAGCTTTAGCAATAGTCTCTTTAGTAGATGCTTCTAAATTTTCCTTTTTGATTTGATCAACAGTTTTCCTTTTATCAAGTGAAGGGATTTGCTCGTCAGATGAGTAAGTGTAATCAGAAGACCAAGAGTCTAGAATGCCAGCCATAAGTTTGTAACCCCCTCAAGGGTAAAATGAACAGTTTGCGGGAAGGATCTACCTCGCAAGATAGACCCCCTAGTACCCATTATTTGAATGAAACATGAAGATGATCGTCATGATCAGCAATTGCTTTGGACCTCGGCCCACCAATCATCTGACCATCACGGTAGTAACCCTTTCGGTCCCAGTAAATTTCACTGATACCCAGTGCCTTAGCATTCTTAAGAAGATAATCATAAGTAGCATCTAGCTGAGTAAGTGAATTGTGTGAAACCGGTAAGTCCAAGGCTTGATTTGAATTATGAAAAGAATCATAACCACGACTGCCAACTCTTGCCCCACCACTAACAAAACCTTTTGCTAGATCAAACTGTGGATGCTGCCAGATTTTAATGCCCCTAGCTAGAAGCGTTTTACCCACTTCAACAGTACGCGTGGGTCCCGGTAATGTTGAAAGCTTTGGCTCAACAACGGAGGTTTGCTCCAACCTAAGGTTACGCAACATTTGACCTAACTTAAGAGGAGAAATTTTTAAAGCTCCTTCCCATTCAGTGGACATATCCGTCATTGCCGCAGCTAGATTTGCCGTGGTATCAGGAACCCTGCCTGCCATGTAATCATTTAGCTTAGTGCGCCAAGGTAAAGCCCCGCCAACAACAACTGCTTGAAACGCTTTATCTTGAGTAGCTTGATTAAATGGTTGATCAGGCGAAATACCAGCAGCTTTAATTACGGCAGCAAATGTTGTGGGTTTAAATTGATACGCTCCAAAATGCCGAACGGTTTGCCCATTAATAGCAAAGTCACCACGAATTACATCCTTTGCTTTAAGAGTGGTAATTGCTGGATTGCCTGGTCCAGAACGTGCTACTCCAAAATTATACTGCCCATAATCTCCACCACTTTCTGTCTGAACAATTGCTTGTTGCAAGACGGATAGAGAATTACCAGCAGGAACAGCAGATTGATCCTGTTGAATTTGGATGTTGTTTTGAAGCGTCCTGTATTGGTTTAATAGGTTACGTCGCTCTGTTGGTGTTAGATTAGGATCAGCAAAGCGTGTTGCATACGCAGGAGAAACTCTACGAACTTCCTGTAAGAAAGCCTCTTGTCCCTGATTGGGTTTCCATTCAGGAGCCCCAGCCTTGACAGCCTGCTCACGCATGTACTTATTGATGTCAACGTTTGGACCGCCGTCAGACCTAGCAATATTTAGAATGTACTGAGGAATTTTTCCGCCAGTATTAACGGCTTCTTGGGCATTACTAATATCCGTACTACCCAGTTGAAAGGAGCCTATGGGCGTTTGAGGAACGCCGCCACCAATTTTATCTACAATTGCTTTAGTTTCATCTTTGGTTAGATTGGTTGTAAAGGTTGTGGTGATGCTTGTCCCTTGCGTTTGCTTGTCTCTATTTGGAGCAGTTTTAGTAGATGTATTAAAATAGTCTTGATCTTTTGGATTAATAAGATAAGACCTTGCTTGTGCTATTAATTTATCTCGTAACGTCTGAACATTAAGAGGAATGTTTGCTTGAATTTGTGCTTGAATTTCAGGCTTTAAAAATTCAGCAGCTCTTAACATTGCACTTTCCCGCGTAAACTTAGCATCAGCCGCAGCAGCAGTCATGGGCTGCCCTGGAGCCATATAGCTGCCACCCATATCAGCAATGAGAGCAGTCTCAACTAATGGAGAAGCTGCTTTAACTCTTGCCTCAACCGTATCAGTACCGGGTTTAAGATTAGAGTCACCTCTCAATTGATCCGCTACGGTTTCATCAATAATGTTACTAGCTTCAAGCTGATCAATTGTAAGTTTAGTGATGCCCAACCGATTGAAATAGTTAGGATCATTTCTACTTCCTTCAAGTAGAGCTTGTTCCGTAACACTACTACCACCAGTCAGCATTTTAGTAATGACTTCTTCTGAGATACCAGCAGCACGGGCTCTTGGTATGACGCCATCCTTACCATTAAGAAGTGCATCACGTTTTGCTTGTGGAAACCGATTAGCATTATCAGCTTCTTTTATAAACTGATCTTCCTTTTCTTTCAGAACGGCACCTTCTGTTGCTTCCCCCGCTTCTTGAAGTCCATCTCTTAGTGTCTGAATCGTTTGACGGAATCTACTTCCGTAGGTACCAACCTTAGAGGGATGTGGGATGGCGTCTATTGAATTAAGAAGTAGAGTAGCCCCAGGTATATCCTTATTACTTTTTAAAGTAGTAACAGCTGCTGTAAGATCTTCAATGAAATCTTCATTGCGTTGTTTGGCTCCACTGGTTGCGCTACTCTGCTCAATGGTAGCGAGTGCTGCTGCCGCTGTTGTTGGATCTTTAATGGATGAAAATGCCGTTAAATTTGTTTGTTTATTTTTTTCCCTAGCTTCAAATTTAGCACTAGCATCAAGTTCTGCTCCAAACTCTTCATTCAAACGAGCCCTAGCAATGGCTAAATTTGGTGCCCCATATTGCATCATTACTTGGGGATTGATGCGATTATAACCAGTCTGTTGTCCCCATTGCCCAAGAAGAATCCTTTCAGCTCGTTCCCATTCAACCCTAGTCATTTGAGGACCAAGTTGAATAGTAGCCTTAGTGTCAGGATCAATAAGGATCCTTCCTTCATTCTTTGCTGTTTGAACAAAGGTAGTATAAGATATAGGAGCATTCTGAGCCATTGCTCTTGATGCCCCCATAGCTTCAAGCCCACGAATAGCTGGAGATGTCCGTCGTATTTGAGCAGACATTCCTTGTTCACCAGGCATTCCTTCTGCTGCTTCAGCTATTGCTGTTGCATTTCGGGCACCTTGACGGACGGCTTCTTCTTTGGCATTGAACTCTCCAGTGTCTGGATTGAAAACAATTTCACCAGTAATAAACTTAGTAAAACCTTTTCCAATAGTTTCTTCTTTAATTTGTTCCCCTTTCTTTTTAAGAATACCACCAAGGGTATCACTAAATTGAGCTAAAGCTTCAAGGTCTTTTTCGGACTGTTGAAGCATTATTCCAGATGGATCGTATGCTTGAACTAAGGGAGTAGAAGATGTTGATTGAAATCCAGTTAGTTCAACCTGCTGGCCAGGGGATTCGTAGATACTAGCCATAGTTAATTAAGCTTTTCCAAAGGGGTTCTTCCAATCTCCACCAAGTTCTGTGAAGCTTGACGCTCCAGCCAAACCAGCACCCGCAATCCCGAGAGCTAAGCTAGCACCACTAGGTTTAGCTTTCCGTTGAGAGGCAGCTTGATTAATGGTAGATTTTGCAGCAAGGAAATTATTCTCAACATTAAAATAGTAGTCCTGTTGAGCATAGGCTAGGTTCATTCCAAGAGCACCAAGGTCCTTGCCCTCAACCCTCTCAGCATCAGCCAGGAGCCCACCTATGCCTTGTCCAGCACGTCCAGCAGCTAGGGTAGTGCCTTGTGCTTGAAGGCGTCGGATTAGGCCCCGTTCAGCGTCTAGGGTTGCCTTCTCCATTTCACTTTTATACTTGAGTTGGGCTTTTTGATCTTCAGTATTTCGTTGTTGTAAAGTTGCAGTTCTAGTTTCTTGGTAGGCACGTTCCGAAGCTGAGGCAGCTTGACTTTCAGCTTGATAGCCAGCAATGGATTGAACGGCACCCATCAGGCCCGTGGCAAGACCTATGGCAATGGCGGGATTACACATGATTTTGTTAATTTAGCAAATTCAACATAAGTAAGATTGGTTTGAGTGGTAACATACATAAGCTTCTTAAACCCAAGCATATGAAGGAGTTTCATATGTAGTTTATTTCTTGGATCAGCTATGTTATGTAACATCTCATAGGAGGTTTGTTGTTCGACCCATTTCTTAGCCTCCTTAAAAAATAGCTTTGGGTATGGACGGACATGTGGTGTGGTAAGCATCCATATGGCTCCGCAATGGGCATCTGTTCTGGATACCCCCGCTACCCCGCAGATCTCTCCGAGTGGGTTCCGAAAGGTCACAGGATTGTCTGATAGGTCAAGGGAAAGGCAGAGGGTGGCCTCCATAATGGTATGGCCAAGACCCTCTAGTTCCCTTCGATCATCTTCTTGTAGGTGCTGAGCCACCCAGATTGCGTCTGAGCGGCTTGCGCTATGTATCAACGATGTCATAGGTTACCGTGACTGTATTCCTTTGTTGTTGTAGGTGCCTTCCCAATCAACCGAAGTGAATGCTGTTGGGAATGGGTTATCAGCAATCAATTCAAATTCAAATTGATCACCCTTTGCCAATACTGGTATCGTGCTTTGAGCATTCCGAATAATGGGAATGTTATTTGCTAGATAGTAATCAGCATTGATCTGTGGTAGTTCCAGGGTGAAATCATCACGGCCCTCAGATCGAACTACAGCCTTGTAGGGGCCAGAGTTATAACTATTAACCTTGATCCGACTAATGCGGGGAATGTTAACAGTATCCTTGAGTCCACTTTGAGCATCCTTGATTACGTAGAAAGCAGGCAGTTGAGCCAGACCTTCATACTTATACCCAATAGCAAACTTAGATGTTGTTTGATTGCCCTCAACCGTAAGGAAGTACTTTTCCCCTGTCGCTGCACTAGCGTCATATTGCAACGTTTGCTCTTCAAAGTAACCAGAAATATCAGGATCTAAGAAGATTAATACTGGTTGCTCATTGGTATCCTCAAACCCATCCTTAAAGCAAACATGAGTCAGATTGGTAATAGCATCGTAAGTAAGGGTTGGGTTGTAATCAAAGAGATCTAACCTAACATCAAGATACTGACCCTCAAAGAAAAGTGATTCGCTTGGGGTATCTGTCAATAGGGACACCTTACTGAGAACATAGTTACTACCGTGCTTGGTAACAACAAACATTTGATCCTGATCAAAATCAGTAAACTCAATCGTACCAGGAAGCTTCCATCGAAACCAACTTGACAATACCTTTCGATCTCCATTTCGGAAGAACCGATAGAGATACATGCTGCTAAGCTCTTGTTTGCTAAGAAAAGCCACGGTTCCTGCTGACACAGAAGCCTTCATGTCAGAGATGGCCGAAGGAATGTAAGTAGGAATGATCCTAGTTAATTCAATGGTGTTGGGTTTGTCCGTACCATTGGGCATCATCTCATAGACGGATGAAGCCTTATCACCTTCTTCCAAGAATAGATAGCTTTCTCCAATATCAAGAGGAGAGACACTTTCGGACTGACTATAAGAGGACAGTAGGTTGATCTCAGCAGTCTTAGGAGAAAAGGCTTCTGTTGTTGTTGTTAGGATATACTGAGCATTATCACCAAACAACATCAGACCTGTTTGAGTGGGAATAGCATACCGCAGTCGAACTGGTTTAAGACTACTCGCACTAATGTCAATAGGGTCACTATCAACAATAGTAATCACCGTGCTGGCAAAGAAGTTAAAATAATCTCCTGCCTGTGAGCAGATGACGTTCTGCCGGGAGGTAAAGATCAGACGGTTTTTATAAAAAGAAATAGCATCAATTGGGAACCCCACAAAGGAAGGCAGTGGGTTGGTAGTAGCATCACCGACTTCCCGATACTTCCAGAATTTTAGTCGACTAAAATCTCCCTCAACTGGAGCAGTATTAACGGTTGCAATGGTAAACGTATCACCTGCTGTATTACTAACAAGGTTAGTTGCTGTGTACCCTTGACCGGCTTGAACAATGCTGATGGCAGAAATCAAACCATTGATGCGTTCTTCAATCTTAAGGCCAGCCCTTGATTCATTGCTGATGCTTTGAAAGGATGTTCCAACTGAGTAAGTTTTGTAACCAATTTGCAACGGATTGGTATTCTTAGTTACACCAATTTGAACGTTATTCTCGTACCAGTAATAGGTAAAATCATAATAAGGAACGCTAGTTCTACCAGACGTTAGAGTGTATTTAATTCCGCCCCTAACTGACTTAATGTAAGTACTAGAGTTGGCTAAGGTATTATTCAATGAATAGGAATCTTGAACCTTATCCACTCGTAGTCTTAGGTTGTTACCAGTACCACCCGTTGGTGCAAATATCTCTCCAACAACGTGGCCTCCACTTGTAGCACCGGTAATGGTGACACTTGTGGGAACACCACTGACGGATGTCGTACCAGCAGTACCAGTAGAAGCTAAATCCAGTTGACGATAGGTGAAGGTGCCATTAGCCTCCCTGATGATAACATGAGGCATCGTCTCCTCATCTAGATCAGTAACAGTGCTTGGCGCAATTGTTTCTTCCCAAGAACCATAACCACTTGTGGTGTTATCACTAGTTTTAAAGATAACCCAATAATCATCAGCACCTGATTCAACAGAACCAGCAACCTTAATCTTTAGGTTATTAAGAAACTGTTTGGGAAGTTGAGCAACAGAAACAACAGAACCTTTAAACGCATCAATGGATGTTCCGGTGCTGCCACCTTTTGCTTCAATTGCAAAGTCACCGTTGTTTGCCCTGCGTATGTAAACGATGTTGCCAATAGCAGTTGCTACCCAACTAGCGTTAACATTAATTGTATTAACAATGTTATCAACAATATCCTTGATGTTGAGTTGGTTAGTAGTATCAGGTGTTGTGTAGGAAAACTCGGTAGCATCAAGCTTGATTGTATATGTCGATTTATAGGCAATGGTATTAATTGCCACAAACGCATACGGGTTCTGAGAAGCACTACTAACGACGCCTGCTGCTACGGTTCTCTTCCTGTTAAGAACAAAGATATAATCATTGATCTGAAGAGTTTGCAGCTCATCTGTATTTGTATGGACAGCATACGCAATAGATTCAGCAGCTACTGTGTTAACTGTTTGTTGGATACCATTGCTGGCACTCCATACCTTGAGGGCACCTGCTTTGCTAAATTGAATGATGTACTTTTCTTGATCATCCCTAAAGATAGAAAACCAAGTACCATCAGCCACCGCATTAGCCAGCTTACTAATCCCTTTAAGCCCTGGTCGTTTGGTTAGACCAATGGCTATGTCTGGATAGTAATTATCACAAATGCGTAGTTGATTGCCAACTTTAACTGTATCAGGCTGTTGAGAGACACCCCCAACAAGACTAAAAATTTTCTGAGAGATGGCTGCCATTATCGTGCAATTGTGCGGAACGGGGTATAAGAAATATAGAAGTTCTGACCTGTCTCAACACCAAAGATATTCACTTCAGACGTTCCTGTATCATAAGCAATACAGTTACCCCTTAGCATGGTTTCATCTTGGGCATTGAATTGGAACATCTCCTTTGATCCAACAACACTTCCCGCAAAGACACGAGCAGCACGTTGGGTGATGTAATCCTTAAAGACTTGGGGAAGATCCTCAAAATCAAACAACCACACCACATCACAACGAACTGGAAGTGGATTGATGAATTTATAAGTATGGTTTACTTTATCGTAGAGTTTGCCGCCTCTTAATACGGTCTGGTATTGTTGAACATTAGAATTCTTGTTGTCTGAGATTTGTAGTACATTATCAGGTACAAGGATCTCATCGTCAGTATTAGGAGTAAATGGGTAGTCTATTTCAGAATTGAAATGCCATCCTTCTCCTTGAACTTCACGATTGACATTCTCAAGAATTGAAAGTGCTGTAGCAATCTCTGGGTTTGCGATGTCGAGCGACACCACTGGTGCCTGCCCGATACCCGTTAGCATCTGATTGATAGCCTGGAGTTGGGTTGTCATAATTCGGACAGGATTATTAAAAGAAAAGGGGCCAACCTTAAATAGTCAGCCCCCTTATTAAAGGTTAGATCAGGTGTTCCGGAACGCACCGGCAACGCCGACGCGCACAGCACCGCAACCATAAGCCAGACGGCCCACAATCACATCGCCTTGGTAGATCACCTTGGTATCGGCGCCCGTGGTTTGCACGGAGGGGCCAATGGCCTCAACAACGCCAGCAGCGTCACGGTGGAAGATCAGACCGCAGCTGTTGGTGAAGTCGGTGGCAATACCATAGGTGTTGTTTTCACCGGTCACAGCAGCAGCATCAATGGCAGCACCAGAAGCCGAACCATACTTCCCAAGGAAGGGGATGTTGTTGGACTTCTTGATGGAGATACCAGCGATCTCATAGAGACCATCACCAGAGTTCATGCTACCACCGGCAGCACCGTACTCACGGTTAA
>Ga0307375_10005690_pt1 | contig 11638 bp, 11 predicted proteins | sample TR1MG_FD_202531 | JGI IMG/M metagenome (GOLD analysis project Ga0307375, IMG submission 202531) | Soil microbial communities from Risofladan, Vaasa, Finland - TR-1 | ecosystem: Environmental > Terrestrial > Soil > Coastal area > Acid sulfate soil | place: Finland: Risofladan, Vaasa | collected... | reverse complement strand
CAATTCGTAATCGCCGGCAATGCGGAACGATTCATCAAATTGGCCATGCAACTTAAACAGGCTGCGCCTGTGCATTACGCCCTGATGCGGAATGCACATAGCCTGCCGGAACTGGCCTTTAATTTTTTCCCAAGGATCGCCCTGCGGATACAGGTTTGCTCCGTCAGCATCAACCATCATGATCTGCCCATAGGCAACACGAATATCCTGAGGCAGTTTTTCCAGTTGCCCGGCCATTTTTTTCAACACCTGCGCATCCCAGAGATAATCATCCGCGCCCAGAAAGCAGATCCACTCGCCTTGCGCCCGCGCCACACCCTTATTCATTGCATTGTATATGCCGTTATCCGGCTCTGAATTCCAATATGCAATTTTTGCGCGATTTGCTTTCAGCAAGTCGACAGTACCGTCTTTCGATCCGCCATCGATAACAATCAGCTCTTTGTTCGGGTAGGTTTGCTGCGCGACACTGTCTATGCATTGCTGCATCGTAGTCTTGCCGTTGAAGACGGCGACGACGATGGAAATCAAAGGGCCAGACTCGTGGTTCATGGCTTGATCAATAAATATGTTTCATTCATGTAGCGGGCCCGCCGACACTCATGGATTTCGGTAGAACACACCATCGACCTGAAGCGTGCGGCCAGAAGCCTGATCAGAAAAAACCGGCTGGAACGCCCACAAGGTAAAGCCTTCGGCCTCAAGACGATCCATCACTTCACGCCACAGATGCTGGCTTTCGTAGAGCGGCACCAGAGACAGCTCAACCAATATCCCCTTGATGTGCGGTAATGTGTCGCGCGCGCCATCCAGCACCTGCCATTCAAAACCCTGCGTATCGATCTTCAGGAATGCGGCACGCGCATCCTTCAGGTATTGCCCGGCTACGGCATCCAGCGTTTTGACAAGTGCGGTCTCTTTCCCCAGATAGGCAGAATCGGGCGCAGCGCTTCGATGCGCTTCCAGCATGGGCAGGATGGAACTGCTGTAGGAATTACCCGCAATATTGATCTCCACTTCACCGATATGATCGCCCAGCGCGCAGCGCGGATACGCATCCCACATTGGGTCACCCGCACTGGATCGCAGCAATTCCCCGTGAACCTGGGAAAGCGGCTCGAATGAAACAATTCTTCCCGCATATCCCCAGTGACGTATATCAGATGCGAACTGCCCTGTATTCGCGCCCACATCCAAAATCAGATCGATATCGAATTTTCGCAGTGAAGCAATCAACCCTTGAGTTGGTGAAGTGGGGGGAACATAGCGGTGAACTTCCAGGCCCAGTTCCCGGAAAAAAGTTCTAATGGCGGTTTTAAAATTCATAGTATTTTCAGTTCACGAGGTTAAATCTTCCAGGAATTTTTCAACATCGGAAAAATCGTCTGCATGTTGACGAATTTTTTCAATGGGCCAATCCCACCATTCAGACTCCAGAAGCGCCTTGATCTGTTCTTCCGGGAATCTGTATCTTATTATTTTTGCCGGATTCCCCCCCACAACCGCATAAGGCGGAACATCTTTCACGACGACCGAACCCGTCGCCACTATCACTCCGGTGCCTATCTGTATACCACCGGGAATAATTACGTTCGAGCCTATCCAGACATCATTGCCAATGCCGGTTTCCGGCACCTCATCATTGAATATCTTATTCTTCCGGAAACTGAGTGGGCAGCCCTCGTTGTAATCGCTATAAAACGCCGGGTAGGTTGATACAAAAATCCTGGACGGATGTGGCGCAAGGCCAATTTGCACATGCGGGCCAATAGAACAGAAGTTCCCCACACTTACATTGACCAATCTGGAGTAATTTGAAACATAGCTGAAATCACCCATGTGCACATGCTCCAGATGCACCCCGACGAGAATGGCAACGTTTACCCCTATGCACACATCATGGAGATCCGTACTCGTGATCGTACAGCCGGGATTTTCGGTGCGCAGACTTTCAAGTGCAGCACCACGCTGGCGGGCCGCGCTAATTCTGCGCAATAATCCGCTAACCAGTTCAAGAAGCCATTTCATTGCTTCTCCCCATTGGTAATGCGAGGGGGCAGGCCGAGCTTTTTAATTATCCTGACCACCTTGCAATATATCCTTGTATGCAGTGGGTACCACGGCATGGCCCTCTGGAAAAAGGATTCATGTCGACTGACCGCCTCCTCGGATTCCGTGAGTGGAATGGGCAATACGTTTACCGCTGAAGTACTTGGTTCAACATCATAAACATCATCAGTCCCGCAATGTACCCCGGAGCCATCCATCCCGATATTCCTTACAAGTGATCTTCCGGGAAATAGTGCCAAACCTTTTCTCAAAAACAGTGTTGCGTACCAGTATACAAACCAGGTGTTGATTAATCCCTTGTTATTGTCCTCAAGCTGTTTCCAGTAATGGTAGGTGTCATTGAAGCTGAAGTCCCTGCGCATTTTTCGATCGAACTTCAACATGACGTCATTGCTCTTTCTGAAGTGTTGCCATGCACGATCCCAAGTACCCCATCCCCAACATAACGGAATACGGAGAAAGAAGGTTTCGTCTTCCATGCCCTCGATGGGATATGTAGAACCAGAAATATGCATTACTCGATCCTCGTGCTCATACGTATCCAGAGCGTCATTCATGAACCGCAAAAAAAAGGGCGAGGTAATAAGGTCGTCTTCCAGCACAATCACCCGCCCATATTCCTGACAGAGCCTGGTTACACCCTCAATGATGGAACGAGCCAGTCCGAAGTTCATTTCCCGCTCAACGATTTTGACCGACCTGAACCCATCAATTTGACGGATGTATTGGCGTACTTCATTCACTGCTTCCGCTTGCACGGCCGACTTGGGCGCATCAGAAAATACAATTAAGTCGCTATCCTTTGTTAAGGCATTTTTTTGTAACGATTCCACCGTCTGGCGCGTATGCGCGGGACGGTTATAAACGAACAGGGCAATTGGAGCCCTCTTTGTGTGATTACTCATTATTGAATTCACGACTCGCCACTCTCACCTAACAGAATAATCATTTTGAATATTGCTTACCAAGTAAAGTAGATCTAAGCCAGCCGCACTTGTAAACTCTATCAGCTCAATTTATACCAGGGTAAGAAATTTGATGGTTGTGATAACTGCACACCAAATCCTGTCTCTATTAAAGGCAGACTTATATATGTAGGGCACTGTGCACGATAATATTAAATCTTGCTTACGGGCAGTCCTCGGAACCTAACCTTGAACGCGTAAGTTAGTATCTCGGTGTTTACATATGATGGGTTCTTTATTGTAAAACTGTCATAAATTGATTCATCAAAACCTACTGCCCCAAACCAATTAGCTGCCCTTGGTAAAATGACTGGGGTAATGCCACGCTCGAAACACCAGCGCGCAAGCCTGACATCAACATATTTTGCTGCTGTGCGCATGTATTCGAATGGGGGCAAATCTTTCCCACGTAAAATTGCCGTGCCAGACCCAATTTGGTCTACTACGGTGGCATCCTTAAGCTCAGCACAAAAATAAAACCCTTCGCGAAAATCCGCGACCCTCTTGTTATACGTAAACAACAATCCGGGAGAACGAAGTAATTGACGTAACCGAGGTCTCAGGTAGAGCGACCCATGATACCCACCCATGCAATTTGTCAAAGCTAATGTCTCAAATCGGTTAATGGTTGCCGATACATAGTCGGATGGATAAATGATGTCATCATCAATCAAAAATACATATTGTGCGTCGCTCACATCCGGATAGAATTTGCCCACATCTTTCAAATCATCTGCTGGAATGATGGGAACTACATTGGGATATTTCTTCAGCTCATCCGGTATGGCATCGTACTGGTTGAGTACAATATTGAGACGATCAACCTGCGGCGAAATGACCGCTACCACCTGCTCCAGATTCTCGCGTCGCGGAGGGTAGGTCGCCAGGTTAGCAATAATCACTGCCGACTCGCTTAAAAATATAAAAATCCGAGTGGGAGGTCTCATTGGGTGCCGCAGGATCAAAGGGGTAAGGATTTTCAATGATCTGCAGCAGCGTCCAATCCTTGGCAAACTCATCGCACCAGCGTGTAAATTTCCTGCCTCTCACATGCGGTGACTCGAACGTCTTCTCGATATTGTTTGAGTAAATAATCACAAAATTCCGCGAAGACGCGAAAAGACGCTGCATGTAAGCATCAAACACCTCATCTTCAATCAAGTGGTAAATCACATCCAACGAAATCGCCAGGTCAAAACTTCCCTCTTGATCGAGGGAAGTTTTTGTCTCAAAGAATTGCAGGTTGGGACGATCAGCGAATTTATTTTGGCAAATGGCTACCGCCGTGGGAGAGACATCAAAGCCAGTGTATTCGGGATAGATGGCCAGCTCCAGTTGCGCCCCGTCGCCGCAACCGTATTCAACCACTGAATTAATGCCATTCCTACTTACGAATTCGTTCAGCACATTGGCTTTAAACTGTGCCAATCTGCCATACGATCCCGCACCAGAATTTCCACCAATATTGTAGCGGTCATCCCAATACTGGGATGAGCTGGAAAATATTAATGGCCTGTTCTGCCCTGAAACGATTCTCCCGATTTTTCTGAATATGCGTTTGATCACTTGATACCTTCTGGATTGAATAGGTTGCGGCAATATAACTGGCGCACAGCAACACTGCAAAAAAGTACCTTCTGGTAGCTAAGCATGCGCACTTTTCTCATGCCCGATATAATAATTGTCGAATCATTTTTCGCGCAGATGCCCAGCCTGGCTCATAAATATAAACCTTGAAAATCTGGCGCACCAAGATACTGATGGCGCGCATGCCTGCATGGGCAGACCTGGCGGAAAGGTGCTGCACTGACAGGCTCGCAGAGCGCCAAGCTGTTTGCCTGAACCCCCGGCGCCACATGCTCTGTGCTATCTGCGCATACGCTACTGCAAGTTCGTCTTGAGCAGAGGAGCACAATTCTTCTTTACCCAAGCCCAGAACCATTGCTGTCAACAAATTTTCCTTTTCAACAGAGCCAACGGCCGCCATCGTTCTGGAGCTCTGATTCGGATGCACACGGCTTTTGACCAGGCACTCAGCCAGATGAACAAACTGATACTCCCTGGCCAGGCGAAACCATAGGTCATAATCCTGTGTTGTTCTGAGCTGCGTGTCGAATCTTCCGATCCTTGAGAATGCCGCCTGGGGAATTAGCAGGGTGCAGCCATGCAATATATTTTCTGTTGTCAGCCAGTAGCGGAATGCAGCGGGTGGCACCCCCGGCATGTGTTTTAACGCCAGCTCATCCGGGTTATTGGTAAAGTTGGCGTAATCGCTGTAAACGACAACCTTGCTTCTTTCTGCAACAGGGAGCGCAGACAAGCATTCGATCTGACGTTCCAATTTCTGCTCAAAATACAAGTCATCGTGGCTCAACCAGGAAAAATATTCCCCGCTCATATTTTCAATCGCCAGATTAAGCGCAGAAGCTACGCCACCATTCGGCTTACTGAAGTAACGAATACGCTCGCCATAGGAAAGGGCAATTGCCTCAGTCGAGCCGCCATCGTTTGAGCCATCGTTGATGACAATTATTTCTTTATTGGCATACGTCTGCGCCAAGGCACTGGCAATGGCCTCACGTAAATATTCACTGCCATTGTATACAGGAATAACTATCGATACCTTCGGGTTAAAGGGTTCGGTTACCAATTAGATTCGATGCTCGCATTGCTGGTCATGAGTAGCCACCAGGTCAAACTTTCCAGACCGTTCGATTCACATAATCCACATAGCTCAGCACAATGCGCAGCATTTGTTTCGATACCGGCCCGGCTTCGTAGTCCGGCACCGGATGCATCACGCGCATAGCCTTGTCATGTTGCGCAAGGATGACGCTCACCGAATCGAGCACCCGTTCTTGCTGCAACCCGGTCATGATAAGTGTGCCGACATCCATACCTTCCGGGCGCTCATGCGCGTTGCGTATAGTAATGGCGGGTAAATTGAGTAACGATGCTTCTTCAGTAATGGTGCCGCTATCCGACACAACGCACAACGCCTCCATCTGAAGTTTTATGTAATCGCAGAAGCCAAATGGTTTAAGGAACTGGATCAACGGGTTGAGCTTGCCGAGTTTCATCTCATCCAACCGCTTCCGGGTGCGCGGATGCGTGGAAACGATGACCGGATGCTTATATGTTCCTGCCAGGGCATTCAGCGTCTCTACGAGATCCTGGAGATTCTGCAGCGTATCGACATTCTCTTCACGGTGCGCGCTGACAATAAAGAATTCGTTGGGCTCCAGGCCCAAGCGCTGTAGCACATCGGACTTCTGGATTTTTGGCATGTAATGTTCAAGCACCTCGCGCATGTGCGAGCCAGTCTTGATGATTGTCTCGGGACGGATACCCTCGGCGATCAGATACCTACGGGCATGCTCAGTCAACACCAGATTAATATCGCTCAAGTGATCAACCACCTTGCGGTTTAGTTCTTCAGGCACACGCTGATCAAAGCAGCGGTTTCCCGCCTCCATGTGGAACACAGGAATTTTTCGCCGTTTGGCGGGAATGACAGCAAGGCAGGAGTTGGTATCTCCGTAAAGCATCACTGCATCTGGCTGTTCTTTTTCCAGGACTTCATCAGACTTTTCAATCACGCGCGCGATGGTCTGTGCTGCATTGTTACCCGCAGCCTCAAGGAAATAATCCGGCTTGCGTATACCCAGATCGTCAAAGAAGACCTGGTTAAGTTCAAAGTCATAGTTTTGGCCGGTATGTACCAGAATATGTCGTGTATGCAGATCGAACTCGGCAATTACCCGCGACATCTTGATCAGCTCTGGGCGTGTGCCCACTATGGTCATCACTTTAAACACGGAGTTCTTCCTTGATGTAATCCAGCTTCAACAACAGCGCCTTGATCTGCTCGACATTGAGTCGCTCGGTGTTATGCGACGTATAATCTTCCTGCTGTGTAATCCTTTCTTCACCCTCGCTGAAATACTGCGCATAGTTGAGATCACGATTGTCAGCGGGGATGCGGTAATATCCGCCCATATCCTCGGCTTTTGCCATTTCCTCGCGCGATATCAGAGACTCGTACAACTTCTCGCCATGACGTGTACCAATGACGCGAATCGGGTTGTCTCTCTTAAAAATCTCTTTCAATGCCTGCGCCAGATCTCCGACCGTTGAAGCCGGGGCCTTCTGTACGAAGATGTCGCCCTGCTTGCCGTGCTTGAACGCATACAAAACCAAGTCGACCGAATCTTCCAATGACATCAGGAATCGTGTCATATTCGGATCAGTGACCGTAAGCGGCTTTTCTTCCTTGAGCTGAGACACGAACAATGGAATGACTGATCCGCGCGAGGCCATCACATTACCGTAACGCGTCGCACACAATACCGTCTCCCCTGCATTCTGCATGCGCGCCTTGGCGACCATGAATTTTTCCATCATCGCTTTGGAGATGCCCATGGCGTTGATGGGATATACCGCCTTGTCGGTGCTCAACATCACCACACGCGATACCCGACGCGCGATGGCAGCCTCCATCACATTTTCCGAACCGAGCACATTCGTGCGCACCGCTTCCATCGGGTAGAACTCACATGATGGCACCTGCTTCAAAGCCGCCGCATGGAAGACGAAATCCACATCCTTCATCGCCTGATGGATGCTGTCGTAATCGCGCACATCGCCGATGTAGAACTTCAGTTTGGGGTTGTTCATGGCGAGACGCATCTCTTCCTGCTTCTTTTCGTCGCGGCTGAAGATGCGTATCTCGCGAACTTCAGTGGAAAGGAAGCGTTTGAGCACGGTGTTCCCGAAAGAACCCGTCCCGCCGGTGATCATCAGTATCTTGCCTTTGAACATTGGCTATCCTGTTCTATCTATATGAGTGCATCAGTTCAATCAATTTGGACCAGTCCGGTGCGACATAACCTGTTGCCTCGTGAAATCGGTCTGCATTAAGCGAGCGGTCGACCACCAGTTTGTCATCGGGGATTATCTCAATCACTTTTCCATATTCGTCGGCGACCAACCTCAGTAGATCGTACTTGGAAATTGGCTGTGCGGCGACATGATACACGCCAGATATTTCAGCTCGCGGAATCACCACATCACGGACGATCTGCGCCAAAACGACCGTCGGCAATCCTGAGAATATCGCTCGAGTAAATCCGTTGCAGTACTCCTGCTGTGATAGAAACCAGCTGACCAGACCATGCGCGCTCTGTAGTTCATGACCAATGATCGATGTGCGCAAGGTAACACTGTGCGGATAAGCTACCTCCCCCAGAAACTTGGAGCGGCCATACAAATCCCTAGCATCCGATGAGTCGGATTCGCGATAGCCACCCTTTTCACCTGAGAAAACACAGTCGGTACTGATGTGCACCAAGCGTGCATCTGAAAGCTCACAAAGTCTGGCAAGGCGGTGTGGCAACAACGCATTAATGGGAAGGGCCTGCAAAGGATCATCCGCCTCTGACAGTTGCTTGATCAGGCCGATGCAGTTGATCACAACGTCGGGACGAACCGTAGCAAACACCTTTATCAGTGAATCGTATTGTTCGACATCGACACCAATAATCAGTCGCTTTGCAATTTCAGCACTAAAAAACTGCTTTGCCCCTTCGGAACGGAGGTTTCCATAAACCTGCCAATCAGCTTTTTCACTTAGCACCCGAATCATGGCATTCCCAAGCATGCCGGATGCCCCCAAAACCAGAACCCTCATTGAGCGCCTCTTCTTTTAATTTTGTAAGATCACCAGTCAAACGAACCAACAACATCCTTCGTTTGAGACTAGCCATGGAATAATGCATTTCATTAACAAATCCACATGCCAGTAATTCTCATTACGAAAATATTCCCCTCAGTACTCTGCGAATCTTCCGCTCTAAACGTGACAAGACAGATCTATTAATTGCAGCTTCCTTTTGCCTCAAGGCAGCTTCTTGCAGTTGCAAATCGGCATCACGCATTTGAAGAACCATCTCCCGTTCCATCAAAGCGGACTTCTCATGGGTACGGTACGTTTTGATTGCCCAAAATGCACCAAACGGCTGCTCTGTTAATTGTCCATCGCTAAAGGTAGTATGGTATTCGTGTACTGCAAAGAACTCCCATTCTTCGCCAGCAAAATCCTCTGGCATCCAACCTGATTTATGCTCCTGCCACGCTCCACCGCTCAGCCCCCAAGCATCTTTCCCATCAGCATGATGCTGTGGCATAAAGCCTAGCGGTGTAAAAATTACCACCTGTCGTCTGGCAATCTTCTCCGTCTGCTCAAGTAATGCACGTCCTTCCTCTTTTTCTAGATGTTCAATGACATCTACCAGAAAAATTGTATCCACTGACTTTTCTGGGAAATTGCGTACTACCTCATTCCAACCCATGTTCAACACCAGATAACTTCGGTCTCGCCCCTCCATATTCAAAATATTTTTCTGCAAGTGACTAACGTATTCTGTGTAGGGTTCGCAACAGATGTGCACGTGTGGTTTTACAAAACGCTGAGGCACAATTCCGCAGCCAATATCCAACACAACCTCAACGGGCTGCATAGCTCGCATAGCCGTTGCTACCAAGTCACTTCTTTCCAACCAAGTTATTTTCACAAATCCACCTCATCATCATTCTTTTCCAGCGCAGTCCACACTAATGCAGGGCGTACGCACCCGGCATATCCTCCGTGATAATCCCCCCTGATTTCCGTTGAGTCATATATTTCAAACCTTAATGCATCTTTTTCAAAACATGATTCACTGAAATTTTTTCCAAACATATTAATCGAAAAACAAAACCAACCGTTATTGAAAAAATTTCCTGGTATTTTGCATATTGCTACGTGGCTACCTCGTTGAAGTGGCTTACCATATCTTTCCTTGTCGAGATTGTTTATCGAGCTAAAAACACAATTACCTTCGACATCGTAAACAATCAAAGTTAAGCTTACTTCTGCCCTAGCAACCTTAACGGCAAATTCTATGTGGACATTGATTGGGGTGCTGGTCAGAACTTCTGATAGTGTGTTACCTGTAGCATCACACAACTCTATCTTTTTCAAAATGGCAAAAGAGTTTTGCGGTGCCTTTTTAGAATCTGTCCAGATTCGCCGTGTTACACCTAAGTCTTTCGAGTCTGCCAAATAGCTACCAATCTCTTTGTTCGCATTTCCGTAACCAATCACTTGACCATTCTTTAGAAAGATTGCCTTGTTGCACAAAGATCGAATAGCGGTCATATTGTGACTAACAAAAAGTATGGTGCGTCCGTTGTTAGAACGCTCTTCCATCTTCCCCATACATTTCTTTTGGAACTGCGCATCCCCCACCGCCAACACTTCGTCCACGATGAGTATCTCGGGCTCCAGATGGGCTGCCACCGCAAAGGCCAGCCGGACATACATTCCGGATGAATAGCGCTTCACCGGCGTATCAAGGAATTTTTCCACTTCGGCAAACGCGACGATCTCATCGAATTTCTTGCTGATCTCGGCGCGGCTCATGCCGAGGATCGCGCCGTTTAGAAAGATATTCTCGCGCCCGCTCAGCTCGGGATGAAAACCGGTCCCGACTTCCAGCAGGCTGGCTACCCTGCCCTTGATCGAGACTTTGCCCGATGTAGGCTCGGTGATGCGGCTCAGGATCTTCAGCAGCGTGGACTTGCCCGCGCCGTTGCGCCCGATGATGCCGACGCGATCGCCTTGCTGAATTTCAAAACTGACATCCCTGAGCGCCCAGAATTCTTCGTGGGTGGGATCGTTTGTCTGCACCGCAAATGGATGTGCCAGCTTATTGGTCAAACGCTTTGCGCCATTCGCCAGTACGTCGCGCAGGGTGGTGTAGCGTTCCTGCTTCTGGTGGCCGATGATGTATTTTTTCGAGAGGTTCTCGACAGTAATAACCGATGACATCAGGAAACCCCTGGAAATTCGGATTTAGTTATTCCCGCGAAAGCGGTAATCCGGCGGTTTTCTCTAACATACCTTTTGGCCTTGTCCCCCGCTTCGCCAGAGGGCTCTTTTGATGGACTGGATTCCCGCTTTCGCGGGAATGACGAATTTTTGGAGTCGTTCATCAGATCACGTCCGCAAAGGTTTTTTCCGTTTTACGGAAATAGAATATTCCTGTGACCAGTAGCACCAAGACCAGTGCAAGAGAGAGCAAAAATCCGGGCCAGTAAAGCTGGGTTTTGCCGCCCAGTATCGCCCACCGAAAGCCATCGATCACGCCCACCATCGGGTTCATTGAATAGAGCAACCGCCATTTTTCCGGGACGATCGTGCTGCTGAATCCGACCGGTGATATGTACAGCCCGAACTGCACCACGAACGGTACGATGATGCGGAAATCTCGGTATTTGACGTTGAGTGCGGCAAACCATAATCCCGTACCCATCGCTGCCGCAAAGGCCACAAAAATAAACAAGGGCAGGGTCAGCATGCGCAGATTGGGCGCGAACCCATACCAGATCATCAGCCCGATCAGGATGATCCCCGAGATAAGAAAGTCCACGAAGCTGACGATCACCGCACTGGCTGGGATAACCAGACGCGGGAAATACACCTTGGAGATCATCCCGGCATTACTCACCAAACTATCTCCTGCACCGCTGAACGCACTGGAAAAAAATTGCCATGGGAGCAA
>Ga0307375_10005689_pt1 | contig 11639 bp, 8 predicted proteins | sample TR1MG_FD_202531 | JGI IMG/M metagenome (GOLD analysis project Ga0307375, IMG submission 202531) | Soil microbial communities from Risofladan, Vaasa, Finland - TR-1 | ecosystem: Environmental > Terrestrial > Soil > Coastal area > Acid sulfate soil | place: Finland: Risofladan, Vaasa | collected... | reverse complement strand
CATGTTGTTGGCCTCGCCCGTCCCCACCCAGATCACGTCGGGATCGGACGGCGCCACGGCCACGGCTCCCACCCCGCCCGTGCCCACCGAATCGAAGATCGGCGTCCACGAGACGCCGGCGTTCTCGGTGCGCCAGACGCCGCCCGTGGCCGCGCCGACGATGAACACCGTGCCTGGGTGCCCGGACGCGTTGGGAACGGGAGCGATGGACGTGATGCGGCCGCCCATGAGCGCCGGCCCGATGTTCCGGAACGCCAGCGCGTGCGCGAGCGTCGAGTCATTGGGCAGCGTGACTTGCGCCGAGGCGACTGCCGGGACAACGGCCAGCATCGTGGCGGCAACGCCGCGTGCCAGGCGGGCGAGGCGGGCGAGGCGGGCGAGGCGGGCGAGGCGGGCGAACGGGACGGACCGGCGGGAAAGGCGGATCATCGGAGTGGGGAGAGGGATGGAGGGGACGTGAGCATACTGCGAGGCGTGGAGACGCGTCGAACTCCATTGACGTACGGATGGGAGTGCCGGACTGCTGTACCGAGCACTTGCGTGTGCCACGCAGTACATTGCACACCTCCCCAAAACCGACCGCGGGCCCCGGCGCGCCACTCCCCCGGCGAGCGTCAACCCGCGGCCGCACGTGTCCGCGGCCTCCCATACCTTGAACCGGAATCCTGGAGGGTTCGTCATGCGTCTCCGGCTGCTGCTGCTCGGCATCGCCGTCTCATCCTTTGCCGCCGCCCCCGCCACCGCTCAACAGCGAGGCCGTGGTCCCGCCCCGGCCAGCACCGACTCGGCCGGCGTCCCCGCGGTCGAGAAGGTCTCCACCACCCACCACACCGTCACCATCGACGGCAAGCAGATCGCCTACACGGCCAACGCCGGCACCATGGTGATCCGCGACGGCGACGGCCATGCCAAGGCCACCGTCTTCTACATCGCCTACACCAAGGACGGCGAGGACACCGCCAAGCGGCCGGTGACGTTCTTCTTCAACGGCGGCCCCGGCTCGTCGTCCATCTGGCTCGACATGGGCATCATGAGCCCCATGCATCCCAACATGGGCCCCAACGGCTCGCAGCCGGCGCCCCCGTACGACCTCGTGGCCAATCCGTACACGCCGCTCGCCGCCACCGACCTCGTGCAGATCGACGCCATGATGACCGGCTATTCCCGGCCGGCCCCCGGCGTGCCCGCCAGTGAGTTCACCGGCACCCGCAATGACATCGCGATGTTCGGCCAGTTCATCCGCAACTACGTCGACAAGTACGATCGCTGGTCCAGCCCCAAGTACCTGTTCGGCGAGAGCTACGGCACCTTCCGCTCGGCCGGCCTGGCCAGCGAGCTCCAGGAGAACGAAGGCATCTACCTCAATGGCGTGATGCTCCTGGGTACGGTGCTCGACCTCGGCAACATCGCGCCCAATCCCACCAACGACAACGCGTACGCGATGTTCCTGCCCACCTACACGGCCACGGCGTGGTACCATAAGAAGCTCCCCGCCGATCTCCAGAAGATGACGCTGGTTCAGGTGGTGCAGCAGTCGCGCGACTACGCGTTCGGCGACTATCTGACCACGCTCGCCAAGGGCAACACCCTGACCGACGCCCAGAAGACCGCCGCCGCGCAGCAGCTGGCGCGGCTCACCGGTCTGTCGCAGCAGTTCATTCTCAACACCAACCTGCGGATCGACGCCAACACCTTCCGCACCGAACTGCTGCGCGACCAGCACGAGATGCTGGGCCGCTACGACAGCCGGCTCATCGGCATCAACGGCAACGCAGCCAACCAGTATCAGGACTACGATCCCAGCGACGTGGCCCCGTCGGGCGCGTTCATGAGCGCGTTCATGCGCTACCTGCACAACGATCTCGACTACCACACCGACCTGCAGTACTACATGGGCGGACACGCCGGACGTTGGGACTGGGGCCCGGGTGGCTATGCCGGCTACCCGAGCACGAGCGAAGAACTGCGCCTGGCCATGGCCAAGGATCCGTACCTGCACGTGCTGGTGGGCGCCGGCTATTATGACACCGCGACGCCGTTCGCCAACGCCGAGTACACCTTCCGGCACCTGGGCTTCGACAAGACCTACCGGGATCGCGTGACGTTCGATTACTACGAGAGCGGGCATATGGCCTATCTCAACCAGACGTCGGCCACGCAGCTCCAGCAGAACATCATCAAGTTCATCGAGTCCACCAAGACGGCCGAGTCGCAGATGCACTGACCGTGCGCGGGGTCGGGCGCACGCCCGGCCGCGTGAGGAAGGGAAACGCCGGGGGCCCACAGGGTCCCCGGCGTTTCGTCTTGTCCCGCCGTCGTCCCCCTGTTACCTCATCTCCGGAATCCCGTGACGCGCCCGTCGTAGGCTTCGCGGCATTCCCGTCGCGCCGGCCCACGCGCGCCGTAGGTTGTCTCCATGCCTCACCACGGAATCCGTCCCATGTTCCCGAGACTCTCCGCCGCCGCCGCCGTGTTCGGTGCCGCGCTCGCCGCCGCCGCCTGCGGCAAGCCGAAACCGGTGCTCCCGGCCGCCGAACTCGTCACGGCCACGCCCATCAAGCACCTCGTGGTGCTGTTCGGCGAGAACATCTCGTTCGACCATTACTTCGGTACCTATCCCAACGCCAAGAACCCGCCGGGCGACCCGTCGTTCACCGCCGCGCCCAACACCCCCGCGGTGAACGGCCTCACGCCGGCGTTGCTCACCCGGAACCCCAACTTCGCCAACCGGGCCAACGGCCCCGACGCGAGCAATCCCTTCCGCATCGCCCGTTCGCAGGCGGCCACCGCCAGCCAGTCGCACGACTACACGTCCGAGCAGCTGGCGTACCACGGCGGCATGGCCGATCTCTTTCCCACGTACACGGGTCGCGGCCTGATGGGCGCGCCCGGCGCCTTCGCCACGCCCGGCATGGTCATGGGTTACTTCGACGGCAACACCGTCACCGCGCTCTGGAACTATGCCCAGCACTACGCGATGAGCGACAACGCCTACAGCGACCAGTACGGGCCCTCCACGCCGGGTGCCATCAATCTGATCTCGGGGCAGACCAACGGCCTGACCACGGTCCATAGCAGTTACGCCACGTACTACGTGGAGGACGGCCAGGGCGGCCGCACGATGATCAACGACGTGGACCCCGCCGGTGACCTCTGCTCCGACACCACCGACGTCGTCACCATGACGGGCCGCAACATCGGCAATCTGCTCACCGACGCCAACGTCAGCTGGGGTTGGTTCGAGGGCGGCTTCGATCTCACGGCCACCAACGCCAACGGCAGCACGAGCTGCTACCGCAACACGCACTCCGATGTGGCCCACTACACGGCGCTCGATTACATCCCCCACCACCAGCCCTTCCAGTACTACCGCTCCACGGCCAACCCGCGCCACACGCGCCCCACGTCGCCCGCGCGCATCGGCTACAACGCCGACAGCGCCAACCATCAGTACGACCTGCACGACTTCTTCGACGCCGTGAAGGCCGGCAACCTCCCCGCCGTGTCGTACCTCAAGGCCTCGGCGTTCCAGGATGGCCACGCCGGCTACTCCAACCCGCTCGACGAGCAGACGTTCTACGTGCAGGTGATCAACTTTCTCATGCAGCGTCCGGAGTGGAAGAATACCGCCGTGATCATTCTGTACGACGATTCCGACGGCTGGTACGACCACCAGGCGGCCGACGTGACCAACGCGTCGTTCGACCCGCGCGCCGACCGGCTCACGGCATCAGGCGCCTGCGGCGTCAAGGGCACGACGCCGCAACTGTCAGGCGTGGCCGATCACGGGCCGGTGAACGGCCGCTGCGGCCCCGGCACGCGCCAGCCCTTCCTCGTCATCTCGCCGTGGGCACGCCAGAACTACGTGGACCACACGCGCATCACGCAGTCGTCGGTGCTGCGCTTTGTCGAGGACAACTGGCTCGGCGGCAAGCGGCTGGGCGGCGGCTCGTTCGACGCCCCCGCGAACGCCATCAACGCCCTGTTCGACTTCGCCGGCAAGGGGGACGCGCCGACGCTCCTGCTCGACGACTCGTTGGGAGTGCCGGTCGCGACGTCTTCGGGGCGGGTGCCGAACTGACAGTCCGACAGTCGGACAGTCGGACAGTCGGACAGTGAAACGGCGGCGCTCGGCGCCGCCGACATCCGGGACCTCGTGGCCTTTCTCGGGACGCTCAGCGACGCCGGCCGGCCGTGAGGCCGGGTGGGGGGTCGCGCATCGCGCCCCGCCATTACAGATTACGCAACTTCTCCGCGCTCCAGCGCCTCATGAGCCTCGATACCTTCACCACCCCCCGCCTGTTCGGCGAACCCCTCACGCCGGAGCATCTGCCCGAGATCCGGCGGATGCACGAGGACGCGCGCGTCATGGCGACCCTCGGCGGCGTACGCACCGAGGCCCAGACCCTCGACTATCTGGAGCGCAACCTCGCGCACTGGGACCGCTACGGATTCGGGCTCTGGATCGTCCGCGACGCCGCCCGCGAGCGGATCGTGGGGCGCGCGTGCGTGCGCCACCTGGATGTCGAGGGCGCGGCCGAGGTGGAGATCGGCTATGCGCTCTACCCGGAGTGGTGGCGCCAGGGCCTGGCCACCGAGATCGCCAACAAATGCATCGCCATCGGACGCGGCGACCTGGGGCTGCGGTCGCTGGTCGCGGTGACGTTCCCCACCAATCTCGGATCGCGCCGCGTGATGGAGAAGGTGGGCCTGGCGTACGAACGCGACTTCATGCACGCCGGCCTGCCGCACGTGCTCTACCGCACGGCCACGATCGGCTACTCGTCCAGCGCTTCCACCGTCACTTCGGCCTGACCGTCTTCCAGATACGTGACGCTCACGCGCCACGGCTGGCTGCATACCTCGCAGTCTTCCACGTATTGCTGGTCGGCCCCGCCGCCGGGATCGAGCGTGATCTCCACCTCTTCGGCGCAGTACGGACAGACCACGGTGGCCTCGGTGTCGGCGGAGCCGTCACCCAGGGGGAAGTCTTCGTCCAGCGAGTCGCTGTCGTCGTCGGTGGGTGTGCGCATGCCCCAAACCTAGTCGAGCCACGGGTCAGGCGCCGCGCAGGACCTCGCTCGGGGCCGCCCGGGCGGCCCGGCGGGCCGGCACCCAGCTGGCCACCAGCGCCACGGCGCCCAGCAGCAGCGCCACGGCCCCGAACGCCACCGGATCGGTGGACGTCACGCCGTAGAGGAATCCCGTGAGTACGCGGGTGGCGACCAGCGACACCGCGGCGCCGGCCACGATCCCCGCCGCCGCCATCCGCGCGCCCTGGCCGACGATCAGCCGGAGGATGTCCCCCGGCGCCGCGCCCAACGCCAGACGGATGCTCAACTCGCGCCGCCGCTCGGTCACCAGGAACGACACCACGCCATAGACGCCGAGGGTGGCCAGCAACAGCGCCGCCGAGCCGAACGTGCCGACGAGCACGAGCACGAACCGCCGGTCGGCCAGCGATCGCGCCACGATGGCCTCGATGCTCCGCACGCGCGGCGGCGCGTCGGGCGCCACGCGCTGCGCGATGCGGCGCGCCGCGGCCATCACCGGCGCCGCGTCGCCGCTCGTGGCGAGCACGAAGTCGAACGTCCCGGCCGTGCGCGGCCGTTGCCGGTAGTCGGCGTAGAGCGTGGGCTGCGGAGGCGCCGCCAGGGTTGCCTCCCGCACGTCGCCCACCACGCCGATCACCGTGAACGGCCGCAGATCGCCGTCCATGTTGCCGAACTCGATCACCTGGCCGATCGGATCGCGGCCCGGCCACCGGCCGTCGGCCAGCGACTTGCTGATCAGCGCCACGTGCGGGGCGTCCGGCGTGTCGCGGTCGTCGAACAGCCGGCCGCGGACGAGCGGGATGTGCATCGCGGTGAAGTAGCCGCCGCTGGCCACACGAAATTCTGCATGGCCCGTGCGCGAGCGGTCGCGGAACAGGGCTTCGAATTGCGACGGGTCGATCTTCTCATCGGGGCTGTGCATGACCAGAAACGTGCCGTCGCCCCTGCCTTCCGGCGCCAGCGGCATGTTGTTCACCCCGCCCACCGCGCGCACGCCTGGGATGGCGCGCAGTTGCGTGATCAGCGCGTCGTAGGTGCGCACGCGCGCCGCCAGCCCCGCGGCGTCGGTGGCGTCGGGCATCGACAGGTCGAGCACGGCGGCGTGCGAGGTGATGAATCCCGGCTGTACCGCGAGCAGCCGTTGAAAGCTGCGCGCCAGCAGTCCCGCGCTCACCAGCATGGCCAGGGTCATGGCGATCTGGAGCACCACGAGCCCGTTGCGAATACGATAGCTCGATCCCCCGCCGGAGAGCGTGCGCTGCGCCTCCGCCAGCGCGTCGCGCACGTCGCCATGGGCGCCGCGCCACGCCGCCACCAGCCCCATCGTCGCCGCGGCCGCGAGCGACAGGCCGAGCGCGAAGCCGAGCACGTGCCAGTCGAGCGTCACCTCACCGGCGCGCGGGATCTCGCCGCTCTGCAGCGCCAGCAGCGCCGCCACGCCGGCCTGCGCCAGCCCCACGCCCAGCACGCCGCCGGCCAATGACAGCACCAGCGACTCGGCCAGAAATTGCCGCGCCAGACGTCCGCGTCCCGCGCCCAGCGCCGTGCGCACCGCGATCTCGCTCTGGCGGGCCGCCATGCGCGCCACGAGCAGGTTCACGGCGTTGACGCAGGCGATGAGCAGCAGCACCAGTGACGCGGCGAGGAGCACGAACAGCGTGGGACGCGTCGGTCCCACGAGCTGTTCGCGCAACGGCACCAGCGCCGCGTCCACGGCGTCCACCTGATCGCCGTATTGCGCGTGCAGCGCATGCATCACGCCGCTCACGTCGCGCTGCGCCTGATCGAGCGTGGTGCCGGGCGCCAGCCGACCGATCACCTGCCAATTGTGCGCCGTGCGGCTGGTGCCGCGGCCCTCCAGGCCGCGTGGCGTCCAGATCTCGGTGCCCGCCGGCTCGTCCACCGTGGCGGGCATCACGCCGACCACCGTGTACGCGCGCCCGTCGCTGTGCAGTACCGCGCCGAGCACGTCGCGGCGGCCGCCGAACGCGCGCTGCCAGAACCCGTAGCTCACCACGGCCGCCGGCGCCGCGCCCGGCCGCTGGTCGTCGGCGGTGAACGCGCGGCCCAGTTCCGGCGCCACGCCGAGCGTCACAAAGAAATCTTTGTCCACACTCGCGGCGTGGGCCCGCACCGGCTCGCGGCTCCCCGTCACCGATACCACGCCCATGTTGGCCATCTCGGTCAGCGACGAGAACGCGTGAGCGCGCGCCCGGAGGTCGTCGAAGTTGGGATCCGTCACCTGCATCCGCCCGCCCTTGGCGCTCACCTCCCACAGCTGCACGATGCGCGCCGAGCCGGGGTACGGGAGCGGGCGCAGGAGCACACCGTTCACCACAGTGAAAATCGCCGTGCTGGCGCCGATTCCGAGGGCGAACATGGCCACCATGACGGCCGCGAACGCGGGCGCTTTGCGGAACTGCCGGAAGGCGAAACGGAGATCCGAGACGAGGAATTCCATGGCGGGTCCAGGGTGGGGCGACGGTGGGTGCACGGATGGCGTCCGGGGGACAAGGGCGCCTACGCGGCAGCGGTGGTCGCGGTTTCGACAGCGCCGGCGCCCCCAGGGATTGAACCCCGCCGTGCCGGGCGCTGCCCGATGTCCCTTGCGCCATTGTACCCAGACACCGCAGACTGCAAATTGAGTCTTTATGGATGGACGATGACGTCACCACCCGTCGTGCCGCTGATCGTGGGCTACGTGGCTACCCAGACGGAGCGCGCACGCATCACCGGCGCGCTGCGAGGATGGGCGCGCACGCAGTGGGCGGACTCGCTCGCCGAGCTCGCGCCCATGACGCGGCGGGCCAGGGGCGGACCGACCACGGTGATCGTGGCGGCGCGTGACGGGGACGGACACGCGGCGGCCCCCGTGGTGGGGGAACTCGTGCGCCTCACACCGCACGTTCCCGTCATCGCGTACTGCTACACCGGCATCGAGCACGCCGCCGACATTCGCCAGATGGCGGAGGCCGGCGCGCACGAATTCCTGTTCGTCGGGGTGGATGACAGCGGCCTGGCGCTGCGGGCCGTGCTCGCCTCGGCCCAGCGGGCCTGCGCTGCCGAGGGCGTGCTGGTCGCCGTGCGTCCCGTGATCCCGGAGCCGCTCCATCGCGTGGCGGAGTACTGCGTCACCCACCCGACGCAGGCCCGTACCGTGGCGGGAGTGGCGGCCATGCTCGGCATCCATCGCAAGACGCTCCTCAATCAGTGCGTGCGCGCGGGCGGCCCCGCGCCGGCCGAGCTGATCGCCTGGTGCCGGCTGATGCTCGCGGCGCAACTGCTAGCGACCACCGGGCAGACGGTGGAATGGGTGGCGCTCGAACTCGACTACCCGTCCGACACCGCGCTGCGGAACGCGATGAAGCGTCATACGGGGCTCCGGGCCAGTGATGTCCGGCGCCAGGGCGGCCTGCGCTGCGTCCTGGACGCGTACACGCGGCGGAGCTGAGCGAGCAGGCCGGGAAGTTCTGACATTGCCCTTGGTGTAACGTTCCGGCCGGGTGTGGGGGCATAGATTCGGCTCCGTCGACTCCCCCTGGCCGCGCGCGCGTCCGTCACCGTACGGGACAGCGCCCGACAATTCGTGATGAGCCATCGCCGTAACCCCAGTCTGCAAGCGCGCGAACTTCCGACGGTGCTCGTTCTCGGTCGGGTGCGGACGCGTGTGGTCTCCGTGCAACGGGCGCTCGAGCGGTACGGCATCGTCACGGCCACGCTGGCGTGGCGGGCGTCGGCGTCGGGGCTCTGGCGCCTGGGGGCCAAGTCGCCGCACGTGATCGTGGTGGACGTGCCGCCGCCGGTCTCGGCGGACCACGTGGAGATCCTGCAGCGGTTGCGCGACCGCTGGGAACACGTGCCGCAGATCGTCGTGACGTCGGCGGCGAGCCCGTCGGCGCTCACCAGCCTGCTGGCCGTGGGCGTCGATGATTTCGTGTCATCGGAGAACGCGTGGGCGGAGCTGGTGGTGCGGCTGCGCCGCCAGTTGCGGCGCGTGTCGCCGCTGGCCACGCCGATGACCATCGGTCCCGATGGGATGCAACTCGATGCGACGCGCCGGACCGTCACCGCGAACGGCCGGTCCGCCGAACTCACGACGCGCGAGTTCGACGTGTTCCGGTGCCTCGCCGACAACGGCGGCCGCACGCTGTCACGCGAGGAGATTCTCCGGCGCGTCTGGGGCAATGCCAAGCATCGCCCATCCGCGCCGGGAATCGTCGGCGTCTACGTGCTCTACCTGCGGCGCAAGCTCACCAAACTGGGGCTCGCGCACGCGCTCCGTACCGTGAAGGGCCAGGGGTACAGCTTTCAGGCGCCCGGGGAATACTGGGCGCCTGCCCAGGCCTCAACGACGGCGGGGAGCGGCCTTGGCAGCCGGACCGACGCCGGTGATCTTCACCCGTCCGGCAGCGCGCGCGCTGGCCGTGCGGGTGACGGTGATGTCGACGTTGCGGCCAAGTCGAAGCAGGATGCGAATCAGCCGATTCGCCGAGAAGCCCTGTAGATGTCCCGACATCACGAGTGACATCTGGGACTGGGCTTCGCGGGCGACGCCCGCGGCTGCCGTCTGCGTCAGGCCCTTCTCGGCGATCACCTTCGTGATTTCGTCCGCCAGGCGGGCCTTGGACAACACTTCGTTATCCGATTTGCCGCGGGCTTTGGACGTCGTACGTTTGCGTGTGGTCACGGTGGGTTTGGCGACGGGTCAGTCGGTGTGGGAATCCGGAGGGATGCGTGTCGGCCACTCTGCGAATCGCTCGACCAGCCGATCCGACGACCGCCAACACGCGCGTCGAGGAACGAAGTTAGAATTTTTTAATCCGGAGGGCAACGGGCAAATTCATTCTTTATTCGTGGCGATCACCCTACTCCTGCCGCAGGGCCCGCACGGGGTCCAGACCGGCGGCGCGCCGGGCCGGTATCCAAATGGCCCCCATCGCCACCGCCACGAGTACTACGGGAACCAGTATGAAGGTAACCGGATCGAGCCCGCTCCCGCCATATAACTGCCCTCGAATAATCTGCGCCACCCCGAATGCGCCCGCCAGGCCGACGCCGGCCCCCATGAGCACCAGGGCCAAGCCCTGGCGCATGAGCAGCCGCACCACCGTCCCGCCCGCCGCGCCGATCGCCATACGAATTCCAATCTCCCGGGTGCGCTGGGCCACCGAATAGGCCATCACGCCGTACATCCCCACTGAAGCCAGGACCAGCCCCAACACCCCAAAAATCCCCAGCACCCACCCGATGAGCCGGGCCGGCAGCAGGGCGATCCCCAGGTGGCTCTCCATCGTCCGCACGTTGCTCAGCGGCATGTTCGCGTCCAGCGCCGCCACCTCCGAGCGCAGGGCCGGGACCAGGGCCAGGGGATCCCTCGTGGTCCGGACCACCAGCGTCATACCATAATTCCAATCCTGCGCCTGCGGGAAATACATGAACGCCGTGGGCGGCTCGCCCAGCCGCTGATACTTGCCCGTCGGTACCACCCCCACCACCGTATTGTCGCGACCGTGCGCGTGCACCGTCTTGCCGATCGCGTCCTGGCCGGGCCAGAAATGCGCGGCGAACCGCTGGTTGACCACCAGCGCGCCCGGCCGCGTGCTGTCGTCCTGGGCCGTGAAGCCCCGCCCCTCGAGCAACCGGATCCCCATCGCCTTGAAATAGCCCGGCGTCACGGCGCTGTTCTGCACCGACATGTTCTCGTTCTTGGCCGGCGTGTAGCCCGGAATCCCCACCCCACTGTCGTTCTCCCCCAGCCCCAGCGGCAGCTCCGACCCGAAGCCCACCGCGCTCACGTCGGGGGTGGCGCTCAATCGTTCGGTCAGCCGCCGGTAGAACTCCTCGGCCCGCGCCCGCGTGTACCCCTGCAGCCCCGGATCGAGCGATGCCACGAGGACATGGTCGCTGTCGAATCCCTTGTCCACCGACGTGGCCGCCTTGAGGTTGCGCAGGAACAGTCCGGCGCACACGAGGAGCACGATCGACAGGGCCATCTGGGCCACGACCAGCACCCGCGTGGCGCGCGACCGCGACTCGCCGGCCGCCGATTCCCCCTTGAGCGCCGGGATCATGGACGGGCGCGTGGCCTGCAGGGCCGGCGCCAGCCCGAACAGCAGCGCCGTGAACACGGTGACCCCCAGCGTGAACAGCAGCACGGCCGGACTCACCGTGAGGCCCGCGTGGAAGTCGACGTCCATGGGCAGCGAGATGCGGTTGGCCAGACTGATCGCCCCCATCGCCACGCCGAGCCCGACGACGCCCGACACCAATGCGAACACCAGACTCTCGGTGAGGAGCTGCCGCACGAGCGCGCTGCGCCGCGCCCCGAGACTGAGCCGGATGGCCATCTCACGGGCCCGGTCGCGCGCCCGTGCCAGGAACAGGTTGGCCACGTTCACGCAGGCGATCAGCAGCAGGATGGCCACCACCGCCATGACGACGGACGACAGCCCCACCTCGGCGCTCTTCAGCGTGGGGTGGAGGCCCGCTTCCGACTGCGGTACGAGGGTGATGCCCGTGTCCTTGTAGTCGTCGGGGTGGGCGGCCAGGAGCCCCTGTAGGATCACGTGCATGCGATCGTTGGCG
>Ga0307375_10005687_pt1 | contig 11643 bp, 12 predicted proteins | sample TR1MG_FD_202531 | JGI IMG/M metagenome (GOLD analysis project Ga0307375, IMG submission 202531) | Soil microbial communities from Risofladan, Vaasa, Finland - TR-1 | ecosystem: Environmental > Terrestrial > Soil > Coastal area > Acid sulfate soil | place: Finland: Risofladan, Vaasa | collected... | reverse complement strand
GAAACCAGGCGAGGCAGACGATGATGCCCACATCGCGGATGTGCGGCACTGAATCGAAGATGGCCGCATCGGTCTCTTTGCCCGCGATGTCGGCCGCATAGGTAATGCCGATCAGCCAGATGACGACAGGTACCGGGCGTTTTGCCGCATTGACCAGCGCATCGTCCCAATGGCTGGTGGTCATGCGCGCGACTTTCCTCGCATAACGCAGCAGGAAGTGGCCGAAGAGGTTGGCCAGCGCCGTCGCCAGAACGACCAGTAAAACCTGAAGGAGTAGCGGCTCCGCCAGATAGGAGAGCCCCAGTTTGTCTAATGACGGTTTTATATCCATTGGGTGGCTGGCCATCGCTGGTAAGGGTGAAATGATTTTAACAGAGCACATCGCCGTGCAGCACCGAAGCGTCATCGGTGCAGCGCATTTGATGTTATCCGCTTTGTGGTTCTACCAAAGTACTTCGGACCGGCTAATGGGCGGCCCCTTTGGTTTGTTCCCGGGCCAGGTAGGTTCGTTGCTCTGCGATGGCCTTGCCTATCGTCATATCTTCCGGGATCGGGTCGGACTTGCTGCCGATGTGACCGTTAGCCGCACCGATCGTATGCCGAATGGCATACTGGGAAAATAATGCCCTTTCCTCGGGCGTCAGTTTCTGCAGGGACGGTTTTACGCTGCTGCTCCACTTCGCAATGTCGGTGGGCACGGTGGTGTCGTGGGGATCGCCGCTGCACGCGACCAGTAATAATGCCAGGCAAAGTATCGAAAATATTTTCACGGGTAATTACCTCTCGTTATTTGGATTGAAGACAGATAAACACAGGGCGCCTGAGCAGCATTATTTTATGGGATTGTCGGCACGGATGAAAATGAAATCGACCCCGACAACATTTTAGCGATGCATGCCGCCGCCAAAAGCATTTCCAGTCTGCCCCTTTAATTGGGCGTAAAACTGCCCGCATTCTCGACCCGGATCGACGGGATCAGTGCCCCGATATCCAGCTTGGCCTCAAGGCGGTATGCGACCTGGCCGCGTGCATTCTGCAACAGGTCATTGACGAAGCGCATGCTCTCGATCAGGCCGACTGTCGCGGTGACCTTGAACTCGGCATCACCGTATGCCGGCACGACAGGCAGTTCATTGGCCGCACCTTCCGCGACCCGGTAACTGTTCAGGAAGACTTTGTAGCTCATGCCACGCAGGTTTAGCCTGACCGCATTGGGATTCACGATGCGCATGCCGATCTCGAACCTTGGCGTGAGAGTCCGGGAGGGCAGCATCCTGAAAGAGGTGACATCTACCGATGGCGCTTCAAAGCCCGGGCGTAGCGTCGTGCAACCGGCAACAAGAAAACCGGCACAGCACAACATCAGCAGGGATGTTCCGCAATTGATCTTGCGGCAACAGGCCAGTGCGCTTGTGCATAGTCGTTTCATGCCGGTCATTATAGGGAGATTCGCGAATCACGGTATGGCAAAGCGCAGCCTGTTTCGGGAAGGGGCTGACCCCTTAATTCGCGGAAAATGGATCAGCTGTGTTGGGCAATATTTGGAGTCCGCGCCGCGTTTGATCGATAGCGATGGCGGTTGACCTTCACCGGCGCTGATGTTTTGCCGAAACGAACAAGTCGGGATCAACCATCGCACCGTTGAGTATCACGCTCCAGTGCAGATGCGGGCCGGTGGCGCGCCCGGTCATTCCGGAACGCCCGATGCGCTGGCCCTTGCTTACCATTTCGCCGGCTTTCACGCCGATCCGGTCCAGGTGGCAATACATGGTGATCAACCCGTCGCCATGGTCGATAAAGATCGTCTTGCCGTTGAAAAAATAATCGCCGACCGCCAGCACCTCACCCCGTCCGCTTGCCCTGACCGGCGTGCCGCGCGGCACAGCGACATCCAGGCCGGCATGCGGTGCGCGCGGTTCCCCGTTGAAGAAACGGCGCAAGCCGAAACCGCTGGACAACCTCCCGTTTGCGGGCATGATAAAAGCCAGGTCGGGTTTCTGTACAGCGCGCCAGTTAAGTTTCAGCTTCTTGATGTTTGCGATCTCGCGGATAGCGCGCGCCTCGTTTTCAGGCGACAGTTCAACCTTGCTCGTGTCCTTCATGGTGATGCGCTGCTCGGGGTAATTCTTGGCGTTGACCATGAAGTCCTGCATTCTCGTCACGTCGCCAATCTTGATGCGCAAATCATGCGAACCCGGCGTGATATCGAGTGGCAGGCCCACCACCGCATACCATTCATCGTGATCGGCGGTGACCAGCACCGGCTGGTCGTTCAGCCATGTTTGCGGCATACCGGCACCGCCCGAAACGCTACCGAGCGGAATCACCGCCACGCCGCCGGGCACATTCGAAGATAGCGGGAGGCTTGCATGCGCAAGCAGGGGAAAAGCAAAAGAAAACAGCCCGACCCGTAGGCAGGTTCGGAAAGTGGCGGCAGTTAATGTAGACATGGTAATTCCCCGCAGGGATAGCAGCGTTAGCCGTCCGACACCCATAATTCCCCGGGATGCCGTGATTTGTCCCCTGATATCAGCTAGCGGCAATTCACCCGCCACTCTCGGGCGGGGTAAATGAGCAGCGCCAACTGGTGACCCTGGAGTCCTTCGGGACCGCCCGGCTTGCAAGAATTTCGGCAATCGCCTGAGTCGAAGCAGCTTGGCATTTCGCTATCGTTTTAATATAGGGATTGAACACCCAGTACTGATGGACGTGCTCGGAATTTTCCAGTTGGAGGATCAGAACCGTGCCATTTGCCTTGCTCTGGTCGCACCCCGACATAAGCAGGAGGCCAAGCACCGCCAGCAGCAGCAGGATTTTCGAGGTGGCCGGGGAATAGTGATTGTGATTTTTACGCATATTGGATGAATGTTAAACCCTTATCAGGATGTTGTGGCGTAATGATTTGGCTTGCAGGTCAAGTCGATCGGTGCATCGCCGCGTCCCGTTTGAATACTGGCCAGGATTATTCGTTACCCATGCCCATGAATTTGTCAAAATTGGCGATGTAGTTATCCAGATTTTCTTCCAGCATTTTTCGGTATTGAATAGAAAAATGATCCATAATTTCCTCGCGTGCGGCAGACATCTCCTGGGCAGAGTCAAAGCCATTCGCACTGACCCAGGCATTAAACCGAACAAGCGCATACATCATTGAGTCGTTGACCTTTATCAGCCCAGCTTCTTTCAGCTGCTCATTTGACAAGTTGATATGCGCATCGGCGCGCTCATAAAACTTTTCATCTACATCCATAATTTTTCCCATTTATCGCTAACCTAAAGTGGACACCCGGAAATGCGCCGGTAAAGGTACCTTCGGGGTGCATGAATCCATGCCTTCGTATTAAAGCGCATTTGACGGGGCAGCGTCGGGATTTTTTGCGGGCTGTTTCATTTCTGGGCGTACTTGGATAGTGTGTGCTGCCGGGATATTTGTCTTCCGGAAAATCATGGCCTGACCCATGATTCGTGGCGGCATCTCAGAGCTTTGGAATGCGTATGCGGCTGACCATCAGTGAGCCGGAAACCGCGAACAACAATACCAGCGGATGAAGCGTGAAGCCGGCCAACATCACCTTGCCGACCCACAGGGATTCGCCCAATGCGCCCTGTGTGGCGGCCGCGAACATCAACGCGACCAGCAACACGGAGGTCGGGATGGGCGTGCCCTCGAAGTACTTCACTTTATCTCCGCCCTCGGACATCACCTCGGTCGTGATGTTATAGCGCGCCAGGCGCGATACACCGCATGCAACAAAATAGACCAGAACAATACGGTCATATAAGCCCTGCATGCCGCATCCGTAGGCAATCACGGCGGGGGCAACGCCGAAGGAAATGACATCGGAGAGTGAATCGAGCTCGCGGCCCATTGCTGAAGTCTGCTGTCGCCACCGGGCAATCCGCCCATCCAGAACATCGAAGATCAACGCGGCTACGACCAGCCCGCACGCAAAGTAGACGTGCATGACATTGCTCGTTTGCAGATAGGTCAGCATGGAAAACAATGCTCCCGTGCCGCAGACCGCGTTTGCCAGTGTAAACCAGTCGGCAAGATGGAACTCGCGAATCATGGAGAATGGTTTTTTCATTTCGTGGCCACCTCGTACGAACGCAAGGTCGACTGACGAATCAGAGAATTTCTGTTCAGGTTCTGCTCAAGGTTCACTTTGTTGCGGGTACACATGGTTGCTCCAAAAAGATTGATCGCGCGCTGTTATATAGCCGTTTGATTACAGTTGATACGCCAGGCTGAATCCCATTGCAGGCTGGTCGGTTTGGTAGTGTTGCGGCTGGTACAGCGACCATCCGGCGAATAGGTCATACATTGTGCTTCGTCCCAGATTGCCCCGGAATCCGGTCGTAAACCCGGCCAGCTTGTTGCCGAGCAGGTTGGCGGTATTGTCGCCGAATACCTTGCCGAAATCGAGGCCGACATAGGCCGATTGCGCGGTACCGGAAATGGGAATGCCGATCTCGTTGCGCATGAAAAAACCTTTCTCGGCACTCAGCGCATATTCGCCGTCGAAGCCGCGCACCGTCCAGCGGTTGCCGATGGAGAACCATTCGCCGGCATACAGGGCGGTGTTGGTGTTTTGCGCACGCAAGGTGGCGCTGTAACTGAGTTGGCGAGCCTTCAGCGTGAAGGGCACGATCAGCGAAACATCCAGCGTTTCGAGCGAATAAAGGTTGTGCGGACTGGTGCCGGGCAAGTCGGCCGGATCTGCCTGTGCGCCGAACCATGGCGCACCCCGACGATAGGCCAGCGTGGCATCAAGCTGGGCCTGCCCGATATTGTGTTTGTGGACCAGTGCGATCTCGGCAAATGCGGTTTCGCGCTTTTGCACCAATACCTCGGTGTCATCGATATAGGAATGGCTGAAGCGTTTTCCGGTGCGGAACTGGACGCTGCTTTTGCTGAACTGGTCGCGATAGAACAGGTAAGTCATCTTCGCTTCAAGGGTCTGCCATTTGCCGCTGGACAGGAAACTTGATGCCGTACCGAAGATGCGCTGATGATATTGATACTCGCTGGCGGTCAGCGTGCTTGTCCAATAACCGTATGGAATCGAATAGGACGCATTGTCGCCGCTCGTCCCGCGCAGGTAGCTGTTGCGATCGGCATCCGTGCTCACCCCGATATTGAGTATATCGTTTGCCCCAAGCAGGTTGTCCCACCCGAACTGCAGCCCCGCCTGGGTCTTGCCGGTTCCTTTTGCGCCGCTGTCGTCCAGGTTGAGGATGGCTTTCCACGGCTTGCTGCGCTTGACCGAGATGATGATGTCGCTTTCGCCCAGCCCCGCCGCCGGTACGATCTGCATCTCCACATCCTGGCTCGTGACGCGCTTCATCTGCTCCAGCCCCTGCTCAAGGTCGCGCAGGTTGAGCAGTTTCCCGGCAGAGGTCGGGAACGCGTTCTTCCAGGTTCCTGCCGTGTTCGGATCGGCAAACCTCAGTTCATGGATGATTCCGGGGATCAAAGTTAATTTGAGCGTTCCGCTCGCCATGTCCTGTTCGGGAATACCGACCCGCGTGGTGGAATAGCCGCGCTCCAGGATCTTCGCGGTTACACCCTTGACGATCATGTTAATCCCTTCACGCCCGATGCACTTTCCCTTGTACTGCTCCAGGAAATCCTGCGCAAAACGGAATGTGTCGAGCGGGAGCGTGCTTGCACCATAACGCCGGGCTGCCGGCGAAAGATTGCCGGGCACGTCCAGCACAAATTTGTTGACGGTAAAACAGGGTGTCTCTGCCGCGGGCAATTGATAGATACGGACACTCGGAATTGCGCCCTGGAGATTGACGTTGGGCGCCTTCAGCTCGCGCTCGCGTTGCAGCGCTTCCTGTCTGGCCCGGTTGCGTAATTTCTGGGTGTCTGTAGTCTCTACCGCTGCACGACTGTTACCCGCGAGCGTGATCATTGCCACGATGGAAGCGAAAGCGTATCTTGAAAAAGATTTGTTGTTGGGAACTGCGCTTTGCATCATTCCTTACCAGGCTGCCTGCAATCAATAATCCTGCCCAAAACGGCACAGAATTATTCCCCTAAAGATTACGCTGAAGGAATATAGCTGCTCCCGGAAATAAAAGATATATGCCAGGGCTATAAGCTGCTTAAGTCCCGGCAATTAGATATGCCTACTTGCAGATCACGTCATCAAGGAAATTGATCAGGGTGAAGGGGTGGTATGCAACGGACCGCAGCGCACGGAGTGTTCTGGGATGGATAGCATTATTGACAGTGGCACAAGCCGGAGAAATGTCCCCGCTTAAGGCTTTTATTCGATTTCTCTGCGACCCTATGCAGACAAATTAAATTGTCATCGTATAGAAAAGTCAGAGTCAACGATCAGACACGATAAAGGTGGCATCGCCGATTGACGAACGCCCACGATGGGGACGTTGCCATGTCAGCTTTAGTTCGGTAAGCGTAAGTCAATCCCACTGATTTTGTTCTGATGCGCCACTTTTTATCACGGCTATGTGTCGAAAGTAACGGATAGAAAAAATTGAAAGCTGACCTATACGCAGGCTAACCCGATAATCATCGGGAAAATTTAATTTTGATTCAACTTAAAGGTGCTTTTTGAAAAACGCCATGGTTCTGGTCCAGGCAAGTTCCGCTGCTTTTGCATCGTGTTTTAAATAGGCGAGGTTTTTTGAGTCGGCTTCTTCATTGGCAAAGGCATGCTTTGCGTCGTAGCGGAAAAACTCAAAAGATACCGAAGCCGCTGTTAATTTTTTCTCCAACTCATCAACGCCGCTTATGGCAAAGACATCGTCATGACTGGCCCAGTGCCCCATGATGGGTGCGGTAATCTTTGTGGCATCGATATAATCCAATGGCGGATAGCCATACCAAACTACCACGGCATCCAACCCGGGCACAAAAACACTTGAAAGCAGGGTTAACGCCCCGCCCATACAAAATCCGGTGATCCCGACCTTGCGGCTTCCCAGCCCCTTCAAATATTGAACTGCGCCGCGAATATCCTGGCCGGCGGCATCAGCAAAATCAAGGTCGTTCATTAAATGCTTTGCTTCATTTTCTTCCAGTGCCAATTTGCCGCGATATAAATCAGGCACCAAAGCCTGGTAACCCGCGACCGCCAATTTATCGGCAACGGCCTTGATTTGATCATTCAAGCCCCACCATTCCTGAATGACTACGATTGCCGGAGCATTTTTACTATCCTTTGGTTTGGCAAGATAAGCATTGGCGGTCTGTCCATCCGGTCTTTTATAACTAATAATGGAGCCCATTAGATTTCCTTTAAATTGGTTTGGATTGAAATTGTCAGCATGACTTTATCATGATCATGAGTAATTGAAATTGCGGGTTATCATCGTATGACAGCTATTGGCGGTCTAAATCAGCCCCCGAAACTTGGCATTCAAATAGATCCGGGTGTCCAAGTTTATGTTCCGGGGTGTCATGATGAATATAGTTGAAATCCTCGTCAAACAAGGATGCAATGGATGTGGTGCCCCGAACACGAATCGAACGTGTGGCCCCACTCTTAGGAGGAGTGTGCTCTATCCACTGAGCTACCGGGGCAATGCTATCTTTCTGGCGCGATCCTACCCGGTCCTGATTACGCCCTTTTTCAAAATATGCCGACAAATGGCGAATGAACAGGAGCGGTGACGAATAAGGCGCATTGATATCAATTTTACAAAAACAACAACTTGCGTTTATAGGGCTATTTGCAAGAAGCACCTGTAAACGCTTGGGAGACGCCGCTTATACCCACTTAACTGCGGGGATAGTCAGGTTGACCAGCCAATGATCGCATTTTAACGCAAACAAAGCCCAACTAAAACGACTATGAAAAAAATGACACGATTCAAACTGCCCGCCACCGTGATTGCGATCGGCCTCGTCAGCTTTTTCAACGATCTGGCCTCGGAAATGGTCACGCCATTCATCCCGATACTGATCGCGACCGTGCTCGGCGAAGGGCCGGTGATACTCGGGCTGGTGGAGGGTGTGGCGGATGCGGCGGCCAGCGTGCTCAAGCTGTGGGCGGGACACTATTCCGATGCAAAGCATGGCAGGCGCAAAAGATTGATGGTGTTCGGCTACGGCCTGTCCAACCTGGCGCGCCCGCTGCTGGGTCTGGTGTCGGGCTGGGGCGGTTTGCTGCTGCTGCGCAGCCTGGACCGCGCCGGCAAGGGATTGCGCAATGCGCCCCGCGACGCACTGCTGGCTGACAGCGCCCCGGCAGAAATTCATGGCCTGGCCTATGGATTTCATCGCGCGATGGACAATGCCGGCGCGCTGGGCGGTACGCTGCTCGCGGTTGCCGCGCTGAGCTTGATGCACTGGCCGGTGCGCGAAGTGATCCTGTGGTCGGCGGTGCCGGGCGCGCTGGTGCTGCTGGTGCTGGTCATCGGTGTGCGCGAACCTGCGGCCCGCGAACTTCCGGTCAGGGGCAAACCCGCGGGGCAGGAAGCGGAACAGGGCGGGTTGCACCCCAGGCTTTCGTGGACGCTGCTTTCGCCCACCATGCGCCGATATCTTGTGGTGCTGGTGCTGTTCACCTTCGCGCGCGCATCGGAAACATTCATCCTGCTGCGCGGCAACGAGCTGGGCATGAGCCTGGTGCACGTACTGCTGCTCTGGGCGCTGCTGAATGTCTGCAAATCCGCGGCGTCGCTGCCGGGCGGCCACCTGGCGGATGCGTTCGGCAAGCAGCGCATCACGCTGCTCAGCTGGTCGGGCTATGCGCTGGGTTTCGTGCTGCTCGGCATGGTTGGACACAGCAGTGAATTGTGGTTCGCCACCGTGGTCTATGGTCTGCTGATCGGCCTCGGAGAGGGATCGGAGCGCGCGTTGATCAGCCTGTATGCGGACGAGCGCGAACGCGGCACGGCGTTTGGCTGGTATCATCTTGCCGTGGGCATCAGCGCGATCCCTGCCGGGTTGCTGTTCGGCACGGTGTGGCATTATCGGAATGCCGGGGATGCATTTTTCTATGCGGCAGCACTGTCGTTGCTGAGCGTGTTGTTGCTGCGCTTCTGGAGTTTCAGGGCTATATCGATCGGAGAGAAATAAAATGAAGTGGTTGGCCTTAATTGCAGTGTTGATTGTGTTCGCGGCGTTGCTGGTGGCACGCGTAGCGCGTTCCAGCGTTTTGCCCGAAGTGGGCAAACCCGCGCCGGATTTCAACCTGCCGGACCAGCATGGCAAACTGCATACCCTCGGCGAATATCGCGGCAGGTGGCTGGTGCTGTATTTTTATCCCAAGGACGAAACACCGGGTTGCACACAGGAGGCGTGCGCTTTTCGCGATGACATGAACCAGATCACCGCACTTGGTGCTCAGGTGGTCGGGGTGAGCGTGGACGGCACCGCAAGCCATGCCGAATTCGCGAAGAAGTATCATTTGCCGTTTCCATTGCTGGCCGACAAGACCACCGGGACAGCGGATCGATATGGCGCGCTGATGGATCTGTATCTGATCAAGTTCGCGCGGCGCTATACCTTTCTGATCGATCCACAGGGAAATATAAGGAAAGAGTATCTGAGCGTCGATACCTCACGCCACTCGCAACAGATCATTGATGACCTGAAAAAGTTAACCGCCGGCGAAAAGCTGTAAAATGGCGACCGGGGCGAGCCGGCTTAAATAAAGTTGATGGCTGACTTGCCGCATGAATTTTCCTAATGCCCGAAAGCGTTGCCAGGGTATATCAATCAATTTTCAATTTCTCAGAAAAATAACTTATGCCGTTTATCACTTTGGACAAGGCGAGTCTCGCCTTTGGTCATGTCGCATTACTGGACCATGCCGATTTTCAGCTCGACGAGGGCGAGCGCGTCGGCCTGATCGGGCGGAACGGTGGCGGCAAGTCGAGCATGATGCGCGTGCTGGCGGGCCAGGGCACGCTCGATGACGGTCTGGTGTGGCGCGCGCCGACCGCGCGGATCTGCTATGTCAGCCAGGAACCGGTGCTGGATGCCGATGACACGGTGTTCGATGCGGTGGCGAAAGGCCTGGGCAAGCTGCAAAAGCTGCTGCACGATTATCATCATGTGTCCCATCAGCTGGCTGAACCGGACGCAGACTTTGACAAACTGCTGGAAGAGATGCAGCACTTGCAGACCCAATTGGAAGCACAGGACGGCTGGTCGGTACAGGCGCGCATTGAAACCGCGATCGCCAAGCTGGATCTGGATCCCGACAAGCGCGTCGGCGACATGTCCGGAGGGCAGCGCAAGCGCGTTGCCCTGGCACAGGCGCTGGTTGCCGAGCCGGACGTGCTGATCCTCGACGAGCCGACCAACCATCTGGATTTTGCGTCGATCGAATGGCTGGAAGGCCTGTTGAACAACTTCGTCGGAAGCGTGCTGTTCGTCACCCATGACCGGCGTTTTCTGGACAATGTCGCAACGCGCATCGTCGAGCTGGATCGCGGCAATCTGGCCAGTTTCCCCGGCACTTTTTCCGCCTATCTGGCGATCAAGGAGCGCATGCTCAGCGACGAGGCGGTGGTGAATGCCAAGTTCGACAAGGTGCTGGCACAGGAAGAAGTGTGGATACGCCAGGGCGTGAAGGCCCGCCGCACCCGCAACGAAGGACGCGTGCTGCGCCTGGAACAGTTGCGCCGCGACCGTGCAGCCCGCCGTGAAAAAGTCGGCAAGGTCGAGATGGCCGTGGATACCGGCGAGCGTTCCGGCAAGCTGGTCGCCGAGCTGGAGCATGTCAGCAAAGCGTATGGCGGGCGAACGCTGATCAACGACTTCTCCTGCCGCATCCAGCGCGGCGACAAGATCGGCCTGCTCGGTCCGAACGGCGCGGGCAAGAGTACGCTGCTGAAAATCATCCTGGGAAATCTGGAGCCGGATAGCGGCAAGGTGAAACTCGGTACCAAGATTTCGGTGGCCTATTTCGACCAGTTGCGCGAACAGCTCGATGATAATGCGACCCTGGCCGACACAATCAGCCAGGGCTCGGATTTCGTCGACATCGGCGGGCAGAAAAAGCACGTTATCAGCTATCTTGGCGATTTTCTGTTCCCGCCGGAACGCGCCCGATCACCGGTCAAGAGCTGTTCCGGCGGGGAGCGCAATCGCCTGTTGCTGGCGCGGCTGTTTACCCAGCCTGCCAATGTGCTGGTGCTGGATGAACCGACCAACGACCTCGATATCGAGACGCTGGAGCTGCTTGAAGAGCTGCTGGCGCAATACGACGGCACGTTGTTTCTGGTCAGCCATGACCGCGCTTTTCTCGATAACGTTGTGACGCAGGTGATCGCGTTCGAAGGCGACGGCAAGCTGATTGAATACGTCGGCGGCTATGAGGACTGGGTGCGGGTGAAAAAATATCAGGCAACGGTTGCGTCGGCCAAACCTGCTGCCGCAACACCGCCGCGCGCGGCAACCGCGCCGGTTGGAAAAGCCAAGCCGGCAAGCAAGCTGAGCTTCAAGGAGGCGCGCGAACTGGAAGATCTGCCCAAGCGTATCGAAGTTCTGGAGCGCGAGCAGGGCGACATCGCCGCGCACCTTGCCAATGGCTCCATCTTCCGCAACGATGCCAAGCGCGCCAAACAACTGCAGATGCGCAACGAGGTAATCGAGACAGAGGTTGCGGCGGCGATGGCGCGCTGGGAAGAGCTGGAAAAGCGGAAGATCTAGAA
>Ga0307375_10005685_pt1 | contig 11648 bp, 11 predicted proteins | sample TR1MG_FD_202531 | JGI IMG/M metagenome (GOLD analysis project Ga0307375, IMG submission 202531) | Soil microbial communities from Risofladan, Vaasa, Finland - TR-1 | ecosystem: Environmental > Terrestrial > Soil > Coastal area > Acid sulfate soil | place: Finland: Risofladan, Vaasa | collected... | reverse complement strand
GCAATTTGTAGAAAAGGGTTTGGCGCCAAAAACGTTGTAACCCATTGATTATATTGGTCGGGGCGAGAGGATTTGAACCTCCGACCACCTGAACCCCATTCAGGTGCGCTACCAGGCTGCGCTACGCCCCGTTCCGGGTAGCATCATACCGTAACCATTCTGTTGGACCAAGCACTTGGCCTGTCCCTTTTGTATTCTTTTGCATGGGGTCGGCATGGCGGGCGCGTTGCGTTATGCCTGAGGGTCGGGGCGTGACTTAAGGTGAGGTTTGGGGTTGTGTTGCGGTGGTGAGTTTAGGTCTTGGGTTATGGTCGCCTTCAGTGCCCGCAGGCTTTAGAATGGCGTTATGTTAACGATTCGTGATTTAGGGCTGCGCGTGCGCGGCGAGGAGCTCTTTCGGGGCGTTTCTCTTGAAATCTTTCCGGGCTATAGGGTAGGTCTTGTCGGCCGCAACGGTTCTGGGAAATCTACGCTGTTGAGGACTATTAGTGGAGAGGTGGAACCTGACTTAGGAACAGTGGAGCGTGCGCCGCGCGCGCGGATTGTGACGGTAGCGCAAGAGACGCCCGATACGGACGCCTCGGTATTGTCGTTCACGCTCGACGGGGATGAGGAGGTGCGTGCGCTTGAAGTAAGGCTTGCGGGCACTATTCATGATGATGCGTACTTTGCGGCCCAAATGCGCTATGAGGCGATTCAAGGGTTCGCGGCGCCGGCGCGGGCAAGTCAATTGCTCGCCGGTCTTGGGTTTACGCAAAAGGACATGGAGAGTTCGGTACGGGTCTTGAGCGGGGGCTGGCGCATGCGCTTGAATCTCGCGCGCGCCCTGATGGCCAGAGCGGACCTCTTATTGTTAGATGAGCCGACCAATCATCTGGATCTAGAGGCTATTGCGTGGCTTGAGCAACATTTAGCGCGGTTCGAGGGCGGCCTCATTGTGGTGTCCCATGACCGCGATTTTCTCAATTCCGTTGTGAACCGCATCGCCTATATCCATGATCGCGGATTGACGCTCTACAGCGGCTCCTTTGATGCGTTTGTGGAGCGGCGGGCGTTGGAGTCCTCGCAACAAGAGGCCGCCTACGAGCGCCAGCAGACGCAAATCGATGCGCTTGAACGGTTTGTGGCGCGCTTTCGTGCTAAGGCGACCAAGGCACGGCAAGCGCAAAGTCGGTTAAAGACGCTCGAACGTATGGAGCGGATTGCAAAGATTCAAGGCGATATTCTCTATACCCTTCCATTAAAGAGTCCTGATCGGGCGCCGGCCCATCTGGTGATGTTGCGGAATGTGGAGTTTGCCTACCCGGAAAATCCGCCCTTGTTTGCGGGGGCGAATTTAACCATTGCCGCCGGAGACAGGCTGGCTGTGATCGGCCCCAATGGAGCGGGAAAGTCGACTTTTCTGAAGATTGTGTTGGGGCAGTTGGCGCCGACCCGGGGGGAGCGAAGCATGGGTCCCGGCGTCAAGGTCGGCTATTTTGCGCAGCATCAATTAGAACAGCTCGATCCTGAGATGGCGCCACTTCAGTATCTGGCGTCACGCGACCCCGGGGCGCCACCGCAGGCCTTACGGGACTATCTTGGACGCTTCGGGTTTGGCGCGCACGCGATCGACAGGCCCATCAAGAGCTTTTCCGGCGGGGAAAAAAGCCGTCTCGTGCTGGCCGGGATATCGTGGCAGGCCCCCCATCTTTTACTGTTGGATGAGCCGACCAATCACTTGGATCTGGAGATGCGGGAGGCACTTGCTTACGCATTGCAAGACTACAAGGGCGCCATGATCCTTGTCTCCCATGACCGTCATTTAATCCGGTCTTGCGCCGATACGCTCTGGCTGATCGGCGATGGAAGGGCGGGGGAGTTCGCGGGGGATTTGGATGAGTATCAGGCAGGTCTTGCCGCAAGACGGCCTGCTCCGGCGCCCGAACGCAAAAGACCTGTGGTGCGATCCAAGGTGAGCCCAAAGCCTTTTGAGAAGGAACAAAAGGCCATTGAAATACGGCTTGCGACACATGAGGCGCGCTTGGCTCAAATTGACGCGGTTTTGGGGGATCCGGCCACCTATCAGCAGGGCGGGGACCGTGTACGGGAGCTTCAGGGGGAGCGTGAAGCGGTGGTGTCGTCGCATGCAAAAGACGAGGAGCGCTGGCTTACCCTTGAGGAGAAGTTGGTTGAGCTTCGGTTAGGGTTATCGTGAGTCCGTGGGCGTCTGTCCGGGGACCCAGTAGTCACCCTCGCGGGTCAATTCCTTTTTCCAGAAGGGCGCGCGCTTTTTGAGGGCATCGACGATCTCTTGGCAGCCTTGGAAGGCTTCGGCGCGGTGCGCGGCCCATACGGTTACCAGGACAATGCGATCCGGGCTTTGGATGCGGCCGAATCGGTGGATGACAAGGATATCTAAGAGATGGTGGCGAGCTTGGGCGTCTTGGGCGATACGACGAAGCTCGGCTTCTGTCATCTCGGGGTAATGTTCGATTTCAAGACCTGTGACGTTCTTATTGTGCGCAACGTCGCGTACGGTGCCGACAAAGCTTACCCGCGCCCCGGCGCCTTGCACGATGATCTTCTCGGCTTCCCGTTCCGGGTCGAAGTCCTCTGTCTGTAGGCGGATGATCATTATCCCCCACTCACAGGCGGAAAGAATGCGACTTCGTCGCCGTCGCAGATGGTCTGCGTGGGTTCGGCATGCTGATAGTTTATGGCGACGAGTAGGGGTTTTGGGAGATCGTTTAAGCGTTCGCCCGCCACGGCACTTAATATCTCAGAGGCGGTTAGTGACGTAGCGGGTAGATGGAATTGCAGGCTGTCCCGTCCCATTATTTCCCGGACTGCCGCAAAAAAGCGGACTGTGATCATATATTATCCCCCTAAGCGCATCATATAGACGGGTGCCGCGCGCCCCGGGTCGTCGTTGAAGGTGTGCCGTTCGGGTTTTTCGTGCCATACCCGTTCGCGAATGAAGTCTATGAGCGTGTCCTCGGATTGTCCGGCTCGTAGATGTGCCAAGAGGTCCAATCCGTCGTTTTGTCCGAGACAGTAGACGAGTCGGCCGGTGGAGGTAAGTCGTAGGCGGTTGCAGGTTTCGCAAAAGGTCTGGCTTATCGGGCTTATCAAGCCCAGTCGATTGGGGTATCCGCGTATCTCGAATTGCCTTGAGGGGCCGGCGTTCGGGGCGCGCGGCACCGCGGTTAGATCATGCGACTGGCGGATCAAGGCCTCGGCTTCACCCACGCTCATATAGCTCTCGGCGCGACTGTCGCTGCCAGCGACGCCCAGTGGCATGGTCTCGATAAATTGTATGTCGAATCCTTCGCGCAGCGCGAACTCGACTAAATCGGGTATTTCTTCCGCATTTTCGTTGCGTAGCAAGACCACATTGAGCTTGATCTGCGGTATGACCTCGCGCGCCGCGAAGAGTCCCCGCATGACGCGCGCCAAATCGCCTCCGCGCGTGATCCGTGCAAAGCGATCGGCTTTCAGGCTATCTAGACTCATGTTGATGCGCTTGAGGCCCGCTTGCGCCAAGGGCTGTGCCAGCTTGTCTAACAGGTAGCCGTTGGTGCTTAAGCTCACCTTGGGTACGCCAAGCGCATGGGCATGAGCGACACGCCCCAGCAGCCAAGGGTAGATAAGGGGTTCGCCTCCCGTAAAGCGCATATGATCCACGCCCAGTTTATGAAAGATCGTGAGTAAACGATCGAGCTCATCGGGGGCTAGGTGATCTTTCTTCGCGAAGTGGGGTGTGCCGGTAGAAGGCGAGCAGTACTGGCAGCGCAGATTGCAGTGCTCGGTGAGCGAGACGCGCAAATAGGATATACGGCGCCCAAAACGATCACCCAGGCCTATTGTGGGGCGGGTGCCGAAAGACGTGTCGCTGTAGCTATCGCTATGCCCGATCCCAGATTCCAGAGCGACCTCCTTCCTTGTGCAGTAACTGTATGCCGCCTATGGTCATGCCGCGATCCACGGCCTTACACATATCGTAGACCGTGAGGAGGCCTATGCCCACTGCCGTGAGGGCCTCCATCTCGACCCCTGTGACATATTGGGTGCGGGCGGTCGTTTGGCAGCGCAATCGCGTCTCGGTCACGAATTCCCATGATACATCGAACCCCGAGAGCGGGACTTGATGACAGAGCGGGATCAGCATATCGGTGCGTTTCGCGGCCTGGACTGCGGCAATACGCGCGACACCTAAGACATCTCCCTTTTTTGCGGTTCCGGTCCTTATGATCTCCGCCGTCGCCGGCGCCATGTCGATGTAACCTTCGGCCATGGCGACACGTTTCGCCATGGCCTTGTCGGTCACATCCACCATGCGTGCCCGACCTTCTTGGTCGAAATGGCTAAGGCCGCTTTTGGCGTCTTTCTGCGACATCCCGCACCTTATAAGAGAGGTTGAATGTCTCTTACTATAGCGGGTGAGGCACTTTATCTCTAGCGTTTGTCGTAGCTCGGCACCAAGCGGCCTTGTTTGGCTTGCGCCTCGGCATGGGCTTTAAGGGCCGGATGCATCGCCGGCATCGATTGGGGCGCGCGTCCATGATAGAGGTTGACGACATGTTGGGCCTCAACGAAAAACAGATAGCGTTCAAGCCCGATACCGACAAACGCCGATAAGGGGGCGATCAGGACCAGGATGCCCAGCGCCATGTGCGCGCCCAACAAGAGGACCACGGTGGGGACGATGAAACCCACGACATAGACCGCAAGCTTAAACCGCGCCGCGCGGGCGGGCGTAATGGAGTTACTAAACTCCCGCGTGAGAAAGGTGCCAAAGGTGTGTCCTTGATCTAATAGACGGACGCGCCCGCCGCTAAATCCCGTGGCGCTCTGTAAGGTCGTCCCGCTTGGACGTCCAATCCAGAAGTAGTAAATCCCTTTCATGACGGCGGCCGCTATCAACAATGCGCCAGCACTGCTCACGAGTATGAGGCTAGGCCCCCCTACGAGCAGTCGTATGGTGGCTAGGATCGTCATTCCGAGCGCGAGACCCAAGGCATAAAAATTGGCCGGCACGAGCGGTGTATGCCACTGCCGTATGGTACGCAGGCAGGCATAAATCATCCCTTGGCAGAAGATGGTGATGAGCGCCACGATGGCCGCGACATTACCCAGCGCAAGCGAAACGATGTCGCGGTCGCTGTTGGTGAAGAACACCCAGCCTAGGTAGGCGATGGTGATGGGGTAGAAGAGCACCGCGAAAATGCCCTCGCGCGCGAGCCACGACGTCCGCCACCGGCTAAAGGCGCGCCAGGCGTTTTTTGGATTGGCCAAGTGTGCCGTAGACGAGATCATGCCCACCGTCACGAGAAGGAGTGCCAGGACGACGGATATGGCGGTCCGCAAAGGGCTTAAGCCGCCATCGATCTGAAAATCGTTGACGATAATGGTAGAGACCATAAGTCCAAAACCGGCCCCCGAGAAGAGCGTGAGGAAAATGACGGCAAGTGACGGATTCATAGGTTTTTCCTTTTGGCTTTTAACGTTCCACTACACGGTTGACCCATTCTTTGACTTTGCGCGCAAGCGACGGGCGCGCCAGATCATGGGTCGGTATGGCAGCCCGTGTTCTGGGCGGCAGGTACTGATTGGTCGGGTGGTAATTCATCTCCGGCATAAGCCCGTAGCCCGCCCGTTCGCGAACCGCGCGGCTCGCGGCGCTATCGACGTCGTCTAGATCACCAAACATCCGCGCATGGGCGGGGCATGCCAGTACGCATGCCGGTTGGCGTTCTTCTACGGGCAGCGTCTCGTCATAGATACGATCGACGCAGAGCGTGCATTTCTTCATGGTGCCGGACTCGCGATCAAGCTCGCGCGCGCCATAAGGGCAGGCCCATGAGCAGTAATTGCATCCCATGCACTTGTCTTGGTCTACCAACACAATGCCGTCTTCCGGCCTCTTATAAGAAGCGCCGGTGGGGCACACGGTCACGCATTCGGCGTTCTCGCAGTGCATGCACGACATCGGAAAATTGATGGTCTTGTTGTTGGGGTATTCGCCGACCTCGTAGTGCCGAATACGGTTAAACCAGACACCCGAAGGCTCTTTGCCGTAGGGGTCGTAGTCGGAAAGCGGGGCTGTTATCGCGCTCGCATTCCATTCCTTACAGGCGGTCGCGCAGGCATGGCAGCCCACGCAGGTATCTAAGTCGATGACAAGTCCTAAGCGCATGGATATTTCCTTCCCTATGATTGGCGGCGCGTGCTGTAGCGCAAAATGTCTGGTTTGGGAGAGGCGCCAGGCAAAGGGGTTATGTTGGCAAAAGTCGGCCAAACACCTTCTTCACCCGGTGCCGCGCGCGTGATCTTCACCATTAGGTCGTACCAAGCGGCTTGCCCGGTAATCGGATCGGAATTCGTCAGTCTGCGCTCCCCTGCCTTTTCCGGGAGTAGTTCCGATATGAGGTGGTTCATCAAGAACCCTTGGGTCGCCTCGGGCGCGTCGGGCTTCAATCCCCATGCCCCGGATTGCTTACCGATCGCGTTCCATGTCCAGACCGTATCTTCCTGGCAACCCTCGATGAGGCGCAGCTGGACGCGGATCTTCCCGTTATGGGATTCCATCCACACCCAATCCTCGTCGTGAAAGCCCAGACTCTCGCCTCGTGCGCGGTTCATGTAGAGGTGATTTTGGGCAATGATCTGCCGAAGCCACGCGTTCTGGGAATCCCACGAGTGATACATCATCATGGGTCGCTGGTTGACCGCAAAGAACGGATATTCCTGCTTGTCGATGCGCTGCTGCTCAAGCGGCTCGTAGAAGTCTGGGAGCGGGTCGAAATAGGTCGCTAGGCGTTCTTGATCGACCGGATCTTTGGGCTGCGGGCCATCGTATAAACCGAGGCCTGCCAGACGAAAGCGCTGAATCGCCTCGGAGTACAGCTCGATGATGATGGGCTCGGCGGTCTTATTGAAGCCCGCTTCTTTGGCGAATTCGAGGTAGCCTTTGTTGGCAAAGCGCATATAACGAATATCTTTGGGCAGGTGATACTGGAAGAAGCCCTGATTTTCGATATAGCGCTCCCACTGCTTGGGGTTCGGCTCTCCGCGCAAAGACTTGCTGCCATCGGCGCCACGGTAACCTGCTAAGAACCCAATTCCCGGTTCGCGTTCGTAATAGGTGATGAAGTCCTTGTAGCTCTTATATTTCGGTGTCCCGTCAGGGCTTGTGAACGCTGGCAACTGGAGGCGCGAGGCGATGTCGACTAAGACCTCCTGCCACGCCCTGACGTTACGATCCAAGGCGAGGAGCGGATGCCTTATGGCGTCACACACGGCATCGGGCTCGGAGATCGGTCTATCCAACAACGAGATGGCGTCATAACGCTCGAGGTACGTCGTGTCTGGTAAGACTAGGTCCGCGAAATTCACGGTCTCCGAATGGAAGGCGTCGACTACGACCAGAAACGGGATCTTGTATTCGCCGTCCGCACGCTTCGCGCGCAGCATGTCTTGGATATTCGCCGTGTTCATCGACGAGTTCCAGGCCATGTTGGCCATAAAAAAGAGGAGCGTGTCGATCGGGTAGGGGTCCGCGTTGACCGCGTTTGTGATCACCATATGCATTAAGCCATGGTTGGCGATGGGCGCTTCCCACGAGTAGGCCTTGTCGATGCGCAAGGGGCGCCCTTGGTCGTCGATGACAAGATCCTCGGGCGCGGTCGGAAAGCCGAGCGGGTGCGCGTCAAGCGGGGTATTGGGCGCGCTGTGTTTGGCCGGCTTCCCCGGGCTTGGCACGGGACGCGGATAGGGGGCTTTGGCGCGAAAGCCGCCCGGGCAGTCGATGGTGCCTAACAGCACTTGTAAGAGGTGAATCGCCCGCGCGGCCTGAAAGCCGTTGGAGTGCGCAGAGACGCCGCGCATGGCATGCATGGATACCGGGCGGCCGATGAACTTGTTATGTTTACGACCGGCCCAATCGGTCCATTCGACATCGATCTCAATGGTCTCTTTAAAGGCGATGTGCGCCATCTCCAGGGCTAGGCGCTCAATGGTGCTGGCCGGCACGCCGCAGATCTTAGAGGCTTGAGCGGGCGAGAAGCGTTCGTCTAGGTAGCGTTCGGCGAGTAGCGTCATGACCGTCTTGACCGATCGCCCGTCGGGTGCGACGTATTCGCCAAAAAGCGCAGGGTGACATGAGGCGTCCATGCCATTTGCGAAGGCCTCTTTCTTGATATCCCAGACGAGTGGATGACCTTGCTCGTCACGATAGATGAGGCCGTCTCCCATTTGCCCTGGCGTTTGCACCACGAGAAAGGCGGAGTTCGTGTAGCGGATGAGGAACTCCCAATCGAACAGTTCGCGCGAGAGCAGCACATGGATCATCGACAGGGCGAGCATGGCGTCGGTTCCGGGCCGGATGGGCACCCATTCGTCGGCCACGGCCTGGTAGCCGGTACGTGCGGGATTGATCCCGACAAACTTTCCGCCGCGACTTTTGAGTTTCTCGATTCCGATCTTCATGGGATTCGAGTTGTGATCTTCGGCAACACCCCAGAGCATGAAGTACTTCGTGCGATCCCAGTCCGGGTCACCGAACTCCCAGAAGGCGTAGCCCAAGGTATAAAGGCCGGCGGCGGCCATATTCACCGAGCAAAATCCGCCGTGAGCCGACCAGTTCAAGGTGCCGAATTGCTCGGCAAAGAGCCGCGACAGGGCTTGCATTTGGTCGCGCCCGGTAAAGAATGCGAATTTGTTCGGGTCCGTCGCGCGAATGTGCGCGAGTCGTTTGGTGAGTATGTCGATTGCCTCATCCCAGGAGATCTCGATAAACTCGCCTGCGCCGCGCTCGGTTCCCGGTTTGCGCATAAGCGGGTTGCGTAGGCGCCCGGGCGAGACTTGCTTCATGATCCCGGCCGATCCTTTTGCGCATAACACGCCCTTGTTGATCGGGTGGTTGCGATTACCTTGAATGAAGCGGACTCGGTTATCCTCTATGGTCACCTTTATTCCGCAGCGACAGGCGCACATGTAGCAAGTGGAGTACTTGATCTCCTGCTTGCTGTGATCCTCGGTGTGGTTCGCTAGGGACATTCGGGCTCCAGGTAGAAGAAGGCTAGTGGCGCACACCTTAAAACGTCTTGCGTGGGAATACCATTGAAATGTTTTGATAGCGGAATAAGTACCGGACTCTTATTTCAAGGGCTTATGTAAGCTATTTCGAGAAGTGATAGAAGGCCTGTCGAGGCGATTTTTGTAGGAGATCGTACCCGGATATTTGCGGTCGAAGGCATGGTCTCTTGATGCGTTCGCGGCGAACACCACCGTGGAAATATGGCGAAGGGACCTAAAGTGCGAGGCTTTATTTTGGTTCGTGATTGTGGGTATTTTCTAAAGTGATAGCTCGCGCGTAGGGATGGGTTTGCGGCGCGATCTTTGAGGAGGGCGATCTATGCGATGGGCGCGTTATAAAACGACACGGGGCGGGTGCAGGCTTGCGATTCAGGGCGCAACGGGACTCCATGACCTCGGTGATTGCTATGATCGATTCCGAGCGGAAGGCGGGGCCGTTGTGCGTGGGCTGCGCGCGGTATTGCAGGCCTCAAGCCTCCGGCAGTTTTTGTGTTTGCGGGGGACGGGCCCGTTTCTTGCCGCTTTGCGGCGGTACGAGCAAGACGGCGTGGCGCAGTCTGAGGAGGCGGTGACATGGTGCGCGCCCCTTCATGACCCCGGTCGAATCATAGGGATCGGGCTCAATTATCGGAGCCATGCGCAGGAAACAGGTCAGCCGCTTCCGGCTTACCCGCCGCTTTTCGCGAAATGGGCCAATAGCATCAACGGCCCTTATGACCCGATCTTCATTCCGCCCCGCACGGCGGCCTTGGACTATGAAGTGGAATTAGGTGTCGTGATCGGGACCCGCGCCCGCGACCTTTCGCGCGATGAGGCGCTGTCCTGCGTCTTTGGCTACACGATCATAAATGACGTCAGCGCCCGCGACCTGCAGTTTCAGACGAGCCAGTGGTTGGCGGGCAAGGTCGGTGACGGGTTTGCGCCCATGGGTCCTGTCGTCGCCCAGAAGGAAGATGTCCCGTCGTTTGAGGATCTGATTTTGGAGACGTGGGTGAATGGCGAGCGGCGCCAGTGCGGACAGGCGAGCGACATGGTGTATGGGGTGGCTGAGCTTGTCAGTTATCTGTCTCATTTGGTCACATTAGAACCCGGGGACGTGATTGCGACCGGCACCCCGTCGGGGGTCGGCATGGGCATGAATCCCCCGCGCTACTTAAAAGGAGGCGATGTGGTTCGCATGAGCATTACGGGGCTTGGCGCGATCGAGAACCGCATCCTGGCGCCGTGACGCGTCATGTCTGCGCAGGGGCCGAGTCTCGGGCCCACCGGAGGTCTTTGCGAGGCCTCTTTTGTGCTCCAAACTTGGGGCTCGTGTGTGCGTACCGAGTAAAGGCGCAAACCTGGCGGTCGGGGCTTGCGGATTCCCCCGATCTGCCCTCGCTCGACTAAGTCCGCCGCTAACCGCCCCGGTTCATCCATGGGGTCAGCGGCGTGTGGCGTGACGGTGCAGGGATTGTATAGCGCATCTATATGGTGTCCAAAAAGCCCAACCCCTTTTTTATCTTAGAACGGCGATTACGGGTCAATTCGCAGGACATGCGGGTGATTGTCCGCGTGCTTCGAGGCCGGACGGCAGTTCTATGACATGGTCTTGGGCGAGGCGCTGCGACGCTTGGATCTGATGAAGAAGCCCAAAGCGTGGCAAGCGGCCCGGAAGAGGCCCTAAGGGCGGATGGATTCGCCAGAACACAAAGCGCGCACGGGCAGTGTTTCTCGGGTGAGGAAAAGAGCAGGCTGCGCGGATGGCGACATCCAATCTCTGCTACCGGCTGCCAAAACGCCCGCTGGATAGGCGATCGTCTGGATATGCATGCCACCTAGAAGATCGGCATCTCAACCGCAGGGGAAGGCGCTCGCATCTCCGGAGGGCAGGGGCCATGCGATAGGTGCGGTGCCGGGATGATCCTATCGAATGGAGCGGATTTTAAGCCTAAGGCGCTCTATGATCGCAAGGACAAACACGGCGTCCCGGTATTCGTGCCCGAGACAGAGCGGCCCTTTCTCGAAGAGGTGCGGGGGTACCGGAAGATTCCGGATGGGACCGCCCCCTCGTTTAAGTGGGCGTGGCGAGAGCCGGGAAGAGGGCTTTTGTCGGTACCGGAACCGTCTGGCTTGAGGCGTGGGGAGATGTGGCATACCGGCTGTCACAAGAGAGTTTTCTGGAAATATTTGCCGTCGTCGCCACCCTCTGTCAGCGCCGTAGTGTGATCTTTTAGTCCCTAAATCCCAGGAGTTGGCCGAAAACGATCGCGCGTTGTCGTTGCTCTGGAGCCCATGATGTTTGAATGGGCATGTCTTGGTCGATGGGGGATGCTAGGGCGTACGGGCGTATCCGATGACGCCCGCTGCGTGGGCGGGATTTTTATCGGACGGGCATGCGGCGTCTCGTGGCGCGTTTTGGAATCTTGGGTCTTTTTTGCTGAGGGGAAGTGGTATTTGAGGGTCATCTTATCGGTAAGGCGGGGTGGATTCTTGTCCGCGTCGAGTCCGCCTGCTTTCCGGGGAGGGTGTGCTTCATCGCTTGAGCGGGCTGAGAGTGTCACGGTTTTGTAAGAGAGGACGCTCTCCTA
>Ga0307375_10005683_pt1 | contig 11650 bp, 4 predicted proteins | sample TR1MG_FD_202531 | JGI IMG/M metagenome (GOLD analysis project Ga0307375, IMG submission 202531) | Soil microbial communities from Risofladan, Vaasa, Finland - TR-1 | ecosystem: Environmental > Terrestrial > Soil > Coastal area > Acid sulfate soil | place: Finland: Risofladan, Vaasa | collected... | reverse complement strand
GATTGGCTCGTTTTCGGTCTCAAATTGTGGAGCTGAAGAGACTGATACGACCTCCCAACCGAGTGCAGCCCATGAATGATCCTGTCTAGGACGTGCCATGAACGTTACCACAGCCGGAACTGACCCCCAAAGCCCAAAAAAAAAATCCGAAATGAGGTGGAGATTCTGAGTGCGTGAGTACGTTTTGAGTATTTAGAGTATTCAGAACCCCTGCTTCCTCTCTCCCCCTCCTTCAGTTCATGCACAGAAGCTTCACCCCGAAAATGTTGGTATAAACTACGTTTCCCGCAACTATGATACAAATAGAGCTGTAGAGGAGTCCAGTGATGAAAAGACGCCACGTGGATTTTGATCCGGTGTCGTCTACTGCTTCGCAGTCTCCCTCTTGTCCAGTTTCCCTGGATGTCTCTTTGTAAGGTATGCACATCATTCTATCGATCATTATCTTTCGTGTTTTCGCGTTTGTTGTCTTGAAGAGTCCTTGTGAGTCATTCTGTGAGCAGTACAATCCTCTTGCCCGCACGAGCCGACGTTAACTCGCTATTTCTCCCTTTAAGCTACTAGTTCCTGTGCTCATTGCTGCATTGCTAAGCGTTTGGCTCTTCTATTCTTCCCCTCCGAGACCTAAGCCCGTATTGGCTGGCGAAAAGGGCGTAAACTGGACGAACAATGCAGATACAGTGACGTGCCCCGCCATCTTCTACGATGTGACCTCTGCTATTGGTATTTCTCAAGGCTTCTTCATGAATGCTTACCTCAAGTCCTGGTCACTCTGCATCGTTAGTACTGGCATGTCCACTGCACCTCTGTGTTGCGAGGGAACCAAGCGAACAGGCATCCTCAGTGTTGCGGATCTTTGGGGCGTCAACGACATCAGAGCCTCTGATCATCTCGTTGAAGTGCAAGGTGGTGCTAAGCTCTCGTATGTTGTGACTAAGCTTGCCGAATCTGGTTTGGCGTTGGAGCACCAGCCGTCGTTTACGGAGCTCTCCGTGGTTGGCGCACTTCAGACCGCTTCTCATGGTTCCTTCCCCTCTGGCTCGTCCCTTTCTTCTGATGTCGTTTCTATGGACTTGGTGCTCTCCAATTCGTCGCAATTGACGGTCTCTCCGAGCAAGAGGAAGGACATATTCAGGGCGGCAATCGCAGGTCTGGGTTCGGTGGCGCTGGTCGAGTCCGTGACCCTCCGCACCGTGCCCCTCGAACGTCTCACGCGTCACGACTACTCTTCCGCCTTTGGCAAGGTCATCAACACTCAATCTCAACTCGAAGCGCTGGTTCACGCAAACGCTCACTGGCTCATGCTGCAGTTCTCTCCGCTCTGCGATTCGATCATCGTCCGAACTGCCTCCAAGTCATCCTCTTCATCTCCATCTTCGCTTCTCACTCAATCTCATGACCTCATCTCCTCTACATACTCGAGGGGAATCATGAGAATCGTTCAGCCAATGTTGAAGCTCTCCGCGAGCGAATCTTCTCCCCTCTCCACTTCTCAACTCATGAATCTGGCATGCATTGCCATGGGCTTTGACCACTCATTCGATGCACCCCAACACACTGCCATTCTGGTTCCAAGGTCGAACGGAGCGCAGACTCAAGCAGAATACTACGTGGCGAGAGAGAACTCAGCCGCCGCGATCCGCGCCGTTCGGGACGCTCTCCGTCTCGGTCACGAGCAAGGCAAGTACAACTTCAACGGATTCGTCACCGTTTCGTTCGTCGCAAGGGAGGAAGAGCCTTTCCTCGCGCCAAACTACAGAGGAGACTCGGTGACCATCGAAATCACGACGTTCTTCCAAGGTGTTCAGAGATCGGTGCTCTCGGACGTTGAGGCCGCGCTTGAGCCGTTCGAGCCTCTTCCTCACCTGGGACTATTTAACATCATCTCTGCAGACACGATTAAAAAGCGATATGGAGACGAGAGGATCAAGAGCTTCAGTAGGGGCGCCTACGCGGCCGATGGAGTCGGAAAGTTTGCCAACGATTGGAACCGACGTTACATGGTGAACGTCACACCTGTCAAGTTCATCCCTTCACTAATAATGTAAGATACTGTACTGCAAGATAGAAGCATCTGCTTCCCTGCATTTTGAAGTCTTTGGGAGGGATTGGTGGAGCTCAAAGAAGGGTGGGGATCTTTCCGGATCTCTGATTCTCGTGAATTGACTATCCTCGGTGTTTCTTGGACCTCTAATCCAGAGAAAGCGACAATGTGAGGCAAGTTAAGTCTGAAAAAATGCGACAGAGCTAAGAAAATGAGAGTTGAAGGACAGAACATGCCTTGAACAATCGCGAACTTGGGCCGGCGCTCCAAGATGCCTTTCCCGCATTCCAATCTCAGATGGGCGACTCTCCAAAGCCCTTCGCAGCAAGCGATGGTGGCGATTTGGATGCCCTGACTCGCTTCACAGTCACCCCGAGTTCCTATAGTCGGCAAAAGCGTGGTTCTCTGCTAAATTCTGCCCCAACTTCCTCTTCCGGCCTGGATGCCGTTCCTTCTGCTGAAGAACAGCTCGTGGAGACTTTGCTGGCGATAGAAGGAGATGATATATCCTATGACGTCTTCCAATTTGTGCTTGAGATGGTACGTGCTGCGAAAACGCCGAATCAAGTTTCCTCAACTGCCATTTCCACACCTTGTGCCCTTGCCTCTCTGCTTGAAGCTTCCTTTCACCCCGTTTCACGTGTAAGCGGCTGTATCGCACTTGTTCAACTGGTTTAGCAGACCGCAGCACCACTTTTACGCGAGAAAACTGCATCCTGTAGACAAACACACTAACCTCCTCCCCTCTCCGCCCCAGCTGGAAGAGATAAGTAAGACCTACATCTCTGGACAATCGTGCAAAGACATTTTTGGCGTCATCTTCACTCTACTGACCAAAGCGGTGCCTCCCATTCAAGTACGAAGCGCATTTCTGCGCACAGTTTCTCTTCTGCTCTCCCATCCCTTGCTGACCTCCATTTGCTTGTCCTCCCTCAGTCCCGCGTTGTCGCTACCATCAACCAAATGATCTTGTCCAATCCAACCATGGTTCAGTTCACGAAAGACACCGAATGGCTCTCCTCACTTCTGGCCTTCATTCCTCGCTTCGAAGACTCTGCTGTATTAGGTATGCCCATGCACTCGCTTTATTGATGTCCACATTACACATTCTCTCGTTATGTTCTCCTCTCTACTCCTCGTTTGAAGTCGGAAACTGACCCGTTTCTGTGTCACTCTCTTGTTCTGCCTGTAGATGAGTTGTTCAAGTTGATCGAGATCCTTGGTAGCTATAGCATCAGTGTGAAGCAAGTGAAGATGATATTCAAGCTGTTTCAAGTGGAGGATACTGCATTCAAGTCGTATTACTGGCAGAACATTTTCCCGCTGTTGCAGCGCCTGTGGCATGGTCGAGATGGTCGTCCGAATGATTACTTTGAGTTGGATGGATATAACTCTGGTTTGCTGTTGCCTGGTATCAAGATGCCGAGTGGTGGGTACTCGATTGCAACCTGGGTGAACGTGAGCAGTTTCAGCTCGAATTACACTCGTGACGCGTATCAACCATATCTGTTTAGCTTCCTGACAGAAGATGGAGCGAGTGGTATTGAGGCGCATTGGAATCGTGGCAAGTTGGTGCTACGTACGAACCCCTCTCATTCCAACACTTCAAAGCGTGAAATGCGCATCATCAACTATGACTTTGCCGAGAATCGTTGGTATTTTGTGGCTCTCACGCATGCAAAGAAGCTGATCCTTTCCGACGAGTGCACGGTGTATGTGAATGGAGAGTCTGTGCAGCACTTCAATCTCAAGTACCCGAAGCCCGAACAGGCTCTGAAGGCTTCTCGACTTGGTACCGCTGGCCCCATCCCCGAGGCCAAATCTTGCATGAGAGGTAAGCTCGCAGGCTTTCTTGCGTTTGACGATACACTGAATGCCGATGAGGTGCGCGCATTGTACCAACATGGACCGAATCTGTTCAGCTCTCTTTGGCCACTTGAGCAGCTCGTTCTCATGCCAAGATCTCGTTTGGCTCGCCGCCCCAATGTTCTCTTCTTCTACTCTCCTCGAGCGACAGATGTATCGGTGTGCTTGGAGCCATGGTCAAACGACGCAACGAGAAGGGCGAACATGTTGCCTGGCGTGAAGTGCTGCATCACGACTGGATTCCAGGACAGTCTCTCCTCCGTGGGAGGCATTCAACTCTTCCTTCCACTCTTCTCAAGCAAGTACAGGCCCTCGTCTGGAGAAGTCGTGGACGTAAACACAAAAGTACTCTCACTGCTCATAGAATTGGTGACCGACAACGAGGACGCGCTCACTGAAATGCTCCGTTCTAAGTTCTTCCAACTCATGGGATACCTTCTCGCCACTGACTTCAACCAACAACAACAACAACAACAACAACAACAACAATCTTCATCTCAGTATCAACAGCAACAGCAGCAACAGCAGCAACAACAGCAGAACAGCGCATTCTCAGCCTCCTCGCCAAACGTCGCCTCTCTCATCGAATCTTCCGCTCCCAGTGGACCCATGACTCCTCAACCAGGCGATGCTACCTCGAATTCGGTTAATCCTTCTGGCGCTCAGGGATCTGGAGGGTTTGCACATCAACAGAAGGGCAAGGCAAGCAGCAACAAGTGGTCGCCTCAGTCCATCGAAGTCCTCGATCAACTCGCACTCGCCGTCTCCAAATTCGGCGCCACCAACGCCAACCGAACCAACGGCCCGCTCTTCGAGCAATTCTTCAGGCACATATATCTCAACTTCCACATTTGGACGAACGCAGACTTTGAAGTTCAACTCGCACTCCTCAAGTCCATCAACAACCACGTGAAGCGCGATCCAGAGCTCTTCCACTCATACTTGAGCGTCTCACAACTCATGACCATTCTCAACGAGCACTTCACGTTCAACGCCCAACAAACGGAATTCGGAGAGGTTGGCTCCATATTCTCCTCTACTCACTCTCCCACATCCTTGGTCACGGGATCCTCCTCTTCTTCTCCTTCTTCTTCTTCTTACCAATACCCAAAGCCTGACTGGTCAAAGAGACCGCGAGCGCAGCTGATGGAACTGAGGAAGGCGCTCTTGAGTACATTGCACTGTTTCATCCAAGTTGGCATCACTTTGAAGGAAACCAAGTCCATCGTCAACTACCTTCATCATGAAGTCTCTACAAAGCCTGAGGAGAGAAGGCTCATCACTGACGTGCTTCAGGTGCTTCTGATTGCGATTGGCGAAAAGCACGCCTCTCTCTTGCATCACATCAACTCTCTTGGCAACCTGCTCATCTTCTTGCCACTCTTGAAGGCAGACAACGAGAAATTCCGGGTGTGGACTCTCAAAGTGATTGGTAAACTGATCCAGAACGCGGACCTTGAACCCGGCCACAAGGAATCCATCATGTCTCACCTCCCGTCCCTTCGAAAGGCCTTGGAACCATACCCCCTTTCAATACACACCTACAACGTTCTCTTGGAGATACTCATCGACTCCGTGTCAGCAGATGGACTCCTCAATCCGGTCGACTTGGCGCTTCACCCCTCAACGCCACCCTCCTCCGTCATCACGACAATGAAGAACTTGAAGATGATCTCGGTGATATTCCACCTCGTCAATGCAAGAAGCGATACTGAGTTGCGAATCAAGGTGCTGAAGGACTTCCTTTTCTACCTCAAGCGAGGCGTTGAGAATCGCGCTCGTTTCACTGCGCAACACGATTGGCAGGCTTGGATTTTGTCTCTTCTTGTTCCAGAACATCCATCTTCAGTTGGAAATCCAAGTGGTGGGTCATCCTCCTCGTCATCATCAGGCTCAAATGAGGGGCGACAGGGTGGCTCCTCCTCCGCTGTCAGCGTCTCTGGCACATCCCCTATTGGTGGCGGTGCTTCCGCTTCAAATGGATCGCTCTCTATGGTTGCCGCTCGTAGGTTGCATGCGAGTAGGAACGGCGCCTCTAAGCCGCCCCCAATTTCTTCAGCCTCCTCCTCATCTTCCACCCCCCTCCCTCCGTCCCATCGCCATCACCATCACAATCACATGCCCTCTGTGAGCGAGGCTGCCGCTTTCAATGTGCTTCTCGGCCTGGTCACTGAGCTCTTCTCTCTCATCTTCGAAACCGCTCTCCTTCAACAGAACGTTGGTGGTGGCAGCGTGTCTTCGATCTTCGAGGGCACCTCCGCCGTCCTCCGTCGCATGGCCTCCATCAAGAACTTCGACGCCATCTCCATTGCCAACACTATCAACACCAAGGTTCTCAAAATGATGGCAGAGAACAACATCGTCGCCAAATGCAAGGCAAGCGCCACCACTTTCCAAACCTGCGTTCAGTACCTGACCTTCGTTGAGTCGACCTTCTTCAGAACCCCTCCCCCTATCTCCTCCTCCTCCTTCTCCTCAACGATGACCCCTTCGACTCCACTAAGCTTATCGAAAGAAACCATATCGAGAGACATGCCAGGCACACCTTCCAACTTGTCATCAAGCTTCGGAGACCTCAACAACGCCAACGATTTCCCCAACACCTCGTCCACCTCTCTCTCGGTCACTGGATCCATCAACCCTCCATCTACTCCTCTCAATGCCTCCGCACAATCCATCGGACAACCACAATCATCACACTCGCTCCGTGCAAGCACTTCGATGGCCATGACACCCCTCAAACACTCGGCTTCCCTCTCGACCGGCCTCTCTCACTCCAACTCCTTCGGATCCGTGCCTCAAGGACCTATTCATCGACAACTGACGCAATCACAGTCTTCCGTCCTGCAACAATTGGGCTTGCAAGTGCCTACGACGGGAGAGAAGGACACCATTCGTTTCGGCGATCGCGCTCTTCTTCCTCTGCAGGTCCACTACGGTGCCAATGGCACTTGGCTTTCGTTTACTCTGGCCCAGCGCATTCTTGATTTGGTAGACCAGCTGGTATTGAACAAGATCGAACGTACACCAGCGTTGGAAGTCGCGCCTGAGCTTTTGGATCGTCTCGAAGCCGCTCTGTCTCGCTTTAGAACCCGGTTGATTCTGTATAGTATTGCTGAAGGCGCTACGTTCAAATCCACGACGAGACTGAGGTTGAGGAAGGAGTCGATCCGGAACATTCGCCAAGTGATTTACGATGGTTTCACGAGTGCCACCTCCAAGAGCCTTTCCGGGTCCGAAATGCCATCTGGTGGTGTTCACGCTAGTCTTGCACGTTACCTTTCGAAGAAGACCAAGCAATGGGATACGGAAATGTCTGATGTGGACGCGATGTTCCACAAGAACATCAAGCGCGTTCGTGCGCTCTTGGAATCCACGCCCTCGACCCACGCCGCGCTGTATTTGATCGCATACATTGGAGCTCTCGTTCAGAAGGCAAACGCCGTGCCACAACAACAACAGCAGAATCAGCATCACCAAAATCTCTCCCCGTCCTCAAGCATGATTGCCTCCACGCCAGTCCATCACTCCTCCTTGACTGCACCGCCAACTTCTTCGACACCTCTGCATGCTTCTTCCTCTTCGCTACTTCTGCAGCTGCACGGGCAGTCAGGCTCGTCACCGAACATTCTTCTGCAGACCCCGTCCAAGGATCCCAACAATGGTTCTTCTTCTTCTTCTTCCTCTTCCACCGCCTCTTCCTCCTCGTCCAATACTAGCAACCCAATCCTATCGCCTGGTCCCCCTGGATCGCCTTCAAACCTCCGTGGAGACGTTCAATCGGTGCAACTCACTGATGAGAGCGTGCAATTGACTCAACAGCTTTGGAAGGACGGTATTCAGAACATTCGCCAACGTTTGAGTGGAGATGGCAACTATGGATCCATGTTCAGCAAGTTGGAGGGTGAGGTGCTGCTCTCCTTCTTCGAGAGCGGTTTCGCGGCTCCAAAGGACTTTGTGCTCTCGCCCGCTATTGAAAAGGCCATCGACTACATCGTAGCGAACGATATGAATGCGATGAATGCTGCACAGGCCGCCATGAAGTCTGTGGCGGAGCGGTACACGGACTTCACTCAGGAAGAAACGCTTCGCGAGTTGGAGACTCACAAGTCTTACGAACAGGAGTGGAATGCTCAAGCCGCGCATAATACGGCGGCAGAGAGAGAAGCGTCGACGTTGTACGCCATTCGACACTCGCAGTACATCTCCATCGTCGCGGGACAGTGGAAGAACTTTTTGCGTGTGCTTCTCGATACACGTGGTCCCTGGTCTTCCCCTTACACTACGCCTGGCTTTGAATCTGGAGATCGCGCTAGTTTGCAACAGACACTGCAGCTGCATTCGATGAGCCAAGTGAGTACGATGAAGATGTATTGGAAGTTGGATCCGACCGAAAACTCGCAGCGCATGAGAGTCAAATTGAAGAGACACTATGGAGATACATCGCTGATAGAATTTGCGAGTGCGAGAAACGATGAGAAGGAGAGACAGTTGTTGGAATCGCTGCAATCGTCGTCTGGAAGTGTCGGAACGTCTGCTTCTCCAATGAGCCCGAATGCATCGTTCGCATCTCTTCCACCATTTGATCAACAACAACAGCAGCAGCAGCAGCAACAAGGGCAAGGAGGCGCAACGACTTCAGCTTCGACTTCAACAACAACTTCGACTTCCACTACAACAAGCACCACAATTGGACCCTCAAGCAGTCTCAGCAGAGCAGAGCTTTTGAAATTGGTTGCGAGACGTGGCAATGCAACTGCCTTGGATGAGGATGAAACGGGAGGCATGATCGACACTGAATTTGGCGTTGGCGTTGAAGACGCTGTGGAACCTGCTACTTCTTCTACTACTACTTCACTTTTTACGTCGTTACCATCGGCTGCAACCAATGTTGCCTCATCTGCGACCCCTGGACAGTCATCTTCTTCTTCCTCTTCCTCTTCCTCTTCTTCTTCTTCTTCTTCCTCCTCCTCCTCCGCCTTCCCCACTCCCAAGTCCAGCGAGGAGCGCACATTGCTATTGACGAGTTGCGAGTATGTGAAGGGTATCACTATGATTCCAGGCGACTTTGAGGTGACGAATCTGAATGTCTACTTCCGCAACTTTGAGCGCGGTGTGTTCAAGATGATCCCGCTGGAGAAACTGCGTATGATCTATTCTCGTCGATATATGTTGCGCAATACGGCGCTGGAGCTGTTTACGATCGATCGGACGTCGCACTTCTTCAACTTTGATCGCGAATCTCCGGCTAAGGTGATGAAAGTGATTGTGGACCGTCGCCCTTCTAACTTGCGCGAGTACTTTGCCGGCTCTTCTCAAGCGTTGGCGCGCAAGAAGAAGCACATTACCGAGGCGTGGAGGAAGCGACAGATCTCGAACTTTGAATACCTGATGGAGTTGAACACGATCGCTGGTCGAAGTTACAGCGATCTCTCGCAGTATCCCGTCTTCCCATGGATCATTGCCGATTACGAGAGCGAGCGCATCGACCTCAACAATCCAGCCATATACAGAGATTTGAGCAAACCTATTGGCGCATTGGACGAAAACCGATTGGAAAAGTTCCTCGCGCGATGGGACGAAATGGTCAAGAACTCGGACGAAAACGCATCCACACCACCCTTCCTATACGGCTCACACTACTCCTCACACTCCATAGTACTCTACTACCTCATCAGACTGGAACCTTTCACCTCACAAAGCCTGGAATTGCAGGGCGGAACTTTCGACTTGCCCGCACGACTCTTCGCCTCCATCCCTGAAGCATGGCGGAACTGCCTCATCAACCAAAGCGACGTCAAAGAGCTCATACCAGAATTCTACTTCTTACCGTCATTCCTACATGATACAAACGACATCAACATCGGTTGCCTAAAACCTTCACCTGGAAGCAACACACCCATCTCCATCGACAACGTTCAATTACCACCATGGGCATCATCGCCTCAAACATTCATTCAGATGAACAGATTGGCTCTTGAAAGCGATTACGTCTCGGCACACCTTCACGAATGGATTGATCTCATTTTCGGTCACAAGCAACTTGGACAGGGCGCTATTGATGCCCACAATGTGTTTTACTATACCTCGTATGAAGGAAACATCGACATCGACAGCATTTCAGATCCGATGTTGAAACAGAGCGTACAGATGCAAATCCGCGAGTTCGGCCAAACGCCCTCTCAACTGTTTACTTCGCCTCATCCAGTCCGTTTGACTCTGGAAGAGTCTCAGAAGGCTAAGAAGAATGCGCTGGCGAACCTCGTGGCGAATGCTCTCAGTGCTGGTGCGGAACCGGAGTGGAAACCAACGACGGCCGATTTGGGCAAGACTGTGGCCCTTCAGATGCGCCCCAATACCGTCGCCAACGCTGAGATAGTTTCGATCTCTGTGGACTGCAAAAATGAGAGGTTTGTGCTGGTATTCATGGATGGCTTGGTGCAAACGGTGAACTGGAAAATTCCAAGAGGACGTCGCTTCCCGCTAACCTTGACTCCCCAATGGTCTGAGGCCGATATCATCAACAACCCTCAAAAGCGTGAAGAACATTCGTTGGAGAATACAGCAAGTGCGCCTGGTCTGAACCCGTCACAATCCTGTTTCGTCTATCTCGATACCTTCAAGGTTCTCATCAATGGTGGTAGTTGGGATCGTTCAATTAGTGTGTCTATGGTGACTTCCAACTTGAATGCGCTACAAAGCATCTCAGAACACAAGGACGTGGTGACTTGTCTCGCCGTGACTTCTGACCACGAACAACTCATCACTGCCTCTCGGGACTGCAATGTTCTTGTATGGGAAGTGGATACCTTTTCGCTGAAGAAGAAGGCGCCTACGACGGCAGAGAAGGACTTGAGCGCGCCCAAACCGAAATTTGTGCTCTTCGGTCACGACGACGCCATCAACTGCGTGGCTGTCAATAGCGATATCAACGTCATCGTCACCGCCTCACAAGATTGCACTACGATAGTGTACGATTTGAGAAAGGGACACTACGTAAGGACGATCGTTCACGACTCTCCAGTTACACTCGTCGCCATCAGCAAATACGGAGACATTGTGACCTACTGCAATACAGGAGAATTGCTCTACTTGCACTCCATCAATGGAACACTCTTGCAGCGATTAGCAGGCGTAGGAAAGCTCACAGCACTCAAATTCTCGAACGACGGACAACTCCTCGTCACCTCCGGACAGAACATCATCACCGTCAGATCACTCTTCCAATACACACTAAAGAGGATATACGTATGGAAATGCCCCACCGCAGTCTCGGCCATAGAACTCTTCAACCAGGACGAATACCTACTCATCGGACTCTGCGACGGAACACTACTAAGCGTACTCTTCGACATGAACAAACTGCTCACCGACATGTCTAGAGAGATGGCAATGGAGAAGCACGATTGAAACATGGACTGCAGGGCAAGGCCGCACTCACTCGTGAACCTCTAACGAATCTCTCCGAGTCTCTCTCGCACAGTGTAATACCCATCCCTCTCTCAATCTTCAATGTATTTGCGACAGTCGCCATTTAATTCATACAACACCATTCAGCCCTCTGATGCGTGTACTCCGCCGCGTGTCCCGAAACGTGCATCATTTTAAGATGGTCAGTCGTCTTTCGAAGCTCCACCAAATGGAAGGATGGCCAATTGATTGGCGGACGAGGTCGAAGATGTGTTCTGAGTCCAGACCGCAAGTTCTTGGTGGTGTTCGTTCCTGACGGCAAGTTTAAGA
>Ga0307375_10005680_pt1 | contig 11654 bp, 10 predicted proteins | sample TR1MG_FD_202531 | JGI IMG/M metagenome (GOLD analysis project Ga0307375, IMG submission 202531) | Soil microbial communities from Risofladan, Vaasa, Finland - TR-1 | ecosystem: Environmental > Terrestrial > Soil > Coastal area > Acid sulfate soil | place: Finland: Risofladan, Vaasa | collected... | reverse complement strand
CTCGTGTCCCGTGTTACCATCGAAGTCATTTCCATACCTCCGCAGTCAGAGATAGACGCCGCGCGAGTAACCACCATCGACAGCGATCGACTCGCCTGTGACGCCGGCCCCGGCGCTCGATACTAGGAACGCCACGACCATGCCGATCTCCGCGGGCGTGAGGACCCGCCGAATGGGGATTCTTTCCACGAATCCGGCCTCGACCTCGTCCACGCCGATGCGTCGCTTATCTGCCTCTGCTTCAAATAACTCGTCGAGATGCGGCGTTCGCACGATCCCGGGATGGATTGCATTGACGGTGATGCCGAATGGCCCCAATTCATCGGCCAAGGTCTTCGTCAAATGGCTGATTGCGACGTTGCGCAATCCACTCAGGCTCTCGGACCCTCGACCCGTCAGTCCGCCAATGTTGACGATCCTGCCGTACCTCTGGGCCTTCATGGCTGGCGCTGCCGCTCTTGCACAGCGAACGTAGCCAACCACCTTGGTATTCAGGTCATCCAGCAAGCACTCAGACTGCACCGCTTCGATTGCGCCGGCTATGCCAGACGGATTGGCCGCGCAATTCACCAGAGCATCGATCCTGCCAAATCGGTCCAGAACCGACTCCATGAGCGCGTCGACCTGTTCCTGCTCCCTCGTATCGGCGGAAATTGCCACGACCTTGTGGCCTGTGCCGCCTTCCAAGCGCGCCTTTGCGGCATCCAAGCGGTCGGCGTTTCTGGCCGCAATGGCGATATCAAAGTCGCGCCCGGCAAGCACCTCGGCAATCGCATAGCCTATTCCGGCGCTGCCCCCCGTAATCACCGCAACCGGCCTGGTCACAGTCCGTGCTCCTCGAGAGGGACCGCCGACACAACATTCTGCGACGTCAATATCCCCAGGAACATCACCATCAGACTAACCGCAATCAATGCGGATGCCGACCAGATCACCGGTGAGAAGTTCTGCTCATAGAGGATCGACGCGGCCAACGCCGGTCCAAAGCCGAAACCGACAGTCTGAATGCTCCCCATCGCGACGACCACCCGGCCTTCGGGATCCGCTTCGCTGCACAGTCCCGAAATCAGCGGCTGCGCGAAATTCCAGGCGAACGTCATCGCTACCGCTGCCACGATCAAGCCGAGCGCAGAGATGTCGACGATGAGCATCTGGAAACTTACGATGGACATGCAGCCGCTGACGAGAAGCGGCCAAATCCGTCCCCAATGCCTCGGTAGCACACCGGCCAAAGCGGCGCCCGCGACGCCGCTCAGATTGGCAGCGGCCAAGGCCCAGGCGATCTGCGACGTCGCCACATGATGCACCTGACCGATACGCTCGACGTAACTCCAGGTTTCGCCTTGCGCGAGGAAGTACAAAAAGGCGCCGACAAGTCCGCCAATTGCCAAACGCCAATGAATGGGCACTCCATGCGCACTCGTAAATCCGGCGGGCAGACGCCCATCGGCGAACCAACGCAGGCTGATCGCCACGAGCGCACACAGCACCGCGTTGCCTTCAAACACCGCAGCCGCTCCGAAGGCATTCTGCAGATCTGGGAGAACGAGCAACAGAAGCGAGCTGATGACGGCACCGACAACCAGATAGATCGCGAACATGCGATCCGGGTTCTCCGCACGCCCCAGCGCGGCGAAGGACAACCCGACTGCGATCCCTTCGCCGGAACCCGCAATAACACGCGAAAGCAGCAAGGGCATGTAGCCATGCGCAAAGGCCGTCGTGATATTGCCGATGCAGATCAGTGCGAGACCAAGGCCTACCAGCTGCCGCCAGTCGAATCGGGTGAGCAGGAACGTGCTCACACCGATTGTCACCGCCATCGCGTTGATTTCCCAGGACGCAAGGTATCCGAGTTGACTATCGGTCAGATGAGCCTGGCCTGCGAACAGTGCCATGAACCCGGGCACCATCCATATGATCAGGGCCCCCTCGATACCGATCGCGATCGCCGCCGCGAAAAAAGCGTTGCTCGGGCCTCGTGAAGCCGTCGCGGTCATGAGTCCTCGCAATCGTCTGTCTGCCCGCGGGTCACTCTAACTCGGCCTGAATGAGATAGGGCCCGTCCGTTTCAAGAGCGGTCCGCAAAGCAATGCGGAATTCTTCCATGGAGGACACGCTTGCACCGGGGACGCCATAGCCCTCCGCAAGCGAGACCCAAGCCACGCGCGGGTGGTCCAGATATGTCAGCTCTCGCGACACCGCATCGTCAGGATCGACGCCTGCACGCCGCAGCTCGGTTTGCAGGATGCCGTAGCGATGATTGGCCGCGATGATGATCGCCACCTTCAGCTTCTCGCGCGCCATCGTCCACAACGATTGCAGCGTATATTGGGCGCTGCCATCCGATTGCAGCGCGATCACCTGCGCGTCTGGCTGGGCCAGCGCGGCTCCGACCGCACAAGGCAGTCCCTGACCGATGGCCCCCCCGGTATTCGTCATGACCCTGTGCCGCTTTGCGCGGTGCGCCTGGCGCAAATAGGGACCGCCCAGCGTGGATCCCTCAAGGGAAACCACGGCGTTTTCCGGAATCTGCGCAACGATTTCCTCGACAATGCCTGCCGGCGCAAAGTGTGCTGGGGCACGGTCTGTGGCCGGAGTCGATGCGGTGCTGGCCGCAGCCGTGCCGATGGGCAGCAGCGCCGCCAGCCTTTCCAAGGCGTCAGCGCAATCGTCATCGGCATCGGCCAAGTCAATCAGACGCGAACGCGCAACCAATTCGCTGGGCTCGCCTTCGTAGCCGAAGTAGCTGATCGGCGCGCGGGCGCCTGCGAGGATGATCTTGGCATCGCCCAACTGAGCGCGAACGTCTTGCGGGAAATAGGCCAATCGCTCCAAAGCAGGCAGATCACCTCCGAGGGGAACAATCGCCGGATACGGCTCCATGAGAAGGCGTGCGGAGAGACGGTCCGCGACCCGTGCCGCCGCCCGTTGCGAGGATTCTCGCAAGCCATTGCCGCCCAGCAGAAGGATGACGGGCTCTCCGCCGGAGAGTGCCGCCGCACAGGCCTTGATATGATCTTCTGCGACGACCCGCGTATGGCATGACGGAGCGGTAAACGCCTGTACCGTCGAAATCTGCGCATCCATCAAATCGGTCGGCGCAATAATCGTGACAGAGCCCTCGGCGGAGGCTTCGAATGCGGCATTCAGATTCCGCTGAAAAGTCAGCTCGGATTGAAGGCGCATCACCGAGCCGGACACCGGGCGGGCCAGGGAGTCGATATCCGAATGCAGCGGCGCATCGTAACGCTGATGCCATGTCGCATGTTCGCCGACTATATTGACTATCCGGGACCGTGCCCGGCGCGCATTGTGCAGGTTGGCGATGCCGTTCGCAAAACCAGGCCCCAGATGTGTGAGCGTAAGGGCCGGCGATCCCGACACCCGCGCATAACCGTCCGCGGCCCCGGTGCATACCCCTTCGAAGAGACACAGCACCGGCCGAATGCGCTTTTCGGTCTCGAGCGCCCGCACCAGCGTGAGCTCGGTTGTTCCTGGATTGGCAAAGCAGACCCGGACCCCCGCGGCATGTGCCTTGGCGACGAGGAGTTCTGCACCGTTCAAGCGAGCGATCATAGAATTTCGTTCGCCACCTTATCGAGACCATTCCTAAAGATCGTGATTAACTCTGACACGTCGGCTTGCGTGGCAACAAGAGGCGGGGCGAAAACCAGCGTGTCGCCCAGCGCGCGTGTGATCAAGCCGCGTTCAGCCACTGCTTGCAGGACCCGGCGGCCGGTCCGATTCGCTGGAGGGAAAGCCTCTTTGGTGGCCTTGTTCTTAACGAGTTCGATGCCGATCATCATTCCGGCGCCACGTACATTACCAACCAAAGGATGAGCGCCAACTGCTTCGTGCATGGACCGTTGAAGATAAGCACCCTGAACCGCCGCATTCGACACAATATCCTCATCGTCGATGGCGCGCAGCGTTGCCAGAGCGACGGCCGCGCCGACAGGATGTGCGGAATAGGTGTAGCCATGTGCGAAAAGACCGGCCCGGTCCGCCTGCCCTTCGATGACGTCCCAGATCTTCGGCGAAACCATGCATGCCGACATCGGAAAGTAGCCGCTGGTAATTCCCTTGGCCGCGGTAATCAGGTCCGGCCGGAGGTTGTACGCTTGGCTCCCCCAATAGGTGCCGAGGCGGCCGAAGCCGGACACGACCTCGTCCAGCACCAGCAGGACGTCATGGCGCTCCAAGACGGGAACAATCTCTTCAAAATACCCTTCCGGCGGCGGGATCAATCCGCCCGCCCCCATGACCGGTTCGGCAAAGAACGCCGCCACGGTGTCGGCGCCTTCTCGCTCAATCATCGCATCGAGCTCAGCGGCCAACTGCCGCGAAAAGTCGCGCTCCGACATGCCTGCGGGCGCATTCCGGTAATGATTGGGGCTCGATACATGCAGGACGGGACCCAACGGCAGATCGAACAATGTGTGCATGTTGGGCAGCCCGGTAAGACCGGCAGTCACGACGCTGGAGCCGTGATAGGCATTCCACCGCGCGATGATCTTCTTCTTCTTTGGACGGCCGAGAAGATTGTTGTAGTACCAGATCAGCTTGATCTGGGTTTCGTTGGCATCACTTCCCGAGGCACCAAAGAACACCCGCGCCATGGGCACCGGCGCGTGCTTGAGCACTTCCTGGGCACACTCCGCAGCCACGTCTGTCGACATGCCATTGAACGTGTGGAAGAAGGAAAGCTTTTCGCTCTGCCGCGTCATCGCTTCAACTAGGTCCTTACGGCCGTAGCCCAGATTCACGCACCAGAGCCCCGACATGCCGTCGAGATATTGCTTCCCATGGATATCCTTCACGCGCACGCCGCGGCCCTCACTCATTAGCGTGGGCCCGTCGCGGTTGAGGTCGGAAATCCAGGTGAAAGCGTGGAACATGCTTTCGCGATCGATCTGCCCGGCGCGCTGGATGTCAATGCTCATGATGGATCTCCGGTTAGTTCGTCGGGGTCGCGACACGCGCAAGAAATTGGCTGACGTGCTTGGCAAAGACCTCAGGTGCATCGTCGTGAACGTAATGGGTTGCACCCGCTACGGTGACGGCGTCGATGTGGGGATTTCCACTGACCATTCGCGCAACCGTGTCGGCGGCACAGAAATCGGTGCGTTCGCCGCGGATGACCAACGTGGGGACCGAAAGGCTCTCCACTACCGGCCAAAGGTCGACGACCCGTGTTGGGTCCGGGGTCATGCGCGTTCTGCTGATGCCGGCCGCGTCGTAGCGCCATTGGATCGTGCCATGGGTGTCTTCGCGCAGGCTTTCGGCAAGGCGCTCTTCCAAGGCTTCCTCGCCGACACTCGGCCTGGTCTGGCGCCAATAGGCCCGCGCCTCGTCCCAAGATTTGAACGAAAGCGGCAGGTTCGCCATCTCGCGCAAGATGCGCGAAGCCCCCGCCCCGGCGGCGGAAGAACCTGGCGCGATATCTTCGATAATAAGGCCCAAAAGGCGCTTCGGATGTTTGGCGGCATAGACGTAGGAGGTCGTACCACCCATGGAATGGCCCACCAGGACAAACCGCGGCAATGCGAGGCTGTCCACCACGGCTTCCAAGTCAGCCAGATAGGCATCCGTGTAGTAGTTGCAGCCCGGATCCCACGCACTGTCGCCGCGCCCCCGCTGATCGTAAGCGATCAGCCGAAAGTCGCTCGGCAAGGCACTCGCCAAGCGCCGCCATGTCCCGGAATAGCCACGAAGGCCGTGGAGCAGAACGATTGGCACCGCGTCGGGCTGTCCCCATTCGCGGACCCGCAAGCGCAATCCGTTCGCCGTAAGATATCCTTCGCGCTCTCCTGGGAGGCGACCGGCATCGAAAGAAGGTGCATGACTCATTGCGATCACATGGTCCCAATCGGCGCGACCATACCGGTCAGCGCAGTCCATCCTTCCCGGATATCTCATTGGCGGCGATGCCGCCGAGGCGGGGGTGCAGTCGCCCTCGCGTCGCCACCGCCATGGCAATCACGACCTCGTCGGGGCCAGGCGCATCGGCAAAGGTCACGGAGACGGTGTCATAATGGGAGCGCACATAGAGCGCGTCCTTGTGCGCGAGCGGAATGTCAATTTCCGTTCCCGGACCGCCACGCTTGCCCGTCGAGGGAACCCAAGCCAGCGCCCCGCCGACAGCATCACGGATAGGATTCGCAAAGGCAGTGGTCAGAAAGGCGTTTCCGTTCTCATACTCGCCATTGGTGCCGACGATTGCGGCCTTCCCGTAGCTTTGCACCGCCCGTCCGTTCAACCGTGCGAGCAAACGGCGGCCAAATTCCACTCCTAACGGCTCGGAGGCCGCAATCACATCGGCAAAGGATTCGGCAAAGGCGCCGGCATGAGGGTTCAGGATGGCCGCGGCCACCACCACCTTCACCAACGGGTCACCATCGGCAAGGCGCCCGGCCTCCGTCGCCAGCACCTCCTCTTGAATCTCGTACCACTTGCGGATGTGTAAGCCGTGGAAGTTCGGCATTCGCGGCGACATATCCATTACCCTTGAAACGAATTTCTGCACATCGGTCTCAAAAACCGATAGTACCGATATTGCAACAATATCTAACTGTCAACATTATAATTGCGTTTCAGGAACAATCCGTTGTAGACTGCAGCATCAGTGATTGGCTCGGAGATTGGAAGCTGGGACGCCTCGTTCGGCCCCCGCATCGCCGGCACAGATTCGGCATTAGGGCAGCAACAGGAAGGGCAATCGCTCCGGCGCTCAGCCCGCCTCGGCTTCGATCGGCATCGCTTCCACGAGCGAAAAAGAAGAATGCGGCATGGGCAAAACGTCTTCCTCGTCACTTGTTCAACCGATCATCCGTTCAATGCTTGAAGCGACCGCGCCGTGTCCGGTCGGTGGGCGCGTCGCCGAGCGGCTGCTCGATGAGCATTATGGGCTCGTGGGCGAGCTATCGGCCTTGACCGGCGAGCGGGACGAGAACTATCGGCTCAAAATTCAGAACGGTGGCGAACTCGTACTAAAAATCTTCGGGCTCTCGCAGCCGCGCGGCGAAGCCGACCTCCTGGCGGCTGTGCTCGAACAATTGAAGCGGAGCGGACCCGATCTGCCGGTGCCGCGCCTCGTCCGAACCGGCAACGACCGTGATACGCTCCACTTTGTGGGCAGCAAGGGCCACGAGCGGTACGCCGTCCTGTACAGCTTCCTCCCGGGCACACCGCTCATCGACGCATGCCGGTCCAAGACGCAGCACGGTCAGTGCGGCGCTCTTCTTGCCCGAACGGCCATCGGTCTCAGGGGCTTCGTTCACCCGGCGATGTACCGTCCCGTGATTTGGGACCTCCGCAATCTGGTCTGCTTGCGCCCGTTGATACAGCAGCTCGACTATTTGCCCTTCAAAGACTTCATACGCGCTTTTTTGGACGAATTCGCAGATAGTCCATCCAAGCGCCTGGACCTTGCACCCCGCCAGTTCGTGCACAACGATTTCAACGCGCGCAACATCATCGTGGACGCCCGTGATGAGACCCGAGTCACGGGCATCATTGACTTCGGCGATGCCGTCCACACCGCGCGAGTTGCCGACGTCGCTGTCGGCGTCATCGGCCAGCTATCGGCGTTCGAAAGTGCCGAAGGCGCGATGCACGCGTTCATCGACGCCTATCAAGCGATTTCGCCTCTGGAAGTGGAAGAGATTCTGCTGCTGCCATGGCTGGTGGCCGGTCGCATCGTGCAAAACGTAATCTTGACGTCTTGGTACAGAAACCGCCACCCCGACGATCAACATTTCGTCGCCTTCGGTTCAGACTTTTTTGCCTGGCGGATCGAGTTCGCCAAGCACCTATGCGTGCTGGCGCGAAGCAGCGCCTGATTCTGCAGTCGCTTCGCGTGGCAACTGACGCTAACAAAAAGGAGCTGATGTGATGCACACAACCAGTCACGAGCAGGATACACTGCTTGCGCGGCGGCAGCGCGTTCTTTCGCCCAGCTACCGGCTTTTTTACGACGAACCGATGCATGCCGTTCGTAGCGAAGGTGTGTGGGTTTACGACGCCGACGGTCGCCGCTACCTCGACGCTTACAACAATGTACCCGTAGTGGGGCATTGTCATCCATACGTCGTCGAGCAAGTGGCCAAGCAGGCAGCAGTTCTCAATACGCACACGCGCTATCTGACGGACAAGCCGGTCGAACTTGCCGAGCGTCTCCTTGGGACGATGCCGCCCGAACTCGGCTCTGTCATCTTCATGAACTCCGGCAGCGAGGCCAACGACCTTGCGGTCCGGATTAGCCGCCTTGTGACAGGCAACAGCGGCATCATAGTCACCGATTGCGCGTACCATGGCACGACGGACTTGCTTTCGGGCCTTTCGCCCGTAACAGGCTTACCCACAGGACCCGGAGTATTCACCGTTTCCCTTCCGCCGAAGATGGCCGATGCAGGAGAATTCCGCATCCTGGTGCGTGGCGCGCTCGACAAGATGCGCGAGGCCGGGATCAGACCCGCGGCCCTTCTTGTCGATACGATCTTCGGCAGCGACGGGGTTGTTTCCGGCCCCGTATGCTTCCTCAAGGGCGCCGTGGACGACGTCCGCCGCGAGGGCGGTCTTTTCATCGCCGACGAGGTCCAGCCGGGATTCGGACGAACCGGCGCCGGCATGTGGGGCTTCGCACGCCACGGCGTCGTGCCGGATATCGTCACGATGGGCAAACCGATGGGAAATGGCTATCCCGTCGCTTCGGCAGTGCTGAGACGAGAACTCGCCGACATCTTTGGCCGTCACCAGCGCTACTTCAACACCTTCGGCGGAAGCACCGTGGGATGCGCTGCCGCGCTGGCGGTTCTGGACGTGATCGAGAATGAGGACCTCGTCGTGCATGCGGCCGAAACTGGCGCCTATCTGAAGGACGGGCTGCAGAACCTCTGCAAGCGCCACGATGTCTTCACAGATCTCCGGGGTACCGGCCTGTTCCTCGGCGTCCAGACGCCCTCTGGCGACGTCGCCGCGCGGATCGTCAATGCCCTGCGGCGCGCCGGCGTGCTGATCGGCGCTGCAGGACGTGGCAACGCCGCGCTCAAAATTCGTCCGCCCCTTTCCGTTTCGCGAAGCGATGTCGACTATCTCATCGGCACAATCGACGATGTCCTCAACAAAGAGATCGAACGCTGATCGCAACGGCCTTCAAGCGGGACGGCCCGCACGCACTTGCCTCAATCGTCGGCCGGGATAAGCCGCACTGGCAGCCGCTTGACCCCGTGGACGTGGTTGCTGCGAAGCCGGTCCATCGGGCCGGTGAGTTCGAAGGCCGCGACCTCTTGCTCATCATCTTCCAGAAGAATTCGGATTTGGAGCTGAGCAACATTGTTGCCGAGGCAGAAATGCGGTCCGCCGTTGCCGAACGCCATATGCAGGTTCGGGGCGTGATCGATGATGAAGCGATCGGGATCTTCGAAGTGCGCCTCATCGCGGTTCCCTGACGCATAATACATCGCCACCTTGTCGCCGGCGGCCACGTGATGAAGCGCATTATGGAAAGCGAGCTGCCACCACATCGATTTCCACATAGAGACCTTCGGCTGCTAGACGGGGCACATAGAGGAGCGTGGCGGCCGGTGCGATATCCCCAAAGATCGAATGGCGAATAGCCCGCAACCTGTCAGCCGCTAACGGTTTCACCAGATAGGTCGTCAACTTGACGATGTTGTGCGGGGAAAGCGCGCAATCTTTCAGGATGGCGTCGATCGTCTTGACCGCCAGTTCATATTGCTCGTCGACGAATTCGGGAATCGAGCCGTCCTCGCGCAGGCCAACCTGACCCGAGAAATACAGGACTTCAGCATTCGACCGCACGGCGGCGACATGCGAATAGGGACCGAAGGGGGGTGCGACCGTCACGGGATTTCGAAAGATTATGCTGTCGGGCATTGCGATTGCCTACGGCGTGAGGGTTTCGAGGCGGAATATGACGTTTGTTTCGATATAGCAACTATATAGTATATTTGATATTATTGTTGCATATTTTACCACAATAGATAGGCTGCCGTCCACATGCTTCGCTGGAAGCCGCGCCCGAATCCGACGCTTCAAATTGCGGCCATACGACAGGAATCCCCACGACGCGTCGTCCGGATGAACATTGTAAATGCCCGCGTGCGCGACTGGCCGGTCTTGAAAACCATTCATCGCCTTTCGCGCGCATGCGCATCTGGGAGATACCGTTGAGAAGCTCGCAGTACGATATTCTTTTCGAACCGGTACGGATCGGCCCCCTGACGGCGAAGAACCGGTTTTATCAGGTACCTCATTGCAACGGCATGGGACATCGCGCGCCCTCCGGCATGGCGGGGATGCGCCGGGTCAAAGCTGAAGGCGGCTGGGCCGTCGTTTGCACCGAAGTCTGCGAGATTCATCCGTCAGCGGACATATCCCCACATTCGGAAGCCCGTCTGTGGGACGACAGAGATATACCCGCCTTGGCGCGCGCGGCTGACGCGATCCATGAGTTCGGTGCTCTGGCCGGCGTGGAACTTGGGCATCATGGGTTTCGCGCACAAAACCGCACATCGCGCGAAGTGCCGATGGGCCCTTCGTCTCACACGGTGGTCTCCTACGATCCCGTACAATCGAGGGCGATGGACAAGGAGGATATACGCAATATCCGGCGCTGGCATGTCGCGGCTGCCCGGCGCGCCAAGCAGGCGGGATTCGACTTGATCTATGTGTATGCGGCACACGGCTTGGTTACGCCGATGCAGTTCCTCTCACGGCGCTATAATCAAAGGACGGACGAATATGGCGGGCCACTTGAGAACCGTGTGCGCCTCCTGCGCGAATTAATCGAAGACACCAAAGACGCCGTCGGAGCGACATGCGCTGTCCCCGTGCGCATTTGCATCGACGAGCTGGTGGGCCCCAACGGCCTGTGCGCCGAAGATGAAGGGCGCGACGTCATCGAGATGCTCGCCGACCTTCCAGATCTTTGGGACGTTACTGTGGGCGATTGGTCAAATGACTCCAGGCCGTCCCGATTCGGCGGCGAAGGCATCCATGAGCAATATGTCACACATGTCAAGAAATCCACGGAAAAGCCTGTGGTCGGTGTGGGACGGTTCACCTCACCTGACGCCATGGTTTCGCAAGTCAGGCGCGGCGTGCTGGACATGATTGGGGCTGCCAGGCCGTCCATCGCCGATCCCTTCCTGCCCAAGAAGGTCGAGGAAGGCCGCATCGACGACATTCGCGAATGCATCGGCTGCAACATATGTGCCGCCTCAGACAATACCTATACGCCGATCCGGTGTACACAAAACCCGACCATGGGCGAAGAATGGCGCCGGAATTGGCACCCGGAAAAGGTGCCACTGCGCGACAGCAAGGATCGCATTCTTGTGATCGGCGCCGGTCCTGCCGGGCTCGAATGCGCGATGACACTGGGCAAGCGCGGTTATGAGGTAGGCCTGGCCGAAGCCACCACGGAGCTAGGCGGCCGTGTTGCCCGCGAGGCGAAATTGCCAGGATTGTCTGCCTGGGGCCGCGTGCGCGATTACCGGGTAGGTCAACTACACCAATTGCCCAACGTGAGCATTTTCCTCGACAGCAAAATGTCGGCCCAGGACATCGTGGAGGCGGAATTCGACCGTATCGTCCTGGCGGTGGGATCTTCGTGGCGTCTGGACGGC